>Ga0209605_1002563_pt1 | contig 17288 bp, 14 predicted proteins | sample AD_UKC035_MetaG_FD_184408 | JGI IMG/M metagenome (GOLD analysis project Ga0209605, IMG submission 184408) | Active sludge microbial communities of municipal wastewater-treating anaerobic digesters from USA - AD_UKC035_MetaG (SPAdes) (version 2) | ecosystem: Engineered > Bioreactor > Anaerobic >...
CGCCGTATCGAAATCAACGTGTTCGCACCCGCCGGCGGGCCAAACGTTGGTTTCGATACGCCTCAGAAGGCTACTCAACCAACGTTTGGCCCGCCGGCTGAGCAGTTACGGTGATCCACTGCCCCGCGGCAGCGGTAGAAAAAGCGAGGGAAGTTCAGACTACCCGAAGACCATGCCGCAGACCGACACCAACGAGGTGTTGCGCTGGTCCGCGGGGCACTGGTCATAGGCGACGACCTGGCCCTCCACCTCGCCCAGCAGGCGCAGCGCCAGGTAGAAGGGGGAGGCGCCGCAGACGTTGTTGCGGTCCTCGACGCGGCGAATGGCGGCGAAGAAGCCCGCGGCGCTGCCCGCGGCCAACTGCTGCATCAGCTCCTCATCGGCCTGGCCCAGGGCGGCGCGGCCCGCGGCGTCCACCTCCGCCCCGCCGAAAACCGGCCCCACATGGGCCAGATCGCCGGAGGCCACCACCAGCACCTGGCGGCCAGCGGTCCAGGCCTGCTGCCGCAGCGTGGCCAGAAACGCGGCCAGCACGGCGTCGTCGGCCGGGTCGCCCTGGCCGTCGATGAAATCGGCAAAGGAGCCGGTGAGGATCGGAACCATGGCCACCGGCCGGCCGCCGCGCATGTGGTGCAGCCAGGTGGCCACCAGCTCCAGCGAATGCTCGGCGCGGTGGCGCAGCTCGCCGGCAAAGGCCGCCTGCGGACCGATGGCCTCGGCCAGCGCGTCCACCAGCGCCCTGTCGGTGGGCAGCACGCCGTAGGGGGTGGCGTAGCTCTGGCGGGTCAGGGTCAGCCGGTCGCCCTGGCTGTGGTGGTCGGTGCCCAGCAGAATCACCAGATCGGCGGCCTGGGCCATGCTGGCGGCCTGCTGCCAGACCGCGGCGTAGACCGACCCGCCGCGCTGATAGTCGATGTGCGGGCTGAACAGGCCCCGCCCGGCGGCCGGCGCGGCGCGGGAGGCGCCGTTGACCCGGCTCAGATAGCCGTCGAACAGGCGACGCAGGTCGGCCGGCTTGGCCGGATAGGACTGGCCGGCCAAGCTGGGCGGCCGGAAGGGCGCGGCCCGGTAGGCGGCCAATGCCCGATCATGGGCCTCGGCCGCGCGGGCGTTGTCCAGCATGAAGTTGTCGTCCAGCACCTCGACCATCTGTTGCAGCAGCTCGTCGGGATAGACCAGGCCGAAGCTCGCCATGGCCTGCATGCGGAGTTCGTTCAGCGTCAGCCCGTCGCACCGCGCCAGCAGCGCCAGCGCCGGGCCCAGCTCCTCGGGCAACACCAGGTAGTTGCCGCTGAGCTGCAACGGATCGCGCAGCAGCAGCGAGGGCTGGCCGCGCTGAACGATGGGCTGAACGTCCAAGAGCCGCAGCCTGGAACAGGGTTGATCGGTGGAAATTGCCATAGGTCACGTGTAACTGTTCAGCCGGCGGGTGCGAACACGTTGATTGAGTAGGCCGCCGTATCGAAATCAACGTGTTCGCACCCGCCGGCCGCGAACACGTTGATTGAGTAGGCCGCCGTATCGAAATCAACGTGTTCGCAGCCGGCGGGCACAAACAGGCTGGCCGGGCCTTGCCCAGGCCCGGCCAGCCTGTTCAGCCCCAGCCGGCGCCGCAGCTTAGGCGCCCTTCAACTGGTACAGCTCGAAGGCCTCGGCTGTCCAGGGCAGCGCTGGCTTGAAGAAATGCTCGTAGATGGCCTGGGCGTAGACCCGCACCTCATACTGCGCCTCGGCCGCCATGCGCAGCTTCATGAAGTGCATCAGGTTGTGGGCGTCGGCCTTGACCACCCAGGTGTAGTAGACGCTGAAGCCGGCCAGGAAGAGCCGCGCCTGTTCGCGCGCCACGCCGGCCGCCAAGGCCTGCTGATAAAGCTGGAAGCCCTCCTCGTAATGGCGCAGCAAGGCATCGCTCAGCCACTGCCCATCGGCCAGCAGGCCCTCGCTGGCCTGCTTGTTGTCGCTGGACTGGAGGCGCCAGGCGTCCGGCTGGACCACGTAGAAATCGTTCTCCTCGAAGGGGGTGTAGCGGCCAGACTGGGCGTTGAACGAGAAGGTTCTGTGCCGCGCCCATTGCCACCAGGTGACCACCGGCGCGCGCACGCGGAACTTGAACTCCACCATCTCGAAGGGGGTGGTGTGGCGGTGGCGCAGCAGGTAGAAGAGCAGCTTCTTGTCCCGCTCCGCGCCCTTGCTCTCGCCCAAAAAGGAGGTGCGCGCGGCCGCCACGATGGCGTTGTCGTCGCCCATCACATCTTGCAGCTCGATCCAGCCCTTGTCCAGCACGGGCACGCGCTTGCCGATCAGATCAGTCTCTGCCATTGCATCACCTCTGGCCTGCTACCGGGGCCAGCTCAGCCCAGCCAACAGCGCCGCATCGGTCGCCACGAGGCCATCCACGCCGGCATCGATCAACGCCTGCAGCTCGGCGCTTCCCTGCTGGCCGGCCAGCGCCACCAGATGCATGCCGCGGCCGCGGGCCGCGGCCACCAGCGCCTTGTCGATCTCGTCGCCCGGCAGCAGCAGCGCCGGCGCGGCCGGCCGGTAGAAGGGCGCCAGGCCGAAGCGCTCCATGGCCAGGAAAGCCGCGGCCTCGGCGCTGGTGGCGGCCGTGCCCAGGTCGGGGGCCTGTTCCCGCAGGGTGTTGGCCAGCAGAGGATGATCCACCGCCGCCAGCACCCGCGTCCGGGCGTCGGCCCCGTCAATGGCCTGCAAGAGCGCGGCCACCCCTTGCAGGGTGGGCTGGCGCAGCGCCACGATGGCCCGCAGCTCAGGGAAGGCGGTCAACACCTCCTGCAAGGCAACCCCGCCCTCCAGCTCCGCCAGGGTCTGCTGGCTCACGGCGGAGTCGGCCACCACCAACACGCCATCGCGCGTCAGGTACACGGGGAGGTAGAGGCCGTTGACGCCGGCCTGGCGGGCAGCCTGAAAGGCCGCCAGCGTGTAGGGACGCGCGCCGGCCGGGCTGACGCTGTCCACCGCGGCCAGGCCAGGCCGGTCGCGGAAGAAGGCGACATTGTCCAGCGGCCGGATGGTCAACAGGCGGTAGATGCCGAAGATGACCAGCACGACCAAGAGCACGAGAATCAGACGAAACAGAAACTGGCGCACCGGGGTCCATCCTTCCCAGCGGGATCAAGAAATGTCGCCATTTTACCACAGGACGCGCCAGGCACAAGAAGCGCCGACAGGCCGTGGACGCGGAGTCGCCCGCGTTTGTTGCTCCAGCGTTCCTTTCATGTATAATACCAGCCGCCCGGCAACCCGTCCGGGCGGCTTTGTCACCAGAGTGTAATGCGCAATGCGTACCTGGTAACCGGAAATTCGCGGCGCTGGCCGCACGTTGCAGGTCCACGCGTTTCCGGGTAGCGGGTTGCCACTTGCTCGTCACTCGTTACGTCAACCAGACCCAGCTTTCAGGAGCCCTCATGAACCCACATATGCCCTCGGCCGAGATCAGCGCGTTTCTGGAGCGCACATTGCTGCGCGTGCAGAAGCCGGCGCGCTACACCGGCGGCGAGTGGAACTCGGTGGTCAAGGACTGGGACGCGATCCCCGTGCGCGTCGCCCTGGCCTTCCCCGACATCTACGACCTGGGGATGAGCAACCTGGGGCTGGCCATCCTCTACGACCAGATCAACCAACGGCCAACCATGCTGGCCGAGCGGGTCTACGCCCCCTGGCGGGACATGGAGGCTGAGATGCGCCAGGCCGGGACGCCGCTGTTCAGCCTGGAGACGCGTCACGCCCTGGCCGATTTCGACCTGCTCGGCTTCTCCCTGCCCTACGAACAGCTCTACACCAACGTGCTCAACATGCTGGACCTGGCCGGCCTGCCCCTGCGCGCCGAACAGCGCAGCGCGCAGCACCCCCTGGTGATCGCCGGCGGCAGCGGCTGCTACAACCCGGAGCCCATGTCGGCCTTTTTCGACGCCATGGTCATCGGCGAAGGGGAAGCGGTGATCTTCGAGGTGATCGAGGCCTACCAGGAGTGGAAAAGAGCAACAGGCAGCCAGACGAGCACGGGCCAGGATCTCACAAGTCCCACCGCCCAACAGACCGCTCACCGTTCACCGCTCACCGTTCACCGTTCACCGGCCACCGACCACCCCCGCCTCGACCTCTGGCAGCGCCTGGCGCGCATCTCCGGCGTGTACGTGCCGCATCTCTACGCCGTCAGCTACCACGCCGATGGCGTCGTGGCGCAGGTGGAGCCCATCGACGAGGCCGCGCCCCCCGCGGTGCACAAGCGCATCCTGCCCACCATGCCGCCGCCGGTCACCAATTTCATCGTTCCTTATGTCGATATCGTACACAACCGCGCGGCCATCGAGATCCAGCGGGGCTGCACCCGCGGCTGCCGCTTCTGCCAGGCCGGCATGATCTTCCGGCCGGTGCGCGGGCGGCCGATGGAGGAGGTGCTGGAGGCGGTGGACAAGATCATCGCGGCCACCGGCTTCGAGGAGATCGGCCTGCTCAGCCTGAGCAGCAGCGACTACAACGGTGTGGCCGAGCTGGTGGAGGCGATCATGGCCCGCCACGGCGACAAGCGGCTGAGCGTCGGCCTGCCCAGCCTGCGCATCGAGAGCTTTTCGGTGGACCTGATGGAGCAACTGGCCAAGGGCCGGCGACGCAGCGGCTTCACCTTCGCGCCCGAGGCGGCCACCGACCGCCTGCGCGATGTGATCAACAAGCCCATCGCCACCGAGGAGCTGCTGCGCACGGCTGAGGAGGTGTTCAGCCGCGGCTGGACCACCCTCAAGCTCTATTTCATGATCGGCCACCCCACCCAAACCATGGAAGATGTGGACGCGATCGCTGAGCTGGCCCACGCGGTCTTGAAGATCGGCAAGAAGCACATCGGCGGCAAGGCCAAGGTGCGGGTCGGCGTCAGCACCCTGGTGCCCAAGCCGCACACCCCCTTCCAGTGGGCGCCGGTGGAGGAGGCAGCCATGCTGGAGGCGCAGATCAAACACCTGCAGGCGCGCATCCGCGGCAAGGGCTTCGAGTTCAGTTGGAACGACCCGCGCGATACGCTGGTGGAGGCCTTTTTGACCCGCGGCGACCGCCGGCTGGCCGATGTGATCGAGCGCGCCTGGCAGTTGGGCGCCAAGTTCGACGGCTGGCAGGAGGAGCGGCGCTACAGCCTCTGGATGCAGGCCTTCCAGGAGCAGGGACTGGACCCGGAGTGGTACGCGCGTCGGGAGCGAACCATCGACGAAGTGCTGCCGTGGGAGCACATCAACGCCGGCGTCAGCAAGGAGTTCCTGACGCTGGACTACATGAACTCGCTCAAGGGCGCGGTGGTGGATGACTGCCGCGAGCACTGCTATTCCTGTGGCATCCTGGGGCTGTTCAAGCACTACCGCCGCGCCGTGCCCGACAACGCCTGGGGCTGTCCTGCGCTGGGCCGCGGCAAAGAGCGCCAGCCGGTGGACATCACCCCCGTGCCCTTGTACGTCAACGCCGACATGGCCCCGGAGCTGGCCGCGCAACACGGGCCGCGCGTGCCGCAGCGGGCCAGCCGCCTGCGCACCGCCTGATCACCCTCCGCTGGTTGAGTAGCCTTCTGAGGCGTATCGAAACCCTCCGCTGGTTGAGTAGCCTTCTGAGGCGTATCGAAACCCTCCGCTGGTTGAGTAGCCTTCTGAGGCGTATCGAAACCCTCCGCTGGTTGAGTAGCCTTCTGAGGCGTATCGAAACCCTCCGCTGGTTGAGTAGCCTTCTGAGGCGTATCGAAACCCTCCGCTGGTGTGGGCGCGTGGATTGAGTAGGCCGCCGTATCGAAATCCACGCGCTCGCATCAGCCGACTGAGTAGCCACACCCCCACCTTTTTTCCCGGAGGCCTCATGCGTCCCATCTACTTCCTGCTCTTCTTCCTGCCCCTTGCCGTCGTGGCCGAGCTGCTGCACTGGCCGCCGCTGGCCATCTTCGCCGCGTCGGCCCTGGCGGTGATTCCGCTGGCCGGCCTGCTGGGCGAGGCCACCGAGGTGCTGGCTGAAAAGGTCGGCCCCCGCTTTGGCGGCCTGCTCAACGCCACCCTGGGCAACGCGGCCGAGCTGATCATCACCATCATCGCCATCCGCGCCGGCCAGCTCGATCTGGTCAAGGCCTCGCTGATCGGCTCGGTGCTGGGCAATATCCTGCTGGTGCTGGGCCTCAGCATCCTGCTGGGCGGCCTGAAACATGGCGTGCAGCGCTTCAACCGCGACCACGCCGGCATGGACGCCACCATGTTGATCCTGGCGGTGATCGCCATCAGCGTGCCCTCCATCTTCAACGCCGCCATCGAGCCGGACACGCTGCGGGTCGAGGAGCTCAGCCTCACCACGGCCGCGGTCATGCTGGCCATCTATGCCCTCTCCATCATCTACATGCTGCGCTCCAAGACGCCGGACAAGGAGCATGGGCCGGGCGGCGTCCAGCCGTCGCACACCGGCCACCGCTGGAGCTCGACCGTGGCCCTGATCATCCTGGGCGTCTCGGTGCTGGGCATCGCGGTGATGAGCGAGTTCCTGGTGGGCTCCATCGAGCCAGTCACCGAAAGCCTGGGGCTGACCCCCTTCTTCGTCGGCATCATCATCATCCCGCTGATCGGCAACGTGGCCGAGCACCTGGTGGCGGTGCAGGTGGCCATGAAAAACCAGATGGATCTCAGCCTGAGCATCGCCAACGGCTCCAGCCTGCAGATCGCCCTCTTCGTGGCGCCGGTGCTGGTCTTCCTCTCCCTGGCCATGGGCAACCCGCTGACGCTGGAGTTCAACAACTTCGAGCTGATTGCGCTGACCGCCAGCGGGGCCATTGCGGCCTTCATCGCGGTGGATGGTCGCTCCAACTGGCTGGAAGGGGCCATGCTGCTGGCGGTCTACGTGATTCTGGCGCTGGCCTTCTTCTTCCTCCCCTTCGCCGGTTAGCGAGGCCAGGCAGTGAAACCTACGCCCAGCGCGGAGGCCGCAGCGGTTCAGCGGCTGCGCATCACCTTCAGCCAGGACGGCGCGCTGCGCTACGTGGGCCACCTGGACGTGGTGCGCACCTGGGAGCGCGTCCTGCGCCGGGCCGGCGCGCCGCTGGCCTATTCAGCCGGCTTTCACCCGGGGCCGCGGCTCTATTTCGCCTCCGGCCTGCCGCTGGGCGCGGCCGGGCGGGCCGAGATCGTCGATGTGCTGCTGACCGAGGCCATGACGCCGGAGGCCTTCCTGGCGCAGGTCGCGCCGCACCTGCCGCCGGGGCTGACTCTGCTGCACGCACAGGAGGCGCCGCTCAAGACGCCGGCCTTGCAGGCGGTGCTGCTGGCCAGCGACTGGCAGGTGGAGGTGCAGAGCGATGAAACGCCCGCGGCCTTGGCGGCCCGCATCGCCGCGCTGCTGGCCCAGGATGAGACGCCGGCGCGCCGCTTGCGCAAAGGTCGGGCCAAGGCCTATGACCTGCGGCCGCTGGTGCTGGCCCTGAGCTATCAGGACCAGCCGGAGCCGGGCTGGCATCGCGTGCTGATGACCCTGCGCAGCGCGCCCAGCGCCACCGGCCGCGCCGATGCGGTGCTGGCCGCGCTGGGGCTGGAGGGGAACGCCGTGCGCATCGAGCGGGTGCGGCTGATTTTCGGCGCCGAGGGCGCGCCTGAGGGTGAACCGACGCCAGCATAGGATGGGCATGGCCGGGTGAGCCGGCCCGGCTGAAGCCTCGACTCCGCCCGTATTTGGAATTGCTGAAAGGCGCCCCCGCTGCTTTTGACAGTTCGCCCATCGTGGTTATAATGTCGTGGTTAGCTGCCAGGCCGGCAACATGCGGCCTGGTCTTTATGTGTCCGGCGCAGGGCACGGTCGGAGACCGGCCCGAGCCAGCGGAGGCACGGTCGGAGACCGGCCTGAGCTGGTGGAGGCACGGTCGGAGACCGGCCTGAGCCAGCGGAGGCACGGTCGGAGACCGGCCCGAGCCAGCGGAGGCACGGTCGGAGACCGGCCTGAGCTGGTGAAGGTTGGAGACTGGCCTGAGCAGGTGAAATCAGTCCGGCTGTGCATATGCACAGTCAATACCCTGACCGGCAACGCCTTCAAGCGCCGCAGCGGCGGCCGCGTTGGTCGGAAGGAGAGAAAGATGTACGCAGTAGTTCGAACAGGTGGCAAACAGTACCGGGTCGCCCCAGGCGACTGGCTGGAAGTCGAGAAGCTGGCCGGCGAGGTTGGTCAGCAGATCACTCTCGACGACGTGTTGCTGGTTCACAACGGCGAGCAGGTGGTCATCGGCCAGCCCATTGTCCAGGGCGCCAAGGTCACGGCAACCGTCAAGGCCCAGCACAAAGGCAAGAAAGTGATCGTGTTCAAGTACCGGCCCAAGCAGCGCTATCGCGTCAAGAAGGGTCATCGCCAGAACCTGACGCGGTTGCAGATCGACGCCATCGAGATGTAGGACGAGGAGAAAAAGAGCATGGCACACAAAAAAGGCGGCGGCAGCAGCAAGAACGGTCGCGACAGCCAGGCCAAACGGCTGGGCGTCAAGCGCTACGACGGGCAGTTTGTGACGGCCGGATCGATTCTGGTCCGCCAGCGCGGCACACAGTTCCTGGCCGGCGACAACGCCGGGCTGGGGCGTGACCACACCGTCTTCGCGACCAGCGATGGCTTCGTGAAGTTCGAGTATGTGCGCAAGGACAAACAACAGATCAGCGTGCACCCCGAGCGGGTCGGTTGACCTGAATCGAGGCTAACCATGAAGCAAGGCATTCACCCCACCTATTACTCCGACGCGCAGGTCATCTGCGCCTGCGGCAACACCTGGACCACCGGCTCGACGCGCAAGCAGATCCGCACCGACGTCTGCTCGGCCTGTCACCCCTTCTTCACCGGCGAGCAGCGCATCGTCGACACCGCCGGCCAGGTGGATCGCTTCATGCGCCGCTTGCAGCAGGCCGAGGAGCGCGCCGCGCAGGTCAAGGTTCAACAGCAGGCCGAAGAGGCCGCGCGCAAGGCTGCAGCCCAGGCGCGCGCCCGCGGCGAAAGCGCCAAGAAGGTCAAGCAGATCGCCGAACGTGCGGCTGAAGACGTGCTGGCAACGCTCAGCGCCGGCGTGGCCGCCACGGAAGCAGTCGCCGACTGACCGATCCCACGAGCAAGTACGCAAGGGGCAGACCTGGTTCTGCCCCTTTTCTTTGCCAACCGGCTGTTGCTCGGCGCCGAGCAAGCCAAGTTTTCGGAAACAGGCGGAGGATGTCCCTATGCCCTATTTTCAGCCCCGCGGCGGATGGATTGAGGTGATCTGCGGCAGCATGTTCTGCGGCAAGACCGAGGAACTGCTGCGCCGGGTGCGCCGCGCGGTCATCGCGCGCCAGCGCGTCCAGGTTTTCAAGCCGGCCATCGACCATCGCTATGGCATCGGCCGCGTCGCATCGCACAATGGCCTGGCCTGGGAAAGCGAGACCGTCGCCAGCTCGGAACAGATTCTGGAGCGCCTCCACCCCGACACCACCATCGTGGCCATCGACGAAGTTCAGTTTTTCGACGAGGGGATCGCCGAGGTGTGCAACCAGTTGGCCCGGCGCGGCCTGCGGGTGATCTGCGCCGGCCTGGACCTGGACTTCCGCGGCGAGCCCTTCGGCCCCATGCCGCGGCTGATGGCCCAGGCTGAGCTGCTGGACAAGCTGCACGCCATCTGCGTGGTCTGCGGCGCGCCGGCCAGCCGCACCCAGCGGCTGATCGATGGCCAGCCTGCGCGCTTCGACGACCCGGTGATCGTCATCGGCGCGGCCGAGAAATACGAAGCGCGCTGCCGCGATTGCCACCAAGCCGCGCTGATGCGTGACTCCTGAACGGCCTCCGGCCTCCCTGTTCCGGGTTACGAGTTACGGGTTACGACTCACCCCGCCCCCAACGGCTTAAGCTGCTCCAGCACCCCCTGCAAATCTGGGGGCAGCGGGGATTCGACCTCGATGCGCTGGCCGGTGCTGGGCTGGGTGAAGGCCAGGCGATGGGCGTGCAGGAACTGGCGCGGGCAGGGGATGCGCTGTTTGCGCCGGCCATAGATGCGATCTCCCACCACGGGGTGTTTGATGAAGGCCAGGTGCACGCGAATCTGATGCGTGCGCCCGGTCAGCAGGTCCACCTCCAGCAGGCTGAACTCATGGCGCTGCTGGCTCATGCCCGACAGATAGCGTTCCACGACGCGAAACGCGCTGGCGGCCCTGCGGCCGCCGCGATTCTCCGACAACACCGCCATGCGCTGCCGAAAGGCCGGGTCGCGGGCGATGGGCGCTTCGATGCGGCCCTCCGGCGCGTCGGGCGTCCCCTCAACCAGGGCCAGATAGGTCTTCTCCACCCGCCGCGTCTTGAACTGGCGCTGGAGCCGGGCGAAGGCGGCGTCGTTGCGGGCCACCAGCAGCAGGCCGGAGGTCTCCCGATCCAGGCGATGGACGATGCCGGCGCGCAGGGTGGTCGGGGCCTGCACAGTTGCCAACTCTTTGGAGGAGTTGGCGACTTTTTTCGGCGCGCCCACCAGGGCCAGGCCCGGCTCCAGCCCCAGCAGCGCGTTGACCAGCGTACCGCTCAGGTGGCCGGGCGCGGGGTGTACCACCATGCCGGCCGGCTTGTCGATCACCAGCACGTCGTCGTCCTGGTAGACCACCGTCAGCGCGACCTGTTCCGGCTCGATCTGCGTCTCGATGCGCGGCGGGCGCAGCAGATCCACCGCGTCGCCGGCCGCCAGCTTCTGGCTGGCCTTGACCGGCCGGCCGTTGACTGTCACGCGCGCTTCCTTGATCCAGCGCTGGATCTCGACGCGCGAGGCGTCGCCGAGCTGCCCAGTCAGGTAGCGATCGAGCCGCTCGCCGCGCAGCTCCGGGGCCACAGAAAATGTCAATTGCTGCTCGTTGGATGTTGACAACGGTCGATCCTCAAAAAGAAAGCCAGGCCGCGCCTGGCTATGGTGGGGTGTCACGGTTTCCCGGGCTGCGCGGTCACGCGCTGGGTGGGTCTTCGGCGGCCACCGGCGCGGCCTGCGGCTCTTTGTAGGTCAGCAGGAAGAGGGCCAGGAGAATGACGCCTGAGACGACGGCGATGTCGGCCACGTTGAAGGCGGGCCACGGCCGGTTGATCAGCGGCAGGTTGTGGAAATAGAGAAAGTCGGTGACATGCCCCAGGCGCACCCGGTCGATCATGTTGCCCAGCGCGCCGCCCAGTTGCAGGCCGATGGCGATCTGCACCAGCAGCCTGTCGTGCGGCAGATAACGGGCGTAGATCACCACCGAGGCCAGCACCACCAGGGCGATGGCCACGAAGAGGACATTCTGATCGCGCAACAGGCCAAAGGCCGCGCCCGTGTTGGTGAAATGGGTGATGGAAAAGAAATCGCCAAGCGCCGCCAGCGGGGTGAAGGACTCGTACAGCGGCACGTTGCGCTCGATCCAGCGCTTGGAGAGCTGATCGAGCAGCACCACGCCCGCGGCCACGCCGACAATCACCCAGCCGGAACCGATGCGTTTTGTCATGTCAGAGGTCCAGGGGACGGGCTCGGTCGGAGACCGGCCCGAGCGGTGGGAGTGCTTGCGGGGCTCGGTCGGAGACCGGCATGAGCGGTTTGAGGGTTAGCGCTTGGACCCATTGCCGCGCGGCGCGTCTTCGATGAGCTGCTGACAACGAATGCAGAGCGCCGCCTGGGGCATCGCCTTGAGACGGGCAAAATCGATCTCGTCGCCGCAGCGCTCACAGGCGCCATACTCGCCCCGATCCATGCGGGCCAAGGCCGCCTCGACCTGGCTGAGCAAGACCTGTTCGTTGCGGTGCAAGGCCAGGCTCGCCGTCTGGTCGAAGGTTTCGGTGCCGTCGTCGGCCATGTGGTTGCCCAGGCCAGGTTTTTTCTGTCGCGCCAACACCTCGAAATGGCTGATGGTATCCAGCAGTTCCCGCCGCTCTGCTTCCAACATCTTTCTCAATCGTTGATCATCTTTGGTCATGGCCTGATCCTCATGGTTCGTAGTTGCGCCGGGAGACAGATGGCCAGCAAGGGCCACAGGCTGTCTGCCGACAGGGCGCAAGGACACCTCCTTTGCTTGGATGTAGAGACTGGACAAGTGCACGTCGCAGGCGATCGATGATGCGGCTATTGTAGCGCAAATCGGCGAATACGCAAGCCGCCGCCCTCCGGCGCTGCGCCGCCGCGCTGGCCGGTCGGCGATTGGGGCGTCATCCCCAACGGACCGGCCAACGCGGCGGCATCCTTGCAGCCCGGCGCGCGCGCTGGCCGCTATCCGCCGGCGCGCCGGACGGCCATGGTCACGCCGGCGCCGTCGAGATCGACCGTGGCCACGTAGGCGCCGGCAGCCGGCCCGGCCGCGTCCAGGCTCAGGCTGAGGGTCTCCTGGCGGATGGCGGCGGCGTGCAGTTCGATGGCCTCGGCCAGCCCGGCATCTTCCGTCTGATAGGTGGTGTGAATGCGGTCGCTGACCTCGAAGCCGGCGTCCTTGCGCATCTGCTGGATGGTGCGCACCACCTCGCGCGCCAGCCCTTCGGCCTTGAGCGCCGGCGTGATCACCGTGTTCAGGGCGACGACGATGCCGCGCTGCGGGTCGTTGGTGACCTGCAGGCCCGGCCGCGGCTCGGCCTGCACCAACAGGTCTTCAGGCCCCAGCGCCACCGGCTGGCCGTTGACCGTCAGCGCCACCGGCTGGCCGGCCGCCACGGCCGCGGCCACGGCGTAGGGATCGGCCGCGCTCAAGGCCTGGCGCACGGCCGGGAACTCCTTGCCGAAGCGGGGCCCCAGCGTCTTGTTGACGGGCAGGATGCGATATTGCACCAGCTCAGCCTCGCCGCCGGCCAGCTCGACGCGCTTGACGTTCAACTCGTCGGCGATGACGTCGGCGAAGCGGGCGAGGCTTTGCGCTTTGCCGGCCGCCACCACCTGGATGTCAGCCAGCGGCTGGCGCACCTTGATCTCGGCCGCCACCCGGTCGGCATGGCCCAAGCTGACCACCGCCCGCGCCAGGTCCATGTCAGCCAGCAACTGCTCGTCGATCAGGCTGCGATCTGCCGTCGGCCAGCCGGTGTGATGGACGCTGACGGGCGCACCGTCAGGACTGTCAGTCCTTCCGGGGACTGACAGTCCTTCCAGTCCTTCAACCACCAGATTCTGGTAGATCGTCTCCGAAACGAAGGGCATCATCGGCGCCAGCAGGCGGGCGAAGGTGACCAACACGTAGTAGAGCGTGTCCAGCGCGGCCGGGTCGCCCTCCCAGAAGCGACGCCGGTTGCGCCGCACGTACCAGTTGCTCAGGTCGTCCAGAAACGCCTCGCACGCCACGGTCGCGCTCTCCGAATCGTAGTCCGTCAGCCGTTGCGTCACCAGCTCGATCAGTTGCTGCATACGGGCGACGATCCAGCGGTCGAGGAAGTGGTCCGATGACTGGACGTCAGGATCGGCGCTGTGCGGCGGCGCGCTCCACGTGGCACGCTCCACGCTCCAGGCCGGCGCCAGGTTGGCATAGGTCACGAAGAAGCTGTAGACGTTCCAGAGTGGAATGTGGAAGCGGCGGCGGGTCTCGTCGGCGCGGTGGAAGCCGAAAAGCAGGTTCTGCTCCGGCTTGTGGTGCAGGAACATCCAGCGCATGACATCGACGCCGATGCGCTCGGCGCCGTCGTGGAAGTCAAGCATGTTGCCCCAGCTCTTGTGCATGGCGCGGCCATCCTCGCCCAGCAGCGTGGCGTAGCTGAAGTTGGTCAGGAAGGGGGGCCGGCGCTCCAGCACGGTGCCCATGGCCAGCACGCTGTAGAACCAGTTGCGGAACTGGCCGGGGAAGCTCTCGCTGATCAGGTCGGCCGGGAACCATTTCTCCCAGTAGGCCCGGTCGTTGCGATAGCTCAGGGTGCTGAAGGTGACGATGCCCGCGTCCAGCCAGGGATTGCCCACGTCGGCGATGCGGCTGGCCCGGCCGCCGCACTGCGGGCAGGCGATCTTGACCGCGTCCACATAGGGCCGGTGCGGCGTGTGGCCCTCGAAACGCTCCCAGCCCTCCACGGCCAGCTCCTTCAGCTCATGCTCCGAGCCGACCAGATGGAAATGGCGGCAGGCGGGGTCCTCGCACACCCAGATGGGCAGCGCCAGGCCCCAATAGCGCTTCTTGCTGATCATCCAGTCGTGCATGTTGCGCAGCCAATCCAGCTCGCGCTCACGGCCGAACGACGGGATCCAGCGGATCTGATCGACCACCTCCATGATCTGGTAGCGCAGGCTGCGATCGACCTCCTCGGCGGTCAGCTCCTCCCGCGGCTTGTCGTAGACCTCGCCCATGCTGATGAACCACTCGTCCACCAGGCGGAAGATCAGCTCGGTCTTGCAGCGCCAGCAGACGGGGTAGCGGTGGGTGTACTCCTCCAGCCGGTAGAGAAGCGCCTTGTCTTGCAGGCTCCCGAAGATCGACGCGGCCACGTCATGCACGTTCTGGCCGGTCAGCCAGGCGAAGCCCTCCAGGTAGATGCCGGCCTCGTCCAGCGGCGCGATCACCGGCAGGCCGTACTGCTTGCTGAGCTGGAAGTCCTCGGCGCCGCAGCCGGGCGCGATGTGGACGATGCCGGCGCCCTCCTCCTCGCCGACCTCCTTCCAGGCGATGACCGTGTGGCTGTAGCCGGCCTTCTGGAACACAGCCTGCACGGTCGGCAGCTCGTCGAAGGGGCCGGCGTAGGCCCAGCCCAGCAGCTCCGCGCCTTTGAGCTCGGCCAGCAGGGTGTAGCGACCGGCCAGCGCGCGCTTGGCTGCGCCCTTGGCCAGATAATAGACCCAGCCGTCCTGCTGCACCTTGATGTAGTCCAGCTCCGGCCCCACGGCCGCGGCCACGTTGCTGGTCAGCGTCCAGGGGGTGGTGGTCCAGACCAGCAGCGCCTCGGGCAGGCCGGTCTCGGCGTCCAGCCGTTGCTGGCCGGCTTCGTCCAGCAGCGGGAAGCGCAGGTAGACCGAGGTGTGGGTCAGCTCCTCGTAGCCGTCGGTGACGATCTCATGCTGGCTAATGCCGGTGCCGCAGCGGTCGCACCAGGGCATGACGTCGGTGCCCTCGTAGAGCCAGCCCTTTTCCCAGCACTTCTTGAGGAAGCGCCAGATCAGGTAGTTGTTCTCGTTGGAGAAGGTGAAGTAGGAGCCGCCCAGCTCAGGCAGTCCCAGCCGGCCGACGATCTGCTCCACGCTGTCGGTGACCGGACCCTGCGGGCCCTCCACGGTGATCACCTGGCTGGGGTCTTCCTCCAGCTTGTCGCGCAGCCAGCGAAGCTGGGCGGGGTCGTTCCAGTCCATCCAGTAGCCCAGGCGGATCGACTGCTCGGTCTGGATGGCGGCGAAGTTGAGCACCCGCTGTTTGCAGGTGTTGACGAAGTCGGCCAATCCCATGCGCTCGATGTCGCGCTTGGAGGTGAAGCCCTTTTCCTTCTCCACCAGCACCTCGACCCACAGGCCCTGGCAGTCGAAGCCGTTCTGGTAGCGCTCATCGAAGCCCTGCATGGCGTAGAAGCGCTGGTAGAGGTCCTTGTAGGTGCGGCCCCAGGCGTGGTGGACGCCCATCGGCCCATTGGCGGTGATGGGGCCATCGACAAAGGACCAGCGCTTGTTGCCCTTGTTCATGGCCCACAGGGTGCGAAAGGCGTCGGTCCTGGCCCAGAGATCCAACACATCGTGTTCCTGGGCGACGAAGTCGGGTTTGGAAGATACGGGATGGAACATGTGATACCTTCTGTAGAATGAAGTATTGCTGTGAAACGTACTGCGTAACGAGTAATGCGTAAGGTGTCGCTGAGCTGGCTCACGATGTCGTCCAACGTCAGATTGAGCGCTGCCGCGATGGCGCTCAGCATTTCCGGGCTGCCGGTGCGTTTGCCGATGCGATTTGAGACAGGTAAGGCGTGCTGATGCCAGCGGCATCGGCTAACTGCTGCTGCGCCAGCCGGCAACATTTCTGGTCTCCAAACAAAAACTCTCATCCTACATGAGGACGAGAGTCGTTGAAGATCCCGCGGTGCCACCTCGGTTGGCGCTATCTGCCAGATGACAGACAGCCGCCCACTCAGTGGGATGCCATCACATCCCCGTGGCAGTAACGGGCCACGACCCGGCGGCGCTTAGTGGGTGAACGGTGATCGGTGAACCGTAATCGGTCATCGGCCCCTGGGGCGTCGATTACCGATCACTGATTACCGTTGACCGTTGACCGTTCAGCTCGCGGCTCCGGAGGGATTTTCGGCCTGCTGTCCTGGCCCGGCTTGCACCGTCCCGGGCTCGCTGTGCAGGGGATGGCCGGCCTACTCGTCTCCATCAACGCCTGTGGGTGTTCGGTTGTGCGGGGGAATGTAGCATAGGTTGGGGTGGTTGTCAATTGAGCGGCACAGCCGCCTGCGATTCCTGAACAGATGGCTGCCCAACCGGAGGCGAGCCCTCCGGCAGGTCAGCGCGCCCGCCTCACATGTGCCCCTCAAACAGCAACAACTGCTGCGCCCCCTCCTCGAAGGGCGCATCGACCAGGTAAGCCGCGGCCTGCACGCGCTGGCCCAGGCGCGCGGCCAGCTTCAGCAGATCGATGCGGCGCAGCGTGTCGATGGTGATGGCCCGCTTCGAGTCGAAAAAGATCAGCGAGCGCAGGAAGCGCTGGGCAACCTCGCTGTTGAGCAGGTGGGCGAAGAACTCGGCTTCGTCACGCGACTCACAGGGAAAGAAGTAGCAGGTGTCGTCCACCACCACCGGCCTTTCGTCAAGGCTGCCAATGGCCTGGAAACGCAACTCCTGGTACAACGCCGAAACGGCCACTTTCCACGGTGAGAAGGTGTAGGGACCGACCCCAAAGACGGCGAAGCGCGCCCGGTTGGCGTAGATCGAGCTGCCGCGCGCGTCGAAGGCAGCGCCATGCACGTGCAAATAGTCCCAGGTCGCCGGCGCCAGGGTCTTGATGACGCCCGTGTCGTCCGAGACCCGGCTCTGGGTCAGCAGCACATAGCGCCGCGGCGCAAGCCGGCCGTTGGCCAGATCGGACGACTTCAGCAGCGGGTAGACGAAGTCCGGTTCCAGCGACCAGGTTTCGCCCAGGCCATTGCGATAGCCGCCGGCCACCGGCTCCAGCTCCATGATGCGCGCCGCGTCGTGTTTCACGCCGGAACGCCAGCGCCTATACTCCACGCCGTCCAGATCCTGGAGGTCGAGATAGGCTGTCACGTCCGACACCAGCTCGCCGCTCGCCATGCCCATGGTCTGGAGCGGCTGTGCGAAGCTCAGATCCTGATAGATGGTTGCGCGCTGGTCTCCGTTCGGAACGCCGGTGTATGTCAGCAGCAAACACGCA
>Ga0209605_1002564_pt1 | contig 17283 bp, 9 predicted proteins | sample AD_UKC035_MetaG_FD_184408 | JGI IMG/M metagenome (GOLD analysis project Ga0209605, IMG submission 184408) | Active sludge microbial communities of municipal wastewater-treating anaerobic digesters from USA - AD_UKC035_MetaG (SPAdes) (version 2) | ecosystem: Engineered > Bioreactor > Anaerobic >...
CTACCCGCCATACGTGGCTGTCCATACTGCACCTCCATGTTCTTGAACAGGCGTTGGAGATGTAAGTATGGCAGCCACTTGAACTTAAATGCAACCTGTTAAAGCCTGGCGCGAAATCTTCTCGAAGTCCCTGGCAACCGCCGCGCGCCCTCCGGGCGCAGGAGAACGTCGGTTCCTCGACCGCAGGACGCCGGTTCCTCGCCCGCAAGGCTGCGGTGTTCACCAGCGGATCGTGGGCGGGTTCCATTCGCGCGTCGGTTCTTCGCCCGGAAGGGGTTGGTTCCTCGCTCGTAGCGTGTTGGTTCCACGTCGGGGGGCGTTTGCATGCTCGCCCGGAGGGCGCGCGAGCGTTGCCAGGGTCTTCCAGACCCTGGGGGCGGGATCACTCTCCTTATCCCCCCCTTGGCCTGGAGGGCGCGCACCAAGTAGACCGCGCTACGCATCCCACCGCGCGCAACACACGTACGGGGGGCCGACGCAACTTCTCCAGCGTACGGACAAGGGTGCGCGAACGTGCACCGGCGACGTCGCCGTGGGTCCGCTTGCTGATCCCAACCCATCGGGATGGTGGGGATGGCCGGTGCACATTCGCGCTCGGTCGCTCGGAGCGGTCGCGGTCGGCCCGATATCACGGCGTCGCCGGCTGGTCCTGGGGTGCCTCCGGCCGGGGCGGCGGGACCGTCTCGTAGGCGGTGCCGTCCAGCACGACGATCACCCGCTCGCCCAGCGCGAAGCACTTCGCCAGTTCCGGATGCTTGCGGACCAACTCGAAGTAGGGGTCGCTGTAGGCCTCGACCTTCTTCGTCTCCGAGTCCTTCTTGTACGCGCCGTCGACCCACTTGTCATCGATGCGGTAGAACGTTCGGGCATCGACGCGTGCGACCAGGGGTGTCGCCCGCCCGCCCATTCCTCCGCCGACGCCCGCGAAGTCTTGCTCGAAGAAGGCCGGGCCGGCGTCCATCGATTTCATAGACGACGCGGCCTGGGAAGCCATCACGGATTCGACGCCGGAACTCATTGCCGGGCTCATGCGCCTGGCCCCTGCTCCTCCGCCTCTGGCCGCACGCTGCTCCATGCGCGCCCGAAGGGCAACGCCCGCTATGGCCGGGGGTGGCAGTGCACTGCCCGGTTCGGTGACCAAGTAGGCCGTGTAGGGCGTTACGATGCCGTACTGCGTTGCAAGCTGCACGATGGTGTCCTTGAGTTCCTTGTTTTCGCCGTGCAGGCGAATCTGATCGAGCAGGTAGCCGACCTTGCGCGTCGCCCACAGCGGCGGCAGGAACGTGTGCTGGCGGGCCTCGGCCGGGAACGTGGTCTCGTAAACGAAACGTTCCTTGGTGCCGCGGCGCGTGCCGGTCAGCTCGACCGTCTTGGGCCCTTCGCCGCGATAGCGCCCGACCACGACCAACTCGGTCCCCGCAAACAGATCGGCGAGCTTCGGCGGGAACAGGTCATACACCTCCAGTCCCGGGAACTTCAGTTCCAGATCACCAAGCACCGGGTCGGCCACCTTGCGGTAGAAGCCGGAGAGCTTCAGTTCGAGGTCCTCGCCGGGCGCCACGTAGTCGCGGGCGCCGCGGTTCTGCTCGGCCAGCAGGTCCAGAAGCTGCGTGTTCACGTCGTGCCCGACGCCGAAGACGAACAGCCGCACGCGAGCGGTGTTCTTGCCGGCCACGCCCTTGAGAATCTCCTGCACGTCGGTGACGCCGACGGTCGGCAGCCCATCTGTGAGAAAGACGATCAGATAGGGTCGCGTTTCGTCGGCGGCCGGCGCGGCCGCCAGCGCCAGGAGCAGTGCATCATTAATGTTCGTGCCCCCGGTGGCGCGCAGGGCGTCGGCGTAGTCGCGGGCCGCCTGCACGTTCCCCGCGTCGGCGGGCACCAGACCTTCCTTGAACCGCACGGGCTCGTGCGCGAACGGAATGATGTTGAACTTGTCCTGCGGGTTGAGGTTGGACAAACAGAACTTCAGCGCCCGGCGGGCCTGCTCGATCTTGTTGTCGTCAGCCATGCTGCCGGAGGTGTCGATGACGAAGCAGATGTCCTTGGGCAACACGTTTGCGTCGGCCGTCTGCGCCGGCGGGGCGATGCGCGTGACGAAGAACCCGTCGGACCCCGTCTCTCGATAGGTGAGCACGGTCAGGCCAAACTCCTTCTCGCTCAGGGCGTAGAACAGGTCCAGGTCCTTGTCGGCCGGGAAGTTGCGGGCCTCGAAGCTGGCCGTGGCGTTGTGGTCCGAGGGGCGGCTGATGGCCAACTGGTGCGTTGGGCTGAAGACGCTCTTGATGCCCGTCTTGCTCGTGATGTTGACGACGAAGCTGGCGGACTCGATCGGTGCCGGCAACCAGCCGCTGGCCTTGAAGGGGTAGCGATAGCGCACCAGGCCTTCCTCGGTGCTGAGCATCTGGGTGTAGGAGAGCTTGACGCGCACTTCGCTTTTCGGCTCGATGGGGAAGATGCGGGCGCGGAACATGCGCGTGCCGATGTACTCGAGCAGGGCCGGGTCACGCATCTTCGAGACGATGGACTGATACACCTGCCGGGCCTCTTCGACCGGCAGCAGCTTGCCTTCCACCTCCTGCCCGTTGACGTACATGGAGAACTTGCTGAGCCCGATGTCGTCCGGCAAGGGGAAGATGTAGGTGCCCTCGATGCGGTGCTCGTACTGGTTGAAGAACACCTGCTCAAGATTGGTTACCGCCACGCCGTCCACGATCGTGGCCTGCACCGTCTCCTGCTTGATGGTCAGGCCTGCATGCGGCGGCAGGGGCGGACGCGGGGGCACGATGCGTGGTTCGGGCCGCGGCTCGCCGGGCGGCGGCGGCAGCGGCGGCACCGGGATGGGCATCGGCACCGGTTCGATAATGATGGTCTGCCCCAGCGCCGCCCCGCTATCGACACTAAGCAACGCCGCGAACACCACCAGCAATGCACCAGGCCCCAATGGTCGTGCCGTTCGTGCGAACATGTCCCGTACCTCCCGCGGTGAAAGCCTCCGGCGCCCGGACGGCCGCTCGGTGCCGTCCGGGGCGATTCTACCCCATTAGACCCACGACGCCCGCGTGGGTTTCCAGCTCGATGCAGAAATCGACACGACTGCCGCTCCGTGCGTTGCTCAGCGGGGGCGGGCTCCGAGCGGTTCGCGGCGGGGTCCTTCAGAGCGGGGTAATGCGTGGCCCTTGGTTCTGCGGAGCGCAGGTAGAGATTCGTCACCTCGCCTCTACGATCTTGGAGGCGAGGTGCGGAAGGTTGCCGCGGCAGACGAATGCGCGCGGTGTTACCGTCCTGATACGCTGGATCACAAACCAGGAGGGCCTACCCGATGCGTGTGCCCAACCGTGCCAAGAGAAACGCCCTCGGGGTCGCGGTGCTGGTCGGCGTGGGGCTGCTGGGTGGAAGGATGGTACTGATGTCTGCTGACGCCGGTCGAGTCGTGACTGCCGAGGTCCGCGCGCCCGAGTTTCCCGCGCCGGCGGTCTGGCTCAATACCGACAAGCCGCTGACGATGGCCGAACTGCGCGGGCAGGTCATCTTGCTCGATTTCTGGACCTACTGCTGCATCAACTGCATGCACGTCCTGCCCGACCTGGCGTACCTGGAGGACAAGTACCGCGACGAGCCGTTCGTCGTCATCGGCGTGCACACCGGCAAGTTCGACCAGGAAAGGGATGCCCGGCACATCCGCCAGGCCATCCTGCGTCACAACATCCGCCATCCCGTCGTGGTCGACAGTGACTACGAGGTCTGGAGCGCCTACGGCGTCGAAGCTTGGCCGACGCTGGTGCTGGTCGACCCGTCCGGCTACGTCGTGGGGAAGATCTCCGGCGAGGGACACCGCGCGGACCTCGACGCGGCCGTCGGCAAGCTGCTCAACCAGCATCGCCGTGGCGGTACGCTCGGGCAGCCCCTGCGCTTTCGGCCCGAACGCGCGTCGTTTGAGTCCGGCATGCTCGAGTTCCCCGGCAAGGTCCGCGTGGATGCCGCGCGCGGGCGGCTCTTCATCAGCGATACCAACCACCATCGCGTACTGGTGACCGATCTGACCGGCAAAGTGCAGCACGTGATTGGCGCGGGCACGGCGGGCCTGAAGCACGGTTCCTTTGCCGAGGCGCAGTTCCATCAGCCGCAGGGGCTCGAAGTCTCGGAGGATGGACACACCTTGTACGTGGCCGATACGGAGAACCATGCGGTCCGCACGGTTGATCTACAAGCGCAGACGGTGAAGACGTTGGCCGGTACGGGTGCGCAGTCCTATGACTTCCGCGCCGACGGCCCCGGCCGCAAGACGCCGCTGAGCTCGCCGTGGGACCTGGCCCGCGTCGGCAGGCAGTTGTACATCGCCATGGCCGGCACCCACCAGATATGGGTGCTCGATCTGGACTCCGGGCACGTGCGCGTCTTCGCCGGTACGGGACGCGAGGCGTGCATCGACGGGCCGAACCGCTCGGCCGCGTTCGCCCAGCCGTCCGGGCTGGCCACGGACGGGAAGGTCCTGTACGTCGCGGACTCGGAAGTGTCGAGCATTCGCGTTGTGGACTTGGATGACCGGGGTCAGACCCGCACGCTCGCCGGCAGCGGCGGACTGTTCGACTTCGGCCTGCGCGATGGACGTGGCCGGTCGGCGCGCTTCCAGCACCCGCTGGGGGTAACCCTGGCCGGTGACCGGCTCTTCGTGGCCGACACGTTCAACAACGCCATCCGGGCGATCGACGTGCACACCGGCGAGGTGAGCACCTGGCTGGGCCCCGCTGATCCACAGCCGTCCCCAGGTGAGGGGGCGTCGCCGACCGGCGAGACGGGATCAGGCATGGGCGCTGCGTTCTGCCTCGTCGAGCCCGGCGGCCTGTCGTTTTCGCCCCCCTCGCCCGACACTCCCGCCGGCACTCTCTACATCGCTGACACCAACCATCACCGTGTCCTCGCGGTAGACGTGAAGACGCGTGTTCCCCGGCCTGCCTTCGGCACGTCGCGATAGTCTCCGTCACACTCCGGGCGACAGTCTTTTCGCAGAGGACCACCCTGGTGCGGGTGCGTCACGGAATATCCAGCTAGGGGTACCCTTGTTGGGATTGGGGTTGTTGAAAGCTGGGCTGTCTAGCGTTACGGTGCACCGGATGGCTGTAGTTATCGGATGGCCGTCTACACTTGATGCCAGTCTGATGCGTACTGCAGGTGAACGATCGGCCGCGGCGTTCGACGCAGTTGTGCGGTGCGTCGCATGGGTGACCCCCGAGTAGGCGCGCCCAAGTCAGCCCCGACGGCGAAGCCAAGGTGCGAGAACGGGGCGTTGCGTGTGACGGGCTCTGCTCATTGCGCGTCGCGGGTTGCCGCTGCGCACGGGCCACTGAGCACGTTCCGCCAGGACGGGCGTTTTCAGTGTTGATACGGCTCATTTCATGGGAGGCAGAAGATGAGAAGCTTGCATTGGAGTGTCTGGGCTGCCGCGCTGCTTTGCTGCGCAGCGGCGGCCTCGGCCCAGTATGGCGGCGCTCTGCATGCGCTCGGCAGGTCTCAGAATGATGAGTTCTATGGGATGACGGCAACTTCGGACGGCGGCGTGGTGGCCGTGGGCTACACGACCTCCACCAGCACCGGGAAGGACCTGTTGCTCGTGAAGTTCGACACCTGCGCAGATGTGGTGTGGAAGAAGACTCTCGGGGGCCCACAGGACGAAGAGGGGCGCGCGGTCATCGAGATCCCGGGCGGCGACTTGGTCGTGGTGGGCACCGCCCAGAGCTTTGGCGGACCGGGCGACCACTTGCTCATCTCCAAGCTGACCTCGACCGGCGTGGAGGTGCGGACGAAAGTGCTCACGGACCCCAGTGGGGGAGTTGAGCTCCGCGGTTATGACCTGATAAGAGATTCGGACGGCAATTTCGTGGTTACCGGGACGGTCTGGGATAATCTCTTGGTGTATTCCATTCTGGTGGCCAAGTTCGATTCCGACCTCGACCTGATTGTGAAAAGCGGGTTCCGCGGCGCTTCAGGGGATTACTGGGGTGAGGGCATCGCCGAGGCCTGCGACGGCGACTACATCGTCGTCGGTGGAAAGTTGGCAGCAGGAGACGACCACCGTGTCCTGATCGCCAGAATCTACCCCGGCTTGCTCGCCGCCGAATGGGGACGGGTGATCGCCGATCCAGACGTCGATGCCGTGGGCCATGGCATCACGAGTACCAGCGATGGGTGGTTTGTGATGACGGGCGATACGGGAGGGCACTTGTTCGTGTCGAAGTTGAATTGCTCGGGCGACCCGGTGCCGAGTTGGCAATGGACCTTCCCGGCCACCTCTGTGGGCCACGACGTGATCGAGACCGCCGCGGCTGAGCTCGTTGTCGTCGGGGAGCTGGGTAGCCGGTTCTTACAGGCCTGCTGGCAGTCGAATGGCAGCGCCAACTGGGCATGGGGGTGGGGCCTGGACGGTTGCGACAGCAGTGGTTACGGCCTCACGGCGGACCTCGACGATCGAATATGGGTCGCGGGAACTAGTGACTGTTGGGGCGCGGGGCAGGATGACGGCGTGGTGGCGAAACTCCGCGAGAACGGACAGACCTGTTTACCACACCACCAGATTCCCACATCTCCCGCGGAATGGAACCCGGGGCGGGAACCGCAAGAGCTCAGCCGGTACCCGTTGTTAGACGTTGTGGACAACGAGTGGCCGATCGACACGCAGAGTGCATCCTCCGTTCAAGACTATGTGGTATGTGACGACATCACCGAGGGTTGCTGCCTTCCCGACGGCAGGTGCCTCAACCTGACCCCGGCTGTCTGTGAGGACCCCCCTTACCAGGGGGTTCCGCAGGGATGCGGGACCGACTGCGCCCTCACGACCCTTGCCGTTTGCTGCATGGCCGACGGGAGTTGTGAGACACCGCACCCGATGTGCTGCGACGATCTGGGTGGGACGCCGATTCCCAACGAGGAATGCTCCGCGCCTGAGGCGTGCTGCCTCGCTTGGGGCGCCTGCGAAATGGCTGACCCTGTCTGCTGCACGGAGGTTCTTGGCGGCGCCCCTCAGGGGCCAGGCACCCAGTGCAGCACGACGGCTGTGGCATGCTGCCTCAGTTGGGGGATGGAGTGCGACGAGGCAGATCCTATCTGTTGCGACGATCTGGGAGGATCGCCGGGAATCGGTGATCACTGTCTGGGAGACAATGACGGCAACGGCATCGACGATGCGTGCCCCAATCCCGTGCCCACGATTTCTGGCTGGGGGGTCGGCATCTTGTCTGTCTTGCTCGCTGCAGCCGGTGTGTATGTGGGGACTCGCCGCCGACGTGCCGTCAGCAGTTGATGGGCGCGGGGACGAGCCGGACAGATGGGCCGCGGTTTGCGGTCGCCGCGCCGGAGGCAGCGCGGGGCGCAGCATGCGGCGGAGGGCAGCGTACGTTCGGGGCACTGGCGCAGCGCGGCATCACCAGCTTTCGACCCCCGCGGCAAAGGGAGGTCCGGGCTGCGCGGCGAGCACGCAACGGGGAGTGTCTGTCTTTCGAATCTGGCTGACTTCCGGATCCGTGCCGGGGAAACCCGGAACGAGCAGCGCGTCGGCATCGTTGGGAAGCGTCTCGGTACCCTGGTAGGCGCGCAGTTGCTCGATCAGCCAGAGGTTGTCGCGGTCGGCTCCAAAAACTGGGTTGGTCAGCCAGTTCACGCTGCCGACCAGCAGCAACACATGCTGCCCGCCGCTATGTGGGAGACGCTGACCATGTCCTGCGATGATTGGTTCTTTCCGGCTTGATACGTCCCGTTTCATGGGAGGCAGAAGATGAGAAGCTTGCATTGGCTTGTCCGGGTGGCTGTGCTTCTTTGCCTGGCGGCTGTGGCCGCGGCTCAGGACGGCGGCGCTCAGGTCGCGCCGGCTGAGTTGCTGAATGAGGAGTGCCGCGGGACGACGCTCGATGGACTGGACGCGTGCTACGCGGGCAGCCCGTTCGGCGATGGGAGCGATGCCAGTTACACCGTCACCGCGAACACCACCTTCGTGCGCAACGTGGAGTTCGTGAATCTCACGATCCAACCGGGAGTCAGGCTGAACACGGGTGGGCATGTCATACGCGTGTGCGGCACCCTCACCAACCTCGGCACCATCACGGACTTGGCCTCCGGCGGCGCGGGTGGCAGTGGGGGTGGTGGGGGTAACGGTGGCACGAAGGGCTACCTCAATCCGCCGGACGATGGCGGCGACGGTCAAGCGGGGGAGCCGGCCGCCAGCGGCGTTGGTGATGGCGGTAGCGGCGGCGGGGGTGGTGGCGGAGGAGGAGCAGCATGGAACACCCGCGCACTCTGCGCGTCGTATTACAGTGACGGCGGCGACGGCGGCCACGGTGGCCAGGGTGGTACCGGTGGTGGGCACGTGGTGATCCATGCCTATCACCTGACCAACCAGGGCCTGATCCACGCCAAAGGCGAAAACGGGCAGCCCGGCCAGGGTGGAGGCATCGGCGCGTATCTCGACTACGGCTGCGGGATCCCCCACGCAGACTACGATCACGCCAGCGGGAGCGGTGGCGGTGGAGCCGGAGGCCGCGGCGGGCACGGCGGCACCGTCGAACTCTATTACTACGACCAGGCTTCGGTGTTTGGCCCTATTCGCACGTACAACTGTACCGGGGCTGCACCGGGGCTGGAGGCCTGCGGCGGGGCCGGTGGTGCGGCTGGAGAGGCCGGGTGCCACGGTGCCGACTGCCCCTGCGAAGACCTCTATCGTCCAGCCGGCGTCTCCCAGGCCTATCAAGAGGGTGCCTTGGGCGGATCGCCGGGTGGCGGCCAGGGGGCCGAAGCGGACTGCGGCACGATCTGCGGGCCCATGCAGGCGGCAGACGGGAGTGGCGGCAGCGCGGGGGGCGCCGGGGTTGTTCTCGTCACCTGGGAGTCGCTGACTCCGGTCACGGGACCTACCGACGTGCTCCAGTACGATCTCGACCTCGAAATCTGCGACAGCGACGGCGACGGGTCGATTGCCGATGACCAGTTCATTCGCGGAACCAACGTGATGTCTGTGCGCAGCAAGGACCCCGCGGGGGTCACGGTATTTGACTTCCTCCTGAGCAGGTCGGACTTCGGCAACGCGCAGTTTCGCTGTTGGGTCACACCGGGCGCGCCGGATGGAACGTGCCCGGGTCCCGCGGACCCGTGGGCTCCCGGCGACGAAACCGTCTGCACTTGGGATTCACTGCAGGACGAGTGGACGGTCACGGCGCAACTCGACGGGCTCTATACCAACGGCGAGACATTCTGCCTGCGGGTTGATTACGCCGGAACGCCCACCGGTCACGGACTGGGGCCCTCGATTCGCTTTGACAGCGACGAGAGCACCCAATACGCGGATACGGATCTCGTCGCCACGGCAAGCATGCCGTTCTGGTCGGCAAGCTGGTGGCCGGTCAAGGACGGCGCGCCGCTGACACCGGGGGACAACTGCGACAAGGCGGAGGTCAAGATGGCGATCACCGTCCCGGAGGGGCTGGAAGCGATCTCCAACGGTCTGTTGACAGAGGACGGGCCGGGCGCCTCGCCGGGCACCTGGCGCTACGCTTGGTCGAGTCAGTATCAGGCGGCGCCATATGTCATCTTCTTCTCGGTGGCCGGTTACGAGAGGCCGACGGACAACTATCACAACTACTATCGTTACACGTCTCCAGAGTATGGCCTGGACTTTCCCCTGGACTTCTATTTCTATCCGGGGCATTTCCGCACCGCCGGTGTTTTTGACCAAGCTAAGTTGAACAGCTTCTGCCACCTGATGTACGACCTGACGGTGAGCTTCCTCGATTACTTCAACGACCTATACGGGCCCTATCCATTCGCCAGTGAACGGTTTGGCATGTATGAGTGCAACCTGGAGGGCGCAGGGGCCATCGAACACCAGACGATCCCCGGCTACGCGTGGAAGGCCATCTCCAAACGCTCCCGACCGTACGGAGACAACTTCGTCCTCACGCCCCACCCCATCGTACATGAAGCGGTTCACATGTGGATGGGTGATCTGGTGACTCCCGCCACCTGGAACGACATCTGGCTCGCCGATGGATTCGCCGAGTACGGGGTCTGCCTGTGGGAGGATTCCTTGGATCCCGAGTCCAGCGAGTTCCCTGACGACGAGTATGCCCGTCCGCTCGGCGAGTGCATGCACGAGTACCACGACTTGTGGCGGAAATGTCGGTTTCTGGCGCCCGGTCAGCAGGATCAGGTGTGGGTCGAGGACTGGGAAATCGCCCTGGCGGAGCCTTGGTCGGACAAGGCGATCTTTGACTACGCCACGAGCTACTTGAAGGCAGCCTGGGTCCATCACATGCTGCGGTACGTTCTGGGCACGGATGACTACCTGGCTGGCCTTACTGAGTATCGCGCCGCCTATGAGAACGACTGTGCCACGACGGCGGATTGGCAGAACGTATGCGAGGACCAGTACGGGGGCACTCTGCAGTGGTTCTTTGATGAGTGGGTGTACGATCGCGGCGCGCCGCGATACCGCTATTGGTTCTGGCAGCGTCTGGCGTGGTGGAACGATCCCGATGTCAGCCTTGGGGTTCTCCAGATCCCCATGGTCCAGGTTTTCACGATGCCGATCGACGTGCGCGCCGACATAGACGGAGGCGGTTCTCAGGATCTGGGGGCGATCTGGAACGACCAGGTGTTCGAGGAGTATGTCTTGGATGTGTCGCCTGCAGCCCACGTGGTCGACGTCGAGCTCGACCCTGACGACTGGATTCTCAAGCTGGTCGCGTCGAGAATCCTGGAGCTGCTCACTGACCTAGGCACGCTGGGGGGATTGGAGAGCAGGGGTTACGCAATCAACGGGCGCGGCCAGGCCGTGGGCGCTGCGGACATAGCGGCGGCACCATCCGTGGGCCACGCGTTCCTTTGGCTCCCTGACGGTGATCTCGGTCTCGCGGCCGGTATGCACGATCTAGGCGTCACTGGCACCGCGGCCAGCGTGGGCTACGACATCAACGACTTCGGGCATATCGCTGGACAGCTCGACGAACCCGGCGTGGGAAGTCACCCCTTCCTCTGGCTGTCTCGTGCGGACTACGGCCTTGAGGCCGGTTTGCATGTACTGTCAACGCCAGGCTCGGCAGGCGCCGCCTTGGGCCTCAACCACCCCGGCCACCTGGTCGGCTATGTGGGCGCAGAGGGAAGCCACGCGGCAGCCCTGTGGCAGTATGATGAAGAGCTGGACCAGTGGTCGCTCACCCTGCTCGACACCCTGGGAGACGGTGAAAGCGAGGCTCTGGCGGTCAACGACCGCGGCGAGATCGCAGGTTGGTATACACTGGCCGGTGAGCGTTATGGGTTCGTGTGGAACGCGCAAGATGGTATGGTCAGCCTCGGCGTGGGCGAGGTGTTCGATCTGAACAACGAGGGGCTCGTGGTGGGCGGGCTGGGCCAGCAAGGTCTGGCCTTCGAGTTCATCGAGGGATCGGGTTGGGTGTCCCATCCGCTGGCGACGCGGCGTTCCACGTCCACCGTCGCCTATGGAGTCAATGACCTGGGGGAGATTGTCGGCGAGTCGGAGGGGCATGCCGTCTACTGGGAGAATGCCGATGCCGATATGCTCGATCTCAACGACATCCTGCCGCCCGGCACCGGCTGGACGTTGACCAGCGCCCAAGCCATCAATGATGCCGGGCAGATCGTAGGCTGCGGCCAAGTCGATACCGCCGGCGTCGGCACGCTGCACGAGCGGGCGTTCGTCGTCGACCTCTACGCGCGTATGCTGGGCGGTTGCTGCCTGCCCGAAGGAGAATGCGTCCGGACAACGGCGGCAGACTGCACCAATCACTCCGGTTCATATCAGGGAGACGGGACCTCGTGCACGGCGCTTAGCGCCTGTTGCCTGTCCGACGGTTCCTGCGCGCTGCTCGCACCTGCGTGCTGCGAATTCGTGAATGGTGAGCCGTCCACGTGGTCCACAACGTGCCTTGGCGACCCCGATGGCAACGGCATCGACGAGGCCTGTGAGCCCTGCCCGCAGGCCGCGCACTTCATCCCGTACCCGCCGGATGGAGTGACGGACGCGACGCAGCCGCACTCGATCAGTTCAACGACACCGTGCACGGGTATCGGTCAGCCGGGCGGCTGGGTCCCGATCACCGTCGACTTGGGAGTCTCGGGGGCCGAGGACCTGTTGTGCTGGGCGTTGTGCGAGACCGGCTACTCGCCGCAGTGCGGGCCCAATCAAATCACCAGTGTGGTGGAAGGCCCGCTCGGCGTGTACACGATCAACCTGGCGCACGGTATCTCCGCCTATGACCTGGGCGCCCCGGCGCCGGCCAAGGGCGTGGGTTACGTCACGACGATCCGGTACAACGGCGGCGACCACGTGACGTACTACAAGCACCCGTCCAACGTCGATGGGTCGTCGGTCGCGAACGTGCAGGACATCAACCAGATGATCCAGCGGCTCAATATCGCGCTGGGCGGCGAGTTCGTGCCGCCGTGGGAGTGCGACATCAACCAGAGCGGCGCGATCACCGTGGCGGACTTGGCCGCGTTGATCAACCTGCTCACCGGCGCGGGCCTTTACGACGAGTGGTTCGACACGCCGAAGCCGACGAGCGCAGGCTGTCCGTAGCGTCATGGCGGTGGGAGGCGGTGACCGGGTGGAATACCAGACACAACATGCCTCTCTGATGGGGCAGTATGGGAGTGTCGCGTAGCTGCGGCGTTTGCCCTTACCCTGCGTTCTTCCGCGAGGGGGAGAGCGGCTCCGGTCGTGCGTCGGAGATTCGTTGTGTAAGTCCAATTGCCGAAACAGACCCGAGCGGGAGCGGAGGCACCGCGGGCACATGCAAGGGCCGCCTCGCTTCCGCTCGGGCTCCGCGTCGGCGGCACAACCCGTTCACCGGGTGTCCGCATCACCGCCCTCTGCATTGCACATCGGGCACTTACTCAGGACTGCCCGGACGGGGAAGTTGGTTCACCTCCGGGTCCGTCTCGGGGAAACCCGGAACCAGAAACGCGTCGGCGTCGTTGGGCCTGGTTTCGGTGCCCCGGTAGGCGCGGAGTTGCTCGATGAGCCAGAGGTTGTCGCGCTCCGTGCCGTAGACGGGGGTCGTCAGCCAGACCACGCTGCCGTCCAGCAACAGCACGTTCTGCCCGCCGCCGTTGTGCGTGGGGGAGTTCGTCTCATCGGGATCGACCGAATCGTCGAACCGGCCCTTCACGAACAGCGGGTTGTGGTCGCTCAGGTAGGCCAGCCGCGGCCGGGCGCCGGGCACGGGAATCGGACCGGCCATTTGCAGCGCGTCGTAGCTGAAGTTCCGGCGGGTCAGGAAGTCACGGTGGTGCTCCACCGTCTCCGTAGCCATCGGTGCGGCCCGCCTGTCGGCCGGGCAGATGAAGTGCCGCGGTTGGGCACCGTCGATCCGCAGGATCAGGTAGACGTGCCGGCTGTTCGATTCGGGTCTTTGGACACCCGCGGCCGCCGGCAGCCAAGGCGCGCCCGGTGTCTGCCCCGCGAACGGCAGCCCGCCGAATGACGCCTGGTAGGTGGCCGCCCCGTGGTGCAGCGCCTCCAGGTTCCGGGCACAGGCCATCCGCTGCGCGTGCCCCCGCATGCGGGTAACACCGGGAACCAGCACAGTGGCCGCCAGCAATAGGCAGGCGGCAACGGCCGCAATGTCTCGTAGCGAGTATCGCGCGCCTCGAGCGCCCGGCACCCTGTCAGCCGTGGTCTCGGGGAAACGCAGCACCGTGGGAGCTGCCGCGGCCGGCGGCGGCAAAGTCGATGCCCGAGCGCCCGCCGCAGCGGCGGTACGGACGCGCGCCAGAACCCTGTCGGCCAAGTCTGTCGGGGCCTCCGGCGCCGTCCAGGCATCTAACGGCTTCAATAGCCGTTGGAGCCGCTCGTACCGGCTCCGCAGAGCCGCGTCGTCGGCGAGTTCGCCCTCCAGCCAGAGCCGGGTCTCGTCGTCGAGACGACCTAAGTACAGCTCCAACAAGAGCTTATCACGATGGTGCCCACGATCCTGCATGCGTCTCCAGCTCCCTTCCCTCGATTCCCTGCGTCCCCTTCCGCCCGGCCGCCATGACCGAAAGTGCCCGAACCCCGCTGCCGACTGTGGTCAGCTCGGCATCTTGGGTTGGGTCTCGTTCGCGGCCGAGCGGCGCTTCGCGGTCGCTTGCGTCGCGTCTCGATACCGTTCGCCGAAGCAGGCCACGGCCGCGTGCAACCGGCTCTTCACCGTCCCCACCGGAATGCCCACGATGTCGGCAATGTCCCGGTAGGGGAGGTGATGGTAGTAGCCCAGAATCAGCACCTCCGCTAACCGCTCGGGCATCTCCGCCAGGATGCCCCGCACGGTAGTACGTTGGTCGTCGGCCTCTAGTTCCGCCTCCGGGGGAGGACCTTCGGCGTCCAGCAGGTCCGAAAACCTCTGCCCCGCCTCATCCTGCCCACCCACAGGGGCATCCGCGGGTACCTCGCGCTTGCGCGTCCGACTGCGCAGGTGGTCCCGCGCCTTATTGGCCGCGATGGTGAATAGCCAGGGTTTGAACCGCCGCTGCGGGTCGAACGTGGCCGCCGAGGTGAAGACTTGCAGGTAAGTCTCCTGGACCACGTCCTCAGCCGAGGCACTACTGCCTGTAAACCGGTAGGCGAACTGGTGCAGTTCAGCAGAATAGCGCCGAACGAGTTGTTCGAAGCCACCCTGGTCGCCGGCCAGAAACGCCTGCAACAAATGCTCGTCCGTTGGCGCGTCCACGGCCCGATTGTATGCTCACGACCCGGTTGGGGTACAGTTCGCCGTCCGCGCCGGCCGGGAGCAGGGAGGCTGCCCCGGCGGAACCGGCGACCCCGGCCGCGGCCCACCGGCAATGAGCGCGATTCCCAACGGATCACACAGATCGTCGAGACGGCCCGCCGTCGGGGCGTGGCTCGGCCGGTTCTTCCACGGCGCATCCGGTTCCGGCGAGACCGTGGCCGGCGGTTGGAGGGATGAGACCGCCCGAAGCCGGGTGGGCGTGGCCGGAGTGTTGGCCTTATTGGCGGTCGGGCTGCTGGGCGGCTGGGTGGCTCGGGCACCGGGGCGACCACCGGCCGCGTTGACCCTCAACGCCCCGCGAGTGGTGGTTCTGAAGCAGCAGCGGGTGCTGCATCTGTTTGACGGGGAGCGCTTGATTCGCACCTACCCCGTTGACTTGGGCACCGCGCCGACCGGGCAGAAGCAGCGCGCGAACGACGGTCGGACTCCCGTCGGCCGGTTTCGCGTGGTGCGGAAGAACCCGGACAGCCCATATCACCGGTTCCTCGGCATCGACTACCCGGACGCGGCGGCGGCCCAGCGCGGCCTGCAGGCCGGCTTGATCTCCGCCGGCGAAGCCGCCCGCCTCCGCGAGGCCCACGACGGAGGGGTTTGTCCCGATTGGACGACCGTATTGGGTGGTGGGATCGGCATTCACGGGCACCGCCGCGGATGGGACTGGACCGCCGGCTGCGTGGCCCTGGCGGATGAGCACGTGGAGGAGCTCTACAGCGTCCTGCGGCTCGGTGACCCCATCGACATCCTGCCGTAACATGCCCGGTTGAGGGTGGACGCCCCTGCTTGAGAGCCCCGATGGACCTGACCGGCTGCGAGTTTGACCGACCTTCGCTGACCGCCCTCACGGAGGCATCGGCGGCCGTCAACTCGACGCTCGAACTCAGCATGGTGCTCCAGCAGATTGCCCGCCGGGCGGCCGCCGTCGCCCGCGCCGAGGCCAGCAGCGTCCTGACGTATCACGCCCTGCGCCGCCGGCTGATCTTCGCGGCGGCGGTCGGCGCTCGCGGCGAGGTGCTGCTCGGACGGGAGTTTGAGGCGGACCTGGGGATCGCGGGCCGGGTGCTCAAGAGCGGCCGGCCGCTCAACGTGGCCGACGTGTCCACCAGCTCCGACTTCTACGACGGCATCGACGCCCTCAGCGCGTTTCAGACCCGCGGCCTGATGGCCGCGCCCATGATCTACCAGAGCGAGACCATCGGCGTCATCGAGGTGCTCAACCCCTGTGAGCGCGGGCAGTTCAGTTCCACCGACCTGGAACTGCTGACTGTGTTCGCCAACCTGGCTGCCTGCGCCGCCCGCAACGCCCGCACGCATGACCAACTCCGGCGGGAGCATCGCGCCCTGCGTGAGTCGCTGCTTTCGCGCTTGCAGATCATCGGGGCGTCGGCGCCGTTGCGGGAGATGCTCAAGCTGGCCGACCGCGTCGCGACCACGAATGCGACGGTGCTGCTGCTGGGCGAGACCGGCACGGGGAAGGAACTGATCGCCAAGTACATCCACGATCGGTCGGAGCGACGGCAACATGCCTTCGTAGCGGTGAACTGTGCCGCCCTGCCGGAGACCCTGCTGGAAAGCGAACTGTTCGGACACGAAAAAGGGGCGTTCACCGGCGCGATCCAGCAGCACCTCGGGCGCTTCGAGCTGGCAGACGGGGGCACGCTCTTTCTCGATGAGATCGGCGACATCAGCGCCTCCACGCAGGTGAAGCTCCTGCGCCTGTTGCAGGAGCACGCCTTCACCCGCGTGGGGGGAACCAAGACGATCTCCTGCGACGTGCGCGTCATCGCGGCCACCAACCGCAACCTGAAGAAGGCCCTCGAAGAAGGCCGCTTTCGTGATGACCTGTATTACCGGCTGAACGTCTTTCCGATCCACCTGCCGCCGCTGCGCGAACGCCGCGAGGATGTGCCTGCGCTGGCGGAGCACTTTGCCGCCCTTGCCTGTCAGAACCTGGGGGTCCCGCCGCGGCGTCTGGCGGCCGAGACCGTGGCACTGCTCGTGGCTTACGACTGGCCGGGCAACATCCGGGAACTCTGCAACATCGTCGAGCGCGCGGTGTTGATGTGCGACGGGACGGACCTGCTGCCGGCGCACCTGCCGGCCGACATCACCGGCTCGACGCCGACGGCAGCCGCCTTCGCCGGCGCCGGCCTGTGGGCCACCGAGCGCGCCATGATCGTCAACGCCCTGCGCGAAGCGCGCTGGAACAAATCCAAGGCCGCCCGCGCCCTGGGTATCAGCCGCGACAACCTGCGCTACCGCCTCAAGAAATATAATATCTCGGACAGGGAAGAGTAAAGCGGCAACCGGCGGTTCGCGCGGGCATCCGGCTGTCGCTTCTCCGGGGCTTTCATAGAGGAAGATGCCTCCGGGTTCCCCAGGGCTTCCCAACTTTTCGCGCCAGGCTGCACAGGCTTGACTGTAAAGCATTGTGGCCCCCATGCTTACACCTCCGAGAGTGTGTCCAGAAACATGGAGGTGCAGCATGGATGGCCACGTTTGGCGCGAAGTGTAC
>Ga0209605_1002566_pt1 | contig 17281 bp, 24 predicted proteins | sample AD_UKC035_MetaG_FD_184408 | JGI IMG/M metagenome (GOLD analysis project Ga0209605, IMG submission 184408) | Active sludge microbial communities of municipal wastewater-treating anaerobic digesters from USA - AD_UKC035_MetaG (SPAdes) (version 2) | ecosystem: Engineered > Bioreactor > Anaerobic >...
GACGCATGGATCCGAAACCCGACATCGCCGTCTTCGACCATCTCCGCGGCGTGGCCCAGGAAACCGAAACCGGTGATGTCCGTGCAGGCGTGGACGCCCGGCGTTTCGGCCATGGCTTCCGCGGCGGCCCGGTTGAGTGACGCCATGGTCCGGATCGACGCTTCCACCAGGGCCTCCGGGGCCATATTCGCTTTCAGCGCCGTGTTCGCGATGCCCGTTCCCAGGGGCTTCGTGAGGATCAGCCGATCTCCCGGGCGGGCCCCCCGGTTCCGGATGACCCGGTCGGGGTGGACAATTCCCGTGACGGAAAGGCCGTACTTGATTTCCCTGTCGTCCACGCTGTGGCCGCCGACGAGAAGGACGTCCGCCTCGTTCATCGTGTCGAGACCTCCCAGGAGGATGTCGTGGAGGATGGAAATGTCCATCTTTTCAGAGGGGAAGCAGATGATGTTCAGGGCCGTGAGCGGTTTTGCCCCCTTGGCGTAGACGTCGGAAAGGGCGTTGGCGGCGGCGATCCGGCCGAAGGTGCGGGGGTCGTCGACGATGGGCGTGAAGAAGTCCACCGTCTGGACGACGGCCAGGTCTTCCCGCAGGCGGAAAACCCCGGCGTCCTCGCCGTGCTCCAGCCCCAGGAGGAGGTCGGGATGGCTCCGAAGGGGCAGCCCGCATAGTGCCCGGTCCAGGTCCCCCGGACCGATCTTGCAGCCTCAGCCCGCCGCCCGGACGGTTTCGGTGAGGCGGATCTCCGTGTCCTTTTTCATGATGCCCTTTCCCGACAGCCCCGGGTCGCCGGACCCGTTTCCTCTTCGGGCTGTCATTCCTTTGAGTAATGCCTCTTATTACTATTAAAGGCGGTCCGTGTCAAACCGGTCCCGAAGGATTCCTTCAATAAAATAAAAGATCCGTTGATTCTCCCCCGGGTCTGTGTTATTCCCTTTTTCCATGGAAAGGAAACTGAAAAACGTCACCCTGCAGCAGCTCGAGGGGCTCGTCCTCCTGGTGGAGAACCGGAGCTTCAGCAAGGCGGCGGAGAAAATGTTCATGACCCAGCCCTCGCTGACCAAGCACATCCGGAACCTGGAAGAGGAAGCGGGGTCGAAGGTCGTGGACCGCAAGAGCCGCCTTCTTTCGCCCACCGCCGAGGGCAAGATCCTCTACGACTGCGCCCGCCGCATTTTCCGCCTGCTCGAGGATGCCGGCGAGCGCCTTGAACGGGAGCGGGCGTCCCTGTCCGGGGACATACGCGTCAGCGCGAGCACCATCCCGGCGACGTACATCCTCCCGGCGGTCCTTCGGGATTTCCTCGAGAAGGAGGACGCCATCCGGGTTCACGTGGAGATGAATGACAGCGGGAAGACCATCGGCATGGTCCTGGACGAGGAGGTGGAACTTGGCCTCGTGGGGATGCCGGCGAACCACAGGAAGCTCAGGGAGGAACCCCTCTGGAAGGACGCCCTTGCCATCGTCGTGTCCCGGGACCACCCCCTGTCGAAAAGAAAAGCGGTCACGCTGGACGAACTGGCCCGGGAGCCGTTCATCTCCCGGGAGCAGGGGTCGGCCACCCGGGCCCTTTTCGAGGCCTGTCTCATCGAAAGGGGGGAAAAGAAACTTTCACGGTTCAACGTGGTCTGCGAGCTGGGAAGCTCCGAGGCGGTGAAGGAAGCCGTTCTCGCCGGCGTGGGCTTTTCCGTCCTGTCCATCCACGCCGTCCGCCGGGAACTGAAAGCCGGGACCCTGCAACGGGTTCCCCTGCGGGACTGTCCGCTGGAGCGCCATTTTTACCTGATCTACCGGAAGAACCGGGAATTCATGCCCTATCACCGGGTATTCATGGCGTTTCTGAGGCGAAGCGCCGAGGAACAGGGGACGGCGGGGGGATGACCGGCATGATTCGATATTACAGCACGAACCGAAACCTTCACGGCGTCGAGGGCATCCGGCCTTTCGAGGGCCGCGTCTCCTTTCGCGAGGCCCTTCTCCAGGGGCAGGCGCCCGACGAGGGCCTCTTCATGCCCGACCGGATCCCCCCGATACCCCTCAAGAAGATCCTGGAATGCAAGGGAAAGCCCTACCGGGAAATCGCCCTTCTCGTCTCGTGGGCCTTCCTGGAAGGGGAAATCTCCCGGGAAGACCTGAAAGCCGTGGTGGACGACGCCTACAATTTCCCCGTTCCCCTGGAACGGGTCACCGGCGGCAGGCATCTCCTTCGTCTCGACCGGGGGCCTACGGCGTCCTTCAAGGATTTCGCCGCCCGGATGATGGCCCGGCTCATGAGCGCCTTCCGGGAGGAAGGGAACCGGCTGAACGTCCTCGTGGCCACCTCGGGCGACACGGGAAGCGCCGTGGGGGAGGCCTTCAAGGGGGTCGAGGGGATCGACGTTCACATCCTCTACCCGAGAAAAGAGGTCAGCGGCCGGCAGAAAAAGCAGCTCGACACCATCGGGGGAAACGTCACCGCCCTGTCCATGGACGGGAAATTCGACGACTGCCAGAACCTGGTGAAGGAGGCCTTCGCCGACCCCGCTTTCGGGAAATATAATCTCACGTCGGCCAACTCCATCAATTTCGGCCGCATCCTTCCCCAGACCATCTACTATTTTTATGCTTTCGCCGAGCTCTGCGGTCCCGGCGACACCATCGTCTTTTCCGTCCCCTCGGGAAATTTCGGGGACGCCCTGGGCTGCGAGTACGCCCGGCGGATGGGCCTCCCCGTCCGGAAGCTCGTCATGCCGACGAACGAAAACGACGAGTTTCCCCGCTTTCTCGCCACGGGAACCTACGAAAAGGTGTCCCCTTCCCGGGCCTGCCTCTCCAACGCCATGAACGTGGGCCATCCCAGCAACCTGGCCCGTTTTTTCGATCTCTACGGGGGGACGGTGGACCGGGCGGGCCGGGTATTCCGGCTTCCCGACGTGGAAGAGATGCGGAAACGGATTTTTTCCGTCGCCGTTTCCGACGGGGAGACCCGGGAAACCATCCGGGAAGCCCACCGGCGGTACGGCGTCCTTCTCGAACCTCACGGCGCCGTGGGCTGGAAAGGCCTGGAGACGTTCCTGGAGAAGGAAGGCCCCTCCGGGGACACCGCCGTGGTCCTCGAAACGGCCCATCCCGCCAAGTTCCCCGACGAGATCATCGATCTTCTCGGGATCACGCCGGAGCTGCCGGAGAGCCTGAGGGACCTGGACGGGCGCCCGGGGTCCCCGGTGGAGCTTTCCGCCGATTACGCCGTCCTTCGGGACTATCTTCTCGACACCCTGCGTTCGCGGTAAAATATTTCCGCTTTTCCTGTAACCTTGTTCCCCGGTTTTCGTTTAGTGATCAGCCATGGGTGATTTCGGGTCCTTTTATCTGCGCCACCGCAGCGAGATATTTCACTATCTCCTCAGGATGACGGGTGATCACGCCCTTTCGGAAGACCTGCTCCAGGAAAGTTTCACCCGGTTCCTGGACCGCTACGGAAAGGCCGACCCGGCTTTGGCCCTGCTTTATACCATCGCCCGGAACGCCCTTTTCGATCACTGGAAGAAGAAAAAGCCCGGAACCTCCGCCGGCGGAACCGACGGGGCCGGGGGAGAAAACCCGGAAGAGCGGTTTATCGCCCGGGAAGAGACGCGAATTTTACTGCGTGCCCTGGGAGCCCTGCCGGAAGATGAGCGGGACCTTCTTTCGCTGGCCGTGACGGGCAATCTCTCCTACCGGGAGATCGCCGGCCTGTCCGGCCTGTCCGAAGGAAACGTGAAGGTGAAGATTCACCGGGCGAGGAGAAAACTTCGGGAGTTGCTGAGGGAGACGTGAACCATGGGAGAAGAGTGGATCAGCCAGTTCATCGATGACGAAATGACACTGGACGAGAAGATCGGCTTCGTCAGGGAGATCCATGAGAACGGCACGTTCCGGGAGGAGTGCCTGGACCTTCTTCGCCAGGAGAAGCGCCTCCGGGAGCCCCTGGTGCGGGAGGTTCCCGTGCCCCAGTTTCATTCCCGCCGCCGGTGGGCCGCTTTCCTCAGGCCGGCGTGGCCGCCGGCCTTCGCCCTTCTCGTCGCGGGGTTCGCCCTCGTTCTCGCCGTAAACCTGTACAAGCCCGGGGAAGGGCAGCCCGTCCCTTTCCGTTTTGTCGTCTTCGAGCCGTCGGCGGAACGCCTGGAGATCGCCGGGACCTTCACCGGCTGGGAAAAGGTGCCCATGAAACCATCCGGGGATTCCGGATACTGGGAAATTTCCCTGTCCCTGCCGCCGAGGGAACACCGGTACACCTACGTGGTTGACGGGGAAAGAACCATGGCCGACCCGACGGCACCGAAACGGGAGAGGGACGACTTCGGCGGGGAGAATTCCATTATCAACGCCGGTAAGACCGTGTGAGCGCCTTGAGTGCCATGAGGAAACGCGCCCTTTTTACCCTTGCCGCCGCCTTTTTCCTGTCCGGTTTCTGGTCTGGCTGCGCCCCCCATTATTTCCGCGACAGCGGTGACGGGATGCGGGTTTACCTGAAATACAACGGGGCGAAGACCGTTTATTTCGCCTCTTCCCTGGACCGGTTCCGCCTTCACGAGGCAAAGCCGGAAGGGCGGGACACCTGGGTGGTGGAGGTCCCCGGGGGGAAGGATTTTTCCTATTTTTACGTCATTGACGGCCGGCCCTACGTGCCCCCGTGCCCCCTCACGGAGAAAGACGATTTCGGTTCGAAAAACTGCGTTTACACGGGGAGGATGTAACCATGGCCTTCCCCTGTCGTTATAAAAACATAAAAAAAATCGGGAGCATGACGATGAAAAAGATCGTCTTTATCGTTTTCCTGGCCGCCGTCCTGGCCCAGCCTTGCCATGCCGGCGACGGGACGGGACCGCCGGAACGGGAACGGGTACGGGCGGAAACCGGGAGCATGGTCCAGGCAGGCGTTGAGGAAAGCCGGGCCGCGGAGATTGCCGAAACCATGGAGAGGGGCCGGTTTGACGGCCCGTCCCGGGCGAGGGTCCGGGAAATGGTCCGGGAGGCGCTCGGCCGGGGGCTTCCCCTGGAGCCCATGATCGGCAAGATGAACGAGGGGATCGCCAAGGGGGTTGACCCGCACGGCATCGTCCGGGCCGTGGGAAGGGTCCAGGCCCGGTACGCCTTCGCTTACGGGGAAACCCGTGAGATGGGCTTTACCCGTGAGAAGACGTCACGGCTCGCCGACGCCGTCGCCCAGGGTCTCGCGGCGGGGATGACGGAAAGGGACATGGCGGCGGTCCTCCGGTCCCTTCGGGAAGACAAGACCGCGAAAAAGGAAAAGGACAGGTTCCAGGTCTGCGAGGAAACGGCCCTTGCCGTTCGGGACATGGCCCGATTCGGTGTCCCTTCCGACGTCGTTTCGGAAACGGTTCTCGGCGCCCTCCGGCAAGGCTACACGGCCAGGGAAATGGAAGCGTTGAGAAGCGCCTTCATGAACCGGGCCCGGCATGAACAGCCGGAGGCGGTCGCCCGCCGGTTCGGCGAAGCCATCGGGAGCGGTGACCGGGGCGGCCAGTTGGGTGGACGGTCCGCCGCGCCCGGCGACGGGTTCGGCGGGCCCGGCAGTGGCGCGGGCCCCGGCAGCGGGGGCCCCGGAGGCGGTTCAGGGAGTGGCTCGTCCGGAAGTGGCGGCGCCGGCGGTTCAGGCGGCTCATCGGGTAATGGCGGTTCGGGTGGCGGCGCGTCCGGAAGCGGCGGCTCTGGGGGTTCGGGCAGTGGGGGTTCCGGTTCAGGCTCCGGGAGCGGCGGTTCCGGTGGGTCAGGTGGAGGCTCCGGCAGCGGCGGATCCAGCGGCGGCTCTGGTGGTTCGGGCAGTGGCGGTTCTGGGAGTGGGAGCGGTGGTTCCGGTGGGTCAGGTGGAGGTTCCGGTGGTGCCGGTGGAAGATAGCGTCCATCCGGACGACGCGGGGATTCCCGATCCGGTTTCACGGTTCCGGTCTTTGCCGTCATCCATTCCATCCCGAGCCATTGGAAAAAATTCACAACGGAAAAGAAAGATCCGTAACCAAAGCCCTGCAGAATCGTTTTAGCGACAAAAACAAAGGGAGGTTCAAAGGGATGAAAAAAATGCTCATTCTCATGGTCGTCCTGTCGCTGGCGGTTCTTGCATCAGGGGCGGTGGCCGCCGGTGCCCGGGACGGTTCCGGGCCGCTCTGCACGGCCGGTGATCCCGTGGAATTCACGGGCACTCTCGTAAATTATCTTGGCGACGGTGGCGGGATCATTCTCTTGACCGTAATCGAGGGGGTGCCGACGGAAATCGTCCTCTACGGCATCGGACCCGCCCGTTACTGGGATGACCTGGGCGTGGACCGCCCTGCCGTGGATGAGGAGATCACTGTTAACGGCTACATCGTCAACTGCGGCGGGGTGGAACGGTACATTCTCACGTCCGTTCTAATTGAAGAAACCCTTGTCGGACTGAGAGACGAAACGGGCAGGCCTCTCTGGCGGAGTCTCGGGCGGTCGGGCGACGCGCCCTACGGCCCGGTCTACGGAAAAGAAGGCGGCATGGGCGCTTACGGCCCGGCTTACGGAAAAAGCGGCGACATGGGCGAATACGGGCCCGGTTACGGGAAAAACGAAGAGACGGGCCATTTCGGCCCCGGGTCACGGTAAAGACGTCAACAGCGGGCGGCTGGTTAAAAAGGCGGGGCCGTCCCGGGTTTATTCTTGTGAAAACCGGCAGAGGTTTCGGATCTTGAAACCCTGCCGGTTTTTCTGTTATGAAGAGGGGCGTGGTTCCACGCGCCTGCCCGCGTATACCGTATACCCGGCCCGGTTTCCCCCTGTTTTGGTCGGCACCGCTCCACCATCCCTTACCGATCTGAAGGAGCCCCCGTCTGAAACCAGGGTCAGGAAAAATCAAACGACATGACGGTTGCAATAATGGTCCCATCTTCTGTATATAGAAATGCAAGGCGTGCCGGCACGGACAACGGGACTCGAAACGAATCAAAACACCGGAAGAGAGGACGACGCGATGAAAGTTGTAAAATACAAGGAAATTGAACCAGTGCGCATGGACAACGAGGTTGCCAGAGGTGTGGCCGGCCGGGTCCTGATCGGCGCGAAGGACGGGGCGGAGCGATTCTGCATGCGCATTTTCGAGCTGAGCCCGGGGGGGCACACGCCGAAACACACCCATGACTGGGAACACGAGATTTTCGTTCACGCCGGAAAGGGAGAGGTGTTCATCGACGGCCGATGGCACGGCGTCGAAGGGGGAACGGCCGTCTTCGTGCCCCCGGGGACGGGCCACCAGGTCCGGAACGCCGGGGAGGACCCGCTGGTCTTCGTCTGTCTCATTCCCGCCGGTCCCCCCGAGATGTAGGGCCGTCGCAGGGGGGCTCCATGGGTGAGAGGGGAAACTGCGCCGTCACCATCTCCCGCCAGATGGGAAGCGGGGGGGCTTATGTAGGCTACCTCGTTTCCCGGGAGCTCGGTTTCCGCTACGTGGACCGGGAAGTCCTGAGCCGGGCCGCCAATCTCCTGGGGGCGACGGAGGACTGGGCCGCCCTCTACGATGAGCGGTCTTCGGGCATCGTGGAAAACATTCTCCAGGCCGTCGCTTTCGGGACGCCGGAAGCGTTCAGCCTGACGCCGCCGAAGCCTCCCGTTTACGACCGTGAGCTTTTCACCCTGGAATGCCGGATCATGAACGACATCGTGGATCGCTCGAGCGCCGTCATCGTTGGGCGGGCGGGGTTTTACGCCCTCCGGAACCGGCCGGGGGTGGTCCGCGTGTTCGTCCATGCTCCCCGCCCGTTTCGCATCCGGCGGATCATGGAGGTCAAAAACCTGTCATCTCTCGAGGAAGCGGGGAGCCTGGTGGACGAATCGGACCGGAACCGGGCGGGATTCATCCGGGACATGACGGGATACCTCTGGTCCGACGCCCGGAACTTCCATCTGTCCATCGATTCGAGTGCCGTCGGTTTTCAGGAGGCGGCGGAAATGGTGGCAGCCCTGGCCCGCAAAATGGGTCCGTCCTGACGTTTTGCCCGGGTGCCCGGCTTTGTGCCGGGGCCCCCTTCTTACCCGGGGGGGCCTGCGTGCTTTACGAACCGGGTGGAGGATTGACAGGAAAAGAGGCCGGGGTTTTCCAACGGACCGCCGTGACGGTGAAACCGATCCGGCGGCGATCGCCGACGGGAAGCCGTGCTGTCGAAAATCGAAAAGGATGGACACCAGAATGAGCAATGAAATCCGCCCTCACAGTTTTCAACCTCTCCCGAAAAGGCGTTTCAAAAACGTCCGCCTGTCTTTCGTGGCGGTATTCTTTGCCTTGGTCCTGTCTCTTCCGGCCACCGGACATGCCGGGCCGGATCCGGCGGGACCCGCCGGGGAGTTCCTCCGTATTCCGTCCTTTGAGAGGGGGGACTTCTCCTGCCAGGTTCTCACTGGCGCCCTTTTCTCGCCCGTTTCCATCGGTTCCCAGGACATCGTTTTCAACTATGGCCTCGCCAATGTGCGTCTCGGCGGGGTTTTGGCCGCCTTCGATCACGGCGGCGGGGCCCGGAAAAGCGCTCTCGAAGGACTCGTGGAACTGACAAACGCCTGGATTTTCAAGGGCTGCGGCAACTACATGTCGGGCTTCAGCCTTCTTTTGCGCTACAACCTCGTCACCGCCGGCTGTTCTTTCGTTCCCTACGCCCAGGCCGGCGTGGGGGCCGTTTTCACTGACGGTTACAAGGATTATTCCCAGAACGCCATCGGAAACGACATTGAATTCACCCCCCAGGCGAGCCTCGGGTTCCACTGGATCATCGGCGAGCGCTGGAGCCTCGACGGCGAGGTCATGTTCCAGCACATCTCCAACGCCGGTCTCGACGAACGGAATGGCGGCATCAACGCCCTGGGTGGGCTTGTGGGCGTCACGTACTACTTCGGCGGCCCGGCCCGTTGAACCGTTTCTGATTCCCGTTTTCCCCGATTGTTGGTCGTGCGTCTTGACCGCCCGTGGCACGCTGAAGGCGGCTCTCAAAAAAGAGAAGGCAGGGCTTCGCTTGAGAAGCCCTGCCTTCTCTTTTTCTTCCAGACCGGCTAAAGCCCCCTTTGAAAGACGTTCAGGTTACCTGTCACCAGCAGCCCCGGGGCGCCTTGTCGTAAATCTTGGCCTGGAGGTCCGCCATTTCCTTCTGGAGCTTCGAGAGGGCTTCCCCTGCCGTATCGGGGCTTCTCAGCGCCTCGGCGTACTCGAAGCGCTTGTCGTTGAACTGTTTTCTCAGTTCTTTCGTTTCATCAAGGAACTTCTGGCACTCGGCCCTCCGTTCCGGGTCGTAACCCCAGCCCCGGTGCATCCTGCCGGGTCCCCTGTCCCAGTCGCGGTACATCATGCCCGGGCCGTGCTCCCAACCGCGCTGCATCATGCCGGGGCCGTAACCCCAGCCGCGCTGCATCATGCCGGGGCCCATGTAATCGTCCGGCTCGCCCAGGTTGCTTCCGCAATAGGGGCAGTAGTTCCAGCCTTCAGAGCCTCTCGGTCCGTCCGCCAGGGCGGCGGCGGAAAAAGAAAGCAGGGCGACCATGAGGAAACTGATCAAAATCGCTCGTTTCATCTCGGTTCTCCTTTCCTTTTTTTTGATCAAAGAAAGCGAACGCCTTTTCAATTAAGATATACACTTTTATTTCTCATGGCAAGAGTAGGCCCCGTCCCTTCAGGTTGGTCGGGAAGCCTCGAGGCCCAGGCCTTCCCCGTTTCCGTCAAAATAATGTTGGTGTCGCCGGTTTGTTTATACTATAAATAGGCGGTTCAGCCCCTTCAAGGAGGTTCTCCCATGGATTTCAAGCTGCTTCTCACCGTTTTTTCGACCGTTTTCGCCGCCGAGATGGCCGATAAGACGCAGGTCGCCACCTTTCTTTACGCCTCCAACGCCGCTCACGCAAAAATGACGGTGTTCATCGGGTCCGCCCTGGCCCTCGTCGTCGCCTCGGGGCTCGCCGTTTTTTTCGGGGGCATCCTGTCCCAGTGGGTCAATGAAAAGGTCATGGCCAAGGTTGCCGGGGTTGCCTTCATCGCCGTCGGGCTCTGGTCTCTCCTCAAATAGGGAGGATGCTCATGAAGGACATGAAAAAAATGAAAAGAAACGCCCCGCGGGCCCTCGCCGGCCTATTTATCGTCCTCGCCCTCATGTCCCCGCCCGGGGCTCTGGAAGCCCGGGAAGGGCGGCCTGTCATCGTGGACAGCCACCTCCATTTTCTCGATTTCACCCAGAGAACGGACGGGTTCGAGGCGTTGACCCGGGCCATGGACGAGGCGGGTGTGGAAAAGGCGGTCATCTTCGGGATGCCCCTGGTGAAGATGTGGTCCGAATCGGACCCCATCCGTCCCGCCTATTACATGGACACCGATTCGGCCGCCTATTACTATTCCGCCACCGATTACATCCTGGCCGACGAGCTGGCCCGCCTTCCCAAGGCGTCGCGGGACCGCTTCTTTCCTTTCGTCTGCGGGGTCAACCCCCTGGACCGGAACGCGGCCGAACAGATCGAGGCGGCCCTGAAGCGGTATCCCGGCTTCTGGAAGGGGATCGGCGAGCTCATGTCCCGGCACGACGACCTGACGGCCTTTGCCTGCGGCGAGCCGCCCCGGGCGGATCACCCCGCCCTGATGGCGGTTTACCGTCTCGCCGCCCGGTACGATCTGCCCGTCCTCATTCACCACAACATCTCCTCCGCCTGGCAGAGAGGGCCCATCTACCTGAAGGAGCTGGAAAACGCCCTGCGGGCGAACCCCGATACCCGGATCATCTGGGCTCACGTGGGCATTTCCCGGCGGGTCGACGTGCCGACCCTGCTGAGCGAGGCCAGGCGGGTCCTTTCCGCCTATCCCAACCTCTACGTGGACATCTCCTGGGTGGTTTACCCCGATTACATCGGAAAGGACGAGGCCTCGCTCAAGGCCTGGGCGGCCCTGATCTCGGAATTTCCGGACCGCTTCATGATCGGGAAGGACAAGGTGGGCCACTGGGACGGCTACGTCGCGGAAGTTGCAAAATACGACCCCCTTCTCGATCTTCTCGATGCCGAAACGGCGGACCGGCTGGCCCGCGGTAACATCCTGCGGGTTCTCAAGGCCGGGGACGAAGCGGAGATGGTCGAGGAGCCCAAGGCCGCCGTCAACTGAGCGCCGGGGGAGGGGACCGCCTGATTACATGAAAAAGACAGAAACGGGATCTGCGAAGGGGCCCCGTACGAAGGAGGAGTTATGACCGTCGTTAAAATCATGCCCTGCCTCGACATGAAGGAGGGGCGGGTCGTCAAGGGGGTTCACTTCGTCGACCTGAAGGATGCCGGAGACCCCGTGGAGAACGCTGTCTTCTATGATCAGGAAGGGGCCGACGAACTGGCCATGCTGGACATCGCGGCGACCCTCGAAAACCGGAAAACGCGCCTGGCCTGGGTTCAGGCGGTGTCCTCGAAGATCGCCATCCCGCTCACCGTGGGCGGGGGGATCGCCTCTCTCGACGACATCGAGGCGGTCCTGGGCGCCGGCGCCGCCAAGGTGTCCATGAACAGCGCCGCCGTTAAGGACCCCGGCTTGGTGGACGACGCGGCGAAGCGGTTCGGTTCCGACAGGGTCACCGTCGCCGTGGACGCCAGGCGGAACGCCGACATGCCCTCGGGGTTCGAACTCGTCGTCGCCGGAGGGACCCGACCGGTGGGGAAGGACGCCATCGCCTGGGCCCGGGAGTGCGAATCCCGCGGCGCCGGTGTCATCCTGCCTACGAGCATGGACGGGGACGGCACCCTGGCGGGGTACGACCTCCCGTTCACCCGGGCCGTTTCCGACGCCGTTACCGTGCCCGTCGTCGCCTCCGGCGGGGCGGGGACGCTCGAGCACTTCCACGAGGCCGTCGTCCGGGGCGGGGCGGCGATTCTCCTGGCGGCATCGGTTTTTCACTTCAGGACGATCCGCATCGGTGAGCTCAAGGCGTACCTGAAAGAGCGGGGCATCGCGGTCCGGGGGGCCTGACCGCGCCCTGCCGCGAACCGGCGGGGCTTCAGCTTCAGCCCCGGGGGGCCCGCCGGGGCCGGTAAAACAGCCGTTTCGGGAGGGGAACATGGCACTCGATCTCTCATCGGTGGGACGGGAAATCGGTCCCCTGGTTCACCGCTACACCCGGCGGGACGTGATGCTCTACGGTCTCGCCGTCGGGGCGGGGCCGGGGGAGCTCGACTACTGCTTCGAGAAGGGGCTGAAGGCCCTGCCAACCTTCGTCCTCGGGACGACCTTCGATTTTTTCTGGGCCCTGGCCGGGGAAACAGGGATCGACACGACGGGGATCCTTCACGGGGAGCAGGACCTCGCCCTTCACGAGACCCTGCCCGTGGAAGGGGCCTTCCTGACCCGGGGCATGGTCACCGCCGTCAGCGACAAGGGGACGGGAAGAGGGGCCCTCGTCATCGGCTCGGCCGAAAGCCGGGATCAAGGCGGCAGGCTCCTGGCAACGAACACCTACACCCTCTTCGCCCTCAGGGACGGGGGCTCGGGGAGCTGGGGCGAGCCGCCCGCCCGGGAGACGATCATCTTTCCGGAAAGGCCGCCGGACCACGTCATCGAGGATGTCACCGGCACCGCCCAGAACCTCCTCTACCGGCTCACCGGGGACTATTTCCCCCTCCACGCCGATCCCGAAATCGCCCGGGCGGCCGGTTTCGAGAGGCCGATCATGCACGGGGCCTGTTTTCTCGGGTACGGCTGCCGGGCTCTCATCGGGGCCTTCACGCCCGGCCGGCCGGACCGGGTCCGGCGGATCGCCGCCCGCTTCGCCCGGCCCCTGTACCCGGGGACGCCCGTCCGGACCCTCGCCTGGTCTACCGGAGCGGGGCGGGCCCTGTGGCGGATGACGAATGGCGCCACGGGCGAGACGGTCATCGACCGGGGCGTCTTCGCGTACGACACGTCCCGGGAGCCTTGAATTTGCCCTTGGTGAATGTTAATTTCATGTGAAAAGTGAAAAAAACAGGAAAGGAGAGAAAACATGCCGGAATTCGGGACGCCGTTTTCAGGGTTGGCCAGCGACAGGAAACTCACGAAGGAGGAACTCGTGAGGGCCATACGGTTCATGGTGGCCGCGGAGTATGAAGCGATCCAGCTGTACATGCAGCTGGCCGAGTCGACGGACAACAAGCTCGCCATCGAGGTGCTGAAAGACATCGCCGACGAGGAACGGGTGCACGCCGGCGAGTTCCTGCGGCTGCTCCGGGAGCTCGAGCCCGACGAAGAGAAGTTCTATGCCGAGGGTGCCGAGGAAGTGGAGGAGGAAATCGCGAAAATGAAGTGAGGCGCACCCCCGGTAATCATGGCGAGGCGGGAGGGTTCAGGCAGGGGAGACGCCGCGCCTGAACCCCCACCCGATCGTCAGCCCTACGGGCGTTCCCCGTGTCCTTCCTTTTCGGGGAACCCGCTGATCTTCTTGTAGATGTGCCACTCGGTGTGCTCCACCACGCCGTTTCCGTTCATGTCCGCTTCCCCGAAGATGACTTCGTCGCCGTTGGGGAAATAGGCCCGGAACTCCTCGACGGTCATGACCCCGTCGCAGTTCTTGTCCATGTCGACGAAGCGGATGTTGTAATCCACCGCAACGGGCTCCTCCGGGGGCTTCGCTTCCTTCATGGCGCACCCGGTGAAGCACAGCAGCAGCAAAATGACCATGATGAGGACCCCTGCGCTGACTCTCTTTTCCATGGCTTTCTCCTCCTTTCTTTTTCTTTCTCGTGAAACCGCCGCCCGCCCCGGCTCGGCGAACGGCCCGTCTTCAGGCCCCGTCGTTTTTTTTCTGTTTTTTTCACGAATTTCTCGAAAAATGGAGCGTTTCGATTTATTATAGGGCCCGCCGCCCGGGACCGCAAGGGTTTTGACGCTGACAAGAGGGTTTTGACGCTGACGGAAGGGGGGCATCCCGGACCGGTCCCGGAAGAAATTAAAGGGGCTGAACCATGTTCGAGTGCCCCGTTGTCAAGGAGGAACGCATGACCTGTGTCACCCCCCGGGGGCGGATCATCGACGACATCCCGGAAAGGGAAAAGAGGCGCCTCACCGTGGACGACCTCCTGGACAAGTTCGACGAGGTGAGGAAGACGGAAAAGCTCACCGCCGAGATGATCGAGCAGCTCCGGCGGGAGTACCGGTAGCCGCTGAAGCGGCGGGGAACGGGCAAGACAGGGATGAAGGCGCCGCCGTTGCTCACGGGGCGCAAAAAGCGGGAACGGGATGACTGGGGGGGACGACAGGAAGACCGTCGAGGCCGTGCTCCGGGGGGAGCGGGCGGCCTACGCCGTCCTGGTGGACCGATACAAGGACCGGGTCTTCAACCTCGCCTACCGGATGACGGGCCGGTTCAGCGACGCCGACGACCTGACCCAGGAGGCCTTCATCCGGGCATACGTAAACCTTGGTCGCTTTGACACCGAAAAGAGCTTTTTCACCTGGCTTTACACGATTTCCCTGAACACGGTGCGGAACCACCTGAAGAAAAGAAACCGGGATTTCATCGACAACGCCGTGGAGTTGGCGGAGCATGTGGCAGCCGGCGCCGACCCGGAGGGGGACATGAATGAACGGCAACTCCAGGAGCTTCTCCAGGAATGCCTGCTCAGGCTTCCCCTCGACACCCGTGAGGCCGTCATTCTGCGATTCTATCAGGATCTGTCCTTCGAGGAGACGGCGGCGGTCCTGGGAATATCCCTGAGCGCCGCCAAGATGCGGGTCTACCGGGGGCTTGAGAAGCTGAGGGAGGGGCTTTCTAAAAAAGGCTGAACGGCCGGTGACTTTTTCGCTTGACCGATTGTATACAATTCATAAGAAGGAGACTTTATGGAAGACCACGATACCGTTATTGCCCTCATCCGAAAGGCGGTCCCGGTCGTGGCGCCGGAAGATTTAAGCAGAAGGGTCATGAGCCGGATCTCGGGCTTTTCCAGGGAAGGGGCCCGGGGGCACGACAGGTTTTTTGACGGGTGGCTCAGGTACGGTTTGTTTCAGGAGCCTGTGGAGCCCCCGCTTTATTTTTTTTTCACGGGATTTTTCTTCCTCGTCCTCGGGTTGTTCCTTCTTCTTGCCATGAATTTTTTCCATGATCGTTTCGGCGGTCTTGCTTTCGCCGGCCATCAACCCTGGGTTGCTGTGTTGACGGCCCTCTGGCTGGCCTTCATGGGTTATGTCCTTTTTGCCCGTGGAGAGGCCGGCCTTCCAATTGTCCGGCGGGGTCTCATCTTTTATATCGCTCTCACAGCCGCCTATGTATCCGTTCTCTGGCGAACCTTTCAAGATCCCCTTGATTTCCTTCTTGCGGCGGCACTCGCGATTTCCGGCTTCGTGATGGGGGCCCTCCTTTTCCTGGAAATCCGCAGGTACGGGAAGAGGACATGGGGTGAACTGGGACAGAACCGGTGACCATCGCTCATCGGTGTCAGGCGCTGTGATGCCGGTTTTTCGAAACGGGGTGTTTTGCCTGCGGAGGGGATTCTCATTGATGAATCTTCACGCCTGGACGGTGCAAGGGGCCGGAAAATCGTGCCTGGAGAGTGCGTCTTATGCTGAAAGAAAAAGCGGAGATCAAGGGTTTCACGCTCATTGAAGTCGTGGCGGTATTGATCGTTCTCTCTATTCTGGCAGCCGTGGCTGTCACGGTCATGGGGAACGACTCCGCCCGGTTGGCCGCCCAGACGGAGGCTCTCAAGGCGAACATCCGTTACTCCCAGGCGCTTTCCATGACCACCGGCCGTTGCTGGGGCATTCGAATGAACGAGACTAACGGAAGATACTGGATATTCAACTGCGATGACCCGGCGAACTGTCCCTGGGATTCAAACCGTGTCTGTCCCCCGGGGATGGAATGTGATGGTTTGAGCAGGTTTCGCATGGGAGAGGACTTTGGGGTGTCACTGAGTTTTCCCGGAGAGGGCAACAGCCGGACCCTTTCCTTCGACGATTTCGGAAGGCCATTCTGGGATTCTTCAACAGAAGCCCTTCAGACCTTGCTGGCGTCAGATCTGACGCTTACCCTGACGGATTCGCCGAACTCGACCAGCATAATTATCCGGGCGGAAACCGGGTTCGTGCCTTAAAACTACGGGATCCTGTGAACCACGAGGAGGTCGCATCTCATGGACATTAAGAAAGAAACCGGGAAAGGGTTTACCCTGATAGAAGCGATCATCATTCTGCTTGTGGGGGCAATCCTCGCCGTGTTCGTCGCCCAGTTCGTCTCGACGACCGCCACGAAGACCGTCGTCCCCGTTCTCTCTTTTCAGGATGAGATGGCCGTGCAGGAAACCATGGAGGAAATCTTCGGCGACTACAAGAGGATGATACAGCAGAACAACCTGGACATCGTCCTTTTGAAGAGCAATGTCGAATCCAGTTACGGGAGCTACGTCGATTCGGGCAAAACGGGCTATGTGACTTTTTCCGACAACGACGGTGACAAGACCTTCATGCCGTCTTCGATTCAGTCTTCCGTGACGGAAGACTCGGTGCTCTTTGTCACCCTGGTTAAAGACGGTCACAGGATCTATTCGTTTTTCACGGATTGACGGGGTGAAAGGGGGCGATGATGAAGGACAACCGGGGTTTCACCTTGATCGAAGTGATCGCGACGCTCGTCATTATCGGCATTGTGGCCGTTTTTGCGGGATTCGGGATCATGGAGGGCATGACCGCTTACTTCACGGGGAAGGAGAACATCGCCGCCATGCAGAAGGCGCAGCTGACCCTGGCAAGGTTCAAGTCGGAAATTGCCACCATGGACAGGATCCTTTCAAGCGGCGGGGATTCCCTCCGTTTCACGTCGTACAGAGACGACCCGCCGCAAAAAACCTACGAGGTCTCCAAAAGCGGACAGGCAATCAACCTGTCCGTGGACGGGTCAAGCCACACCCTGATGGACAGCGCCGGTGCCGGATCGCTCTTCACATATTACAACAGCAACGGATCTGCCGGGTGGACGACGGGCAATGGGTTCCAAAACCTGAAATACGTGGAAATCACCGTGGGCGTTAAAAAGAAAGACCTTTCCGGCAGCAGCGCGCAGACGATCCAATTCACCACGGTAGCCGTCCCGCGTAACAACGGCGCTTCGAATGCGCCGCTGCCCAAATAAACGGAGGGAGCGACATGAACCCGCGTAAAATAAACATTTCGAGCATTTTTCCCGGAAAATTACATTCTCAACGGGGTATCGCTCTCATGGGACTGGTGTTCACGTTCATACTCCTGGGCGGCCTCATGACGGGGGTCGTTTCGCTCATTTCAACGGGCGGGATGGAAGTCGTGCCGGTGAAC
>Ga0209605_1002583_pt1 | contig 17184 bp, 18 predicted proteins | sample AD_UKC035_MetaG_FD_184408 | JGI IMG/M metagenome (GOLD analysis project Ga0209605, IMG submission 184408) | Active sludge microbial communities of municipal wastewater-treating anaerobic digesters from USA - AD_UKC035_MetaG (SPAdes) (version 2) | ecosystem: Engineered > Bioreactor > Anaerobic >...
CCGATCGTGCGCTTCTTCTTGCTGATGCCCTTCGGCCTGATCGGCACTTGGGCAACCCACACGCCGTGGCGGGTCTCGAGCGACAGGCTCACCACGTCGATTCGCCAGCTCGCCGGGCAGTCGGCCAGCGAGCCGTACTCGTCGAGGATCTCCTCATAGCGGGCGACCTTATCGGCGCGCAGGCTGTAGGCCTCCATCAGCACGAAGACGAAGTCGGCGTCGAGCTGCTCGGCATGCCAAGATGTTCCCCTGCTCCCATCAACACGGCCACCCAATGTTTGTACGCTCGCGCCTCATCCTTGCTCTCCCCCTCCTCTTCGCCTGCGGGCTTCCCGGATGTGCGGTCGTCACCGTCGCCGGAGCTGCTGTGTCGGTCGCAGCGACCGCCGTCAGCATCACCGCAACAGCGGTGGAGACCACCGTCGATGTTGCCGCCGCCGGCGTGGATGCGGTCATCGGCGACGATGACAAGTCTGACTGAGACTGAATTGCTTGCTCCGTGTCGCGGCCGCACTCAGAACGGGTAGTCGTCCTCGGGGATATCGTCAAACTCAGTTTTCGGAACGCTCGACTGCTGTCGTTCGGACGCACGCGGAACCTCCGCTGGTCGATTTACTTGAGGGGCGTCACCCCTGCGCCCACCCAGCATCTTCATCTCCCGCCCCTCGATCTCGGTCGTGTAGCGGTCCTGCCCGCTCTTGTCCTGCCACTTGCGGGTCTTGAGGCTGCCTTCCAGATAGACGAGGTCGCCCTTTTTCAGGTGGTCCCGCGCCACTTCGGCGAGCCGGCGATAGAGCACCACGCGATGCCATTCGGTCACTTCGCGCGACTCTCCGGTCTTGTCCTTGAAGCGTTCCGAGGTGGCGAGGCTGAGGTTGCAGATCGGGGCGCCCTGCGCGGTCACCCGGACATCCGGGTCACGTCCCAGGTGGCCGATGCTTATTCCGATCGTTCGTGACCACTCAGTCCAGTTCGACGTGATCACCTGTTCCGATTCGTCCTGATCAGTCGTCCCGGTGCTCGTGAGCACCAGGACGACACCGTGACAACCAAGCTGACGTCACGCTCACCGGTCCGGCGACATGATCACCCGGTGGGCATCTTCCGCTTTGCCTGAAGCTTGCGCATGGATTCACCCTGGAGCGTAATCCGGTGCGCCTGATGCACCACGCGATCAAGGATCGCGTCTGCCAAAGTCGGATCAGGGAAAAACCCGTGCCACTGGTCTGTTGGGAACTGGCTTGTGATCAGTAAGGATCCGGTACGCATCCGCCGATCCACTACATCCAGCAAGACCTGCGCAGCTTGCGAAGTAATTTCGCTCAGGCCGAAGTCGTCGATGATGAGCAAACTCGGCTTAATCATGCTGGCCTTGAGCTTTGGCAGCGAACCGTCATGGCTGGCGACTGCGATCTCTCCATAAAGATCGCTCGCCCGGAAGAAGGTGACGGGCAAACGCTGTCGGCAAGCTTGAGAACCGAAAGCGCATGCAAGCCAAGTCTTTCCGACCCCCGTCGCGCCGAGGACGATCAAGTTCAGCTGCTGTCGAATCCAGTCGCAACTGGCCAGCGAGGCGATGAACCCCTTGTCGATACCCCGCGAAGCCCGGTAATCCGCGTCTTCGAGCGATGCGGACTCAGCGAATCCGGCAGCCCGTATGAGCCGTTTCAATTTCTTTGAGTCGCGTTCAGAAGCTTCATGCTCGACGAGTAGCCCGAATCGATCATCGAAAGAAAGTTGGTGAAGCTTCGGCTGCTGCAACTGGAGCGAATACGCATCGGCCATCGACGTCAACCGCAACTCGCGCAGGCGGGAAATGGTTTGATGGACACCGCTCATGAGTTTTCTCCAAAGTATCCTGCACCCCGCACATTGTCGTGAGCTGGCCTGGGCGCCGTGCCGCTGACAGGGTGCGCGCGTTTGTCGGGTGCCTGCTTGAGAATGGAATCGATACTGCGCAATGCGGTAATGTTGAGTGGTAACGCATATGCACACGCCTCTTCGAAGCGTTGGTCGCCGTGGATACGAGCCAGGTCACGCATCCGCCGGGCTGCTTTCAGACCATTGACGGCATCAGAGCGGTTTTCCAGGTGATGGCGGATCATGGCCGCGGAGTTTTCCCCTACCGACTCGGCCCATACCATGAGTGCCCTCGGTTCGCCCTCAAGCACGCGGACATGCGCTATCGGACGATGCTCAGGCAACGTCTGGACTGTGCCTTCGCATTGTGCCAATGCGTGCAAGGCAACACGCTGGCCGCGATGCATGACCTCGAGCATCGATCTGGTGTAACGCAGATCGACACGCTGTCCGCGCAACGCCGACGGCACGGAGTAGAAGCTCCGCCCATGTTCGACATGGTAATCGTCGCCGGCCCGCACCCCATATCGCCAATCGCATAACTCGAAGGGAATGGGCGGCAGAAGCTTCAAAGTCGAACGCTCGGTTTTCTCAAACCGTTCCATGCGAGAACCTGACATCTTCTTGAAGGGATGAGTGTTCAGCCTCACCACGAGCCGCCTGATGGCGTCATTGAGTTCATCGAGGCTAAAGAATGTCCGGTCGCGAAGTGCGAACAGCACCCAACGCTGTGCAATCTGCACACCGACCTCTGCTTTCGCTTTGTCTTTCGCCTTCCTGACACGAGCCGGCAGTGCAGCGGTGTTGTAGTGCTGCAGGCACTCCCGGTACGCAGGGTTGATTACGACGCGATCCTTTTCACGCCGCCAGACGGCCGCCTTCAGGTTGTCCGGCACAACCCAGGCCGGCACGCCCCCCATTGCCGCAAAGCATTCGACATGGCATCTCACCCAATCTGCGGTTTTCTGCGAGGCGACAGCCTGGAGGTAGGTCAGGTTCGAGTAGCCCAGTACGGCAACAAAGATCTGCGCATCGATCGAGGGTCCGCCGCTTCGATCCCTGATCTCGACTGTTCGGCCGGCGAAATCAACGAACAACTTATCCCCCGGGCGATGGGCTTGACGCATCACGATATATTGTCGCCCAGCCCATGCCCGATAACCGGCCGTGAATTGCGAGTAGGCGATGCCTTCCGGGCACTGGGCACGCCACTCTCGCCACAACTGCTCGAGTGTTGCATCGGGACGCCGCATCTCGGTATGCACCCAGTCCCAGTCAGGCGCTTTCTTGCGTTGAGCGACACTTTTGTTGGCTGTGCCCAGCGCCGAGCACCAAGCGTCGTCATCGAGGGAAAGAAGATCGGCAGCCGGGGTGCGGTTGCATTTTAGGATTCGGCGCATTTCACGTACGGTGTTGGCGGATACGCCAACCGCACGCGCAATGTTACGATTGGATTGCGAAGTCGCGTAAAAGTGGAGACGCGCGATCTCTCGCTGCAGATGGATGGGCAGACGCATGGGTGAATACTCCTCATGGGATGGCTCCGGCGGTGCTGACCGGGCCAGACAAAATCACCCCCGGCACGGGTTCGTCGCTTGATTGACGAACACGAACGCGCAGCCCATACTGTCTGCACAAGGTCCAACTTGGCCGGCAGCAGTGCTGGCGCGACGCCCGAGGCAGCCCCCTCGGGCGTTCGCGTCTACGAGGTGGTGAATTGAGTTATTTGGGAGAGAGACGTCCTCCTGCGGATACGCCCGTTCGGGCGACAGCAAGCCAGTCCGCGACATCCAGCGTCAACGCAGACAACCCCCGGCGATTTGGCACCGCGAACAGTGGCACCAGAACTTGGCCACGTCGCAGTGCTTGTCTGAGCGACCCGACGATTCGATGTCCTAATGCCGCCGCGAGAGGCGCGCCAATCAGCAGGGGCCCGTGAAGGCGCAAGAGCGACACGCGCAATTCCTTGCGCAAGTCAGCCTGTGCTTCGGTCTGAACATGCATCCAACTCATCGAACATCTCATTGCGGTTGTCACTCAGTGTTCGTGACTGTCCACATTTTCTCCACCCGAACCGATAATTCGATTTTCTGTACTCCAGACAATCATCGTGCACACAATCATCAGACCTCGGGGACGCGGTCGCCCGAGCACCCAGCCAGTTGATCGCCTCCGCACTCGACTTTGGTTCCGCGCACTGCGGGACGTTTCTGGCCTGTCCTCCGCATACGCTATCGAGATGGCGCTCGACGGGGATCGCGTGCGAAAAAGGAACACAGACGTCGCTCGCCCCAGAAAGTGGGATGCTTACGAGAAGGGGACACGAGTCCCCATTGACCAGCCCGGGCCACGTAACGCCATCGAGCAGGCGGAAGCCCGGTTCCCCGGAACGTCACGCTGGTTCCGCAGCCCGTTGTGGCGCTACCTGAAGAAGGAGGCGTTCGATGCAACGCAGTTTGAGGACGCCCTACGCACCCTTGAGCCACCGGTGATGGCAGTGCTGTTTGAGGCGGAGCCGCGCGAACACGAGCAAGTGCCCCGTCAGCATCCCTTCGACGACGAAAGTGCTCGACAACTCATCACGCTCGGTAGCTTCGATGCGCTAGTGGCCGCCGTGCTGATGGCAGGCCTGTCGGAAGTCATCGCCTCGCCCGATCTTCGAGAACAGGCGTTGCACGTTTACGTTGGGATTCAGGCGAAGCTGCGAGAAATGCCCCTCTTGGACGGCATCTATCCTGAACTGTTTTCGCTGATCGACTCGCGTTGCAAGCACTGGGTCTACTTGGCACCCAATCAGCGAATGGATGTCGTGATCTTCTGGCAGGGGGTCGAGGCGGAGGATGAACAGAGGATCTTTGGCGACGCCGGTGAGGATGGGAATGACTATTAAAGCGGCTGTCAGTCCTGACTAGCTGTTCGCGCCACCAAAAGTTGAACGGCAGCTTGCCGATTTGGCGAACTCACACTTCCGACCCACAAGAGACACTCATGGCGTAGCTGGTCCTGTGGCAGGTCTCTGCGTGAAGCAGGCAGCCCAACGCACATAGGCCACGGGCCGCTACTGGCCGTTATGAACAGCTATCCATAACGGTCATGGTAAGGCCAACGCTCGTCGTTCCGGCAGCTGACCGCACAAAGGTGGCGCCGCCATGCATTCGCGCGATCGCAGCTACGATCGCCAAGCCGAGCCCGTGGTTATGGTCGCGATGTTCGCGGGCCCCATCAACCCGATAAAAGCGGTCGAATAGACGAGGCAAATGCTCCGGGGGGATGACAGGGCCCGTGTTGCTGACAGACAGGCAAATGCGGCCATCTGCGTCCTGCTTGATATCGACCTCGATCACCGATCCGCGCTCTGCAAAACGGGTCGCATTGGCGAGCAGGTTCGAGAGCGCACGCCTAACCAACCCAGCATCGACTGTGCCCATGCCGTCACCGCGTAAGCGCGCAGTCACGCCGGCCTCCTGCATTGACGCTTCGTGGAATTCGATGACCTCGGACACCAGTTCGGCCAGGCTATCCACACGGTGGCGACGGGCGCGCTCCCCGCGATCGGCCCGGGACAAGAACAACATGTCATTGACCAGCCCCGCTAAAAGTTGAAGATCCTCGAGGTTCGATCCGAGCACATCGCGCAGTTCGGCGACATCGCGCTGACGACTCAGAGCTAGCTCGGTCTCACCAATCAAGGTCGCCAGCGGTGTGCGCAGCTCGTGAGCGACATCGGCGTTGAACCCTTCCAGTTGTTGATATGCGCGGTTCAATCGAACCAGGAGCGCGTTGAATTGTGTGACCAACGGCTGAAGCTCCTGTGCCTGGGCGGAGCCGTCAAGCGGCTGTCCAACGCTTTCCGGGCTTAGGGCCGCTGCTTGTCGAGCCAGGTCGCGAACAGGCAAGAGCGCTCTACGAACGAGCCATGCGCCGCCCACTGAGATGGCCGCCGCTCCACCAAGGGCGCTCGCGAGTAGCGTCCAGGCCAACTGCTCCAAAAGCAGCGCGTCGGCGCTGCTGTCGAGCATCAATTCGGCGCGCAGCATGGTTGTGGGCGACCATGGCACGGAGATTTCGAACTCATCCCGCCGCAGGATTGCGCCGGGGCTTGAACGCGCCGGAGTTGCGTACAGAAGAGCGTCAGATCCCTGGATCAGCCGTAACTCGAGGTTGGCATGGCCCACAAAGAAGTCGTCGAGCTTGTGACGCAGGCTCGGCAACGCGTCCCGCGTTGCAATCTCGCCGACGAGATGGCGCACTATGTCCCGCTTGTGCCGCAGTTCGTCCGTCTGCTTGTTGGAGAGATTTAGACTCGCGCCCACGTAAACGATCGAGCAGACCAAGCCGAGCCCCAGCGAGGCCAGCACGGCGAGCCACCACGATAACCAGCGGCTAAGCGAACGCGGATTGCGCATTCTCAGGGCTTCCGGTCCTCAAGGACGTATCCCATGCCGCGCACGGTATGCAACAACTTCTTCTCGAAAGCGTCGTCGATCTTGCCGCGCAACCGGCGCACCGCAACTTCGACCACGTTCGTATTGCTGTCGAAATTCATGTCCCACACCTGCGCTGCAAGCGCGGTACGGGAAAGGACCTGCCCTTGCCGGCGCAGCAGCAACGTCAGCAACGTGAACTCCTTGGCGGTCAGGTCGAGGCGCTGCCCGGATCGTGACGCCTTGCGCCGAACCAGGTCGAGTTCGAGGTCCGCCAAACGGAGCACCGTTGAATCCTGGCTATCCGAGCGCAAGGCACCGCGCCGCAACAAGGCCTGCACGCGAGCGAGCAACTCGGACAGAGCAAACGGCTTCACCAGGTAATCGTCGGCACCCGCCTGCAGGCCTCTGACCCGATCCTCGACCTCGTCCCGCGCGGTCAGCATCAGGACGGGTACGTGTTTGCCCCGACGCAGTTCTTGCAAGACGGCATAGCCATCCAGCCCCGGAAGCATGACGTCGAGGAGGACGAGGTCGTAATGCCCTTCGGTCGCGAGATAGCGGCCATCCGTGCCGCTGTGCGCGACATCCACGATGTAATTGCTTTCGGTGAGCGCCCTGCGTAGGTATTCGGCGAGCTTGGGCTCGTCTTCCACAACCAGAATCTTCATGCAGCGATTATCGCGGAGATGCCGAAACCATCACATTACGAAATCGTAATCTGGCAGTTCGCGATTCGACGAGGATGGACCCTTAAAGTCCGCGACGTGTTCGGTGCAAGGCGACGCCAAGCGGCTTATGCCGAACGCCACCTCTCACGTTGAACGAAGGAGTCTCGTCATGTCGAAAACTCGCACCACTGCCCTTTTTTCGCTTCTTGCTGCCGTCCTTGTCGTTCCTGCGGCTGCGCAAGCCAGCTCGCTGTGGCATCCCGCTCCCGGCGAGCAGGGGTTCACGTTCCATCCGGATCACTCCACGAGCACGAAAACCCGCGCCGAGGTGTTGCGCGAGCTCGAACAGGCAAAGGCCGATGGCAGCTATTTCTACCTGCAGCGTGGCCTCGCGGTGCCCTCGCGTGCTTCCGGACCCGGCAAGACCCGTGCAGAAGTCCTCAAGGAGCTGGTCGACATGACCCCGACAGAGCGCGCGTACATGAATGAACTGTACAGTGGCTCCTGAAGCCACCTATCGGCGCGAGACGTCGGGCCGTCCAGGCGTTTCGCCCAGCAGGTTCTCGTAAAGCGCCGTTTGGTCTGCCCATTGGTACCGTCGCTGTCGACGATAGCAAATCCTTATTGATAGAATCCGCGCCATGCGTCGTTGGCTTGCGATTTTCCTCTTGATCCTGCTGCCTGCCCAACTGAGTTGGGCGGCGGTGGGCGATTACTGCGCGCACGAATCCGGTGCCGCAGCCAATCATTTTGGTCATCACGCGCATCGTCACACCGAAGATGCAAAAGGCAAGGAAAAAGGGGGCTTGACGAAGGGCGCACACACAGACTGCGCATCGTGCCAGGTGGTGGGCTCTTCAGCAGTAACGAGTGAGTCCAGCGCGCTATTCACACAGCATCAGGCATCCCTCCCCATCGGCGTCACACCTGGGTGCTCACTTGCGGAGCATCCCGCAGAGCCCGAACGCCCTAAATGGGCCCGCCCAGCCTGATCGGCAGGGCGGTCGCCTTCATTCCCTCTTGATGTTCCTACCGCTTTGAGCGGTAGCGTCACGCGTCCATTGCGATCGGTCCGATCGCCCTCTGCCGATTCCCCGTGTCTTTACATCAACGGAGAATTGGATGTTTCAGCAACTTCGTCTCAAATGGCTGCCTGGGCTAATGCTCGGCCTTGCCGTCAATGGTGCCTGGGCGCAGCAGCCCGCCCCCCCGGCTCCAAGTACCGCCCTATCCCTCAAGCACGCTTTCGAGGCAGCATGGGCACGCCAGCCTGAAGCGCTGTCGCTCACGACTCAACAGGAAGCGGCGCAAGCGCGCCGCGACAGTGCCGACAGTTGGTTTGTCGAACCGCCCGCCCTAGAGGTAGCCGGAAAAACCGATCAGTTGGACAGCAATCGCGGGAGCCGTGAGTACGAGGTCGGCATCGCGGTTCCGATCTGGCTGTCGGGCGAACGTTCGAGCACTGCAGCCCTCGCCACTGCCGAAATAGCTGCCACGGCGAGCCGGGCTCGCGGCGCGCAGTTGCGCACCGCTGCAGCGGTACGCACAGCATATTGGGATTGGCAACGCGCGCGCGTAGATGTGACGCTGGCGAGGGCGGGTCTCGAGAACGCCCGCGAACTGGCCGCCGACGTGGCCAAGCGCATCAAGGCGGGTGATCTGGCGCGCGCAGATCAGCATCAGGCCGACGGTGTGCAAGCTACAGCTGAAGCCGCCGTCGCCGAGGCAGAAAGCGCCCTTGCAGATGCTGCACAGCAGTTGCGCACGCTCACTGGAATCGGGCCAGAACGCTCATCCGGCGGGGTGTCTGCGCCGGAGCCCGTCCCGTCCGCTGCGACACCGACACAGATTCTTGAGACGGCGCACCCTGCAGTGGCCGAGCTGCGTGATCGGGTCGACGTTGCGCGGCGCACGATGACCCTTGCCAGCGTTCAGGGCCGCGCGAATCCGGAGTTGAGTGTCACGACCACCCGCGAACGCGGCGCATCGGGTGAATCCTGGGAACAGACAGTCACGCTGGGCTTGCGCATTCCGCTTGGTTCCGGTTCGCGCAGCCGGTCCCGCGTTGCAAGCGCCAATGCAGAGGCCATCGAGGCCGAGGCGCAACTCCAGATCGAACTCGAACGTCTGCTGGCCGAAACAGAGATGGCGCACCAGCGCGTCGAATTGAGACGGCAGCAGGTCGCCGCTGCTGAACGGCGCTCCGACCTCGCACAGGCGTCACGCGGCTTCTTCGAGAAGGCGTTCCGCCTCGGTGAGGCCGATCTGCCGACCCGTCTGCGCATCGAATTCGAGGCGGCCGAGGCCGAACGCGAGCGCGCGCGCGCGCGTATTGATCTGGCAGCCGCCATCTCGGCCCAGCGCCAAGCGTTGGGCCTGCTTCCCGAATGAATAACAGGATCCCCAAAATGAAATCCACTCATACCCTCGCGGCATGGAGCCTCGCTGCCGTGCTTGCCGGGCTTGCCCCGCAAACGCTGGCCGGTGACGGACACGACCATGGAGAAGCGCCCGCGACCACAGCGGGCCCGGCATTGCCGCGATTTACCGCCGTCTCGGAACTCTTCGAGCTGGTCGGCGTAGTGAATGGCAAGAACGTCACCGTCTATCTTGACCACTTCGCTGACAACAGTCCGGTCAAGGACGCAAAGGTCGATCTGGAACTCGATGGGAAGGCCGTTGCGCTCACGCCCCATGCCGACGGTGAGTTCGAGGCCACGCTCGAGGAGACGCTCAAGCCGGGTGTCGTCTCTGTCACGGCAACGGTGATTGCCGGTCAGGACGCCGATTTGCTCGCTGGTGAGCTCGACTTGCATGAGACCGCCGCCGAGGCGCACGAAGAGGTTGCCGAATTGGACATGAAACCCTACGCAATTGGGGCAGGCGCGGGGGGGCTTGTGCTAGGCCTCATCGGCTGGGTTGTGCTTCGCAAGGGGAATTCGCGTAATCGCTCGACTGGAGGTGCCGCATGAAGCTGAGCGTACTGTTTGCTGCGCTGGCGCTGGTATCGGCCAGTGCCTCGTGGAATGCCTTTGCTGGCGAAGGCCATGATCATGGCGATGAAGGTCCAGTTGTGGCAGGAGGCAATGGGCCACAACGGCAAGCCGATGGCAGTGTCTTTCTGCCAAAGCCGGCACAACGCCAGATCGGTGTTCGCACGTTGGTTACGGAAGCCGGCGAATTGCCGCGTACCACCGCGCTGGCCGGCAAGGTGGTCATGGACCCGAATGCCGGCGGAAAGGTGCAGGCCATGGTGGCTGGGCGCCTGGAGGCGGGCCCGCAGGGGTTGCCAAGCGTCGGTCAGGCCGTGAAGAAGGGGGACGTGCTGGCTTACGTTAGTCCTTCGACGGACCAGATCGAGCGGTCTAACCAGATGGCGCAATTGGCCGAGCTGCACGCGGCCAGGGCCCTTGTGGAAAAGCGCCTTGCGCGTCTGAAGGAACTCGCCGACACGGTACCGCGCAAGGAGATCGAGGCGGCCGAAAGCGAGCTTGCCAGCCTGAGGGCCAGATCGAAAGCGATCGGTGGTGGCCTCAATGCCCGTGATGTCCTGACCGCACCCGTCAGCGGTGTGATCGCATCGACTAACGCCGTGTCAGGCCAAGTGGTCGATGCGCGCGAGCTCGTGTTCGAGATCGTCGACCCGAAGCGGCTGCGTGTCGAGGCGCTCTCCTATGATCCAGAAATAGCGGCGGATGTCGCCTCTGCAAGTCTTGCGGTCGGCGACCAGCGGATCCCGCTCACCTTCATCGGCGCCGCCCGCAGCCTGCGCGAGCAGGCCTTGCCGCTCACCTTTGCAGCCGAAGGTGAAGCGCTGGCCTTTCTTGCCGTGGGGCAGCCGGTCGAGGTCTTCGTCCAGTCGCGCAGCACGCAGCAGGGTGTAAGCGTTCCCGCAGCATCGGTGCTGAAGAATTCGGCAAACCAAACCATCGTCTGGGTAAAGACGGCGCCCGAACGTTTCGAGTCCCGGACCGTCACGATCGCGCCGCTGGACGGCGTGAACATTGCGGTGACGTCCGGCCTCGAAGCCGGCGAGCGGGTCGCCTCCCGTGCCGCCACGCTGATCAACCAGATCCGCTGACCGGGAGTCTATCCGATGTTCAAGTGGCTACTCGACAACAGCCTTGGTAACCGGCTGCTGGTGATTATCGCCAGCCTGGTACTGATGGCCTACGGTGCGTTCACGCTTTCGCGAACACCCGTGGACGTATTTCCGGATCTCAACAAGCCGACGGTCACGATCATGACCGAAGCCGGCGGCATGGCGGCGGAGGAGGTCGAGCAACTCATCACCTTTCCGCTCGAGACCACCATGAATGGTTTGCCCGGCGTGGAGTCAGTGCGCTCTACCTCGAGCTCGGGGCTGTCCTTCATCTACGTGACCTTCGACTGGAGTACCGAGATTTTCCGCGCCCGGCAGATGGTGTCGGAACGCCTCTCAGCCATGGAGGAAGGGTTGCCTGAAGACGTGATTCCGCGCATGGGGCCGATCAGCTCGGTCATGGGCGAGATCATGCAGATCGCGATCCCGATCGACACGGCGAAGATCTCGCCGATGCAGGTCCGAGAGTATGCGGACTGGGTTCTTCGTCCGCGCCTGATGGCGATCCCCGGCATCGCGCAAGTCATCCCGATTGGCGGGGAGGTGCGGCAGTTCCAGGTTCAGCCCGACACCCGCCGTATGGCTGAGCTCGGTGTTTCGTTGGAGCAGTTGGAAGGGGCGATTCGAGGCTTCTCGTCGAACACCTCGGGGGGCTTTCTCGAACTGAACGGGCGCGAGTATCTCATCCGCCATCTCGGTCGGACCTCGAGCCTGGAGGATCTGAAGAACCTCGCGATCACTGCGCGAGATGGCCAGCCGATCCTGCTGCGTCAGATCGCATCCGTGACCTTCGCAGCGGCGCCCAAACGGGGGGATGCGGGCTTCGAGGGCAAGCCGGCCGTCATCCTCGGCATTCAGAAGCAGCCTACGGCGGACACCATTCACCTGACTCGCTCGATCGAAACCGCGCTCGAAGAGATGAAGATATCGCTCCCGGCCGGGATGGATGCGCCGGAGGTGACCTTCCGGCAGGCGACTTTCATCGAGGCATCGATCAGCACGCTCAAGGGTAAGCTGATTGGCGCATCGGTGTTCGTTGCGGCAATCCTCTTCTTTTTTCTCGGCACCCTGCGCCCGACGATCATCGCGCTCACCGCGATTCCGGTGTCCATCTTCATGACGGCGTTGGTCTTCAAGTATTTCGGGCAGTCGATCAACACGATGACCCTTGGTGGTCTCGCGATTGCGATTGGCGGCTTGGTCGACGATGCGGTTGTGGGCGTAGAGAACGTGCTGCGCCGATTGAAGGAGGACCGCGCAAAGCATCACGACCATCGGCTTCACCCGATCGAACTCGTGGCGCGCGCAACGATGGAAGTGCGCTCGGCCATCCTTTACGCGACGATCATCATCGTGCTGGTGTTCTTGCCGCTGTTCGCGCTGCCTGGCATGGAGGGGCGGCTGTTCGTGCCGCTCGGCGTGGCGTTCATCGTCTCCACGCTCGCCTCGTTGGTCGTTTCGGTGACCGTGACGCCGGTGCTGTCCTTTTACCTGCTTCCCCGGATGAAGTCCCTCGATCACGGTGACACGCGCTTGCTCGCCTGGCTCAAGGCACGTTATCGCGGGGCGTTGCAGGGGGTGCTCGAGCACCCCAGGGCGGCCGTCACAGCGGGTGCGGTTGCGGTGGCAATTGCTGCCGCTGCGGTACCGTTCTTCCCCACGACCTTTCTGCCGCCGTTCAACGAAGGCACCTTGCTGATCGGCATGCGGCTCAACCCGGGCGTTACCCTGGCGGAGTCGACCGTGCTCGCGCAGCAAGCGGAAGTGCTCGTGAAACAGGTTCCCGAAGTGACGCACGTCGGGCGCCGAAGCGGGCGGGCCGAGCTTGATGAGCATGCGGAAGGTGTCCACGTCAGCGAGCTCGATGTGGGGCTGAAACCCGCCGGTGAGCTGAGCCGCTCAATGGGTGAGATCACCGCAGACATCCGGTCGCGACTGGTCAATCTGCCAGCTGCGATCGCGATCGGGCAACCGATCTCACACCGCATCGACCACATGCTGTCGGGCGTGCGCTCGCAGATCGCGATCAAGATCTTCGGCGAGGATCTCGACACCCTGCGCGGTCAGGCTGACCTATTGCGAACGCGGCTTGCCGCCATTCCGGGGCTCGCCGACCTGGAGATCGAGAAGCAAGTGCTCGCGCCGCAGATCAAGGTGCGGATCGACTATGCGGCCGCTGCCCGTTACGGGGTGCCGGCACCGCAGATTCTGGCCGCGCTGCAAAACCTCGTCGAGGGCGAGAAGGTCACCCAGATCGTCGAGGGTGGTCGACGGTTCGCATTGGTCGTTCGCCTACCGGAAACGGCGCGCTCGGTCGACGGGCTGGCTCAGATCCTGATCGAAACGCCGACCGGACATGTGCCCTTGTCGAAGCTGGCGTCGATCGAGGATGGTGACGGTCCGAACCAAGTGAGCCGGGACGACGGTAAGCGCCGCATCGTGCTCTCGGCCAATGCGCAGCAGCGTCCGCTATCGGAGGTCGTCGAGGACATCCGCGCCGTCGTGGCCGACCTTAAGTTGCCCGAGGGCTACTTCATCACCCTCGGCGGGCAGTTCCAAGCTCAGGAAGAGGCATCCCGTTTGGTCGGGTTGCTTTCGATCGTCTCACTCGTGCTGATGTTCGTCGTGCTCTACAGCCGCTACAAGTCGGTTCGACTCTCGGCGCTCATCATGGCGAACATTCCGCTCGCACTGGTCGGGGCGGTGATTGGACTGTGGATCTCCGGTCAGCCGTTGTCGGTGGCTGCACTCGTCGGCTTCATCACGCTTGCAGGTATTTCGGTGCGAAACGGCATCCTCAAGGTGAGTCATTACCTCAACCTGATGCGTATCGAGGGCGAGAGCTTCGACCACACGATGATCCTGCGGGGCTCGATCGAGCGCCTGTCGCCGGTGCTGATGACCGCACTGGTAACCGCGTTTGCGCTTGCACCGCTGCTGTTCGAGGCCGAGCGCCCGGGTACCGAGATTCTGCATCCGGTGGCCGTGGTGATCTTCTCGGGCCTCATCAGTTCGACCCTGCTGGATACCTTCCTTACCCCTGCAATGTTCTGGCTCTTCGGCCGCCGCGATGCAGAGAGTCTGCTCGACGATCGAAACGCCGAAGCATTCTGACGCTGCTTAACCCGCCTCATGCAAACCAGAAAGGAAAAACCATGAAGTTCTCAAAAGTCGTCGCCCTCGCTGCTCTCGTGTCTGTGGGCCCCACCTTTGCAGCCGACAAGCATGACCATGCTCACGAGCATGAATCGATGCATGGAGGCGTGGTGGTCGAGGTCAAGGATCTCGATCTCGAACTCGTTGCCAAGCCCGAGGTGATCCAGTTGCATCTTCGCGATCACGGCAAGCCTGTTGATGTGGCAAACGGCAGTGCCAAGCTCACGCTGCTGTCTGGCGCAAACAAGCAAGATGTCGAACTCAAGCCTGCAGGTGATCGACTCGAAGCCAAGGGTAGCTTCAAGGTCGGCGCCGGCACCAAGCTGGTCGCGGTTGTCACCCTTCCGGGCAAGCCTTCCACCACGGCACGCTTCACACTGAAGTGACTCCGCCCGACCGCCTGCGGCAACGGCGCGCAGGCGGTCACCTCAGGCGCTCGGCGGTAGCAAGATGAAAGCATTGATTGGGCCAGGACTGGCCTTGGTCGTCGCTGGTGGCTTGACCGGATGTGCGGCCGCCGTCGTGTATGAAGATAAGTACGCGCAGGGCGATGGCTGGCGCAAAGGTACTGTCGTCGAGATCGGCTTGGGCAAAGAGCTTCAACGGCCATCGTTCTATGACTGCAGAGATGAGACAGTCGGAGAGGCAAGTAACGTCACCTACGTGACAATCGCGTTCAAACGCAACGGCCATCCGTATGCGCGGACTGCGAGGCTGCCAGCTGAGCCGAAGTTGCAGGTGGGGGACAAGGTTTACGTGAACTTCAGGGACTGCACGGCAGCGATCCCGAAACGTAGTTCCTGATTTGCTCGGATCGGTCGAGCTCATCTGCGTTTTGTTCTCGGGCAAACCGGAGTCGTGCCTGTAAAGCTCGCCCCCGGTTTGCGGCCGCTGCTATCACGGAAAGCAGGCCAGCGAGCCCGAACGCTTCGATCACCGCTGTAATTTCCCCACTTCCTCGGCCACGAGGCGTGTGAGTTGTTCCGGACCGAAGCTGGGCAGACTGCGTCCGTTGACAAAGAAGGTCGGCGTCTTGCTGACCTGCAACGCGGTCAGATCCTCGATGTCCTGCGCGAGCACGGCCTGGATCTCGGGCGTTTCCATGTCCTGCCGGGCGCGTTCCATGTCCAGGCCGGCCCGAGCGGCTGCTTCGAAGGCGATGCCGATGTTGGGCGCCGCGTGGTCGGCCCACTCGGGCTGTGCGGCCAGCAGCGCCTCGAGCACCGGGGTATAGAGTCCCTGCTTGCGCGCAGCCTCGATCAGTTTCACCACCTGGTCCGAGCCGTGATGGAAGGGTGCATAGCGCAGCGCAAGCCGAACCTTGTCCGGATGCTGGGCCATGATCTGCTTGACGATCGGATAGAAGGCGCGGCAGGTCTCGCAGGCGGGATCGAAGAACTCGACGATGGTGACCGGCGCGTTCTGCGGCCCGATGATCGGGGTATGCATCCGCACGAGGCGGCTTCCTTCCACAGCGATGCGCGTGTCCTGTTCGGCCTGTGTGCGGTCGCGATAGGCATCCATGCCGAAGTAAAAGGCCAGGCCGAGGATCAGCAACACGGCGAGTGCCAGGAGTTTTCGTGTGTTCATTTACGGGTCCTTATCAGATAAATCGTCAAGGCGGCGGCGATGGCGAGGAAGGCCGCCAGCGATAGCCAGGGAATCTGGATGTCGCCAAGGATGACCAGGGCTTGCTGGCTGCACGAGGGGCCAGTGCCGCACGGCACCCACCACTGTGGCACCCAGCCGGCGATCAGTGCGCTGTGATAGGCGGCCAGCGCGAGACCAGCGAGCGCGAATGGGAGCGCATACACCGCACCGCGCCGGTCCTCGGCGAACACGGCCATGCCCAGAATGAGGGCGAGCGGGAACATGGCGATCCGCTGGTACCAGCACAGCACGCAGGGCGTCATGCCCATCACTTCACCGATGAAGAGCGCGCCCAGCGTGGATACCAGAGCCACGGCCCAGGCGGCCATCAGCCACCACCATTGGGTTCGTTTGTCGTGCATCGAGTCGATCTCGAGGGTTGGTTCCCAGGCTTCGGGAGGGGCGGACGCCATAGGCAGTGCCCGGACGTCCGCAATGGAGCACACCGCCGCTACCGTGCGGCGCGCACTCGAAGAAGAGGGGAAGACAGGGGTGGGCTGCCGCTCAGGCAGCGAGGCGCCACTTGGGGCGTTCAGGCTCGGTGACCAGCGCAGACGCGTTGAAGTCCCGCCCGGCGTCGACGAGGACATGGCCCAGTCCTGTCAATGGCAGACGACCCGCATCGAGCAGTGCAGCGCTCGCAAGGATCTGGCAGAAACCGCAGTCGGCGTGAAGTTGCCCTTTCATCCCTTCATCGCCTTCATCCACCTGACAGGTATGTGGATGGTGGTCGCCGTGGCTGGTCGCGAAACCGGCCGATTCCAAGCAGTACGCCTCCAGGCCCGCCGACGCGAACTGAAGCGGAACGAGCAGCAGGAAGAAGATGGCAAGCCAACGGTGCATGGGCGACGATTTTAACCCCAGCCCGTTGGCTGACGGCGCATATCGCGACCATGAACGTACCGGGGCGCTGGCACCCCACATTGTGGTCACTCCGCCACCGAACCGCAGATCATTGCGCATGCTCATCGTGGCACACACAGACATCCCCCCGCGTCGGCGCCTCGAGCTCATGCAGGATGCCGCATTGCGCCGCACGATCGGGTGCACAGCACTGGCTGCGCAGGGCGACGAGTTGGCGCTCGAGCATTTGCAGGGTGTCGAGACGCGCGCGGACACGGGTGAGTTGGGTGTCGATCAACGCGTCGACCTCAGCACAGTCGGTTGTGGGGTCGTCCACGAAGCGCAGCAGCTGCGCGACGTCGGCCAAGGCAATGTCCAGTGCCCGGCAGTGGCGGATGAACGCGAGGCGCTCAAGGTGCCCACCCGCGTAGGCCCGATATCCATTGGGGCTGCGGGAAGGCGCCGGGAGCAGACCGAT
>Ga0209605_1002585_pt1 | contig 17182 bp, 10 predicted proteins | sample AD_UKC035_MetaG_FD_184408 | JGI IMG/M metagenome (GOLD analysis project Ga0209605, IMG submission 184408) | Active sludge microbial communities of municipal wastewater-treating anaerobic digesters from USA - AD_UKC035_MetaG (SPAdes) (version 2) | ecosystem: Engineered > Bioreactor > Anaerobic >...
TGTCTTTTGTTTGCCAGAATGCGTAGGTACTTCCAATTATTCCTAATCCTGCTCCTTGCCGGAACCGGGTTTTCCCAGGATGCCCGCCTGGCAGAACAATATTTCCAGGACGGTGAATACGAAAAAGCCGCAGTTCTTTTCAATAAATTGCTGGATCAGAACAAAAGCAACAATTACTTTTTTAACCGCCTTACGGAAAGCCTGATCTACCAGGATAAAATGTCTGAAGCTGAAGCCATTGCCAAAAAACAATTAAAAAGTTTTCCGGATGATGCCGCCAATTATGTGGTCTACGGCACCCTGCTTGAAAAAAAGGGCGAACCGAAATTGGCGGAAGAACAGTTTCTGAAAGCCATTGAAAAAGTGCCCCACGACCGGGGAAAAATCACTTCCCTGGCCGGCAGTTTTATCAACATGTCAAAATATGACCTGGCCATAGAAGTTTACGAAAAGGGCATGAAAGTGTTCAACGACCAGAACATGTTCCCTTACCTCCTTGCCGATATGTATCGCCGGAAGGGGGATGTCCCAAAAATGATCCAGTACTACCTGATCAGCCTGGATGCCGATCCGCAGCGATCCGTTCCCATTCAGTCTATTTTCCAGCGCAATTTCCAGCCTTCCGACTATACCGAACTGCAAAAACAATTGTATGCAGCCATTCAAAAAAAGCCGGCTGCCGTGCATTACCCTGAATTGCTGCAATGGGCCATGCTGCAGGTGAAAGATTACGCCGGTGCGCTCCGGCAAGCCCGGGCCCTGGACAAGATGCTGGATGAAAACGGGTCGCGGATATTCCAGATAGGCCAGATTGCCAAATCGGCCCAGGAATGGGATCCGGCCATCCGCGCCTTTGAATACATCACCAAAGAAAAAGGCCCCCAGAATTCATTTTATATCGAATCGAAAAAAGAAGGCCTGGCCTGCAAAAGAAATAAAATCAAACTTTCCGCAAGTCCGACCAGCCAGCAGGAGTTGATGGAGGTCGAACAGGATTACGAAACCTTCATCAACGAATTTGGCAAGAACAGGAACAGCGCGGTCCTCATCATCGAATATGCCGAGCTGGAAGCCCTGCACCTCAACAATATCCCCAAGGCCATACGCATCCTGGACGAACTCATCAATATCCCCAACCTCCAAAGGCCGGTCCTGGCCCAGGCCAAGCTCAACCTGGGCGATTATTACCTGATCCAGGGGGAGATCTGGGAATCCACTTTACTGTATTCCCAGGTGGACAAAGCTTTTAAGGAAGACCAGCTGGGTGAAGAGGCCCGCTTCAGGAATGCCCGCCTCTCCTATTTCAACGGGGATTTTACCTGGGCGCAAAAACAATTCGACATCCTTAAGGCGGCCACTTCCAGATACATCAGCAACGACGCCATTGATCTGTCGGTCTTTATTCTGGACAATATGAAAGGCGACAGCGTTGCGGAGGCCCTGCAGTATTTTGCCCAAGCCGAGTTGCTTGCTTTTCAAAACAAATTCGAGGAATCCCTGGATAAGCTCGATTCCATCCTTTATGTCTTTCCGGAACACGATATCCATGACGATGTGCTTTATCAGAAAGCAAAAATCTACCGTCAACTCAAACAATGGGACAAGGCCATTCCCATCTATGAAACCATCATGGAAAAATACCAGGAGGGCATCCGCTGCGATAACGCCATTTTCGAACTGGCGGAGATCTATGATTTCCAGCTAAAAGAAAAAGAAAAGGCCAAAGAACTTTATGAAAAGATCTTTATTGATTTTTCAAACAGCACTTTTGCGGTGGAGGCCCGGAAACGATTCAGGGTATTGCGGGGAGATAAGATTCAGTAGGTTGAAGAGGATTGAGGATTGAGGATTGAGGGTTGAGGGTTGAGGGGGGGCTGCCCATTATTCTTTCTCCAACTCATCAAACTCCCTGTTCAGCGCGTACCGGCCGAAAATAAACAAGCCGATACAAATCGGAATAAATACCAGGAGGATAATGATCCATTGCAGGAGGGTATTGGTGCGCATGATGCCCGCGGTCGCCAGGGAAACCTTCAGATAAGCTTGCCGGAACATAAAAAGTACCAACACGACAGCCAGGATCATCCAAAGAACCCCTAATACCTGTTTTATCTTATTCATCAGGGAATAAAGATATTGCACCGGGTGCAATAAGCAACAGGAACTATTAAGAAATTAAACTGGAAGTATATCCAGGCCTCCCAGGATCCAGGATCCTTTTTTCCAGAAGGGAAGTTCAATCATCCCCGGCAGTGGCAGCTACCTTGCCGATAGCGGCACCGGCGGCCACCTTCTCCCTGATTTTAGCCTCGATCTCATCCGCGACTTCGGGATTGTCGGCCATGAATTGTTTGGCCGCTTCCCTGCCCTGTGCAATTTTGGATCCGCCATAGCTGAACCAGGCGCCGCTTTTCTGTATGATTTCGAGATCAACCCCCAGGTCCACGATTTCTCCGGTCTTGGATATTCCTTCGCCGTACATGATGTCAAAATTTGCAACCCGGAAAGGAGGGGCTACCTTATTCTTGACCACTTTTACCTTGACCGTATTGCCCATCATATTGCCTTCCTTGTCCTTGATCGGAGACCCCTGTCTGCGTATATCCAGGCGGATGGTGGCATAGAATTTCAGCGCGTTCCCCCCGGTGGTCGTTTCAGGATTTCCAAACATGACTCCGATCTTTTCGCGGAGCTGGTTGATGAATATGCAACAGCAACCGGTACGACCTATGGCCCCCGTCAGTTTTCGCATGGCCTGGGACATCAGGCGGGCCTGTAAGCCCATTTTGCTGTCCCCCATTTCTCCCTCAATTTCACTCCGGGGAACCAGGGCGGCCACCGAATCAATCACGATGATATCAATGGCCCCGGAACGGATCAGGTTTTCGGCGATTTCCAGGGCCTGCTCCCCGTTGTCCGGTTGGGAGATAAAGAGGTTTTCCGTGTCCACGCCCAGGGATTCGGCATAATTGCGGTCAAAGGCGTGTTCGGCGTCGATGAAGGCCGCCATACCCCCTTTTTTCTGGGCTTCGGCAATGGCGTGTATGGCCAGGGTCGTTTTACCGGAAGATTCCGGACCGTAGATTTCGATCACCCGTCCTTTGGGGAATCCTCCTACGCCCAGGGCAATGTCGAGTCCGAGAGAGCCGGTAGAAATGACTTCCACGTCCTCTACTTTGCGGTCCCCGAGCTTCATGATGGTACCCTTGCCATAAGTTTTTTCCAATTTATCCACTGTCAGCTGGAGGGCTTTCAGTTTTGCATCGCGTTCGCTACTCATTATCAATTATTTATAAAATGAAAATTTAAATATAAACTGCAAATTTAATGTAATTGTAAAGGATTTCCCGCAGGGAAGTGTCATGGACCTGGTCATTTATTTTAAGAAAATGCCGGCAGCCCGTACGTTTTCCTGCGGGAAAATCTGCATTCATGCCCGTATGGCCTGTGTTTTTTCGAATTGCAGCAACTCAAAATCGTGAAGCACGATCTCGGTGACGTACCGCCTGGTACCGTCCTGGGCTTCGTAATGGCGGTGGCTCAGTTTGCCTTCGGCTTTGATCTTGGTCCCTTTGGTGAGCTGGCGCTCCACCTCCTGGGCCATATCGCCCCAGGCGACCAGCTTATGCCATTGGGTATTTTCGATTCTTTTACCCACGCTGTTCAGATAGGACTCGTTGGTGGCGAGGGTGAAGGTGGCCATCCGGGAGCCGCTTTCAAATTGTTTTACCATTGGCTCTTTTCCCAGGTAGCCGGACAGGATGACTTTGTTTGTGTTTGACATGATTAAATGTTTTAAATATTAAAAAATGAATTTCTTTTTAACCGCAACCGGTTTGCCAAAGATGTACGGGCGAAAGAAGGACAGCCGGTAATTAATCAATTACTTCCGCTTGAAACCGTCTATAAATGTTTGGAAGCGTTTGGAATCGGGTAAAGCATGCGAAACAATGCAATGCGTTTTATTCATTGAAAAGGGAAAGGATGTATAATATGCGGAAAAATATCATTGATTCCTACCTGGTGAATTTCTTACGTTCCCCGGTTAAAAAGGAACAGCCAACCACAATTTAACTAATTGATTTTCTGTCAAATAGGATAAAAGTCCAGTGTAACTTTTGTTACCGGTGGAGTCCTTTTAAACTTTCAATTTTGTATTTTGCTTCTATAATTGAATTCATGAAAGATTTTCTCAATTATAAATTGGTTCTCGGCGTGGTCCTCGGTGCGGTTGCAGGATATTTGTATTACCATTTTATTGGTTGTGCACAGGGCACCTGTATGATCACCTCCAAGCCGCTCAACAGCACCCTGTATGGAGCGTTGATGGGAGGACTGTTGGTAGGTAGTTTTAAAAAGGAAAAACAACAATGATTTGAAGTACTGGATTAATTGTTGGGACCATTACAATATTTAATGGTCTTAACAGTTTATTAAAGTACAAAAATCGTTGGATATGTTTTACCGTTCTTCTTCAAGGAGCCTGCTATGTATTTTATTTATTCTCCTGTTCCAGGCCGCTTCAGGCCAGCATGCCGTTTATAAACAGCTTATGGCCGTGGACCGGGAGCGGGCCACTACCTTGACAAGTTCCACCCTATTCTCCCGGCAGGCCGGCGGGTTCAGGTCTGATCAAGTGGCGAAGGCGGTTAAAAAATCCACTCTGGTAAAATTGAACAGGGATGAACTCCGTCAGCTCTATCATTCGAAACAACAGAGGTTGGAATTGAGCATCCCCTATGAAAGCGGCAATCTTGAACTGGAACTCATTCGCACCGACTTATTTTCTCCGGATTTTACCGTGATCAGCAATGAATCCAATGGCCAGGCCCTTCCCATAGAGACCGGGGCCTTCTACCGGGGTATTGTCCGGAATGACCCTAATAGCCTGGCTACTTTCAGCTTTTTTCCGGATGAAGCAATCGGCATTGTTGCCACGGACCAGGGGAATATCGTGGTCGGCAACTATAATACGAGCCGGAAAGAGGAGTATGTGATCTATAACGACCATGAACTCAGCCAACCTTTTTCATTTGAATGTCAGACCCCTGAAGTCGAACCGGGCAGCGAACTGGCTGAGGAAATCAGGAGATTGTCCTCGCAACTCAAGCTGGAAACCAGGGCCAATCGTTGTGTCCGCTTCTACCTGGAACTGGACAATACCCTGGTTACCGAAAAAGGCGGAGCCCAGGGGGCAGTCAACTGGATCAGCGGGGTATACAATCAAATTCAGGCTTTGTATGCCCTTGATCAGATCAGTTTCACTATTTCTCAGATCTTTACCTGGACTACCAATGATCCGTACAGCGGGTCGTCGACTTCCACGGCCTTAAACAGTTTCAGGTCAAACCGGCCAAGTTATAACGGGGATCTGGCCCATCTGATATCCCGCGGAGCTCCGACCGGCGGGGGGGTAGCTTGGGTAAACGCCTTGTGTTCAACCTATGGTTATGCTTACAGCTGGGTGAATTCTTCTTACAGCAATTTCCCCACTTATTCATGGACGGTGAATGTACTGGCCCACGAGACCGGGCATAACCTGGGTTCCCCTCATACGCATAGTTGCACCTGGTCGGGCGGACCCATCGACGGCTGCGGCCCAACTTATAATTCGGCTTATAAAGAAGGGACTTGTGCCAATGGTCCAATACCCTCTGGTGGAGGAACCATCATGAGTTATTGTCATTTACTGAGTACCGGGATCAACCTCAACAAAGGATTTGGACCCTTACCGGCTACCCTGATCACAAACAGGATCAATGCGGCCACCTGCCTGAGCGCATCCTGCACCATAAATGTTACGGTACCCGCCAATGTTAACGCCTCGGATGGCACCTACAGTGACCGGGTGGCTGTCGGTTGGACCGGCAGTGCCGGCAATTATTTCCGCGTGTACCGGAATACCACCAACAATTCGGGTACTGCCACCGCCCTGGGCTCCTGGCAAACCGCCAACACTTATGATGACGTTTCCGCAGTGGCGAATCAAACCTATTATTACTGGGTGCGGGCCGCGTCCAACAGCAGCGGCGCCAATATCAGCGCTTTCAGCACTTCCAATACGGGTTGGCGGAGTTCCGTATCCGTGACCACACCAACCTCCGTCTCTGCATCGGACGGCATCTATAGTGACCGCGTAGCCGTGACCTGGACCGGAAGCTCGGGCAATTATTTCCGCGTTTACCGCAATACCACCAACAATTCAGGGACCGCTACTGCCCTGGGCTCCTGGCAAACAGCCACCTCTTATAACGATGCCTTGGCCGCCACCAATCAGACTTATTATTACTGGGTACGGGCCGCATCCAACAGCAGCGGCGCCAATATCAGCGCTTTCAGTACTTCGAATTCAGGTTACCGCAGCGGGACAAGCGGGACGAGCTGCAACCCGCCTTCCAGCCTGCAGGCAAGCAGCATTACGACTTCCGCATTTACCATGAGCTGGGTTTCCGTGAGCGGGGCTTCCCAATATACCATCTGGTATGCATCCGGGAGTTCATGGGTTCAATTGGGCACGACCAGCGGAACTTCCGTGCGGATCACGGGCATGTCCGCCAATACCCAGTATTGTTTTGCGCTGAGATCGGTTTGCGGGACGACCAGCAGCGCCCTCTCGGGCAGCCTCTGTATCCGTACCACTTCGTCCAGCGTGGTCTCCAATGAACTGCCTTCCATAGACCAGGAAGGCACCATCAGCTTCCAGATCCAGGCCTTATCGAAAGGAAATATTTCCATTTTACCCAATCCGGTTTCCCTTTCCGGGGATTTCCAGATCAGCTATTATTCCTCTGAGGAAAGCCAGGCCGTCATCCGTGTGGTGGATATCACCGGAAAGACGATTGATGTGGTGGACAGGGATCTGTCAGTGGGTGAAAACCAGATTTCCATGGAAGCTCCCGGGGTCCCTGGAATTTATTCGGTGCAGGTACAAAATAAGACGGGAGAGAGGAGGACATTGAAGTTGGTGGTGCAGTAAGGGGTGGTTGGTGAGTGGTGGGTAGTGGGTAGTGGATGGTGCGCTTTTGCAGGGCAGTTTGCTGAATCCAAGGGAAATAGATTTGGCTTTGGTTTTTTGAAGAGGCTCTGCATGCTTCGCGCGCTCTGCGGTGAAATCATCCGCACAAGGTGATTGCCACCAAGCGACCCGCTGGCTAAGCCAGGTGACAACCACCGCTGCGCTGCCAGACTCGCTGCATTCACTGAATACTGATCACTGACCGCTGACTACTTTATATTTTGTTCCTTCGGGAACCTCCGTATTGCTCTCGAAATCCAATTTATAGCCATCCGGATCGCTTAAGGAAATCACCCACATTTTATTCCCCACGAAAGGTTCTGATGGAGACAATTCCTTTTTTAAAAACTCCTGGTACAGGTCCAGCGCGTCTTCGCAGATAAAACAGATGGTTACGCCCTGACCAGGCTTTTCTTTTGGAAGCCGCCCTTCCCGGTACTCCTGAAGCATCAAAGCCACTCCTTCTCTTTCAAGCCAGCACCACTCGACCCGGCCCCGGGGCTGCCAATCCATTTTTATATCAAAACCAAGCCCCTTGACATAGAAGTCCAGTGAACGTTCCATATCGGTCACCATGAAAAAGGGGACGGCTTGCTTAAGGTTTGTTTTTGGCATGGATATAAAATTAAAAGCTTGGTTGGTTTGGGTTCTAGATTTTCTGAGTTTAGGCAAGGAGGTCGAATCATGAGGCAGCTTAAGTTATGCGTTCTCGGCGCTCTCTGCAGTGACTATAAAGAATAAAATAAACCCTCCTCCGCACAGGTGATTGCCACTGGGCGACCCGCCGGCTAAACCAAGTGTCAACCACCGCTGCGCTGCTGGGCGGCTTCGCTTTCAAAGACGGCGAATAAATTCACCGCTACGATTTCCTCACCTCCATGGCCACTTCCAATCCCTCCGTCAATTCAATCCTTTCCATTCCCGACATATCCTTGTAATAAATATCATCCGCCAGCACTTCGTTTTTGATATAGTCGCCGAACCGGTGAACGGCGGGGATGATGTCCGGATGGTTTTCGAGGAAAAGATGGATGCGGTCGGTGACCTGAAGGTCGGAGGCTTTGCGTAGATTCTGGACCCGGTTGACAATCTCGCGGGCGATGCCCTCGGCAAGCAATTCTTCATTGAGGCTGGTGTCGAGCGCTACGGTCAGTTTGCCATCGGTGGTTACAAACCATCCGGGCAGGTCTTCGCTGCTGATCTCCACATCCTCCAGACTGATGGGATAGGTATTGCCTCCGATATCAAGATTAAAATGATTGGTCCGTTCCAGGGAACGGATGGCGTCCTGGTCCAGAGAGGAGATCAATTCAGCAGCGGCTTTCATGTCTTTGCCCAGCCTTTTCCCCAGGGTTTTGAAATTGGCTTTAATCTTTTTATGGATCAGGCCGCTGGTATCGGTAATGTATTCGAGGGATTTGACATTGACTTCCGAAAGAATCAGATCCTTGACCTGGTCGATCTGACCGATGAACTCCTCATCAAGCACAGGGATCAGGATCCTTCCCAGCGGCTGGCGTACCCGGAGCTTTTCACGCTTGCGCAGGGAAAGGACCATGGAACTGATGCGCTGTGCAAAATCCATACGCTGCTCAAGGTCCATATCCGTTTTATGGGGGTCAAACTCAGGATACAAGGCGAGATGAACCGATTCATGGTTTTCCAGACGGGTGACAGAGTTCAGGTTCCGGTACAACCATTCGGCAAAAAACGGAGCCACAGGGGCCATGAGTTTGCTGATGGCGATCAAACACTCATACAAAGTCTGATAAGCCGAGATCTTATCATCGCTGTGGCTGCCGTCCGCATTGGGGGAGGGTTTCCAGAACCGCCTGCGGCACAGGCGAACATACCAGTTGCTCAGTTTTTCATCGACGAAATTTTCAATGCTGCGGGCGGCCTGTGTGGGCTCGTATCCGGAATAAGCCAGGTCCACTTCGCGGATCATGGAATGCAGGCAGGACAGGATCCACCGGTCGATCTCGGGACGCTCATACAGGGGCACCGGCGCTTCTTTGTGGTAAAAGCCGTCGATATTGGCATAGAGGGCAAAGAAGGAGTAGGTATTGTAAAGGGTGCCGAAAAACTTACGTTTGGTTTCTTCCAGGCCATCCATGTCAAACTTGAGGTTTTCCCAGGGGTTGGCATTGGCGATCATGTACCAGCGGGTGGGGTCGGCCCCGTGTTTATCCAGGGTGTCGAATGGATCTACGGCATTGCCAAGCCGTTTGGACATTTTCTGTCCGTTTTTATCCAGGACCAGGCCATTGGATACCACGTTGCGGAAAGCCACGGAATCAAAACACAGGGTGGCGATGGCATGGAGTGTGAAAAACCAGCCGCGGGTTTGGTCGACGCCTTCGGCGATATAATCGGCCGGGAAATTCTGCCTGAATTTTTCCTGGTTTTCGAAGGGATAATGCCATTGGGCATAAGGCATGGACCCGGAATCAAACCAAACGTCTATGAGGTCCAGCTCCCTTTTCATGGCTTTGCCCGAAGGGGATACCAGGATTATCTCGTCAATATAAGGACGGTGCAGATCATCCGGTATGGATTGATTCAGTCCCAATGCATGGTTTGCCTTATTGATTTCAATTTTCAGTTGCTCCAAAGAGCCAATACAAATCTCTTCCTGCTGATCTTCCGTGCGCCAGACGGGCAGGGGAATGCCCCAGTAACGGCTCCGGGACAGGTTCCAATCCTGGAGGTTTTCCAGCCAATTGCCGAAACGGCCGGTGCCGGTGCTTTCGGGCTTCCAGTTGATGGTTTTATTCAGTTCCACCATGCGGTCTTTGGCCGCTGTGGACCGGATAAACCAACTGTCCAGGGGATAATACAAAACCGGTTTGTCGGTGCGCCAGCAATGCGGATAATTGTGCACGTATTTCTGGATATTCAGGGCTTTGTTTTCCTGCTTGAGTTTAACGGCGATATCGATGTCCACATTTTTGTATTCCGGATCGTCGGTATAGTCCTTGACATAGCGTCCTGAAAATTCGCCTGCCTGGGCTGTAAACTTGCCCTGTTTGTCCACCAGGGTCAGCGAACCGATCCCGTTTGCTCGGGCTACCCGCATATCATCAGCCCCGAAGGAGGGAGCGGTATGCACTACCCCCGTACCGTCTTCCGTAGTGACAAAATCACCGGTCAGTACCCGGAAGGCATCGCCATCGGCGGGAGCGCCATAAGGCAAGAGCTGATTATACCTTATCCCTTCCAGTTTGGACCCCTTAAACGGATTTGAATGGTGAAGATCCTGGGCTTTGTGTTTTCCACCGATCCAGTTTGGGGCCAATACCTGGGCCATCACTACACTTTGTGGTTTCTCCGTATAGGGATTGATGGTTTTGATTTTTACATAGTCGATATTTTTCCCGACGGTCAGTGCAGTATTGGAGGGCAAGGTCCAGGGCGTAGTGGTCCAGGCTGCAATGCGCACATCCTCGTCCTCGGTATCAAAGAGAAAGGCGGACTGTTCATTACGGATCACTTCAAAAAGGGCGACCACGGTGGTATCGCTGACTTCTTTATATGTACCCGGCATATTGAGCTCGTGCGAACTCAATCCCGTGCCCGCAGCGGGAGAATAAGGCTGGATGGTATACCCTTTATAGAGTAGGTTTTTATCGTAGAGGATTTTCAGCAGGTTCCAGACCGATTCGATATAATCGTTTTCATAGGTGATGTAAGGATGCTCGAGGTCCACCCAGTAACCGATGCGCCGGGTGAGTTCGTCCCACTGGTCTTTATAACGCAAGACGGTTCTGCGACATGCGGCATTATAGTCCGCAATGGATATGGTCTTGCCGATATCCTCCTTAGTGATGCCCAGTTCTTTTTCCACACCGAGTTCGATGGGCAGTCCGTGGGTGTCCCATCCCCCTTTGCGCTCCACCATTTCACCTTTCATGGTATGGTAGCGGCAGAAAATATCCTTGATCGCCCGGGCCATGACATGGTGGATGCCGGGCATGCCGTTGGCGGAGGGAGGGCCCTCATAAAATACAAAGGGCTTGCCGTCAGCCCTCTCGGAGACACTCAGCCTGAAGATGTCGTTTTTTTCCCAGAAGGCCCGGATTTCCTTGTCTATCTCGGGGAGGTTCAGGGACTTATATTCGTTATAACGCATAAAACAGGGGGCAAAGATAGGGAGAAGATTTCTCACGGGGGTTTCGTGTGGTGAGTTTCACACGGAGAGAGGCGCACGGAGAGCACGGGGGGCGCGGAGGTATTTTTTATTATTCTCCTACGGTGAGTGACGTATTGGGGCACGGAGCTGTTTTTTATTTCAAGTCCTGATTGGTGTTGTACGTTCTGGTATTACTGGCAACAAGTCGTGAGATCCCCTCTTTTAACAAAACAACGTTGAAATTTATAAGCAAACCGACTTCTAATCGAAGTAGTTTTAAATAACTCAAAGCAATTTTAAAATGGACCGGCTGTATTTTTTCAATAGATTTTATTTCGAGCAGGATATGATCATCCACGATGATGTCGGCACGGAATCCAATGTCGAATCTTACCCCATCGTAAATCACCGGAATTCCTTTCTGTCTTACATAAGGAATATTGCGCTTGGCCAGTTCATAACAAATCAATTCTTCATATACCGATTCCAGTAAACCGGGTCCAAGTTTTTCATGGATGGAAATACATATGCCAATGATCAAAGAAGTGAGCTCTTCGTGTTTCATGAAATAAACCTAATGAAATGCCCGGTCATAAACACGGACAACTGAGGCCTTTTCAGGACGGGGTAAACCTTAAATTGTTTTTTTCGTACCCTTTGATGATCCCTATATAGAAGAATGCACTATTTGTAATGCACAAAAAAAATTTCCCATTAACTCTCAGTGATCCCAGCGCTCTCCGTGCGCCACATCCCCGGCTTCCCCCTGGAAGCCAAAATTCTTATGACTTCACTCTTTGGATCCTCCTCAATTGAAATCATGCATATTCTGTAAGACACAAAAAAATCTCCCATTAATCCTCCGTGCCCTCCGCGCTCTCCGTGCGCCACATCCCCGGCTTCCCCCTGGAAGCCAAAATTCTTATGACTTCACTCTTTGATCCTCCTCAATTGAAATCATGCATATTCTGTAAGACACAAAAAAATCTCCCATTAATCCTCAGTGCCTTCCGCGCTCTCCGTGCGCCACATCCCTGGCTTCCCCCTGGAAGCCAAAATTCTTATGACTTCACTCTTTGATCCTCCTCAATTGAAATCATGCATATTCTGTAAGACACAAAAAAATCTCCCATTAATCCTCCGTGCCCTCCGCGCTCTCCGTGCGCCACATCCCCGGCTTCCCCCTGGAAGCCAAAATTTTTATGACTTCACTCTTTGATCCTCCTCAATTGAAATCATGCATATTCTGTAAGACACAAAAAAAATCTCCCATTAATCCTCCGTGCCCTCCGCGCTCTCCGTGCGCCACATCCCCGGCTTCCCCCTGGAAGCCAAAATTTTTATGACTTCACTCTTTGATCCTTCTCAATTGAAATCATGCATATTCTGTAAGACACAAAAAAATCTCCCATTAATCCTCCGTGCCCTCCGCGCTCTCCGTGCGAACCCTCTGTGCACTCAATCCCCCCAAATCGCCCCAAACCCCATACCCCACAACCTCTTATTCAACGCCGGAATCTCCCGATCCATAATCTCCCTGGCTCTTGATTTCAGCACCTTCCACTCCCCGTCGAGCTCCTTCAGCCGCTCCAGCGATCCCTTATTGACCCTGGGCAGGTCACTCTCCGTCTGGTTGATCAGGAACAGGTAGTTTGCTGTGAATTTGTTGGGGAAGTTTTCGACGTCGTCGTATGCCTTTGATTTACGCTGGATCATATCATCATCCCAGGCTTTCATCTTTTGAATCAGTTGCTCCGCATCTGATTTAACAGGCTTGAATTTGTCTTCACCAGGGATCTTGGAAAGCAAGGCCTCCAGTTGATCGCGTCTGGCCTTCAGGGTATTGATCATCTTGTGCATGAGGTCCACCTCCGATTCCATTTTAACCATAAGTGAATGGTATTCCCTATAAGTGGCGGCATCGACTTCATACAATGGATTGGGCAGGATCTCCGCCTGGGTTGAAACCATCGCACCTCCCGATTTGAGGATGATGGAATATTTACCCGGTGGAACCTTGTGCCCCGCAAAACTGCTCTCAATATAAACGCCTTCCACTCCCGTCGTTGTTGGATGACGCATATTCCAGACAAAACGGTTTAATCCTTTGTTTTTAGGCAATACGGGTTCCGCATCCGGCCCGCCGTCCCAGGGCGTAAAGAGGCTATCACTCCTTGAGGTGAAAGTGCGCACCAGATGGCCTTGGGAATCCCGGATCTCCAGGGTAAGCAATTCATGGATCTTTAGCTCCGGCAAATGATAATAAATCACAACTCCGGTTGATGGGTTCACCCCCCGGTACCGGTGGGCCCCGGTAAATATATTCGAAGATTTATCCAGTTCGCTGGAGCCGTTTACCAGGATCGACGGTGCGGGTTGATAGATCGAAAAAGGATCAGGCTCTGTTTTATATTGACGCAACAACTCAAGATCGTCCAAAATCCAAAACGACCTGCCGGATGTAGCGGCGATCAAATCTCCCTGGTGTATCCTCAAATCGGTAATGGGTGTTACCGGTAAGTTGAGCTGAAAAGGATCCCAATTCTTACCGCCATTCCAACTGATGTATATCCCGGTTTCGGTGCCTGCAAACAACAAATCCCGGTGTTGGTCATCCTCCCGGACTACACGTGTGAAGGCGCCGTATGGAATTCCCGAACTGATATTCACCCAGTTTTTACCATAGTCTGAGCTTTTATACAGACCCGGAGCATGATCGTTGAATTTGTACCGCGTGGTGGCGATATACACCGTCGCGGGATCATGAGGGGATACCTCTATCGCATTAATCAAACATTCCTTCAAGCCGGAAGGCGTTACGTTTTGCCAGTTCTTGCCTCCATCCCGGGTCAAATAGACCAATCCGTCATCGCTGCCCGTCCAGATCACTCCTTTTTCATGCGGGCTTTCCAGTACATAGGCCAGGGTGCCGTAATTTTCGGCGCCAACAGCTTCATTGGTATAAGGCCCACCCCCCTTGCCTTGTTTTTCCTTTTCATTCCGGGTGAGGTCCGGGGATACTTCCGTCCAGCTCTGTCCGCGGTCCCTGGTCTTCAGAAGTTTTTGCGCCCCGTGATAATAAGTATTGGGTTCATGCCGCGACCAGATGATCGGGGCATTCCAGTTGTACCGGTATTTTAAATCTTTCGCGTCCATGCCGAGATACTGGATGGGCGCCGCCATGATATTGGTACCTGCTTTCGCTTTGGTGTCCAGGATTTCGATCGTGCCCTGATAACTTCCTCCCAAAACGTATCGCGGATCATCCGGATCAAAAGCGAGGAAGGCGCTTTCCCCTCCTGCGGAAGCGGTCCAGCTGGAGGTGGTGATGCCGCTGCTGCCCAATTCGCGGCTGGCGATTACCACTGAACTGTTGTCCTGCTGGCCGGCATAAATGCGGTATGGAAACAGGTTGTCCACATTGATGCGATACAATTGGGCCGTGGGCATATTGGCCTGGGAAGACCAGGTCTGGCCACCGTTGACGGTAATGCCCGCCCCGCCATCGTCGGCAATGACCATATTTTTTGAATCGGAGGGATTGATCCACATGTCATGGTAATCTCCATGCGGCCCCGAAAGGACTTCCCAGGTTTTGCCCCCATCCACCGATTTAAGGGCCGGAGCGCTGAGCACATATACCGTATGTTCATCCAACGGATCCGCGAACAATTCTATATAATACCAGGCCCGCTGAACCAGGCGGTGGTCATTGGTCACCCTTTCCCAGCTTTTTCCTGAATCGGTTGAAACAAACAGGCCTCCCGCCTCTTTCTCCGAATCACTTTCGATCAATGCATATACCCGGTCCGGATTGGAACGGCAGACTGAAACGGCCATCTTCCCCTTTTCTTCCGGAAGGCCATTGTGGATTTTTTCCCAATGCTCCCCTCCATCCGTTGATTTATATAGCCCGCTGCCTTCGCCTCCGCTGATTACCTTCCAGGGCAGACGGCCGTGTTCCCACATGGCAGCGTAGAGGACCAGGGGATTGTTCATGTCCATGCTCAGTTCCGCGCATCCTGTTTTTTCATTTACATACAATACTTTTGACCAATTTTTCCCGCCATCGGTAGATTTATAGACCCCGCGCTCGGCGGATGGTCCATACAAAGCTCCCTGTGCGGCTACATAGACGATATCCGGGTTTTTCGGATGGATGGCGATGCGGGCAATATGTTGGGTGAGTTCCAGTCCCATTCTTTTCCATGTTTTGCCGGCATCGGTGGATTTATAAACTCCGTCGCCATGATGGGTCATTACCCCACGCACCGCATGCTCTCCCATGCCCACATAAACTATATTGGGATCCGATTCGGAAACGGTGATGGCTCCCACCGATCCGGTTTTAAAATAGCCGTCCGAGATATTGTTCCAGGTAATACCCAGATCTTCGGTCTTCCAGACCCCGCCGCCGGTGGTCCCCATATAATAGGTGGTAAAATTTCCGACCACCCCTGTGGCCGCGACGGAACGGCCTCCCCGAAAAGGGCCAATGCTCCGCCATTTCAAAGGTTTAAAAAAAGTATCCGGCTGGATGGATGCGTTTTGGGCCAAGACCTGCGCATGTAATACCACGACCAGCGCAAGGAATAGAAATTTATTCATTTTTGGTTTAATTACGGCTTCAGGAATTGCCGGTGAATATAGTTTCTTTGGAGCGGGATTGAAAGGATCTCCGTGCCCCTCGGGGCCCCTGTGAGAAATATTTAATTTAATGGAACTCCTGGCCATAGCCGAAAGGGAACGGAAACTCCGCATGCTCACCCCCAGGTCCGCAATTCAATTTAAATTTGCCCTCCTATGCAAGCCACGAGTCGTTTTAATCATGTCCATTACCTCTGGGACGAAGCCAAAGCCAATTCCCTGGCAGGAGATGAAGTCGCCCTTTTCCTCTACCGGTCCAACCTGCTGGGCGCCGACCTCCGGCTTACGAATTATGGAGGGGGCAACACCTCCGTAAAAATCAGGGACAAAGACCCTCTTACCGGAAACCCGGTTGAAGTCATGTGGATCAAGGGATCGGGCGGGGATATTGGTACCCTTAAAAAGTCGGGTTGCGCCGCCTTGTATATGGACCGCCTCCTGGCCCTCGAAAAGGTTTACCGGGGTATCCAATACGAGGACGAGATGGTGGCCCTCTTTAACCACTGCATCTTCGACCTCGAATCCAAAGCACCCTCCATCGATACCCCCCTGCATGGGTTTTTACCTTTTAAGCATATAGACCACCTGCATCCCGATGCGGCCATTGCCATCGCCGCGGCGGAAGACGGGCGCAGGATAACCGAAGATTTGTTCAAAGGGGAAATCGGCTGGGCGGAATGGCAGCGGCCGGGATTTGACCTTGGGCTCAAACTCCGGGCCTGCCTGGATGAAAACCGCGCCAAAGGGATCCAGCTCAAAGGGATCATGCTGGGCTCGCACGGTTTGTTTACCTGGGGTGAAACTTCTTACGAATCCTATGTCAATACCCTGGAAGTGGTGGAAACCTGTGCCCGTTACCTGAGCGCTCATTATGGAAAAACCAGGCCGGTATTCGGTGGAATAAAAATCACCGGACCGGATAAAACGCAACGTGAAAAACAAGCGGCTGCCCTGGCTCCTGTTTTAAGGGGTCTCTGTTCTTCGGAACGCCCGATGATCGGTCATTTTACCGATGACGAGCGGGTGCTTGAATTTGTAAATTCGTTTGATCTCGATAAACTGGCTCCCCTGGGCACTTCCTGCCCCGATCATTTTTTAAGGACCAAGATCAGCCCGCTGGTGCTGCGCCTGGATCCGGCCGAAGACCTGGGCGATGCCGTGGCGGTGAAAGAAAAATTACTGCCTTCCTATGAAGAGTACCGCAAGTTGTACAAAGCGTATTACGACCAGTGCAAACACCCGGACAGCCCCGCCATGAGGGATCCCAACCCCGTGGTCCTGCTCTATCCCGGGGTCGGCATGTTCACTTTTGCCAAGGACAAGACGACGGCCCGCCTGGCCAGTGAATATTATATCAACGCCATCAATGTGATGAAAGGGGCTGAAGC
>Ga0209605_1002590_pt1 | contig 17172 bp, 19 predicted proteins | sample AD_UKC035_MetaG_FD_184408 | JGI IMG/M metagenome (GOLD analysis project Ga0209605, IMG submission 184408) | Active sludge microbial communities of municipal wastewater-treating anaerobic digesters from USA - AD_UKC035_MetaG (SPAdes) (version 2) | ecosystem: Engineered > Bioreactor > Anaerobic >...
TACATCGACATGTAGAACTTCCTGCAGCTGGGGGCGCAGCACGCTGTTATACATGTCGATGTAGGCGTCGAGGCCGGTGCAGGTGACGATTAGCGGCAGGCGCGACTTCTCAGCCAGTTTCTGACAAGGCAGCCCGGCTTTTGCGGCATGAAAGGCGTGAATAAGTGACGGGGTGCCTTTTATGGCGTCGAAGGGGTAGGGATCGTCGGTGGTGAATTCACGAGTATGGCAGGGGAGTGTAGTCAGAGAGCCGATCAGGCGTTTCGAAATTTCTCTCTCTTCAATATTGCTGGTATCTCCCGAAGGAACACCGAAATAAATATTCAAGCTGGATCTCGCTTTCGCTGGTTTCTTGACTTTGCCTGTCCAGATATATATAAACTACAGAATAATATACCAAAGTCAACCAGCTTTGAAAATACCAAAATTTGAAAGGCCCGCTATGGAAATCAGACACGAAGACCTGACGATTCGCACGCTTGGCAAACCTGTGATGGATTCGCCCCTGAAGCTTTCGAAGATCGATGGTGATTTTTTGACAAATTATGTCGAAGATCATGAACGTGTTCTGTTCAACAACAGCCTGTGCAAGGTCAAGGCCGAAATAGCGGGCGGGCAGGAGCCCCTGTCTTTCGAAAAGGCCGGACCACGCGAAAAGATTTTTTTCGACCCGGCGCGAACACGAGCCGGAATCGTTACCTGCGGTGGTCTCTGTCCCGGTATCAACGACGTCATCCGCGGTATCGTCATGCAGCTGCATTTCTGGTATGGCGTCAAGAATATTTATGGCTTCCGTTACGGTTATCTCGGTATGATTAAAGAATCAGGTCTGCAGCCAATGGTTCTCGACCCCGATGTCGTCTCTGAGATACACGAAAAGGGCGGCACGATTCTCGGCTCTTCTCGCGGGCCACAGGAGGTCGGGCTGATGGTAGACCGGCTGATGGACTACAATATCAACATTCTTTTCTGCATCGGTGGCGACGGTACGCTGCGTGGAGCGCAGGAAATTTACGATGAAATCACGAAACGCGGTCTTGCCATCTCGGTGATCGGTATACCCAAAACCATCGATAATGACATCGGCTTCATCGAAAAAACCTTCGGTTTCGAAACCGCCTTTACGCACGCCGTCGACTCGATCAGAACCGCACATGTCGAGGCCCGCGGCTACCAGAACGGAGTTGGCCTGGTCAAGCTGATGGGCCGCCAGTCTGGCTACATTACCGCCAATGCTTCGATTGCCTCGCAGGATGTGAATTTTTGTCTGATTCCCGAAATACCCATCGATCTGGAAGGCGAGAATGGATTTTACAAGCATCTGTTAGACCGAGTTCAGCGGAAAAATCATGCGGTAATCGTCGTGGCTGAGGGGCTTGGTGACCGTTTCTGCGCGATGGATGAAAAAGACGTTTCCGGCAATCGCAAGTCTGGTGACATCGGTGTGTTTCTGCGCGAGGGCATTGCAAAATACTTCAAGGAACGCAAAGTCCCGGTGTCTCTCAAATACATCGATCCGAGCTACATAATTCGCAGCTCATGCGCGATTCCTTCAGACAGCATTTTCTGCAACCAGCTGGCCCAGAACGCTGTGCATGCAGGCATGGCAGGCAAAACCGGCATGCTGGTCGGTATCTGGAACAACTGTTTTACGCACGTGCCAATAGATATCGCCATTCGCAACCGCAAGTTCATCGACCCCGAAAGCATGTTCTGGCTCAACGTTCTCGAAAGTACCGGCCAGCCGCGCTGGATGCAGAACGCCCCACGCGTCTAGGAGGCGGCAGCCTCAGACCAGTTTTCGCTCAGCAGTCTGATACATTCTGCGTGCAGTATGCCGTTGGTTGCCAGCAGCTGGTAGCTGTCGAGCAGCATGTTGCTGCCATCATATTTAGACACTCTGCCGCCGGCCTCGCTGACGAGAAGGCTTCCGGCCGCTATATCCCAGGGTTTCAGGCTGGTTTCCCAGTAGATCGAAAAAATGCCGCGAGCGATGTAACAGAGGTCGAGAGCGGCTGAGCCGAGGCGGCGCACACATTGCACATGCTGCAGCATTGTGCGCAGGTGCCCGAGCAGGTCGTCGAGACATTCGCGACGGTTGTAAGGATACCCGGTTACTGCCAGCGCTTCGTTGAGCCTTTCGACTTTGCTGACGAAAATGCGATCGCTGTTGAGCCATGCGCCCCCGCCCTGCCAGGTGCGGTATATCTCGCCGTTCATCGGGTTAACGATAGCGCCGGCCACCGGCTGCCCGTCACGGCAGAGAGCTATCGATACACTGAAATGTGGCAGCCGGTTGGCAAAATTAGTTGTACCGTCAAGCGGATCGACGACCCAGACCTCCCCATGGCGCCAGTCTTCGCCGCCGTCTTCTTCGCCATGAAAGCGGATATCAGGAAATCGTTCGAGAAGAAGCTTTTTGATAAGCCGTTCTGATGCGATATCAACTTCAGTGACCAGATCAACTGCGCCTTTGAAAGTTATCTGGTGTGTGTCGTCAAAGTGTTTTCTGATAAGTTCGGCGGCGGCAACGGCCACTTCGGCCGCTCCATTACTGAGATTCTCGAGGTTGTGCATCGATCGGCTGCCCTTCTGCTTTTTGAATTCAGGCGATTATATCACTGACAACACCGGCTGTCATCAGTCTGAGTTTGCTCTCTTTCAGTTGCTGGCGAAAAATGATATATTAGCCAGGCTATGAAAACAGATCTCTCAATGAAAATCATACGTGCAATGACCGCAGCCTGTATTCTGCCGGCTATGATAATGACCGGTACGGTAACCTTTGCGCAGCCAGACAGAGTTAAAACTACCGAAGAACTCATCGCTGAAGTAGAAGCTGAAGCCAGAAAACCCGCTTCGGCTCCTGCCGGCGTGCCGCTCGCGAATGAGCCAAAGAGCGCCGCCGAGATTCTGGCCGAGATCGAGGCTCTGTCAACACCAACCAATGCAAGTGCAGCCGGCGCAAACCTGGATGCAGCATCAGGAACAGAAACAGATATCGCAACAGATACCGATACCGTGGCAGAACCCCATGACGTTAAAGAAGTTAAAGAAGAGAGCGAAGAAACAGCTAATGCTGATGAAGCCGGCAGTGCGACTGAAGAACTGCCCGTCGATAATTCGCCTCTGCCTGACGAAGTTATCGGCGAATACGCAGTAGATGAAAACGACGACGATGGTCTTGACCTGGAGATCGTAGACGAGGCAGATGCCGGTGCGATTGCTTCTGCAGCTCTGCCGCCGCTGCCGGAGGTTGCTTCGGAAACCCTTTACGAAAAGGCTGACGCGCTCGAGCCGCAACTGCTGCTCTCGGGAACTCCGGTTGAAGAAGGCGTTGAGGGGCAGGTCAGCGAGAAAATCAGCGGCAGAATCGTGGCCGAAAAGCAGCCGCTTGCCCGCCGTCGCCACCTTTTTCGCTGGGTTCTGAAGGCAGATGATGGCCGCAGAATTCCGCTCAAATCAAACATCAAACTATTGCAGGAAGTGCGGCGCGACAACATTCTCGATGGCAAGGTCGCCCTGACCGGCCGCTATATTCGTTCAGGTCTGAATGACAAGCTTCGCTATTTTGTGGTGGAGTCTCTGGTCGCGCTGGATGATGAAGCGGCTGAGGCCGCCGCTGATAAGGCTGCTGGCAAGGCCTCTGAACGTAACAAGAACAATGCTGTTGCTGATTCAGAAGCCAAAAAGGCTGTGCCTCTGAAAGAAAAGTGAGGCAGTTGCAGGCAACTGCCTGAATAGCTGACAACAGCCGATGCAGAACGAAAAACTCGAAAAAATACTGGCGCTGATGCCTGCCAACCCCGGCGTCTATCTGATGAAAAACCGGGTCGGCGAAATCATTTACATCGGCAAGTCACGCTCGCTCAAAAAGCGCGTCAGGTCTTACTTCAACCGCCAGCACGACAGTCTCAAGACTTCGGTTCTGGTTTCAGCTATCGAAGACATCGAGTTCATCGTTACCGGCAACGAAGTCGAAGCGCTGATTCTCGAGAATAACCTGATCAAGAAGCACAAACCCCGCTATAACGTGCTTCTCAAAGACAGCAAGACGCACCCATACATTAGGGTGACACTCAACGAGAAGTTTCCGCGGCTCGAAAAGGTGCGAAAGGTTTCTTTCCGCGATGGCAATTTATATTTTGGTCCGTTTCCCAATGAATATGATCTGGCCCGGATAGTCGATCTGCTTTCGCGTAACTTCAGGCTGTGTACGGTTAAACGCAAGTTCACGCCAAAGCAGGGTGTCCGCCCCTGCCTGAAATACCACCTTGGTATCTGTCAGGGCGTCTGCCAGGGCGACGTTAAACCCGAAGAATATGCAGTATCGGTCAACAAGGCCATAGATGTACTGGCCGGCCGGGTAGACCCGGATTTTACCGGGCTCGAACGCCAGCTCAAGGAACTGGTCGACCAGTATCGCTACGAAGAAGCTGCCGAGGTGCGCGACACCCTGTCGGCGCTGGTGCGCTTTTTCGCCAGCCAGAAAGTCGAATTTGTCAAGCCGGTCAACCTTGATTTCTGGGGTATCAGCGAAGCCAGCGACCGGGTCGTGTTTTCCGTGTTCTTTGTCAGAGGCGGCAAAATGCTGGGCAATCGGATTATCGATGCAGGTCTGCCCCCCGATTTTGCCCTCGATGAGCTGCTTTCAGAGGTTATGGCAAGATTTTACGACGCCAACCTGATACCTGCGTCCATCTATTGCCGCGAAGAGCCAGAGGCCTGTGACTCTCTGCTTGCGGTTCTCAGTGAACAGAGCGGGCGCCGTGTATCTTTTCACCGGCCGCAGCGCGGGCAGTTTCTCAAGCTGCTCGAAATGGCTGACGCCAACGCTCTTGAAGTGATGCGCAATATCAAGTCGCAGGGTAATGAACGCATCGATGAGGCAGTTATCGACCTGCAGAAACAGCTGAATCTAAGGCAGCCACCGGTGCGAATCGAATGTGTCGATATCTCGCACATTCAGGGTACAGACCCGGTGGCCTCGCTGGTCGTGTTCAAAAACGCGCGGCCGCATAAAGGCGAATACCGTCTCTATCACATCAAGAGCGCCCGTGGCGGCGATGATCCGGCTTCGATCGGCGAGGTCACGCGTCGCCGCTTTACCAGGCTTCTGCGCGAACAGGCAGGTCTGCCTGATCTGTACATCGTCGATGGTGGTATCACTCAGGTGCGCTCGGCGCTGCGTGAGCTCGAACAGCTTGAAATCGACATCGAGATCTTCGGGCTGGCCAAGCGCGAAGAGATACTGGTAAGACCGGATGGCAGCGAGTTCAAGCTGCCGTTCAGCAGTGCCGGTATGAAAATGATCATCAAGCTGCGCAACGAGGCACATCGCTTTGCCAATACCTTTCAGAAGAAAGCGCATGGCAAACGTGTACTCAAGTCGGCATTGCTCAATCTGCCTGGTGTCGGGCCAGCCACCATTCGCAAGGCACTCTGGGAATTCGGGTCGACAGCCAATCTGGCGCGCACCAGCCCGGAAGAACTGCGGCAACGCTGTCAGATTCCCCTCAAAACGGCTGAGCTGATCATCAACTCGCTTAAGGAAAACAACAATGAAGAATAGGCGTTGTTCGTTGCTGTTGTCGCTGCTTTGTCTTTTGCTGGCTCAGTTATCGCCGATGGTGTCTGCATCGACAGAAGACTCAGAAGCCATGCAGCCAAAACTTGAGTCAGCTTTCATGCGCGCTTTGAGTGACCCGGCCGAGTTTCGTGATACCGGAATTTTTCAGCTGCTCGGCTACAGCAATGAAGAAATCGCCGAGATTGGCAGAATCACGCCGCGCCCGGTTGCGCTGAAGGTTCTGGCTGATTCTGGTTCCGAACCGGGGCAATTTGTTAACATCAGGGTCGACTGCACAAAGGTTTCGTATTATAACCTGACCATCGACCGGGTCGTTTTTGAGTTTCCCGAATGTCACCTGTGCCTCGAAGAGCTTGCACAGGGGCGTCTGCGCTTTCTCGGTTCACAGCAGATCCGGCTGAAAACTGAAGTTTCGGCCGCTGATATCGCCAGAGTTTTCGATCTGGTAGCGCGGGCCCGCAATCTGACCAGTCTGCGCATCAATCTCGAAGAAGACCGGGCCAGAATACATGGTCGCGTCAAGCGTGGCCTGTTCGTGGTCGATTTTAATCTGATCGGAGATACCGAACTGGTTGACCCCAAGACCGTCATTTTTCGCTGCGAACGCATGTTTCTCAATCGGACGGTCGTGCCAAGAAATACCACTAACGCAATTTTCAAACAGATAAACCCGGTTTTCGATGCCAGAAAGACCTGGCTCAATCTCAATATTGCCAGAATCAATATCAGGCGCGGCTTCGTCGAAACCATCGCCACCATAGAACGGAGAAAAAGTTAACATGCCAACAGCCAGACGCTTTTATCGAATAGCCAGAGCAATTCATCAACGACAGCTCGATATAATTGTCGCTCTCGACAGTGTACACGATCAACACAACCTGTCGGCGGTGTTGAGATCGGCAGATGCAACCGGTATAAATCGCGTTATCTGGTTTCCTGATCTTAAAAAGCCCGAAAAACTCAACCCCGAGGTTTCGAAGGGTTCTGAACGCTGGGTGCAGCTCGAAACTGTCGACGCCCTGACTCCACGACTGCTCGACCTCAAGAGTCAGGGGTACAAAATCGCAGCGACCCACATGGCACATGCGGCAGTCGACTTCAGAAGCATCGACTGGACAACTCCATGGGTCGTTGTCTTTGGCAACGAGCAGGGTGGCTGCTCTGAGGCGACGCTGGAGGTGGCTGACGCCAACATTTTCCTGCCGATGATGGGTTTTGTACAGAGCCTCAATATTTCCGTCGCCGCAGCGGTAACCTTTTATGAAATACAACGACAGCGCGAAAGTGCGGGGCTGTACAGCCGGTGCGCGCCGGAAAAGCAGGTGCGCGATCTGTACAGTCAATGGGGACTGCTTGACGACCGTTTCAATATCGATGAGCTCATGGAACCGCCGGCAGGCGAGATTCCGCCAATCGACCACCCGCACAGCGATGGCCGCTCTGTTCGCAAATTTCCCAGGGTAAATCCAGCTTCCTGAGCTGACGTAATTGCTGCTGATGTACCGCGAATTGTTTGCATGCAGCCGGGCATGGCTTCGCCGGCGTACGAAAAAAATAATAAAAATCGTTAAGAAACGCGCGAACCTTTCCGAATAAAGGCATAACATCAAACAAATGACCGAAAATGGAGTTGGTCGATGCAGAAAATTAAACAGGGACTAAGGGACTGGACGAAAGATTTCGCAAGGGCGCTCGTGTTTTTTCTGGTTTTGCAGACGTATGTGGTACAGGGTTTCGTTATCGAGGGAGCCTGCATGGAACCCGAACTGCATTCGCGGGAGAAGATAATAGTCAACAAGATGATTTATAAGATTCAGGAGCCAGAAGTGGGTGAAGTCGTAGTTTTTTCTTACCCGCTCGAGCCTGAAAAAGACTTCATCAAACGCGTCGTTGGTGTACCTGGCGATGTTATCGAGATCAGAGATGGCTATCTTTACAGAAACGGCAAAATGATGAAGGAACCTTTTGTAAAAGAATACGTGTTTGGTTCTTATGGCCCGCAGAAGATTCCGGCCGGAAAAATCTGCGTAATGGGCGATAACCGCAACAATTCTCATGACAGCAGGTCGTGGGGGCTTCTCGATCGTGAAATGGTCAAGGGGCGGGCCGAAGTAAAATTCTGGCCGCCTTCGGCAGCCGGTAGAATCGCAGCACTCAAAGAGTAAATCAGATTTGACAACCCCCGATCTTAAGGATATATTCTGACCACAGTCAGGAGAAGATACAGTGGTAACCTCGTTCAAAATAAGTGGATTTTCGTGTCCGGCCTGCGGTTCAGTGTTTGACGCCAGAACAGTGACGTCGATCACGCACCAGGGCCAGGATTCAGATTTTCTGCCTCATTATCTGGGCGAGAATCCGCTGCCGTATTTTCTTGTACAGTGTCCAGAATGCAGTTTTTGTGCATATCCTGAAGACTATGCCGATGCAGAGGCTTTTCAAAGCAAAATCTCGGTACCGGGAATAAAGAAAATTCTCAGTCTGCCGATCTGCCGAAAAATTCCCGAAGAAGCCCAGAAATTTTTCATTGCCGGCAAGATTTATGAAGAAGCCGGTCGCAACCCGTATCACATTGGCAATCTGTATTTACGTGGTTCGTGGTGTTGCCGTATCAGCGAAAACCGTAAGGCAGAGATCGAAATGCAGCAGATGGCCGTTAAATTTCTGCGCATTGCTGTCGAAAAGTCGACTATCAACAATCCCGACAATCTGCCGGTAGTGACGTACCTCATAGGGGAGCTTTATCGCAGGCTTGAAGACCGCAAATCTGCCCGCGAATGGTTCAGTGCCGTTGAAGAAGTTTTGATAGACCAGGAACAACAGTGGATTCTCGAATTAACACAAAAACAGGCTGAATTGAATGAGCATTTCATCAACTGAAAGCTCACATTGAAAGGGAGTAAGGGTTCTCTGTTGTCTTGAGCGATCCTGAAATTTCCTGATAAAAGTTTGTGATTTCTGTTAAAATCACATAAACTCTTAAATGGAAATTTTGGGATCGCTTTATTCAGGGGAGTGTCGATGCACAGAATCAGAGTCAGATATGCCGATGAACAGGGGCGCACTCGCGAGGAAGTTTTTGAAACCCGTTCTTTGAGCGAATTGCGAACTGCTTTTAACAGCAAGGGTTACTATATTCTCTCTGAATCAGTCGAAAAGGGAAGCTTCAGCGAACAGCTGCGTGAGGCTCTCACTTTCAAGGGCGGCGTATCGATTAAGGAACTCAACGAGTTCACCAAGCTGTTGCGAACGTTATTGAAATCAGGTATGGCAATCACCGATGCTCTTGATGTGCTGCTCGACGATGCCGACGACACTCAGTTGAACATGGCATTGCGTCAGGTCAACAAGGATATCAGAGAGGGCGTCTCGCTGAGCTCCGCTCTTGGCCGGCATTCTGACGTTTTCCCTGATATCTACATCAAAACTATCGTTGCCGGCGAAAAGGCCGGCGCGCTCGAGAACATTCTCAAGCGCCTTTCCGAATATTTTACCAGCTCTATTGCAGTCAGACGCAAGGTTATTGCTGCGCTTATCTACCCGACGATACTTCTGGCTGTGTCGAGCCTGGCGGTCACCTATATGATCGTAGCCGTTGTGCCAGAATTTGCCGGCCTGTTCAAGAGTCTTGGCGCGCCGTTACCGATGGTCACTTCGCTGTTGCTTTCGGCGTCAGAATGGCTGGGAGAATGGTTCTGGCTGCTGCTTTTCATGCTGATACTTGTAGTAGCTGGAGTAATCAGTTTTTCGCGATCGCCCGATGGACGCATGAAGCTTGATAAATTCAAGCTCAAGGTCCCTCTGGTGCGAGATCTGGAGCTGAATTTCGCCTACAGTCAATTTGCCCGTACAATGGCGACTATGGTTGAGGGCGGAATTCCCATTCTTGACAGCCTGGCGGTAGTGATCGACAGTATGGAAAACCGTGTCGTCGCCATGCGTTATTCAGTGCTGCCACAACTGCTTGAAAAGGGCATGGGCTTTGGCAAGGCATTGAAGAGCATTCCCGAAACGCCAAAAATGATGGTAAGAGTCATACAGGTTGGCGAAGAGTCAGGCAACCTTGGTGAAATGCTCGAGAACATGGCCGATCATTATGACGAAGAGATTTCCGAATTGACCGACATGATAACGTCGCTGATAGAGCCAATTCTCTTTCTGGCTATGGCAGTGGTTGTGGGCACTCTGGTCATCGCCCTGCTTTACCCGGTTCTTACAGCGGCCTCGCAAATCAACTAGGATGGAACTCAGAAATGGAAAGTTTCAAGGAATTTTTAATCAAGAAGAGAATAGTTGACAGCAATAAGGCCGAAAGACTGGTCAGAGAAGCCGGTGGCGTAGTCGATAACCTTTTGCAGAAGCTGGCAGGCGACAGCGAAATTTCTGACTCGAACCTGGTTAAGGCTTTTGCTGCAACATTTCGTAAAAAGACGCTTTGTGAGATCCTGGTTGAAGAGGGTTTCATCACACTTGAATTCATTCAGCAGCTGATCGGCGAATTTGGTGCCATTCCCGGCAATATCGGGCAGATACTGATCGAGCGCAAGGTAATCGGCGAAGAAGAATTCGCCCGCGCTGTCGCCATGGAACTTGGCATAGAATACGTCGATCTCGCACATTACGAAGTCGACGATGAGCTGTTCAACAGCATTGATGTCGCTCTTATGCGTCGATACTGCTTTGTTCCGCATCAGCGGAGTACCCGTGACATTTATCTGATCATGCATGACCCCGGCAACGTCGATGCCATTGAAGAGCTCGAAGTTCAGCTTGGTCTGCCGATCATGCCGATGGTTGCTTCGAAAATGGCGATTCAGAAGCTTCTCAGTCTGATGATCGAGACCAGTCTCGATTCAAAGGTTGTTTTTGGCGATCTCGAAAACTTTCCGCCACTCGAGGTCGTCATCGAAGAGGAAGAAGAAGCGCCGGCCGCCGGTGTCGCCAAAACCGCCGGTTTTGCCAGTGAAACGCCGGTTATCAGAATGGTCGATGCGATAATTCTCAAGGGTGTGCGCAAACGTTCGAGCGATATTCACTTTGAAGTTTACGAATCGCAGCTCAAGGTAAAGTATCGTATCGACGGGGTGCTTTTCGAGGTGCTTTCCGATGTCGAACCGCGACTGCGTGGCCCGATCATTTCGCGCCTCAAAGTCATGGCGCAGCTCGATATTGCCGAAAAGCGGGTGCCGCAGGATGGTCGTTTCAAATTGAGAATCGACGACCGTTTTGTTGATTTCCGCGTGTCGGTGCTGCCCTCGATTTTCGGTGAGACCGTGGTGTTGCGTATTCTCGATAAGTCGGCGCTCGGGCTCGACCTGCAGCGTATCGGTCTCGACGGTGAAGATCTGCTGCAGTTCAAACGTAACGTTAAAAAGCCTTACGGCATGGTTCTGGTCGCCGGACCGACCGGTTCAGGCAAGACCACGACTTTGTATTCGGCAATCAAGTTCGTTCACACTCCCAAAGATAAATTCATCACCATTGAAGACCCGGTCGAATACCAGCTGCCTGATATAGTGCAGATTGCGGTCAATGAAAAGAAGGGGCTTACCTTCAGCTCAGGTCTGCGTTCGATCGTGCGCCAGGATCCCGATAAGATAATGGTTGGCGAAATTCGTGACCCAGAAACCGCTAAAATAGCGATAAACGCTGCTCTGACCGGGCATCTCGTTTTCAGCTCGATACATGCCAATAACGTCATCGATGCCATCTCGCGCCTCGAAAACATGGAAATCGACCCGTACGAGTTCGTCAGTTCGTTCAACCTGATCATGTCGCAGCGTCTGCTGCGCCTGAACTGTAAAAACTGCACCGTTGACGACGATACCATTACCGAAGAAATGAAGCGACTTACCATCGATTTTAAAGAGCATGAGCATGTCGCATTCAAACGCGGCAAGGGCTGCAGGTTCTGCCATGATACCGGCTATCAGGGTCGCTCAGGCATTTTCGAAGTTCTTGAAATGTCACCGTCGATCAAGCAGATGATCCTGACCCGCCAGTCTCCGCTTGAAATCAGAAAGGCCGCGATGGCTCAGGGTATGGTACCTTTGCGCCGTGCCGGCTGGCAGAAGGTCGAAAAGGGCCTTACCACTTTTGAAGAAATGAACCGCGTAACCTTTGAAGAAGGGGTGCTGTAATGAATCTATATACCGAACTCATTGCCATAGATATCGGCACCAGTTTTATCAAGCTGGTTTCAATCGATCATGGCCCCGGCAAGCAGGGTTATATCGTCAAAAATCTCGAAATGAAAGAACTGCCCGCCGGGCTTATCGGGGGTGACTTCACCAACCCGTACATCAGTGACATGCCGGTTTTCAAAGATACCCTGGCCGGAATGGTCAGAAAGGTCAAGCACAGTCGGCAGGGGTATGTTATCGGTCTGCCAGACCGCTGGGTCAAACTTCATCTCAACCACATGCAGCTGACCGAAAACGAGCGCAAATCTCCGGAGTTTCTTTCGTGGCGTCTCGAAAAGAATCTGCCGATTCCTGATGGAATGAGGGTGATGGTTGATTTTCAGATTTTGCGTCAGGTTGCCGGCGATCAGCCAGATACTTATCAGGTGCTGGCCGCTGCCGTTAATTCTGATATAATCGATATTCTTTCGCGAATCACCACCGATCTCGAAATGGAAGTGATGGCATTCGATACGTCGTCGCTGGGTATCTTCAACCTGTTCGAAGAAGTCTACCCCGAAAAAATCACCGACCAGATCGTGGTGAATCTGCACGTTGGTCATGAAACTACAGTGGTTAAAGCCTATTCTAATGGTGCTTTGCTGTATGAGCGTGTCATTGAGGTTGCCGGTGAAGAATTTGCCAAGATTATCAGTGAAATTGATTCCCTGAACCTTGAAAGCGCCATGCGCGCAAAAGAAGCCGAAAAATTCTTTCCGGTCACCCGAGAAGATCTGCAGATGCTGGTGCCCAGAAGACAGCGCATCGACCGGATATTTGGCAACTGGTTGCGCGAACTCAACGTGACTTTTCGCTTCTTTCAGGAAAAGTTCAACGTTTCCCGCCTGCCGACCATTTTTATGACCGGTGGCAGCACATTGTTTGCAGGCCTCGATAACTTTCTCAGCGAATATTTCGAAACCAGCTGTTTTTTGTTCAATCCTCTCAATGAAATTCCACTGGCAAAAAAGATCGACAGGCAGATGCTGGACAAAGGCCCGGCCTTTGCTGCCTGCGTTGGTCTGCTCGCCAAATAGGGGAAAGCGATGAAACACTATCTCAATTTCAAACCCTCGATTCTGTTCAGAAAAGGCAGCAGCTTCATGCTCAAGACCTCTCTGATCATTCTCTACGCTGTCCCCATTTCTCTTGCAGCTTTCTGGATCTACAAATACTATGCCACCGCATCGGTGAACGCCTTTTACCGTGAGAATGTCAAGCCGCTCGACGCTAAAGTCAGTTCGGTGACTGAAACTGTCAGCAAAATGCGGCCACCTGAAGATGCTATCGAAAGCAGCGAAAAGTTTTATGCTGATTATCGTAGAGTGTCTGCAGTTGGTCAGACTTCCTGGACAACACTGCTTGGCAGGCTGGAAAAGCTGGCGCCGGCCGAAATGCGCTTCAAAAGCATCAGTATCAAACCTGACAAGCTGGTCAGGGTTCGCATCGAAGGCGAAACTGTGAATCTGCAGCATCTGACCGCATTTTTGCAGGATCTTTTTGCCGAGAAAGTTTTTTCAGCGCCGAATCTGAAAAGTCATAATCGCAGCAAGTCCGAGGGGGTAGAGGTGATCACTTTCAGCCTCGAAGTCGATTATGCCGGAGAAAAGGGGGAACTGCCCTGATGAATCCAAATGAACTGGCAAAACTTAAGGAAAAAGCCCCTGTTCCTCTTCTGCTTCTGCTGCTTCTTTTCTTTCTGCCGGCCTTTGTGCTGGAGCCTGAAATGGATGCCCTCAAGCAGTCTTCAAAGGTCTATGACGCAAGTCTTAAAAGAGCACGCGATCTTCGCCACCTTCGCGAAAAATACATACAGCAGAGTCGCCGCCTGGTCCGGCTTGAGCAGATAAAAGGTGAACTGTTTTCGCTGATTCCCCAGGAATCGGCCTTGCCCGAAATGATCGACCTGCTTCATGCCACGGCGGCAGCAAGCTCGGTGGTGGTGGAGAACGTGCAATATTCATTCAGCCGCGAATATGAAAAGCTTGCAGTGCCTGGCTACGACATTACGATGAATCTCAGCTCGAATTATGAAGGCGTGCGGACTTTGCTGGCTGAGCTCGAAGCCATGCCGACGCCGGTTCTGATTAAAGAAGTATTGATGACCGAGTCCAGACGCTATGTTCTGACCATGAGGTTGCTGGTAAAATGAAAGACACCAAACCTGTAGATATTGCCAAAAAACACCGCGAAGACGTGATCGATACGCTGCAGTTGAGATATAAGGAACGGCGGGTGCTTTACGGACTGCTGTTGATTTTGCTCGTCACTGTAGCTTACGAAAACAGTGCTTTCCTGTATGAACGGCTGCTTGGCGGGTCGCACCCCCTGCCGCAACTGGGCGAACGCCGGCCACCTCAGCTCAGGCACGATATGCTTAAGCAGCTCGACCGGGCTCTGGCAGAGGCTTCTGAAGATTTTCCTCAATACTGGGCACGGTTTTCCATGAATCAGAAGCGACTGGCCAATGCCGCAGGAATGCTGGCTGAAGAAGGCATGACTGACGCCGCTCTTGAGCAGGTTGTTCTGGTTGCCGCAAGCATGAACGAATTTGCGGCGCATCCACTGATCAAGCCAACAAAAAACCTTGAGCGTCTGAATTCTGAGATAGCCTCAATACAGAGAATCCTCAAGCTGAAAGTCGACAATTCAGAGGCTGAATTGAAGCCGCTGGGGTTTGCCAAAGACTCAGGGGCTGCCGGTGACAGGCCGGTGCGTGATCTTTTTGAATACTCTCTGAGGTAGAGATGGACAAGTCTGCACGAAAAACCAAAGGTGGCTTCACTCTGATCGAGATGCTCGTGGTCGTCTCGGTTCTGGGAATACTGGTCTCACTGGCCGGACATCATCATACCCGCGTGCTCAAAAAGTCGCAGGATGCTTCAGTGATGCTCGAACTCAGCAGTCTTCGCAATGCCGTTCACCAGTATGCCCTCGACAACAACGGCCGGTTTCCGAAATCACTCGAAGAGCTCAGACCATTGCATATCAAGAACCTGCCGGGGCAATGGCGTGGCAGTTCGGGTTCTGGCCTTTACCATTACGATCCGGTAGATGGCAGGGTTGAACTTTATGATGCGACCGGCAGCAGCCCTGCCGGAGAGTCAGACCAGGGTGGAAGAAGCTATGCAGACTACTAGACGCGGTCTGACGCTGCTTGAACTGATCGTCTGCACGGTGATCATCGGTATTCTCTCGGCGACAGCGGTTCCCGTTGCCAAAAATGTAGTGCGCCGCCAGAAAGAGAACCTGCTGCGCGAAAATCTCAAGGAGATGCGCAAGGCGATTGACCGTTACTATGAAAAGAAGTCGGCAGAGCAGCCTGGTCTGGCGGATGCGCAATATTATCCGGCCAGTCTTGAAGAACTGGTTGAGCGCCGATATCTCAGACGGATTCCGGTCGATCCGTTCACCGAAAAGGCTGACTGGCAGACAAGATCATCGACCGATGACCCTGTCGGTTCCATTTCGAACCGCTTGAACCTGTTCGATGTCTATTCATCGACACAGGAGAAAGATTCCAGCGGACAGCCGTACGCAAACTGGTAATTGCTCATTTATGATGCATAAAGCTCAATTATTGAGCGCGCGGAGTTTTGCCTCGAATGCTTCAAAACTCAACTTAGAGCAGCGTCTGCTGTTAAATCATCTTACTTTGTCTCTATTTGTCGGGATGAAGCCGTTGCCGGGGGATGGTGATCGTTTCTGGCAGCGCGAATTAAAATGTTGGCACGATAATTGCTTTAAAGCCTGCGGAATTATTTCCGGAGGAATTAAAGATGAACAGTTATTACAAAATTATGTTGCTGGTGCTGATTACAGCGCTGTTCGCAGCCGGACAGGCAGGTGCTCAGATGCATGATCTTGAAATCGTTCATACCGAGACAAAAGAAATCAAGGATGAGAACGGTACAATCAGTCTGCGCATGGACTGGCTGAACCGCCCTGGCGAAATGGCTCTGACCGTGACCTATTATGGCTATCTGACCCAGGAGGGTATGGTTAATTTTTATATCAATGTCAATGGCGAACAGCGCGAATTCGTGACGATGAAACAGGAAATGAAGAATCGGGCACAGCGCATTCGCATGATCTCTTTCCACCCGACCGTCAAGCATAAAAAAGTTAACAAACTGGCTGAGATGCCTGCTGATACGGTGGTAGACCACCTTCTTTTTCGTAACGCTCCCTATTACCAGCAGTTTGGTGAATGCAATATCGAGATAATCTTTTTTGCACATGGTCGCTGGCATGGTGACAGCAATAACAACAACGAAAATTTCCGGGTCAGTTTTTCAAGCCCGATCACCGATTTCCCCAAAGACCATTTTTGAATGCCCCGCAATGCACGTTTTACCGGCCTCACGGCCGGTTTTTTGTTTGCGCTTGTTTAAGTTTGTGTACAAAAAATTAGGCAAAAATTTGATTTTTGGGTATGATTATTTAGTAAGTATTTCAAGGAGGAATTACTATGCTGAAAAAAGGAATTTTGCTGTCAGTCATTTTGATGCTCCTGATCTGCACTGGTGCTGAAGCGAGAAGGCGCAACATCGTTGTACCCACCTGGTATGGTTATGGCGTTGTCAGCCCTTATATCACCGGCTACCAGCCTTATGCCTGGGGCGCTTACGGCTATTACCCGGCCGCGCCGGTGTCTACCTACAATTACGGCGCCGGAGTTCCTGCCTGGAACGGCTCATACTGGTATTACAATGCCGGCAGTCTGGCTGTAGTTGCCAACAATCTCAATGTACGATCTGATCCCTGGGTTTCCGGCAAAAAGAGCCGCTCCAATATAATCGGTTCGCTCAATACCGGTGAACAGGTCTATGTCATGTCGCGCCACGGCAACTGGTATCTGATACAGTCAGCCTATATGCCTCTGCGCTATGGTTATGTCTATGGCAGCTATCTGCGTTTTTACCAGGGCGGCTGGCCGGCAGGTCATTATACTGCATTTTACCCGGTTTCGCTGGCGTATCGCTGATCGCAGGCGTCGGGACTGATCGTCATTCTCCAAAAAGTTTGCTGAGAACGATCATGGCCATGCCAGCGCCCCAGACAATCGCGACAAGCACCCATACGATAATGGTGAGCTTGGCGCGTTTTGCTTTAGGGTCGGCACTGCTTGTGGTGAGAATCTCCTGAATACTGACGTCATCCTGGCTGTTGCTGGCGATTGGATCGAATTCAAGCGATTTTTTCAGCGCGGTCTGTTTTTCTTCTTCCTGTCGTGCTGCTTTAAGAGCTTTCTGCTCAATTTCAAAGGCACTAGCTGAGTCTTTCAGCAGTTCTTCGGCAGTTGAAATATGGTTAAGAGCTATAGCCAGATTGTCTGCGAGTTTCTGTACAACGTTCTTGTGGTCCATTATCAGAGAAGACCGGCAGTTCTGGGCAATC
>Ga0209605_1002598_pt1 | contig 17123 bp, 15 predicted proteins | sample AD_UKC035_MetaG_FD_184408 | JGI IMG/M metagenome (GOLD analysis project Ga0209605, IMG submission 184408) | Active sludge microbial communities of municipal wastewater-treating anaerobic digesters from USA - AD_UKC035_MetaG (SPAdes) (version 2) | ecosystem: Engineered > Bioreactor > Anaerobic >...
TGCAAGCTGGGCATCCAAAGCAAACGAGCCAAAGCGGCCTACGACAGAGACTATCTCTTGACCGTCCTGGGCTTCCGACGCGACAACGACGCGGCCGCTACATGACGGATTTCACGCGATTGCCCTGCCCTGCGGCGGCCTCGCCCTTGCGATCCCAAGGGGCGTCACATAGAATGGCTTCGCCAGCCGTCCCTCGATGGAGAACCGCTCGCCTCCGCTGCGGGGCGAGGGGTTTCCGGACGGAGCCGGTCTGTGCAGAAAGGAATTGGGACGATTGTGGGCAAATCCAGGATTTGGGTGACATCCAAGAAGTGGCTCGCCCGCCGACTGGGATCGGGAATGCTGGTCCTGGTGCCGCTGGGGGTCACGGTTCTGGCTGTGGGATGGCTGTTTCGTCTGGGCGCGGGTTTGCTTCGGCCGGTTGTCACCTATGCCCTCCGACAGATGGAGGAGCAGCACTGGATTCAGTCGCTGCCCGAGGGCCAGGAACGGTCCGACTTCTACGTCTCCTTCCTGGCCATCCTGTTGTTGCTCGTGCTGCTGTACTTCATCGGCGGGCTTGGCCAGCACCTCATCGGCCGACGACTGATCGCGGCGTGGGAGGCCATCTGGCTGAGGATCCCCCTGGCTCGCGGCGTCTACTCGGCCACCAAGCAAGTGATGGAGGCCCTCTCGCAGCCGCAGGGGGCCGCGTTCAAGTCGGTGGTCATTGTGGACTTCCCCTCGCCGGGGCTCAAGGCCATCGGCTTTCTGACAGGGCACGTGGATGACGCCGCGGGTCGCCGGTATGCGAAGGTCCTGATCCCGACGGCGCCGAACCCGACGACGGGTTTCCTGCAACTGATCCCCGTCGAGGGGGTCTTCGTTACGAGCCTGACAGTCGAGGAGGGATTCAAGATGCTCATCTCCGGCGGAATCGTCTCGCGTGAGGATCTGCTCAAGCCCGTGTCTCATCCCCATCCGGATCTCGATCCCGGCGACCCCAAGGCCTTTGGGTGAGCGGATTCGCGGTCAGGGAAGGTCCCGTGCGTACGCCTGATCGCATCGGTACGACAAATGCCTGGCTTTGCAGGGCCGGAAACCATAGCGTTCGTAGAGGCGGATGGCCTCCTTCAGGACGGAGGCGGTTTCGAGCGTGACTCGGCGAAAGCCCAGTTGCCTCGCGCTGGCCAGAGCGTCCTCCAGCAGACGTCGGCCGAGGCCTTTGCCTCGATGGTCCTGCCGGAGGTACATCTTTCGCAGTTCGCAGACGCCCGGCTCGGTCGGATACAAGCCGTAGGAGCCGACGATGGAGTTGTCCTTGTCTTCGAGAACGCGGAATATGCCGCCTCGCGAGAGATACGACCGTTCGATGTCGTCGAGGTCCGCGTCGGTGCATCCGGGGTCGGGCTTCAGGCCGTATTCGCCCAGCGCCGTGAAGACGAGGTTCCTCACCTGCTCACAATCGGCGTTTGTCGCGGGTCTGAGTCGAGGCCACGTCGTTCCGCTCATCTATGGGTTCCTGTGACACGACCATGACAAATCCGAAGCACGAAACGCGAAATCCGAAACAAATCCAAAGCACGAAGCTCAAATGACCGAAACGCTGTCGCCCGCCGAACGGTCTGTCTTAGGTTTGGGGTTTGGGACATTCGTGCTTGTTCCGGATTTCGTGCTTCGAATTTCGAATTTAGGACTTGGGATTTTGGATTCTACTCAACAGGTCGGAGTGGAAACGGCCTTCGAAGGTCCCTTCGACTGGTCCGGTCATGTGGATCTGGCCGTCGTCGGTGATCTCGATGTGGAGTGTGCCGCCGGGCATGTGGACGGTGATATCGCCGTCCACGAGTCCGAGCTTGTGCGAGGCCGCCGCGGCGGCGCACGAGCTGCTGCCCGAGGCCAGCGTGTAGCCTGCGCCCCGTTCCCAGATTCGCACGTCGATATTGGCCCGGTCGATCACCCGCACGATCTGCATGTTGATCCGGTTCGGGAACATTCTGTGGTTTTCGACGTGCGGTCCCAGGGCACGAGCGACCGCCTCGCTCACTTCCGGCATCGGGATCACGCAGTGCGGATTGCCGATGGACAGGCACGTCACGTTGTGCGTGACGCCATCGATGTCGAGCGGTTCGTTCACGACCTGCCGCGGCTCGCCCGCTACGGGGATCTCGTTGCTGGTGAATGTCACCTTGCCCATGTTGATGCGGATCAGGTTGGCGGTTTTGTCCTGGACCTGGACATCCACGACGCCGCCGAGCGTCTTGATCTTGAAGCTCTTCGAGCGGACGTACCGCTTCTCAAACAGGTACTTGGCGAAGATCCGCAGGCCGTTGCCGCTCTTCTCCGCCTCGCTGCCGTCGGGGTTGAAGATCCGCAGGACCGGCAGGTCGCCGTCGAATGTCGGGCCGTACAGAATGCCGTCCGAGCCGACGCCGAAATTGCGGTCGCAGATCAGACGGATATTCACTTGCGTCATCGCGACGTCGAAGACGCTCGGATCGATCACCAGATAATCGTTGCCCAGCCCGTGGTACTTCTTGAAATGCACAGTCATCAGAGTTCCCATTTCGTATCTTCGAGTGTCTTCAAGCTCCGTGTTCGGCCGGATAGTTATACCCAATCCGCCGGGTTTCTTCAACCATTGCCTGAACCGGAGCTTCACGTCGAGTTGCGCCGGCGCCGTTCGGGCACACGCGCCTGCATGTATTGCACACGTACAGCAAATCGCCTTTTGCGGTTCTGCCTCCGCAGTTCTTTCTGCAGAGCTTTTGATTCACGACGCCGCGGTCGATCGCGTGGACGGGACACGAATCGACGCAGCGGCGGCACTCATCGCAGTGGTAGTTGCGTTCTGCGATGGCATCTCCCCTGAGGTCGGCATCCAACAGCAATGCGCCAAGACAGATGCGGTTTCCGTAGCGTTCGTTGGTGAGCAGGGAATTGGCTGTGATGACACCGAGCCCGGCCAGTCATCCGGCGTGTTTGAGTGACAGCAGACCTCGGCCTTCGCATTTCTCCGCGTCCCAGTACTCATAGGGTTCGCTCGGAACCGGCACCGCCTGCACGCCGGCCTGTCGCTCGATGGCAGAACAGAGCGAGACCACCAGAGGAGTGACTTGCATCAGGATCATGTTGCAGGTGGTCGTGTAGGGGATCGCGCCGACGGCATGGAGGGGGCCCTCCGGCACACGCTTGGCTACAACGACGGCGGACTTCGCCTGTGGAAAGACATCCTGCGGCCGGAAGCCCGCGGGAGCGCCGTCAAATCGTTCGACCGGTGCGATGCCGCAGAGATCGGCTCCGAGGCCGCGTGCAAGACCTTTGGTTGTCTCCTCAATCGTCATAACAGACTTCCTTTCGCGACGGCGAATACTCTTCCGCCAACCTTGACGGCGGTCTTCCTGCCGCTCTCTTGTGCCCTCAAATAGACCCTCGACGGCCGGCCCATCTCGTAACCCTGCTCGACGCAGATGTCAATCCTGTCGCTGCCGAAGTAATGGTGCTTGACCAGGTACGCGGCGAAGCAACTGTTGGCGCTGCCGGTGGCGGGGTCTTCCGGGACGCCGTAGTAGTCCCCGAACATCCTGGCGTGAATGTGGTTCCCACTCTCCACCGTCTGACGGCAGAAGAGAAACACCATCTTCGCTTGGCGGTCCTTCACCCAGTCGAGCCACCGGTCCTTGACCACGGCGGCTCGTCTGACCGCTTCGAGACTTCGCAGCGGAACGAACACGAACGGCAAACCCGTGGTCACCACCTCGATCGGGCAATCCGTGTCGATGTCCTCGGTCTTGATTCCCAGCAGGGGGGCGACTTCCTTCGCCTGGAACACCTCGTGGAAAGTCGCCTCTTTCGGCGTCATCCACAGGATGTCCTTGCCGTCGGATTGGGGTTCGAATTCGACAGGGATCTGGCCGACCCTGAGATTGAGGTTCACGCGGTCGGCCGGTTTGCCGAGGATCTCGTGTCGGATGATGTACGCGGTCCCGAGCGTCGGGTGTCCCGCGAAGGGCACCTCCGCACCAGGTGTGAAGATCCGCACATCGTAGCCCCCGTCGCGAGGGGTCTCCGACAGGATGAACGTTGTTTCGGAGAATCCCATCTCCTTCGCGATCTTCTGCATTTGGCCGCTCGCCAGTCCCTGCGCGTTGCGGATCACGGCCAACTGGTTCCCGGCGTACTTCTGTTCGGCAAACACATCCACAATGTGGAATGTCAGTCCTTCCATGGCGATCCTCCTGTGCGGTTCAGCAGCTTTGTGATGGTCCGGCCCAGTCGGGCGATTCCTTCCTCGATCTTGTCCTCATCAGCGTTCGAGAAGTTCAGTCTCATGTTGTGCGTGCCGCCGCCGTCGACGAAGAAGGGTCTGCCCGGAACGAAGACGACCTTTTCCCGAGCGGCATGCTCGAACAGCTCCATCGCCGACAGCCGCGGCGGCAGCGTGGCCCACACGAACATGCCCCCTTCGGGATGGGTGACATGGACCTCGGCGGGGAAGTGTGCGTCGATGGCCGCCAGCATGGCGTCCTTTTGTCGCTTGTACGCCGCTCGGAGCGTGGCGATGTGCAGGTCGATGTCGTGGCGGACCAGATACTGATAGAGCATCTGTTGGCAGAACGAATTCGAATGCAGGTCGCTGGCCTGCTTGGCTACGATGAGCTTCTCCAGGATTTCGCGCGCGGCGCAGACCCAGCCCATGCGAAGCCCCGGCGCCACGATCTTCGAGAACGACCCCAACAGCACAGCCCGGTCGCCCAGCCACTTCCGCATCGAGGGTCTTGCCTCGCCCTCGAAACACAGCTCTTTGTACGGATCGTCCTCCACGACGAGCGTGTCGCACCGCTGGAGAACACCCGCCAACGCTGCCCGTTTGCCTTCGGAGTAACTGATGCCCGAGGGGTTCTGGAAATTGATCACCGTATGGAAGAACTTGACGCGGTGCATTTGAAGAACCTCGGTCAGTCGTTCGATGTCCACACCGTCCTCGAGCAGAGGCACGGCGTGAAACTGGGGCTCATACGCCGAGAATGCCTGGATCGCGCCCAGATAACCGGGCTGCTCGATCGCTATCGCGTCTTGCCTGTTGATGAATGCCTTGCCGATCAGGTCCAGACCCTGCTGCGAGCCGTTGGTGATCAGAATCTCGTCGGCAGTCACATTCAGTCCCCCGTTCCGGCGGTATCGCTGGGCAATGTACTCCCGCAGAGGGGTGTAGCCCTCGGTCGGGCCGTACTGCAGCGATGATCCGTCGGTTCCGGCCAAAGCGTTCACGGCCGCCTCGGCGATTTCCTGTACGGGAAACAGCCTTGGGTTCGGCAACCCGCCTGCAAACGAAATGATCTCCGAGTTCTGTGTCACCTTCAGGATCTCGCGGACGAAGGACCTGGGGATCGTCCCCATCCTCGATGCATACAACGGACTCATGGCGTTTTCTCCAGCAGTTTCTGCATTCTGAAGAAGTCCAGACGCCGGCCGTTCTCCACGCGGAGGGACGCGGACTCGACCGTGACGTACCCGAGGCTGTCGTAGAACGCTTTGGCGGGCAGCGAGGCATCGAGTCGGACGGTCTCGATGCCGCAAGCTGTGGCCTTTTCCTCAAGCTGTCGCATGATGAGCCGGCCCAGGCCGTGCCTTTGCAGGCCGGGTTCCACGAAGACCCGCTTGATTTCGTCACCGACCAGCGTGCCGGTCCCGAAGATTCGTCCGGACTTGTCCAGCACGAGCACGCAGCCGTCCACCGCGTCCCGCAGAATCGCCTGTTCGTCGTGGTAATTGGCGAAGAACCGGACCGCCTCCATGCAATAATGGCCTGGATAGCAGACCGCGATGGTCCGATGCACCAGGGACTTGACGGCGAACAGGTCGCTTCCGCGGAACCTGCGAAGCGCCGGCTGATTTCGCTTGGTCATGGTCTGTTCCCCGTTCTGTCCGGCCCATGGGACCTCGCGAGACAGGCGTTCTCGGATCAGCGTAGCGGTCGCACCGCGTCGGTCAAGGACGGGATCGGCACTCAGTCTGTTCTTCTCGTACATAGGTACCCCGCAAGAAACTCGTTTATGTAGGTGATGGTATCGATCTTCAGGCCCGCTCTCTCCAGCATGCCCTCCATGATCCAGTGGCATGTGCTGTACTCGTCGCGCACGTGCGTCTCGGGTTCGGCCCGTCCGGTCGGCCCCATGCTCTCGCTCATCGTGCTGACGAATTGTGCGATGGCGGTTTCGTATCGCTCGATTTCAAAGGAGAATACGACGTCGAAGAGGTAGAGACGACCTCCCGGCTTGAGCATCCGTGCCAGGCGGTACAGGCCGACGCATTTCCAGAAGTCGGGCAAGTGGTGCAAGGCCACCGTGGACACGATGCCGTCCGCGGGCTCGGCCCGATGCTCGTAGGTGAGGAAGCCGCCGTGATGGAATTCGATGTTGGTCAACTGGGCCTCTTGGGCCTTCGCGCGGGCAAGATCCAGCATCGCCTCCGAGACGTCCACCGCGTGGATCTTGCGATAGCGCCGGGCCGCGTGGAGGGCGAACGCGCCGGTCCCGCAACCCATATCGATCACCGTGGCCGACGCGCCCAGCCCGAGCGCCGTCATGATCTGTTCGGCCTCGCGCCTGTAGTCTCGGAACTGCGTGTGCCGCGTGTCGTAGTTCTCGGCGAGCCGGGCGTCGTTGTAGTTCACGCCGCTCGGTTTCATTTCGTTATACTGCCATGCGGGCCCTCGGGCGACCTTCCCGGAGCCGTCTTGGCGACCAACCTCATCATTCGTTTCCTTCTTGTTTGTCATCGAGCATACCTCCTACATCCTCGCAGAGCCCATCGCTCTGCTGGTCGGGTGGAAATAAAAAAAAAGCCTTTCAGGGTCTCATGCTCCCTGAAAGGCTTTTTGGGTAACACGGCTGGTTACGTGGTCCTTTTAGGGAGCTGCCTCCTTTGCCGAGGCTACCTTTACGATGGCAGCGTAACCGGCGGCGGCGTGCAGGCACAGAATCTGCGTCATCACAGCGTGACGCATCGAGTGCTTATGCCTGTTGTCCCTGAATCGAACCATGAGAAAAACCCGCACAATCAACGAATACACCGCTATCCTACAGAACCCGACAGCGGATGTCAAGTCCCAATATCGACAAGAATCGAAAGAACGATCACATTTCTCGCGATCAGGTCAGGAACGTGCGGATCACGTTGGCGAACAGTTCCACGCCGGCGCGGAGGTCCCCGACCTCGATGTGCTCGTCGACCTGGTGGCACATCTTGGGTTTTCCGGGTCCGCAGATCACGATGGGGGCCCCGAGCGGCGCCAGGTGGGACGCGTCGGTGGTGAAGCCCACCACGTTAGTCAGATCGACGCCGATCGCCGAGCAGAACCTCTTGACGAATTCGCAGTCAGGATCGGTCTCGATCGCGGCGGCGGAGCGGTCGATGGCCAGCTCTGCATCGAACTGGGGCACGCTGGTCTTGAGCCGGGCGAGCAATTGCTCGAAGTCGTAGCGGATCGCTTCGTGATCCTGTCCCGGGAGCGTGCGGATGTCCACGCCGAGGGTGCAGCGGTCGGGCACGATGTTCATCGCCTCGCCGCCCGAGATCGTGTTGATGCTCATCGAGCAGTTTCCCAGCAACGGATGCGGCTCGGCCTGGACGTGGTACCGCTCCAGTTCGTCGAGCACCCGTTTCATCGAGCCGATGGCGTTGACGCCGCGCTCGGGCATGGAGCCGTGGACCGCCTTGCCCTTCGTGGTGATCTTGAGCCAAAACAGGCCGCGATGGGCCGTCACGACAGCAAAGTCGGTCGGCTCAGGCACGATGATGCCGGCCAGCGGAGGCAGCCCGTCGCGGTCCTGCATGAACCGCAGGACCCCCGCGCTGTCGGTCTCCTCGCCGGCGGTGGCGGCGAAGACGATGTCGCCCCGCAGGGGGGTCTGGGACCGGACGACGTCGCAGATCGCCGCGGCGGCCACCGCGATGCCGCCCTTCATGTCGGTGGTTCCGCGGCCGTAGATTCGGCCGTTCTCTTCCACGGCCGCGAACGGCGGGTGCTCCCAGTCCTCTTCGCCGGGACCGACCACGTCGAGATGACAGACGAACAGCAGGGCGGGTCGCTCGCCCGCCGTCTTGACGTGGGCGATCACGTTGCTTCGGTTCCCGTCCCACTGGTCGAGACGGCAGTCGATCCCGCGTCGTCTGAAGTACGTCGCGACGACTTCGGCGGCCATTGCTTCGCCTTTGCCCGGCGTCGAGTCCGCCCGAATCAGTTGTCTGAGCAAGTCTTTCATGGCCATAGATCTAGCAGATTCCGCGGGGATCGTCTACGGCACAGACACGCGGCCCTCGGGACGGGTCCGTGTCGTGGAAAATATATCCGGACCGCACGCGATTTTTTGTTGCGGACAGCGGCATAGCCCCCGATAATATGCGGTTCAGGATTATGGAACCGGGTGGGGCGACGAGGGTTCGCCGACCCGCTCCATGAGGAGAATACATGGGACCCATATTACATGGCCTGATCAAACTTCAGAGTGTGGAGAATCGTCTGCGGGCTGCTAAGGCCAAGCTTTCCCGCAGCAGAAGAAACGTCATCATTCAGGAGAATCAGGTTCGGAGCCTGCAGAACGCGCTCGAAGCCAAGAAAGAGGAGCTGCAACTGACGAAGGTGCAGTCGAGCCGGCTGGAGCTGGAGCTCAAGGTCCGGGACGAGGAGGTCAGCAAGCTTCGGGCTGCGCTGAACACCGCCAAGAGCAACAAGGAGTACGCGGCTGTCTTGACGCAGTTGAACACGACGCGGGCGGACAACTCCAAGCTGGAGACCCAGATCCTGGAGCTGATGAAAGCGGTCGAGGCGGATGAAGCGGAATGCGAAACCATCCGCAAACAGATCGAGGCGCAGAAGCAGCAGCTCGAGCAGACACGCAAGACGACGGATGCTTCGGCGGTGGAGCATGAAGCCGAGATCGCCAAGATCCAGGCGGAGTGGAACACGGTAGCCAAGGAGATCCCGGCGGAACCGCTGAAAGTCTTCAAGCGTGTGGCGGAGACGTACGACGGAGAAGCCGTCGCTCAGGTCGAGGAGCAGGAAGGTCGCAATGCCGCCTATAGCTGCGGCGGCTGCTTCATGGGCATCACCATCGAGAGCGTCAACCTGCTGATGACCCGCGACGAACTCATCCGCTGCCCGAACTGCACGAGAATCCTGGTTCTCACCAACGCCCAGATGCAAGTATGAAAGTGGTCGTGCACACCGACGGCGGCAGCCGGGGAAACCCGGGACCGGCGGCGTCCGGATTTGTGCTTGCCGACGACACCGGCAAGCGACGGCTTGCCAAAGCCTTCTTTCTTGGCGAGGCAACCAACAACGTCGCCGAGTACACCGCCTTGATCCGAGCCCTGGAAGCGGCCAATGACCTCGGCGCCACGGAGGTGACGGTCTATACGGACAGCGAGCTGATGGTCCGCCATCTCCAGGGGGCATACAAGGTCAAGAGCGACCTGATCCGCCCGCTGTTCGAGCAGGTCAGCGAGCTGCGTCGGGGATTCGGGAGCTGCAGGGTGGTACATGTCACGCGAGACAACAACAAGGAGGCCGACCGGCTGGTAAACCAGGCATTGGACGCCGGCCACGATATCGAGGAAGGGAATCGCAGCGCGGGCCTCTTGCCCGTGAGTATCAAGGGTGCCTCCCCTCTGCATTGCCACGGGCAAGATGCCCGTGCTACTGATGGGCGGCACGCCCATGCTACGGAAACGCCTCACGGTATCATTGTGAACGCCCATGATGATGCCAACCGCAAGACGCTGCGTCTGGGCGTCCTCATCAGCGGCGGGGGGCGGACCCTCCTGAACATCCATGAGTGCATCCAGCGAGGCGAGCTGAATGCCCGGGTCGCCGTGGTTATCAGTTCCCTCTCGACCGTCGCGGGCGTCGAGCGGGCTCGCAATGCGGGGTTTCCCGTGAAGATCGCCCGCAGGAAGGACTTCCCGGACATCGATGCATTCAGTGCCCGTCTCGAAGAGGAACTCACAGCCGCCGGCGTCGATCTCGTCGTCCAGGGAGGCTGGTTGTGCCTGTGGAAGATCCCGCCGCGATATGAGAACTGCGTGATGAACATCCACCCGGCGCTGCTGCCCAGTTTCGGCGGCCAGGGCATGTGGGGCCATCACGTCCATGAAGCGGTCCTGGCTGCCGGCTGCAAGGTCAGCGGCTGCACCGTACACTTCTGCACCAACGAGTACGACCGCGGCCCGATCATCGTGCAGCGGACCTGTCCCGTGCTGGACGACGACACGGCCGACACGCTGGCGGATCGCGTCTTCGAGCAGGAGTGTCTCGCGTTTCCCGAGGCGATCAAGCTGTTCATCGAAGGCCGGCTGCGCGTCGAGGGCAACCGGGTGTACGTCAAGTAGGACGGCAGCAGCACACGTGGAAGCGGTCGGTTCCCTGGGTTCGTGAAGGGAAGCTCGTTCCCCGGCAGTGACGAAACAGAGAAGGCCGTGCGTCAGTTGTCTGACGCACGGCCTGTTGAATCCTCATGGGGGCCGAATCGGCCTTGAAGTCACGTGGACGGGACGGCTTCCTTGCCGGCCTTCTCGGGCTCAGGGATCTCCTCGCCGTCGAACTTCAGGTGTTCCTCATCCTGGACGTCGATCTTGACGCGGTTCTTGCCCTTGAACTGGCCGGCCAGGACCGCCTCGGAGAGCGGGTCCTCGATGTAGTGCTCGATGGCCCGACGCAGCGGTCTCGCTCCGAACTCGGGGTTGTACCCTTTGTCGATGAGGAACTCCCGCGTCGCGGGCGTCAGTTCGAGCTTGAGCCCGTGCTCGGTGAGCCGCTTGAAGACTTTGTTCAGCTCGTAATCGACGATGGTCTGAAGGTCGTCGCGATTGAGCGGGTGGAAGACGATCGTGTCATCGACGCGGTTGAGGAACTCCGGCCGGAAGTGGCGTTCCACTTCCTTCGAGAGGATGTCCTTCATTTTCTCGTAGCTGTGCTCGGGCGACTTCTTGCCGAAGCCGAACCCGCCCTGGTTCTTGATCAGCTCGGCGCCGATGTTGCTGGTCATGATGAGCACGACGTTCTTGAAGTCGATGCTGCGTCCGAAGCTGTCGGTCAGGCGTCCCTCGTCCATGATCTGCAGCAGCATGTTGTAGACGTCCGGATGGGCCTTCTCGATTTCGTCGAGGAGCAGGACCGCATAGGGCCGTCGGCGGATTCGCTCGGTGAGCTGGCCGCCTTCCTCGTAGCCGACGTAGCCCGGAGGGGCGCCGACGAGCCGGCTGACGTTGTGCTTCTCCATGAACTCGCTCATGTCCAGGCGGACCAGCGCGTTGCGGTCGTTGAACATGAACTCGGCCAGCGCCTGGGCCAGCAGGGTCTTGCCGACGCCGCTGGGTCCGAGGAAGATGAAGCAGCCCATCGGGCGGTTCGGGTCCTTCATGCCGCTGCGGCTTCGACGCACCGCTTTGGCGACCGCTGTGATCGCGTCGTGCTGGGAGACGACCGTCTTGTGCAGCTCGTTCTCGAGCTCCAGCAGCCGCTGGGTCTCTTTCTTCTCGAGCTTCGTCAGGGGCACGCCTGTGATATTGCTGACCACCTCGGCGATGATCTCCGTATCGACGACGCCGGTGGTTTCCTTGTTCTGCTCGTACCAGCTCTTCTGGAGCTGGGTCTTCTCCTCGATGAGCTGCTGGGCCTCGTCTCTCAGGGACGCGGCGCGTTCGTAGTCCGCATTGCGGACGGCTTCGTCCTTCTCGCGTTGCAGCTCCTCGATTCGCGATTCGATTTTGGTCAGGTCCGGCGGGGGTGTCATGTTCTTGAGCCGAACACGGGCGCCTGCCTCGTCCATTACGTCGATGGCCTTGTCCGGAAGACACCGGCCGGTGATGTATCGGGTCGAGAGCTCGACCGCCTGGAAGAGGGCCTCGTTCGTGAATCGCACCCGATGGTGCGCCTCGTAGCGATCCTGCAAGCCGCGGAGGATCTCGAAGGTCTCCTCCTTGGAGGGCGGCTCGACGATAATCGTCTGGAACCGGCGCTCCAGAGCGCCGTCCTTCTCGATGTACTTGCGGTACTCGTCGAGCGTCGTTGCGCCGATGCACTGGACCTCGCCTCGGGCCAGCGCCGGCTTCAGGACGTTCGATGCGTCGATGGCGCCCTCGGCGCCGCCTGCGCCGACGAGCGTGTGCAGCTCATCCACGAACAGGATGACGTTCGTGGCGCGACGGACCTCGTTGATGACCGCCTTGATCCGCTCCTCGAACTGCCCGCGATACTTCGTCCCGGCGACCATCATCGCCAAGTCGAGCACGACGATGCGTTTCTCCTTGAGGATCTCGGGGACCTGCTTATTGATGATCTGCTGGCTGAGTCCTTCGACGATGGCGGTCTTGCCGACGCCGGCTTCACCCAGCAGGACGGGGTTGTTCTTCGTGCGCCGGCACAGGATCTGAATCAGTCGCTCGATCTCTCTTGCCCGTCCGATGACCGGGTCCAGCTCGTTGTTGATCGCCAGTTGGGTCAGGTCCCGACCGAAGCTGTCGAGAGCGGGGGTCTTGCTCTTGGTCTTGCGACCCGCTGCCCCCGGCGGCATCTTGAGCCCGAGATCGTTCGGCGCGTCTTCGACGCCGGCCCCGAGCAGGTTGAGGACCTCCTGGCGGACGTCTTCGAGCTTCAGGCCCAGGTTCATCAGCACCTGGGCCGCGATCCCTTCGCTCTCGCGAAGCAGGCCCAGCAGGATGTGCTCGGTGCCCACGTAGTTATGGTTGAGGGCCCGCGCCTCCTCGATGGCGTACTCGATGACTTTCTTGGCTCGCGGCGTCTGGGGGAGCTTGCCCATGGTGACCATGTCCGGGCCGCTCTTGACCAGTTTCTCCACTTCCAGGCGGAGCTTCTTGATGTCCACGTCCAGGTTCTTGAGAACCGTGGCGCCGACGCCGCTGCCTTCTTTCACCAAGCCCAACAGGATGTGCTCGGTCCCGATGTATTCGTGATTGAATCGCTGGGCTTCCTGATTCGCCAGCGCCATCACCTTTCTTGCTCGGTCTGTGAATCGCTCAAACATTTCGTCTATGACCCACTCCAAAGAATGCCGGTATCCCCTTGTCGATACGGTCTCACATTACCCGGTTTTCCGAAGGTGCTTCTCTTATCCCATGATCCCGTTGCGTTGTCAACTCAGTCGCTCGGGCACGGGATGTTATTTCACTCCTGCACGAAGAAAATGGGACTGCTTACATCGTACGACCGATACTTATATGACGCAGATGACCTCCGTGTTCGTCAATCGGACGGGGCTCCACCCCCGATATTCAGGTATCGGCAAAATCCTTTGGAAACTTTCCCCCAGGTGCCGGCAAAAACGTAACCTCAGAGTCCAGCGGTACTTTCGCAGGAAGACCGATTCCGATGTGAGCCGATCCGCCTGCTGTGGTCAGGAACACCCCCCAGATGGTGAAACAGATCGAGCTGATCCGCGACGACAGGCGTTTCGGAACCGCCTGGATCATGCCCAGTCGTGCGACGGATTCGCCGCCTCCAGCGGCTTACCCCTCTTCGCTGCGGGGGTTTTCCTCCAGGAGCTTCCGCAGGTAGGTGTTCTCCCGCCGGGTGGCCTCCAGATCGAACGCCTGGTACTTGATGCAGACCCGCAGGTAGTCCAATAACTCCTGGAGTGTGCTGATGCTCTTCTGTAGCTGCTTGCGATTGGCCTCGGCTTGCTTGGCGAGGTCGGCCAGTTTGGCCTGATTGAGATCGACGCCTTCTCCGAATTGTTTGGCCAATTCGTTCAACGCGCCTTCGAGACTGGCTTCGTCCATTGCATCCTCCTCCGTCAAAACTTCTTATGGGCATGTGGTTCCGAAACCATGTCGTTATTATAGCAGACCGCGACGTGAGAATAAAGCCTATTGAAGCCATTTTCAGCGGCGGGACGTGCATCGGAGATCAGAAAACATCGAATGGAGTGCGGGTTTGTCGAGAGTAGGGTCTGCGAGCGATTTGTCGGGGAATGCTTCCGTGCCGATTGTGGCGATTGCCTTTGGGGGCCGATAACAGGATGGGAACAACAGCCCCGATGGTGGACTCGTTTACTGCCTCGGTCCAGATCTTCGGATTGACCTTCGTGGCGATGATCGGCTATACTGTCCATGACAAACGGAGAGCCGATAGCGTCATGTCTGTCGGCACAGTGAGACCGCCGAAGCGCCTGACGGTCCCCGCGTAATCCGGACTATGGGGGGCGGAGGACAGAAGATGATGCGGTCGAGACATGCGAAAACCCTGCGGACGATCCCTTTCCTGATCGCGACCTGTCTTATCGGTCTTCCCGCCAGCGCCCAGTACAGCGGGGGGACAGGGGAGCCGAACGACCCGTACCAGATCGCCACGGCCGCCGATCTGATCGCCCTCGGCGAGACGCCCGAAGACTACAACAAGCACTTCATCCTGACCGCCGACATCGACATGGACCCGAACCTCCCCGGCCGCAAGGTCTTCGACAGGGCCGTCATCGCGCCGGATTCGAAATTGCCCTTCACGGGTATTTTCGATGGTGACGGACATGTTGTTTCGCATCTGACGATTAGAAGTGGTGGGTATTTCAAGGTATATATAGGCTTGTTTGGCCAATTAGGAAAGCACCCGTCTCTGAGTGAGGTGAAGGACTTGGGGGTAGTAGATGTCAACATAACCAGATCGGGTGAGTACAAAGGGGGATTGGTGGGGTACAACAGACACGGTTCTTTGACCCGATGTTACAGTACAGGTGTGGTCAGTGGCACTGACGGGGCTCCGCGTGTCGGAGGGCTTGTCGGGTATAACGGGGCTGGCATTGTGACACAATGCTATAGCATCGCCAGGGTCGCTGGAAGCAATGTGGTCGGTGGATTAGTGGGCTGGAATCAAAGCGGGCGCATCGTGAGTTGTTACGCCGCCGGCACCGTCAGTGGAACTTCCATTGAAGAATCTCAGTTCATTGGTACCCTCGTCGGCGGGAACAACGGTAGCATCACCTCATGCTACAGCAGCGCCAGAGTAAGTGGGAACTCACGTTACGGTGGACTGGTAGGCGGCAGCTCCCCTGGACGTGTTAAGTACAGTGTATGGGATGTAGAGACCTCCGGAGTCTTGAGAGGTGACGCCGGTGTGGGCCTGACCACGGCCGAGATGATGGACCCTTACATGCTTGGCCTAAACGGCTTTTGCCGCGACCCCAACTGGGTTCTTGATCCTGGCCATGACTATCCTAGACTTGCTTGGGAGGGAACGCCGGGGGATGTCATCCCCGAACCTGACATCGACTGGCTGCAAGGAGGCGGCACCACCGACGGCCCCTACCGGATTGAAACCGCCAACCAACTAATACTTTTGAGCAGGGCGAGTATCCTCTGGGACGCACACTTCGTTCTTATCGCCGACATCGATCTGGACCCGAACCTACCAGGACGGAAAGTCTTCCAACAGGCGGTGATTCCGGCCTTCACAGGAGTCTTTGATGGCAACGATCGCACGATATCGCATTTGACGATCAAGGGTGAGAGTTACTTGGGCCTACTCGGGCAATTGGGCTTTGCAGGGAGCGTCTCGAATCTGGGGCTGGAGGCATTAGAGATCAACGGAACCGGCAAGTACGTCGGTGGGCTGGTGGGGCTCAAGTCCTGGGGTGAAGTAACCCAGTGCTCCAGTAGTGGCGCGATCGCTGGCGGTGCGTGTGTCGGTGGACTGGTGGGCAGGAACTGGGAAGGCAAAGTGGCCCAGTCCTACAGCACGGCGGCAGTCAGCGGCGATTCCGACATCGGCGGGCTGGTGGGGTACAATCCCGGGGGCCCAGTGACCCAGTGCTACAGCACGGGGGCGATCAGCGGCAATACCAGTGTCGGCGGATTAGTCGGGATGAACGCCGATGTTGTGACTTACTGCTGTAGCACCGGTACAGTCGTGGGAGAATCTGACGTCGGTGGCCTCGTGGGCAGAAATGGCTGGGAGGTAACCGACTGTTACGCCATGTGTATAGTCAGGGGAGACACTTCTGTGGGTGGGCTGGTCGGTGCAAATCATTTCTTATTCCAAGGCAGGCCCTTGCTTGGGCGTGTCAACCGGTGTTACAGCTGCGGCACTGTTAGTGGTTCCGAGTATGTCGGCGGCCTAGTGGGGTCAAACCACTATAGTGGTTATTATGACTGGTCGGCAATTGAAGGCGAAGGAGTTGTGAGCGAGAGCTTCTGGGACACCGAAACCTCAGGCCAAGCCACGAGCGCCGGCGGCGCAGGCAGAACCACAGCCGAAATGCAGACGGCCAGCACCTTCCTGGATGCCGGGTGGGACTTCATCGGCGAGACAGCCAACGGGACGGCGGACCTCTGGTGGATTCTCGAAGGCCAGGATTATCCCCGGTTGTGGTGGGAACTGGGCGAGATGGGAGTCGATTCCGACGGAACCGCTGATGAACAGCGATGAACGCTGATGATGGAGGATTGGAGACCATGAGAACGCTACTTCTAACCTTGACGATGTGTCTGCTGGCCCCGGCTGTAAATGCCCAATACAGCGGCGGGACGGGAGAGCCGAACGATCCCTACCAGATCGCCACGGCGGCCGATCTGATCGCCTTGGGCGAGGACCCTAACGACTACGACAAGCACTTTGTCCTGACCGCCGACATCGACCTGGACCCCAATCTGCCCGGCGGGAAGGTCTTCGACAAGGCCGTCATTGCACCGGATACGGATCCTTGCGACGTGATCCGGGTGTCTCGGGGTGCTCCGCCCAGTCCTGTCTTCACCGGGCCTTTTTTTGCGGGCGTGCTCGACGGCCAGGGGCATACGATTTCGCACCTGACAATCGAGGGCGGGGACTATCTGGGCCTGTTCGGCCAGTTGGGATATGGGGCCCAGGTCACGGACCTCGGCGTCGTGGACGCCGATATCACAGGCTCAGGCACGGAGATCGGCGCGCTGGCAGGGGCCAACGTCGGCGGTTCCGTGATTCGGTGTTATAGCAGCGGCGTCGTCCGTGGCGCGTCCAGCGTGGGCGGTCTGGTGGGCTTGGAGAGTAACCCCTATTGGGGTTGGGGTTGGAGAACCATCATGGATTGCTACTCGAGCGCCGCGGTCTTTGCCTCGGCGGCGAATGCCGGCGGGCTGGTGGGACGCAGTGACGGGGG
>Ga0209605_1002599_pt1 | contig 17121 bp, 12 predicted proteins | sample AD_UKC035_MetaG_FD_184408 | JGI IMG/M metagenome (GOLD analysis project Ga0209605, IMG submission 184408) | Active sludge microbial communities of municipal wastewater-treating anaerobic digesters from USA - AD_UKC035_MetaG (SPAdes) (version 2) | ecosystem: Engineered > Bioreactor > Anaerobic >...
GTCGGTGCGATTCCGACTCCAGTGGCCATTCCTTTGGGGCGTGCCCATGGGCGCCCCGTATCCGTTCCCCACAACCATGAACACGACCTTTGGGACTTCCGTGCGCCTCATTGCCTCGCCGGGCGCGTGGATCGAAGGCGAAGCCGTGCGCCAGTTGTACGCCTGTGCCCGTCTTGACGGAGTGCGACAAACGGTCGGATTCCCCGACCTTCACCCCGGCAAGGGAGTGCCGATCGGCGCCGCGTCTGTCACCGAAGGTGTGATCTACCCGCACCTGATCGGCGGGGACATCGGCTGCGGCATGACGCTGTGGCAGACGGACCTGCCGCTTCGGATGACGCCAGGTGTCCCGGCGGCTCTCTTCCGTCCGTGAATGCAAAGCAGCCCGAGCACCCGGCCCTTCAAGCCGGTCCTAGTCGGTGCGAGTCCGACCACGGACGCCACGCTCTCAAGGTGCAATCAGACTGCACGCCGGTTTGCGAAGCCGGAGGTTCGTGGTGCGAATCCACGTGGGAGCGCCAGATTTCATGGTGGCCATGATGTAACAGCAGCATTACGCCTTGTGAGGGCGTCGGTGCCGGTGCGAATCCGGTTGGTCACCCCAATTTCGATGGGCCGCAGTTGATCGGTTATCCTCCACCCAGGAGGGCGTACCGTCTTGCGCGCAAGCGTGAGCGGTCCGGGTTCGATTCCCGGCACGGAGTGCCTCCGATCGATCACGTCCCTTGTCCATCGAGTGTTTCCGACGGGCCGCTGAGTTTGGGTTATCGGTAAAGCGGGTAACCGCGAGCAGGTTCAAATCCTGCCCCAGCCGCCAGATGGCTGGGTGCCCAACTCGCCTTTTGTCCGTCGCCACTTTCCGACGGGTCGCTGGATTGGGTTATCGTTGATAACGACGCGGTCGCCGGTTCGAGTCCGGCCTCCGGCTCCACATGCCGGAGTAGCTCAGCGGTAGAGCACGTAAACCCCCAATGCATTTCTTATCCGTCGGTTCCCTTTGGATGGGCCGAAGTTCGTGGGTTATCGCGTGTTGTTGGTTCAAGTCCAATCGCCGGTTCTTGACTGGCCGCGCGCCAGCACCCGGCGTAGCTCAATGATAGAGCAGCCTCCGCAAGGAGTAATTCCACGGCAGTCCCTTGCCCATCTTAACAGCTTTCTGCGGGCCGAAGAGCATGGGTTATCGTCTATAACACGAAGCAACCCCACGCTCACCAACTTGTCCGCAGTTCCCCAAAACCACCCGTGCCGAGGGTTGGCGGCACACCCAGGATGAAAGGAGGCCCTATGGCCATCAACTACGCCCGTCTGTTCCACCGCCGCGCCACCCCGCAGTCGGAGCCGATCCCTGGCTCGGCTCAGGTTCCGAACTCGGCTGGCGGCTACGCTTGGCAGATCGATGATTGGACCCGGCTCGACCGGTTCCTGATCCTCGGCGCCGAAGGCGGCACGTACTACATCGGCGAACGCGACCTGGTGAAGGAGAACCATGACGCGCTGGTCCGCTGCATCCAGACCGACGGCGGCCGCGCTGTGAACCGGATCGTCGAGATCAGCGACAGCGGCCGCGCGCCCAAGAACGACCCGGCCCTCTTCGCCCTGGCGTTGGTGGCGGCACACGGCGACCCGGCCGCCAAGGCCCTCGCTTTCCAGAGCCTGGGCAAGGTCTGCCGCATCGGCACGCACCTGTTCCACTTCGCGGAGTACGTCAATGCTCTGCGCGGTTGGGGCCGAGGTCTGCGCGGCGCCGTGGGCCGCTGGTACGTTGACCGCGAGGCGGACGATCTGGCCCTCCAGGTCGTGAAGTACCAGCAGCGCGATAGCTGGTCGCACGGCGACCTGCTCCGCCTGGCTCACCCGAAAGCCCCGAGCCGTGATCACGAAGCCGTCTTCCGTTGGATTCTCGCCGGCGCTGATGGCCTGGGCGAACGCACGGTCACCCGGCGCGTGAAGGGTGAACCTCGCGTGGCCAACTACGCCGCCGCCGGCGAACTGCCGGCACTCATCGTCGCCTTCGAGCAGGCCAAGAAGGCATCGAGCAAGGCTGAGATTGTGAAGCTCATCACCGAGCATGACCTGCCGCGGGAAGCAGTTCCGACCCAATGGCTCAACGAGCCGGAGGTTTGGGACGTGCTGCTGCAGCGCATGCCGATGACGGCCATGATCCGCAACCTGGGCAAGATGACTTCCCTGGGCCTGCTCCAGCCGTTCAGCGACGCCGCGAAGCTGGTGGTGAACAAGCTGAGCGACGAGAAGGTCCTCAAGCGCGCCCGTATCCACCCGTTGGCCCTGCTTATCGCCGAGAAGGTGTATGCACAGGGTCACGGTGAGAAGGGCGACCTCAAGTGGCAGCCGGTGGCGAAGATCGTCGATGCCCTGGACGCGGCGTTCTACGCCACGTTCAGCAACGTCGAACCGTGCGGCAAGCCGGTGCTCCTGGCGCTGGACGTCAGCGGTTCGATGGACGGTTCGCGCATCGCTGGTTCGTGCCTCACCGCCCGCGAAGCCAGCGCCGCCATGGCGCTGGTCACCGCCGCGACGGAGCCTGACTGCGAAATCATCGCGTTCTCGGCTCCGGCCGGGGGTGGCTACGGCGGTATGCACGGCGGCGGCGAATCGGGCATCACCCGCGTCACGCTGTCGCCGCGGATGCGGTTGGACGACGTGATCAAGCGCATCAGTGCCATCCCGATGGGGGGCACGGACTGCGCCCTGCCGATGATCTGGGCGCGTCGCCAGAAGCTGAACGTGTCGGGTTTCATCACCTACACGGACAGCGAGACGTGGGCAGGTAACATTCACCCGGCGCAGGCCCTGCGCCTGTACCGGGGCGAGTACGTGTCGGAGGCGAAGGCCGTCGTGGTGGGCATGACCGCCAACGGCTTCACGCTGGCCGACCCGAACGACCGCGGCATGTTGGACGTGGTGGGCTTTGACGCCACGGTGCCGGCGGTGATCGCGGACTTTGTTCGCTCGTGAAGAGCGAACGGTTCAAGGACGCCACCAGGAGGTGGCAACAACGACACGGGCGGGAGCGAGGGCTTCCGCCCGTGCCATCCCCTTTCCGTCCCGTTGGCCGATCAGCCGAGGCAGCGGTCTGCAACACCGCACAGACTGGTGCGACTCCAGTCTCGAAGGAATGTCAACCGGACCAGCGAGCCGGGCCTGGGTGCTAACCAGTGCGCTCCTCGAACCGGGGAGTGTGGTGCAAGTCCACGGCATTCCGCCAACATCTGGCTGATGGTCGATGGTTGATGGTCCGAGGCCATGTCCCTGCGAGGCGGCGAGAATCATCAACTATCAACCCGCTGCACTCGACCATTTCGAACCCCTGAACGCGAAACAGCTCCAGCGGCCCAGCCCTTTCCGCCAGTCCTGGACTTTCGGAGGCGTTGGGTGTGAGCCGGTGGAAGAGACCGGCCAGGGGTTTGATCCTTTCCGTCCCTGTGGTGTAGTCCAGCCAACACGCCTGCTTCTCAAGCAGGAGATCGCCGGAGCGAAGCCGGCCAGGGACGCCACTTTCCGGCGCGTGGTTCACGGGGAACAGCAGACCCACCTGACTCAGAATCAGGCAGCCTTGGACGTGCAAGTCGTCTCGCGCCGACCATTTCGCCTCCGGGCAGCAGCCTGCGGACTTCCGTTGTAAGGAGGTCCAGCCGGGGCAGCACCGGCCGGAGGCTCCATTCGGCTTTGCTCCTGTAACTCAATTACCAGAGTGCAGCTTTCCGAAGGCTGACGTTGCCGGTGGGAGTCCGGCCAGGAGCACCAACGTTCCCGTAGCTCAGTGTACCAGAGCGCGACCGTGCGAAGGTCGAGGGCGCAGGCGAGATTCCTGCCGGGAACACCAATTTCTTGGGCGAGTGGTTCAGCGGGAAGAGCAGACCCCACAGCTCGAGAATCTGTGAGCCTTGGAGGTGCAAGTCCTCTCTCGCCCACCAGTTTCACGGAGTCGAAGCCACAGCAGACCGGCACCGGACTTTTAATCCGGCAGGGTGAGGGTGCAACTCCCTCCGGCTCCACCAGACTTTGCCTCGTGGTGTAACAGGAGCATATCGGGTTTTGACCCCGGCAGTCTTGGTGCAAGTCCAAGCGAGGCAGCCAGCTTTCCCGCCCGATGGTGAAACAGCATCACGTCCGGCTTACATCCGGAAGTCGAGGGTGCAACCCCTTCTCGGGCGACCAGCCTTCGCCCTGCGCTTCGCTCCGGGCTACGGCTCGGCAAGCCAACCCAACCATTTGGCGGGCTTGCCGCGCCGAAGCGCACAGCGCGAAGGCGGGTGCGATTCCCGGCGAGGCAGCGAATCTGCGCCATTCAACAAAGATCAAACACCTACGACAGCGCTATGAGCGACATCTTCAACAAGGCGACCGTGCTGGTGCTGAACCGCAACTGGCAGGCGATCAACGTGCGCACCCCGCAGGAGGCGTTCTGCCAGATGGCGACCAACGTGGCCACCGGGCTGGAGATCGCGGGCGAGGACCACATACGCCCGGTTACTTGGGACGAGTGGATCACGTTGCCGATCCGCCCGCAGGACGAGGCTGTGCACACGGTGCGCGGCCCGATTCGCGTGCCGAGCGTCATCGTGGCGGTGAACTACGCGCGGGTGCCGAAGAAGCGTCCGAAGTTCTGCACCCGGAGCATCCGCGAACGGGACGGCAACCGCTGCCAGTACACGGGCCGGCTGCTCAGTCCGGACGAAGGCTCGATCGACCACATCGTGCCGCGGTCTCGTGGCGGGCCGAACTCCTGGGAGAACTGCGTGTGGGCGAGTCGTGAAGTCAACGCCCGGAAGGGCAATCGCCTGCCGCACGAGGCCGGCTTGAAGCTCCTGGCCGTCCCGCGCGTTCCGAGAGAACTGCCCGCGACGGCGCTCATTCGGAACGTCCACGGCATCAGGGATTGGGATCTGTTCGTGCGCCAATGAAGGCTCAGGAGGGCGGGCGTCGGCGCTCGCCCTCCTGGCTGGTGGGATCTGGGATTGTCATCGATCGTCGCTGCACTCGCGCACGGTCATCCGACCTTCAAGGCCAAAGCACGGCTGCCTGGTCCAAGTGAGGGATTTCGTATTTCACGGACGGCAGGAGCCTTCCCAGTTGCGCAACGCGGCGGCTTGGTCCGGGCCGCGCAAGCCGGTCTTTTGCAGGTCGAGGTAGATCTGGGCGTCGCTGACCCGCGGCAGGTCCTTCACCGCCTGCGATCAGCCAATGCCACGCTTGACGCAGACCCCGGAGGTCTCGATGTCGAGAGCAACAGCAGTGGCACGGCGTCATGTTTTTCGGCGTGGGCATGGTCTTTCGGCAGCGGATGGGGTGGCCACGGGGCAGCGGATTATGGTCGATTTCATGGCTTCCTGCTCGTAGTCCTCGAGTGCCGGGAGCAGGACCTGCGCATTTTTGGCGTAGGCTCGGTGGACGGCTGCGCTGTTGTGGCCGAGGGCTTCCTGCGCGAACCGTGAGGGGCAAGCGGAAGTTCGATGACAAATTGCGAATGACGACCGGGGGCCGGTCCGGGATCCGGCGTTCGGAACGGGGAGAAGGAGGTGTGATTGTCGTGGCGAGGTCCGAGCGGGAGATGTTGCTTTGGTCCTCCCGTGCGACGGCGGTGGTCAATCGCTGCCGCGGGCGGTCTTTCGGAAGCTGACGGTAATGGCGACCAGTTGGTTGGCTGATTGGCCTCGTCAGAGCCGTTTCTTGGAGAACGCGCGTCCGGATCCACTCTTGAGGTAGCGCTCGAAGGCCGCGGCGCGGGCAGCGTCCCGGAACGCAACAGCCGACTTGATCTGCCAGGGGCGGTACTTGAACGTGTGAGGGACGTCTCCGCGATAGTGCCGCGCCAGTCGATCCTCCAAGTTCGTTGCCAATCCAACGTAGAATCGCTTGCGATCAATGCTGGATTCGAGAATGTAGACGTAGTGAAACCCTGGCGTCATTCCACCTCCCCCACAAGGCCTGGCAAACCGCGTCCAGCCCGCGCCTTGATGTCAACCGAGACACTGGCTTGCCGAGCCGAAGCCCGCCTTCGCTCTTCGAGCTTCGGCGCGGCAGCCTTCGCCCCCCGCGTTGCGGGGGGCGAAGGCTGGAGGCGAGGGTCGGAATCGAACCTGAAACCGGCTTCAGACGCGCCAATGTGGCACGTCTTCCCAGGCTAGGCAAGCAGTAGGCCGCCACTATCAGAACGGAGGCGCTTACAAGGCAATCGCTGGAGCTTTCGCTGGAGGTTCGAGTTGCGGTTGTGCCGGGGCGGAGCATCAGGATTTGCCGTACCAGGGACACGGGGTAGGATTCACGAAAGTCCTTGAGAATCAGTTCCTGTTTTGGCCGGACGGGAATATCTGCCAAGGAGGGGTCCTTCATGAGATGACTCGCCGCCCAGCGCAGCTGCTCCACCGCATCCGCTGACCAGACCAGCACCTGTGCATTCTCCTGGTCGATATGCGCGCCATGATGATGCAGAAGCCCGGTCAACCGCTGGGCCTGAGGGACGTGCCCGAGCCACGGCCAGGTCCGGGGCAAGTGCTGGTGCGTGTCGCGGCTTGCGCGGTGTGCCGCACCGATCTGGACGTGCTCGACGGCGAACTGCCCGATCCGAAGCTGCCGTTGATCCTCGGTCACGAGATCGTCGGCCGGGTCGTCGCCCTGGGCGTTGGTGTCACGGGCTTGAGCATAGGCGAGCGAGTGGGCATTCCGTGGTTGGCATGGACGGGGAGGAGTTTCTCCAGTTAGCCCCGAGGGTTCCGATTCGCACTGAAACGCAGGCGTTTTCCCTCGAACAGGCGAATGAGGCGCTGGCGCGCCTGCGGGAAGGGCGACTCCAGGGCGCGGCGGTACTGGCGCCGTGAATCGTCTCATCTCGACCTCAGCCAACGGACGTAACCCGTATAGAGGCGCGTCGAGTCGGGATGGCCGGTGAAGGCCCGGCTGCCGGGGCGGTTCATCAGCCCCTGGTACTGGTAGATCAGGATCGTGTCCACGTGCGGTGACACGGCCTCCAGTTGGGCGCGCACCCGTTCCCACGGCGCCGGGATCAACGGGCTGGTCTGTTGGTTGGGCGGTCCTTCCCAGGCGAACGTCTCGACGTCCGCCCAGAGCGCCCGTTGCGGCACACGATCATGCGCCCGACGCAGCGTGGCGAATGCCCGGGCGCTCTCTGCCGGTCCCATCCGCAGGCAACCGACCTCGTCCTGGTACGCGATGATGTCCACGTCCAACAGCTCCAACTGCCGGACGAACGTGTCGTCGCAGACCGCTTGGTGGGTGCCGTAGGGCGCGGTGAGGGTCTTCGCCTTGGGCATGAGCCGGCGAGCCTCGCGGCTGCTGTCGTTGACGTAGGCGATAAAGGCGTCGGCGAAGTACGGCGAGAGGCAGGCTTCGTTGGGCCAGTACCACCCGTGGAAGCTGCGGTGATGACTGTAGCGCCGGGCGATCTCTTCCATCATCTTGAACCGCTTGCGCGCCCGGTCCGGGTCGCTCAGGGCTCGGGCATCCCATTCGCCGTACCAGTCGCTGCTGATGAAGAACTTCACGCGGTGCCGGTCGGCGGCAGCGAGCAGAGCCTCGATGGGATCGGGGCAGGCCATTTCCAGCTTTGGCAACAGGGGCGTGTCGTAGAACGCCTTGCCGCCTTTGGCGATGGCCAGCAGGACGAGGTATTCCATGCCGAGGTCGGCGACGTCTTTGACCGCGGCATGCCATTGTTCGGCGGTGAAGCGGAGGCAAGCGTCGTTCCAATAGAAATGCCGGCGGTCATCCCACCAGATGCTGATCCAACTGCCGCGGATTGGTTTGATCGCCTCACCGGGTGGCGGGCGCCAGACGCAGGAGGTCGCGAACGGCGCGGACACAAAGCCGGTCCCGATCATTTTCAGGAAATCCCGGCGCGGGGCGAGCATCGGAAGCGGCACGCGTGATGGCGGCTCAGGGTTTACGGGCCAGTTCCTTCTCGATGGCGCTCACCAGTTGAGCAAACTCCTCCTCTTTGTAGCCCACAGTCTGGCGGAGGATCTTGCCGTCCCGGCCGATGACGTAGCTGCGGGGGATGTACTGCGTGGCGTATTTGGCGTACACGTCGCGTTTCGGGTCGCCGGCGACGGGGAAAGTGATCTCGCGCTTCTTGGGGAACGGCGCGAGTTCGTCATTGGTGTGCTCGCGCCCGACGGCGATCATGGCGAAGTCCTGTCCTTTGAACCGCTGCCAAATCTGCTTTTCGAGGGCGGGCATTTCCGCCATGCACGGGCCGCACCAAGTGGCGAAGAAATTCACGAGCACCACCTTACCCTTCATGGCGGAGAGGTCGAAGGCTTTGCCGTCGAGCTTTATGACCGTGAAAGCGGGCGCACGTTGGCCCACTTTGGTGAGCGTGCTTTCCTGCTCGTCAGCCGACCGCGCGGGGCCAAAGCCGGCGAGGAGCAAGCAGGCGGTCGCCAGGATTCGGGTCCAGACCGGCGCAAGAGTCGAGCGAGGCATCGTGTTCATGCCGGCAGCGTACCCGGTTCTCTTGACTTTCCAAGCGTCCCCACGGTGTACGTGGCTGGCGGGTATGAACACCTCGCGCTTTGGATTGGTGGCTTTACTGACGGTCCTACCGGCGTTCACTGGCTTCGTGACGTATCCCGCCCCGCCTTTGGGATGACCGTTCATGGAATGGCAGGCATCGATCAGTCGGCGAGTTGGAACGTCCGCGTCGCCGTCGCCTTGTGACCGTCGTGCTCGATGGTCACCGTGATCGTTGATTGATGATCGCGCAGGAAGATCGCCCGACAGACATAGCCGCTCGGGCGCGTGTTCGCCACAGCGTCGCCGTTGACCGTCACCTTCGCGCCCGGCGGAGCCAATCCGCGCACGTTCACCGCTCGCGGCCCGGCCGGGACGACCGTTCCCTCCGGGGGCGAGGTCTGCACAATCAAGCGGGGGTCCGTTCGCAGCGCTTCGATCTCCTCGGCGATCGCTTGGCGGGTGTCGAGCAGGACGTGCGGATCGCGGGTGTAGTCGTGGAACGACCAGATCACCCGGCGGCAAAGTTCGAGCGGACGTTGGCGTGGGTCCAGCCAGAACGCATCTTCGCCGGTACCTTGCTTGATTTCGCGCAGGCGCTCTTCGAGGGCCCGCAGATACTCGAAATCCTGGAGGCCGTCGCGCTGGGCACTGAAGCGCAGCGAACCGAGCAGCCGATCCTTTCCAGGATAGACGATGGCGCGATCGCCCAAGGGCAGGTCCTTGCTGATGCCTTCCTGGGTGTAGGGGTCGCCCGCGTAGTAGTTGAGGCCCCAGTGGAGGTAACCATCGAGGCGGTAGAGATACTGAATCCAGAACAGCACGCGGGCCTTCAACAACGACTGATCCAGGAACCGGTTGGGATAGCGCCCTAACGGATGGCAGCAAACGTAGAACCACAGTTCTGCCCCATCGCGCCGCACCTGATCGAATCGCGGATACCACAGCGAGAGATGGCTGAGTTTGGGGACGTAGACATCCAGTTTGCCCAGGTACTCGGCTTCGACCGCCTCCAGGCAGCGGACATTGGGCGCGACCGCATGCACACGGTCCACGACGGCCTGGTAAGAGTCTTCGTAGTAGATGAACGGTTCGTCGACGACGCTGGTGACGAAGCGGCGCTGCCAACCGCGACGTTGGATGACCTTATCCCAGGCAGCCAACCGACGGAGGTTCGCTTCGTCTGGTTCGACCCGGCAGTTTGGGTCGAGGATGTCGGCGGTGCGACGCCCGACGCTGTGCAGATGGATCTGGCGGATGCCGGCTTCGAAAGCGACTTCGGCGTATCGCTCCAGCCGGCTGGCATCGTACGTGTAGCCGTTCTGCGCATCGCCGGATTCTTTGATGCGCGAGATTTCGGTGGCGAGGTCGGTCTGACGATGCTCGACGAGGAACGAAGCGAAACGCCGGAGCAAGTCCCAATCATCCGGTCCGTGTCCCTCGAAACCGCCCCCGGGGAACTGCCACCAGTTCACCACCGACAGATGCCGTTCCTTGGGCACCTCGAAATCCCAGACGTGAAGTGCCACTGGCAACTCGACCGAGGCGCCGTCGGCTTTGACGCTGAGACGACCGTCGTAGTCGCCCGCTTCGGCATTCTCGGGCACCAGAACCTCGATCCAGAGTGGTTGCGCTTGCTCGGCCTTCACGGGGATCGCCGGCGCCTCCCAGAAAGGATCAGGGATGCTCGCCGGCGCTCGGGCCACCAGTTCATCGGGCGGCAAGTCACTGTTGCGCGTGATGTCGATGTACCGAACCCACTGCAACCGGACCGCTTGGGCCGGGATGGTCGTGCCGGACGCACGATGCCGCAGATCGCTGATCGTCGCCTGTGCGGCATTGATCTCTCTTGACGACCGAATGACCGCCTGGCCGCTCACGATCTCTCGCCGTGCGCCGCTGAGCTTCAAGGTGTTCGTCCCGGGTTCCCCGGGTTTGGCTGACCGCAGTACTTTGGCTAACGCGTCGGCTGCCCAGAGGTTCACGTCAGACACAGACGGCGTGGCCTGCGCCATCGCCGACCAGGACGTGACCAACAAGGAAATCCAAGCCAATCGTCTCCCAATGGACATCAGAAATCTCCGGTGCATCAATTGATCCTCACGTAGGCAGCGGTTGATGGGGCGTGATGGTGCCAGCCGACAAGGCACCACACGAGCAGAACTGTCGGTTCGGTACCGCCTGTCCTCATCGTAGCAACCGTGCCTCCGCCCAATCGGCATGGTCCGCCATAATGTTGTCTCCTGCATCCGCGACGATCAGGGCCAGCCGCTTCACGCCCACGATGGGGACGGAGATTTCCTGAACGGGCGTCTCGTTCCTAAACACCGCGCTCCGGAACACTTCCTTGCCGTCGGCCTCAACGACGAACACCACGGAGCCGCCGCTGACCTCCTGGTCTTTGCCGATGGTGGCGGCGAAGGTAGCGAAGCCCTCGGGCACCGAATAGACAATCCGGGATACAGCATGGGCGCCGATACCGCGCACGAATGGTCTGCCACTCAGGGTCATTGGTTTCTCCATGATGCTGCGGTTGCGTTGGGCCTGGCCCCACCCGGTACTTGCCTCGGTCCAATCGAGCGCGTCGAGGTAGATTCCGTCAATCCGCACAATCCGGCGCATCGCCGTCCGGGTGTTGGCCGAGTCGGCCTTGCGCGCAGATATGGGGACGAGCAGCCGCGACCAGGGGACGCGGTTGGCACGGTAGGCCGGAAAGGCGGGGCCATCCACGACCAGCGGCTCTGAGGGCGTCGGGGCCGTTACGTCGCCGCGCAAAAACACTCCGGCAGGGCAATGGAGAGCAGGGCCGCTCACTTCGATCCGCGGCTCTGCCTTCGCAGCCCATGCCACCTTGGGCGAAGGCCGGGCGACGGGCTCGACGGTCGGCCGGTCGGTAGGCACCAGCTCGATGAGTTGGGTCTCATAGGGCCCGAGCGGCAGCTTTGGGGATTCGGTCTGTGGCGCCAGGTGCCCGATCAACGTTGGTCTCGGATACAGCATCCGGACCTCGACACGGTTCGTTGTCCGCACCATCGCCGGCAGCGCGAGGCTGGTCTCCTCCATCCAGGGGTTGCGCAGGCAGAAGACCTGCCGAGTCTCGCCGAGGAAGGCATACCCGTAGGCCTCGCGCCGCTCAGGATGGCCACCGAAGGGCAGAGGCTCCTGCAGGAACGCGCGATGGTGCCGCGCCCACCGCATCGCATCGGCGAAGAAGCGCCACGCTTCCGCGTCCATGAACTTTGGATTGATGTAGGAAGAGATGAACCAACGCCCGCGCCCGATCGCCATCACTGCGTGGTTTTGAAACGCGCCCGGACATTGCACGATGAGGTCGAAGCACTGCAGAGCGGAACTAGGCATCAGAAACGAACCGCGTCCCTCGAGGTTCTTGATCTCGCGTGCCGTCGTCATGGATTCGAGATAGTCGGGCGCCGGGCAGCGGCCGTAAGGGCTATCGTCGCCGAAGGGACCGATGATGAACGGCACGTGCATCAGCCACCACGGACTGGGCTGGTACCCGAAGCAGGTTGGTTCCAGCGCGATGTCGGGGTTCAGGGCGCGCAACGCGTCGAACACCCCCATCAAGCCTTCCGCGATCGGTGCGAATCTCTCCGGAAACTGCTTCGGGTCGATTTCCCATAGGGACTTCGGGTCAGACCAACCGGCGTCCAGGGCGTACGAATCGAAGAAGAAGCCGGTTGGGTCGTAGAGGCTCGCCTTCAGCGCAGCGATGTTGCCCAGCACGAATTGCGCGGAGGACGGCACGGGCGCCGTCCACCAGTCATTGTAGTGCACGTGCATGTCCTTGGGCTTCACACGCACGGTGTCGAGGTAGCGCAGGAACGCGTGGCGCAAAGCCTCGCTGCCCGCCGTCGCCCTATCCTTGTCTGTTGCCGACCCAAACACCGCTCCCGGCAGTTCGGTCCACGCTCTGCCCAAGCGTGCATGGATGGCTTGCCCCAGGGCGAAGGAATCGCCTTGGGCGGTGCAGCGGGCCGACGGGTGTTCGATACCGGCAAAGACCCGGTCGCCAAAAACGGGCGAGGAGACGAACTCGGGGCCCATCAACCGGAAATTCTGCCCCGTGATCTGGAGTTCGAGCAGACCGACGCGCCGCACGAGGACCGGTTCTCCGCGCGCTCGCAGGAATGTCTGGATGCGGAGCGTCCGTCCATCCAAGCAAAAGGAATACACCTGCCGCACCTCGATGGCCGGATCTGCAAGCGCGGTCTGCAATTCGATCTGCTGGTCCGTGGCGACCTGGTGAGCGAATCCGACTTCGCCGAGATTCGTGCGCTGGCCAGCCACGGTCTCGACGCTGAACCTCGGTCCGCCAATGTGCCAGTCGCTGCCCCCGGCGAGATCCCGGTAGCCCGCCCACCGACAAGCCCCATCCGCCACCGCGAAGGCGGCCTCAACCCCATCGCTGCCGCGCAGCACTCCTGCCTCAGCCGCTCTCAGGGCATGGTGAGCCACAGCCCCGTTGAGCATCAGGAGCACCGCGAGTCGTGCCAGCAGTTTTCGGCTCCCTGCCATCCGCCTCAGCCACGGCTGTCGCGCGGAGATCGCGCTCTTCAAAGGGAGCGAGGCGATCTGGCTTCGCGGTTCGCGCACGACCGGAGCATACTCGCAGTGGGGGGGGCACTCCAAGTCAGAAGGCGAGGCCATGAACGGCCGGAAGGCAGCTAACATGTCCGCCGAAGCCGACACTCAACTCGAGCGTCACCGTGCAGCGCCTCGAAGTCCAGCCGGCTAACTGGAAAGCGATGCGGGGGAGGATCTGCGAGTGTCGCCGCGAACCGGAGCTTGAAAGCACGGCTGTCGTTGGGAGTAATTCCATCGGAAACGGGAAGACTCGGATTCTCAAAGGGTTCTGGGCATCCTCGGACGCATGGTCGGCTGGCTGATTCTGCTCCTTCGCTTCGCCGTGGCGGCCGTGAATGGCCGCCGCAACTTGCTCTTGGATTCCCCAAGTAGGCGGACTCCGTCATCGCTACGAGCGGCGAGCCGCTTGAGGTCACCGGTCTCGGCACCCATGCAGGCAGTCACCGGGTCGACCCGCACTGCCGCCCGTCGCTTGAGACCGCTCGCAATGACCCGCTCCGCGGTCCACCACGAAAAGGTCTTCCATCGCCTGCCATCTCACCGCCTACCGGACTCGATCCCCCATTCTTCGCTGTCGGATGAAGTTCTTGCCAACGCCCCCCCCCGGCGGGGGACCTGGGCGCGAGTAGAATTGGAAGTGTGCTGGCCAACGTCCTCTCCCCAAGGGCAAGCTGGGCCCAAGATGACCCTCCCCCCGAAAGTACTAGTTGACTGTAACCACGGCCCTATGGTATACGTCTGCCACATTTGATGCGAACCTGCATGAACATTCTAGCCGCGAAGAGACCGACGACGATAGTCGCGCGAGCGACACGTCGTGAATGGTCGAGCGGTACTATGTTCCGCCTTAGTTCCGATCAAGGCTTGGGACATAACCCCCGGCCAGATCGACGAGGTGAGCAGGTGTAAAGCGTCCAAAGAGGACCACGATTTACCAGCCCTGCTTACCGATGGTGAGCGGGGCTTTTTCTTTTCCCTATGCACCACTGAAACCGAAACCAATGAACGAAAGGACCGACATGGTGAGTGAGATAAGACGCGACATCTAGCTGATGTCCGAGATGCCAACACGAAATGGGACGTGGGAGAGCCGAGGTTCTCCGCCGGTGGGGTGTGCCCGCCGGTCGCAATCCAGCACGTCGCGCGAGTTTGGCCTGGATTTACAGTCAAAGGGCTTCCTAGGAGGTGTGCCCGTAAACACCGAAACAACCGCCGTGAAACCGCGGGTTGGGATCGAGTAGATCACCAAGAGGTGTTTGATCTTTGTTGAAATGGCGCGGGCCGGGAGTGCGGTTGACGTGCTCCCGGCCCCTTTCAATTTCCGCGGCTGTGATTTAACAGGCCAGAATGGCTCCTTGCCATGGAGCATGTCCGGGTGCGATTCCCGGCAGCCGCACCAATTTCCAGACAAGCCGGGCACCAGCGTGCGGTGGAGTCTCCAAAACTCTGCCGGTCGGGGGCAGCACCCGAACGGCTTGCCAATTGGGGTCGTGGCAGACAAGCAATGCACCTGCCCTGCAAGCAGGCCCATGCGGGAGCGTTATCCGCCGACTCCACCAATTGAAATTCTTGATGGGCCACACGGCTTTCTTCTTCCGACAGGTTACCTCCAGCTTGGCCCATCAAGAATTTCAACAGGGAAGTGATCCGGCTGCCCGGCTGTAACCCGGGTGTCGCAAAACGAGCCGGAAGCGACGACTGGAGCGTTACCAGCACTTCCCACCAGCCTTCGCCCTCCACTTCGTTCCGGGCTACGGCTCGGCGAGCCAACCCGCGGACCACCGCGTCGGGGAGAAGGCTGCCGCGCCGAAGTCCGTCAGGACGCAGGCGGGCCATTTCGTACCTGTAGCTCAAATCAGCGGAGCAACCCGTTGTCTGCGGGAAGGGTGCTTGCGCACGGCGATCTGGGTGCAAGTCCCATCGGGTCCGCCAATCCCCGGCGGAGGTCAGCGAACAAGGTGGCTGAACTCTGCCCTGCTACAGAACAAGTCCCCGGTGCCCTCCTGGATTCACCGGGGCATCTCAGCGCGTAGCGCAGTAGCCAACGCACTCGGCTTGGGACCGAGGATGTTGGCCGTGCGCAAGCACCAGGTGCAGCTCCTGCCGCGCTGACCAATTTCCGAAGCTGCCGTGGCCGAGCGAGAGCAGGCATCCGTTTCCTAAACGGACCGAGGCAGGCTTGCCGCGCCGGAGCGCGAAGCGCGGAGGCGGGTGCAACTCCTGCCGGCAGCGCCAGTGCTCAGTGGGATAACAGTAGTCCACCCGGTTGTTACCCGGGACGGTGCTGGTGCGACTCCAGCCTGAGCAGCCAATTCACGGAAGGCAGGCAGATCCAAGCTGGCTGCACCTGTCCCGAAAACAGGATCGGCGCAAGCCGAGGCGGGAGCATTACCCGTGCCTTCCGCCAATCAACAACCCAAAACCAAAGGAACCCTATGCTCAAATCCGTCATCCGACTCCAAAGCCAGTTACTCGTCCGAAGGGCGTTCAAGCCGAGCGCCAAACTCAAACCCGGACAGCGCGGTCGGGCGGTAAAGTTCCGCCCAAGCCGTGCGGGTCCGATCCGAATCCAGTATGAAACTTGAACACATTGAATCGAAGTTCGCCGCCATGGGCGCGCGCCTGAAGGTGCGCGCCATCCCCTCACGCTGGCAGCAGGGGGAGCGGCATTGGTTGAGTCCGCAGGATTACGCCATCGACATCCAACGTGATCGTCACGGCGAGTTCTTTGAACTCCGCCTGCCGACCCATCTGGCCGAGGTCGTGGACTTCTCCGTCCTCAACGTCAAGCCAGAGCGGCAACATCTGCTCCTGTCGGCCCGCAAGCTCCTCGACAAGCCGCAGACGGACCGTTTCCTCTGCGGCCATGACGAACGGCATTGGTTCGTCGCGGCGGTGCCCGGTCGCGTCTCGAACGTGGCCGACGCGATGGAATCGCTCAAGCCCGCCGAAGTGCAGGTGGCCCAGGCCCGTGAGGGCTTGAATAGCCGCCAGCGCAATCGTCGGCGCAATGCGGCGTTCCGTCGCCAGGGCGAATGGTTCTTCGTTCCGGCCCCTGACCTGGTCGTTGACCCGGTACGGGTGCTGCACAACGAACCCATCCGTCGCGGTCGGGGCAAGCCGCACCTCGTGCAGGAGTTGTCCCGGGTGGGCGGCACGAAGGTGTATGTCTGCCGGGAGTTCCCCAACGGTTTGACCGAGAAGGAATACCAGCAGTACGTGCGCGAGCGACCGGAGCGTGCCCGCATGGGGTGGCGAGTGATGGTGCGTGACGCGGGTGTGTATGCCCGGGGCACGGTGCGTCACAGCGACCATGCGACCATCACGTTACCGTTCTGGCACCGGGTGTTGATGAATACCGAGACCCAGACCCGCACGATGGCCAACGTGGCGTTCCTCGACTAAAGCAATCATCGGGAGGCGTTCCTCGCGAGCGCCTCTCGATCCCCTTTTCCGTCCTGTAGCTCAAAAGCAGAGCGCCCGGTTGATAACCGGAAGACCGTGGAGCGTTACCACGCGGGACGACCATTTTGTCTCCACTGGATGGTGTAGGCAGTCTGCACGCCCGGCTGAAGCCCGGGAAGTGTCGGTGCGATTCCGACTCCAGTGGCCATTCCTTTGGGGCGTGCCCATGGGCGCCCCGTATCCGTTCCCCACAACCATGAACACGACCTTTGGGACTTCCGTGCGCCTCATTGCCTCGCCGGGCGCGTGGATCGAAGGCGAAGCCGTGCGCCAGTTGTACGCCTGTGCCCGTCTTGACGGAGTGCGACAAACGGTCGGATTCCCCGACCTTCACCCCGGCAAGGGAGTGCCGATCGGCGCCGCGTCTGTCACCGAAGGTGTGATCTACCCGCACCTGATCGGCGGGGACATCGGCTGCGGCATGACGCTGTGGCAGACGGACCTGCCGCTTCGGATGACGCCAGGTGTCCCGGCGGCTCTCTTCCGTCCGTGAATGCAAAGCAGCCCGAGCACCCGGCCCTTCAAGCCGGTCCTAGTCGGTGCGAGTCCGACCACGGACGC
>Ga0209605_1002607_pt1 | contig 17089 bp, 16 predicted proteins | sample AD_UKC035_MetaG_FD_184408 | JGI IMG/M metagenome (GOLD analysis project Ga0209605, IMG submission 184408) | Active sludge microbial communities of municipal wastewater-treating anaerobic digesters from USA - AD_UKC035_MetaG (SPAdes) (version 2) | ecosystem: Engineered > Bioreactor > Anaerobic >...
CACCGACGACGAGCGCCTGCGCGCCGCCGCCAGCCGCGAGACCATCGAGGCGCGCCTGGCCACGCTCACCCAGCGCGAGCGCGAGGTCATGGAGCTGATCCTCGAAGGCAAGTACAACAAGGTGATCGCCGACGACCTGTCGATCTCGATGCGCACCGTGGAGGCGCACCGCTCGCGCATCTTCGAGAAGATGGAGGTGCGCTCGGCGGTGGAGCTGGCACAGCTGCTGACCACGCTGCGCACCTGAGCGCGGGCGCCACCGTGCCGCGCTCAGGGTGGCGGCGCGGGGGTGACGCCGCCCGGTCGCCACTCCGGCACGAGCCCCGCTGCCCCCGGCGCGCAGGCGAACTCCGCCGCCACGCCGATGCCGCCCACCCACGCGGGCTCGCCGTCCACCCACAGCACCGGCAGGCGGTCGCGCAGCCACGCGGGAATCGCGGCCTCCTGGCAGAGCTTGCGCAGCTCGCGCCGCGGCCGCGCGGGGTGCAGTCGCATGCGCAGACCCTCGCGCCGGGGCCCGAGCAGGACCTCGCCGGCATCTTCGAGGCAGCCCCTGCCCAGTCCAGCGCCGATCGACGCCACGAGGCGTACTTCATCCCCGCCCCAGTGCATCGCCGCCTCGCCCTGCCAGTGCAGCGCCTGCGGAGCGGGCGGCTGCGCCGGCTCCAGCCACACACGATCGCGGTAGGCGCAGCACACCCAGGCGCCGAGCGGCAGGCGCAGGGGGTGGGCGGGATCGCACGCGCGCAGCTGGCGCAGGGCTTCGCCGAGCGGCGCCGCGCCGGGCAAGGGCGCACCGGACCCGAGCAGCAGCCAGCGCAGCAGGTTGGCCTGGCGCGCCGGCGTCAAGGCGAGCAAGTCCGCGCGGCACAGCACGGGCGCGCCGCAGGCCGCGGCATCGATCGCGGCGAGTTCGCCGAGCAGCGCGTCGGCCTCGGCGAAATGCGCGGCAGCGCGCGCCAGGTTCGGCACCGCCGCCGGGAAGAGGCCTTCGGCCACCGGCAGCAGACGATGGCGGAGGGCGTTGCGGGTGAAACGCAGCTCGGCGTTGCTCTCGTCCTCCACCCAACCGAGTCCGTACGCGCCCGCCCACTCGAGCAGCTGCGCGCGGCGCAGCCCGAGCAGCGGGCGCAGCCGCCCCACCCGCCCTGCCCCGCCCGGCTCCACCGCGCGCATCGCTGCCGCCCCGCGCACGCCCGTGCCGCGCAGCAGGCGGAACAGCAGGGTCTCGGCCTGGTCGTCCTGGTGATGGCCGAAGGCGAGCCAGTCGCAGTCCACTTGGGCGAGCGCGGCGTGGCGCGCGGCGCGCGCGGCGGCCTCGAGGCCGTCGGCGTGGGCGCGCTCGACTTCGACGCGGAAGACTTGCAGGTGAACGCCCGCGGCCAAGCAGCGCTCGGCGCAGGCGCGCGCCCAGGCGGCGGCATTCGGGCTGAGGCCGTGGTCGACGTGGGCGGCGCGCAGGCTGAAGCCGAAGCGCGGCTGCAGGCGGCGCAGGAGCTCGAACAGCACCACCGAATCGACCCCGCCGGAGAGCGCGCAGCACACGCGACTGCCGGCGCCGACACTGGCAGCCGCGAGGACCGCGGCGGCGGATTCGGGCAGCACGTCGGCGGGCGGGGTCCTCATCGATGGAGTCGCGAGCGCAGGCGCAGCAGCGCGCGCCCGACCGGGCTCGAGCGGCGAGAAGGCCTCAGGCCGCCTTCTCCTTGTAGCGGCCGTAGCTCATCAGCTTCTGGTAGCGCTGCTCGACGAGTTCGGAGGGCGACAGCGCCTCGAGCTCGCGCAGCGCGTCGGCCAAGGCACGCTTGAGCGTGGCGGCCATGGCGCGGTGGTCGCGGTGGGCGCCACCGATCGGCTCGTCGATCACCTTGTCGACTAGCTCGAGCGACTTCAGGCGTGCCGCGGTGATGCCCATGGTCTCGGCCGCGTCGGCGGCCTTCTCCGCGCTCTTCCACAGGATGGAGGCGCAGCCCTCGGGCGAGATCACCGAGTAGGTGGAGTACTGCAGCATCAGCACGCGGTCCGCCACCGCGATCGCGAGCGCACCGCCCGAGCCGCCTTCGCCGATGATGGTGCTGATGATCGGGGTCTTGAGCTCCGACATCAGGTAGATGCTGTGGCCGATCGCCTCGGACTGGCCGCGCTCCTCGGCGCCGATGCCGGGATAGGCGCCCGGGGTGTCGACGAAGGTAAACACCGGCAGCGCGAACTTCTCCGCCAGCTTCATCAGGCGCATCGCCTTGCGGTAGCCCTCGGGGCGCGGCATGCCGAAGTTGCGCGCGATCTTTTCCTTGGTGTCGCGGCCCTTCTGGTGGCCGATCACCACGCAGGCCTGGCCGTTGAAGCGCGCCAGCCCGCCCACGATGGCGCGGTCATCGGCATAGCTGCGATCGCCGTGCAGCTCGTGGAAGTCGGTGAACATCAGGCTGGCATAGTCCAGCGTGTAGGGGCGCTGCGGGTGGCGCGCGACCTGGGCGATCTGCCAGGGGCTGAGCTTGGCGTAGAGGTCCTTGGTCAGCGACTGGCTCTTGGCCTCGAGCCGCTTGATCTCGTCGGAGATATCGACGGCTGGATCGTCCTGGACGAAGCGGAGCTGGTCGATCTTCTCCTCGAGTTCGGAGATCGCCGTTTCGAAATCAAGAAAGGTGGTCTTCATCCCGGGCTGTCCCAGTCAAAAATGTGCGCCATTGTAACGCCAGCCGCCCGGCCGCGTACGGCGCGCGTGCTGCAGCGCAAAAGCGCGGCGTGCGCACAAAAGAACGGGGCGGCGCCTCGCGGCCACCGCCCCTTTGCGGATGTCGCCCGCCGCGGCGGGCGATCCGGGTCAGTCGTTGTTGGCGAAACCCAGCAGGTGCAGCAGGCTGGTGAAGAGGTTGAAGATCGACACGAACAGCGACACCGTGGCCATGATGTAGTTGGTCTCGCCACCATGGATGATGTTGCTGGTCTCGAACAGGATCAGGCCAGACATCAGCAGCACGAAGGCGGCCGAGACGGTCAGCGACAGCGCCGGGATCTCGAAGAAGATCGCGCCCAGGCCGGCGAGGAAGGCCACCAGGATGCCGACCATCAGGAAGCCGCCCATGAAGGAGAAGTCCTTCTTGGTCGTCACCGCGTAGGCCGACAGGCCGAGGAAGATCGCCGCGGTGCCGGCCATCGCCTGCATCACGATCGAGCTGCCGTTGGGGAGCGCCAGGTACGAGGAGATGATCGGGCCGAGGGTGAAGCCCATGAAGCCGGTCAGCGCGAACACGAACACGATGCCAAGGCTGCTGTCGCGGAACTTGGTGGTGGCGAACAGCAGGCCGAAGTAGCCGACCAGCGTGATCAGGATGCCCAGGCGCGGCGCGCCCATCGCCATCGACAGGCCGGCGGTCAGCGCCGAGAAGGCCAGCGTCAGCGACAGCAGCATGTAGGTGTTGCGGATGACCTTGTTGGTCTGCAGGACCGAGACTTCGGCCCGGCCCAGGGTGCTGATGCGGTTTTCCATGGTGGAAGTCCTCCAGTGGGATCGTCGATTTGTTTTGGAACCGGCGCCGAACGGGCGGACGACCGGGGGTTTGCTGCAGGGACTACGAAAGAATCATGCCGGGATCGCGGCCATCGCCGGCCCGCGCTGGTGGCGGCGCACGCGCTGGGCGAGCACGCGGGCAACCCGGTCGGCCGCCTCGTCCACCGCGGCTCGCACGTCGAGCTGGGTGATCGCGAACACCACGTCGGGCAGGTTGCGCAGGCGCAGCTGCACGACGCAGCGCTTGTCGGTGCCGCCCTCCGGACCATTCACCGCGGCGACCTTCACGCGCGCCCACTGGATGTGGTCGCGGAAGCGGCCGATCGACGAACGCATCCGCTGCGCCACGTAGTCGCGCAGGCCGGGGGCGGTCTCAACACCGTCGCAATGCAGATCGATACGCATGTCCAGTCTCCTTCGTTTTCGTTGCACGGATCCATCGGGCCCTGTGCTCCGGTGGATACTACCGCTCAGACTGTTCGATAGAATCTCGGTTCAGCAGAATTTGAATCCGATTTTTCCGAAGTATCGAATCGCGTGCGCCGGAGGCGACCCATGCTGAACTACAAGCAGCTCCATCATTTCTGGACCGTGGCCCGTGCGGGTGGGATCGTGCGCGCGGCGGAACGTTCCGGGCTGGCGCCGCAGACCCTGTCGGGCCAGATCGCCACGCTGGAGACCGATCTCGGCGTGAACCTCTTCAAGCGCCAGGGCCGCGGCCTGGTGCTGACCGAGACCGGACGCATGGTGCTGGACTACGCCGAGGAGATCTTCCGCCTCGGCAACGAGCTCGAGGAAGCGCTGCAGAGCCGCGCCACCGGGCGTGCCGTGCCCTTCCGCGTGGGCATCGCCGACGTGGTGCCGAAGGCGATCGCGTGGCTGCTGCTGGCGCCGTCGATGGACCTCCCCGAGCCGATGCGCATCGTCTGCCGCGAGGGCAAGTTCGACGCCCTGCTCGGCGAGCTCGCCATCCACAAACTCGACGTGGTCCTCGCCGACAGCCCGCTGCCGCCCGCCATGGACGTGCGCGGCTTCAGCCATGCGCTCGGCGAGTCGACCATCGGCTTCTACGCCGCGCCCGCGCTCGCCGCCCGCCTCGCCGGCGACTTTCCCGCCCATCTCGACGGCGCACCGCTGCTGCTGCCGGGGGTCGAGGCCAGCGTGCGCGGGCCGCTGCTGCGCTGGATCGAGGCCGCCGGGCTGCGTCCGCGCATCGTCGGCGAGTTCGACGACAGCGCGCTGATGCGCGCCTTCGCCGAGGCCGGCGCGGGCATCTTCCCGAGCGCATCACTGGTCGGCGAGCAGCTCTGCCGCCAGGGCGGGCTGGTGCACCTGGGGGACGCGAAAGGGGTCACCGAAACCTATTACGCGATCTCGGTCGAGCGCAGGCTGACCCACCCCGCGGTGCGCGCGATCAGCGAGGGCGCGCACGCGAAGCAGAACTTCGCCTGATTTGATTTTCGCCCCGGAGCGCTCCAGAATCGCGGGCCGGAAACGGGCGCGGGGACGCGACACCGGGGTCCGGCCTGCGCAGGGACGGAAGCGGCCGATCGGGTTGCGGGAAGCTGGGGGCGGAAAAGCGAACGGAGAACTCCGCCGCGAACGACGCTGGGACGGGCGTGGTCGAACGCCGCGCCCATCGAAGAAAGCCCTGCGGTCGATGATCGACCGACGGAGCCAGAAACTGGTGCCGAGAGTGGGACTCGAACCCACACACCTTGCGGCGGCGGATTTTGAATCCGCTGCGTCTACCGATTCCGCCATCCCGGCACGGGACGCGCATTATCCCCGAACACGAGCCGGGGCGGCAAGCGAGCCGTCGCCCGCGCCCGCCGGACCAGAACAATCTCCACCGAACACGACACGATGTCCCTCACCCTCGCCGACTTCGACTACACCCTGCCCGCCGAGCTGATCGCCCAGGCACCACTGCCCGAGCGCAGCGCCAGCCGCCTGCTGGTGGTGGAGCCGCAGGAGAATGCCGCGCCGCGGCTCACCGACGCGGTGTTCTCCGCCCTCGCCGAGCGCATCGATCCCTGCGACCTGCTCGTCTTCAACGACACCCGCGTCATCCACGCCCGACTGCACGGCGTCAAGGACAGCGGCGGCCAGGTCGAGGTGCTGATCGAGCGACCGGTCGGGCCACACGAGGCGCTCGCCCAGGTGCGCGCGAGCAAGTCGCCGAAGACCGGCAGCCGGCTGCGGCTGGCGGACGCCTTCGAGGTCGAGGTGCTCGGCCGCGTCGGCGAGTTCTTCCACCTGCGCTTTCCGGTCGGCGAGGACCTGCTCGTACTGCTCGAGCGCCACGGCAAGCTGCCGCTGCCGCCCTACATCCAGCGCGCCGCCGGCGAAGCCGACGAGTCGCGCTACCAGACGGTCTACGCACGCGAGCCCGGCTCGGTCGCCGCGCCCACCGCCGGCCTGCACTTCGACGACGCGCTGCTCGCGCGCATCGCAGAGCGTGGGGCGAAGTGCGCCTGGCTCACCCTGCATGTCGGCGCCGGCACCTTCCAGCCGGTGCGGGTGGACGACCTCGGCGAACATCGCATGCACCGCGAGCGCTACGTGATCCCGCAGGAAACCGTTGATGCCATCGCCGCCACCCGCGCCGCCGGCGGCCGCGTGATCGCGGTCGGCACCACCAGCATGCGCGCACTCGAGGCGGCAGCACAGGACGGCCCGCTCGAGGCCGGCAGCGGCGAGACCGAGATCTTCATCCTCCCCGGCTTCCGCTTCCAGGTGGTGGATGCGCTGGTCACCAACTTCCACCTGCCCAAATCCACCCTGATGATGCTGGTCTCCGCCTTCGCCGGCATGGACAGCATCCGCCGCGCCTATGCCCACGCGGTCGAACAGCGCTACCGCTTCTTCAGCTACGGTGACGCGATGTTCATCACCCGCAAGAACGAATCCGAGAACGACAACAACGACGATGCAGTTTGAACTCCTCACCACCAACGGCGGCGCCCGCCGCGGCCGCCTGACCCTCGCCCACGGCGTGGTCGAGACCCCGGTGTTCATGCCGGTCGGCACCTACGGCACGGTCAAGGCGATGACGCCAGCGATGCTCGCCGACATCGGCGCGCAGATCTGCCTGGGCAACACCTTCCACCTGTGGCTGCGCCCGGGGCTGGACATCATCGGCGCGCACCAGGGCCTGCACCGCTTCATGGCCTGGGACAAGCCCATCCTCACCGACTCGGGCGGCTTCCAGGTGTTCAGCCTGGGCGCGCTGCGCAAGATCACCGAGGAAGGCGTCAAGTTCGCCAGCCCGATCGACGGCGCGAAGCTCTTCCTCACGCCCGAGATCTCGATGCAGATCCAGAGCGTGCTGAACTCGGACATCGTGATGATCTTCGACGAATGCACGCCCTACCCCGCCACCCGCGACGAAGCCGCGAAGTCGATGCGCCTGTCGCAACGCTGGGCCAAGCGTTCGCGCGACGAGTTCGATCGGCTGGGCAACACCAACGCCCTGTTCGGCATCGTCCAGGGCGGCATGTACGAGGACCTGCGCGACGAGTCGCAGGCCGCACTCGAGGACATCGGCTTCCACGGCTTCGCCATCGGCGGCCTGTCGGTCGGCGAGCCCAAGGAGGACATGGCGCGCATCCTCGCCCACACCGCGCCACGCCTGCCGCAAGGCAAGCCGCGCTACCTGATGGGCGTGGGCACGCCCGAGGACATCGTGGAAGGCGTCGCCGCCGGCATCGACATGTTCGACTGCGTGATGCCCACCCGCAACGCCCGCAACGGCTGGCTGTTCACCCGCTTCGGCGACATCAAGATCAAGAACGCGGTGCACAAGGCCGACACCCGGCCGCTGGACCCTTCCTGCGACTGCTACACCTGCCGCAACTTCAGCCGCGCCTACCTGCACCACCTGCACCGCACGGGCGAGATCCTCGGCAGCATGCTCAACACGGTGCACAACCTGCGCTACTACCAGACCCTCACCGCCGAGCTGCGCGCGGCGATCGCGGCGGGCGAGTTCGTGCCCTACGTGCAGCGCTTCCGCAGCGAGCGCGCCACCGGCACGGGCTGAACCCTTCGCCGCGCGGGCCGTCTCACCCGTCCCGGGCCGCATCCCGGCTACTGCTATACTTCATCGTTTTTCTTCCAACCGGAGTTTCAACGTGCTGATTTCCAATGCCTACGCCCAGGCCGCTGGCGCCGCCGACCCCACCGGAGGCCTGATGGGCCTGCTGCCGCTGATCCTGATGTTCGTGGTGCTGTGGTTCCTGATGATCCGCCCGCAGATGAAGCGCGCGAAGGAGCACAAGGCCATGGTCGAAGCGCTCGCCAAGGGTGACGAGGTCGTCACCGGCGGTGGCATCGCCGGTCGCGTCGTCGAGGTCGGCGACAGCTTCGTGCAGATCGAAGTCGCCCCCAACACCGTGGTCGCCGCGCAGAAGCAGGCCGTCGCCACCGTGCTGCCCAAGGGCACGCTGAAGGCGCTCTGACCCTCCCGGCGCGGCGGCGGGCGGCGCGACCGCCCGGCCGCCGCGGGCCCATGGCCGGCCCCTGCATCCCATCGCCGCCCCGTCCACGGGTGCGGCCAGGCGCCCGGCAGGCGCGACCCGACGCGTCCCGTCGGGCCCCGCTCCACCCAAATTCCCGCCGACGATGAACCGCTATCCCCTCTGGAAGAACCTCCTGATCGGCCTCGTGCTGCTCTGGGGCCTGCTCTACACCCTGCCCAACTTCTACGGCGAGGTGCCGGCGGTGCAGGTGTCCAGCGCCAAGGCCACGCTCAAGCTCGACGCCGCGGCCACCACCGACCGCATCGCCGGCGCGCTGAAGGCCGCCGGCATCGACAACACCGGCATCTTCTCCGACGCCAACAGCGTGCGCGCCCGCTTCAAGGACACCGAGACCCAGCTGCGCGCGAAGGACGTCATCGAGCAGGCCTTCAACCCCGACGCATCCGATCCGTCCTACGTGGTCGCGCTCAACCTGCTGTCGGCCTCGCCGAGCTGGCTGACCTCGATCCAGGCGCTGCCGATGTACCTCGGCCTCGACCTGCGCGGGGGCGTGCACTTCCTGCTCGAAGTGGACATGCCGGGCGCGCTGGTCAAGCGCCTCGACTCGACCACGGGCGACCTGCGCACCCTGATGCGCGACAAGAGCGTGCGCCACGCCGGCATCACCCGCGAAGGCAACACCGTGGTGATCCGCTTCCGCGACGCCGCCCAGCGCGAGGCGGGGCGGCGCGCGATCCTGGACAGCACCGCCGACCTGCAGCTCGTCGAGCGTGACGATTCCGCCGACGACCTCAAGCTGGTCGCCACGCTGACGCCGCAGGCGCAGCAGACCATGCGCGACTTCGCGATCAAGCAGAACATCACCACCCTGCACAACCGCATCAACGAGCTTGGCGTCGCCGAGCCGGTGATCCAGCAGCAGGGCGCCGAGCGCATCGTGGTGCAGCTGCCCGGCGTGCAGGACGTCGCCAAGGCCAAGGACATCCTCGGCCGCACCGCCACGCTGGAAGTGCGCATGGTGGACGACACTCCGGGCGCGATCGAACAGGCGCTCGCCGGCAGCGTGCCCTTCGGCACCGAGCTGTACACCGAGCGCGGCGGCTCGCCGCTGCTGGTCAAGAAGCAGGTCGTGCTCACCGGCGACCGCCTCACCGACGCCCAACCCGGCTTCGACGGCCAGACCAACGAACCCGCGGTGCACCTGACGCTGGACGCCGCCGGTGCACGCATCTTCCGCGACGTCACGCGCGAGAACGTCGGCAAGCGCATGGCCATCCTGCTCTTCGAGAAGGGCAAGGGCGAGGTCGTGACCGCGCCGGTGATCCGCAGCGAGATCGGCGGCGGGCGCGTGCAGATCTCGGGCCGCATGAGCACGGTCGAGGCCAACGACGTCGCGCTGCTGCTGCGCGCCGGCTCGCTGGCCGCGCCGATGGAGATCATCGAGGAGCGCACCGTCGGCCCCAGCCTGGGCGCAGAGAACATCCAGAAGGGTTTCAACTCGACGCTGTGGGGCTTCCTCGCGATCGTCGTGTTCATGTGCGCCTACTACCTGCTGTTCGGCCTGGTGTCCTCGATCGCGCTTGCGGCCAACCTGTTGCTGCTGGTGGCGCTGCTGTCGCTGCTGCAGGCCACGCTGACCCTGCCGGGCATCGCCGCGATGGCGCTCACGCTCGGCATGGCGATCGACGCCAACGTGCTGATCAACGAGCGCATCCGCGAGGAGCTGCGCAACGGCGCCAGCCCGCAGGCGGCGATCGCGGCCGGCTACGACCGCGCCTGGGACACCATCCTCGACTCCAACATCACCACGCTGATCGCGGGCATCGCGCTGCTGGTGTTCGGCTCCGGCCCGGTGCGCGGCTTCGCGGTGGTGCACTGCCTGGGCATCCTGACCTCGATGTTCAGCGCGATCCTGGTGTCGCGGATGCTGATCAACTTCATCTACGGCCGTCGCCGCAAGGTGGACAGCCTGTCGATCGGCCAGGTGTGGAAGCCGGAAGGCAAATAAGCGGACGAACGCACAGGAAACACGACCATGGAATTCTTCCGCATCAAGAAAGACATCCCCTTCATGCGCCACGCGCTGGTGTTCAACGTCATCTCGTTGCTCACCTTCGCGCTCGCGGTGTTCTTCCTCGCCACCCGCGGCCTGCACCTGTCGGTGGAGTTCACCGGCGGCACCCTGGTCGAGGTCAGCTACGCGGAGGCACCGCAGCTCGAGCCGATCCGCAGCGCGCTGGCCGGCAGCGGCTATCCGGACGCGCAGGTGCAGAACTTCGGCAGCGCGCGCGACCTGCTGATCCGTCTGCCCAACCGCGAGGATCTCGACACCTCGCGCGTGTCCGAGACGGTGATGAGCACGCTGCAGCAGGCCGGCGGCCCGGCGCCCGAGCTGCGTCGGGTGGAGTTCGTCGGCCCGCAGGTGGGCAAGGAGCTCGCCGCCGACGGCTCGATGGCGCTGCTGCTGGTGATCGTGGGCATCATGATCTACCTCGCGCTGCGCTTCGAGTGGCGCTTCGCGGTCTCGGCGATCATCGCCAACCTGCACGACGTGATCATCATCCTGGGCTTCTTCGCCTTCTTCCAGTGGGAGTTCTCGCTGCCGGTGCTGGCGGCGGTGCTGGCGGTGCTGGGCTATTCGGTGAACGAGTCCGTGGTGGTGTTCGACCGCGTGCGCGAGACCTTCAAGAAGAAGCGCGCCATGAGCACGCCGCAGGTGCTGGACCACGCGATCACGAGCACGATCTCGCGCACCGTGATCACCCACGGCAGCACCCAGGTGATGGTGCTGTCGATGCTGCTGTTCGGCGGCGAGACGCTGTACTACTTCGCGCTGGCGCTCACGATCGGCATCTGCTTCGGCATCTACTCCTCGGTGCTGGTGGCGAGCCCGCTGGTGATGTGGCTGGGGGTGTCGCGCGAGCAGTTCATCAAGCCGAAGAAGGAGAAGGAAGAGGCGGTGGTCTGAAGCCGCGTTTCCCGACCCGAAAAAGGCGCCCGCATGGCGCCTTTTTTCTTGCCGGCGGGATCGACGCACGTCGCGATTCAGATGGGTCGCTGAATGCGCTCGCGGCTGCGAACCGGCGGTGGGGCCGGGCTGGCGGCCGCCGCCAGCCGGGCCCCACCGCCTCGCCATATCGTCTCCTCGACCGCGGACTTGACGCCACCTATTGGGCAACGATCACTACCCGCGTCCATCCACGACGGCGCGCAAAGCCTCACGCCTGATCGGAAGCGTCTCCAATACCCTGGTCGGCATCGCGGCAGAGAGGGAGCAGGCAAACCAGCTTCACGCCCGCATGCGAGGCGAGGTGAAATGTCGTCTGGAAAAACTGCGACTCTCCGCGTTCAGGGTGGCTGAAGGTGCGCACACCACCGTCCCGGTTGAGTACGTCCTGGCTTCGCCAGATGCGCTGGAAATCCGCGCTGCGCTCGGCGAGGGATTCGGCGAGCGCTTGCAGACGGACGTCTCCGGGAGCGCGGTTGAAATCCGCCCTGAACTCCGCAACCAGGCGCCGGGCGCGCTCGGGCCAGTCGCCGAGAAGGTCGCGTGCACGTTCGGAAAGAAACACGAACTCGAGCAGATTCGGCTGCTCGGCGCCTGTGTCCAGCCAGCCCACGAATAGCTCGCCAGCTTGATCGTTCCAGGCGATCGCGGCATAACTTGCGTCCAGCAGGTACGCAGGCGCGGAAACGTGGCCGGGCAAGCAAAGGAGTTCCGCCGGCAGGTCCGTCGTCGGCGCGTGGCTCGCCAACGGATCGCGCTTTCCGGCAAGGTCGAAGAGCGACATGCGCTCGGCCGGGGTGAGTTGCAGCGCCTCGGCCAGCCGGCACAGCGCGGGCACAGAAGCATTTACGGCGCGCCCCTGCTCGAGCCAGGTGATCCAGGTCACGCCCAGCCCTGCAGCATCCGCCAACTCTTCGCGGCGCCAACCCGGCGTGCGGCGGCGGCCAAGGGCTTTGGCCGGTGGAGACAGGCGTTCGCGGTGGGCACGGATGAACGCACCGAGCAGGCGGCGGGCTTCAGAGGGATTCATGGCAGGTTTTATACCAGGATAACCAGGCATCTTGTACCAGTAGATTGCATGGAAAACACTGAAGGCCCTCACTTCAGGAGCCCGCCATGCAGACCGCCAGCCACAACTCAGTTGTCCTGGACCAATACGCCACTCGCGCCAGTGCCTATGTGAACAGCGCTGCGCACGCCGCAGGGCAGGATCTGGACCTCATCGCGCAGCTCCTCGCCAACCAGCGCGGTGCAGTCGCACTCGACGTCGGTTGCGGTGGGGGACACCTCACATACCGCCTCGCCCCGCTCGTCAGCCAGGTCGTGGCCTGCGACCTTGCCGCATCCATGCTCGCGGCGGTCGCCGAGCAGGCCAGCTTGCGCGGCCTGCCCAACATCGCCACCCGCGAGGCCGCGGCCGAATCCCTTCCTTTCGAGGTCGCGACTTTCGACGTGGTCGCGACCCGATTCAGCGCGCACCACTGGCATGCCTTCGCCGAGGGTATTGCCGAGATGGCACGCGTGCTCAAGCCGGGCGGGCTCGCGCTGATGTCCGATGTGGTGTCGCCCGGCGTCTCCCTTCTCGACACCTGGCTGCAAACGCTCGAACTACTGCGGGACCCCTCCCATGTGCGCGACGCCTCGACGGCAGAGTGGGATGCCGCACTCGCGGCCGCCGGATTGGCGATCGAGCGCATCGAGCATCTTCGGCTTCGCCTCGACTTCGCAACCTGGGTCGCACGCATGGACACGCCCGAACCGCAGGTCACAGCGATCCGGATGCTCCAGGCAAGAGCCGCGTCGGCGGTGAAGGACTATTTCGAGATGGAGGAGGACAGCAGTTTCACCGTCGATACGGCGCTGTTCGTGGCGCGAAAAACGTGATCGGCACCCACTTCGCCCCCCACGGATGCATCAACGCCCGGCAGCGGAATCGGCCGGCCAGGAAGCGCCAACGTGAGGTCGCGGGGCCGGGGCGGCGCCCGCCAACTTCAGGAGCGCCGAGGTGGAGGACGTCGCGGGGGAATCAAGGCGACGCATGTCTGAGGCGCGCAGCGCCGAGTTTGCGTTGCCGCCCCCGCGGCGTCCCCCACCGAGGGCAGCCCGCAGCGAAGCGAAGGGCCGCGAGTGCAGGCGGCGAGCGCCGCCCCGGTCCCGCGACCGGATCGCAGCCGGATCGGCGGGACGCAAACGATCACGCCGCCCCACACATCAAATCGCAAACACCTGCTTCACCCGCAGCGTCTCGCCGCGCTCGATCAAGCCGATCAAACGGTCGATGTTGGGGTGCTTGCCAGGGTTCGTGCGGGCATCCTCGGTGTGCTCGGCGTAGAGATCCAGGCCCTTCCTGGCTGCCTCGGGGCTGATCGCGCCGTAGAGCTGGGCGAGGTGGTTGTAGACCGCGAGCGAGCCGGCCTGGCCAGGCTTGTTCTCGATGGTGGCGACGACCGTATCGGCGGCGTCGATCAGGTTGAGCGCGGCGAGGTGGGACACGCCGGGCAGGGTCTTGAGGTTGTCGGCGAAGGCCATGGGGTTTCTCCTGGATGGAAAACGCCACCGCAAGGGTGGCGTCGGGATGGGCGCCGGCGCGCGGCCGGCGGATTCGCGCAATGCTCAGATGCGGCGGGCGAGTTCGGCGGCCTTGCCGACGTAGCTCGCCGGCGTCATCGCCAGCAGGTGGTCGCGCGCCTCGGCGGGCATCGCCAGCGTGCGGATGAACTCCTGCAGGGCCTCGCGCGTGATGCCCTTGCCGCGGGTCATCGCCTTGAGCTGCTCGTAGGGGTTCTCGATGCCGTAGCGGCGCATCACCGTCTGCACCGGCTCGGCGAGCACCTCCCAGCACTCGTCCAGATCGGCCACCAGGCGCGCCGGGTCGGCCTCGAGCTTGCCCAGACCGCGCAGGCAGCTGTCGAGCGCGAGCACGGTGTGGCCGAAGCCCACGCCCATGTTGCGCAGCACGGTGGAGTCGGTGAGGTCGCGCTGCATGCGCGAGATCGGCAGCTTCTCGGAGAAGTGCTTGAGCACCGCGTTGGCGAGGCCGAAGTTGCCCTCGGCGTTCTCGAAGTCGATCGGGTTGACCTTGTGCGGCATGGTCGAGGAGCCGACCTCGCCTTCCTTCAGCTTCTGCTTGAAGTAGCCGAGCGAGATGTACATCCAGATGTCGCGGCAGGCGTCGATCAGCATGGTGTTGGCGCGCGCGACCGCGTCGAACAGCTCGGCCATGGCATCGTGCGGCTCGATCTGGATGGTGTATTCGTTGAAGGTCAGGCCGAGCGATTCGATGAAGCGGCGGTTGAAGCCCTCCCAGTCGAACGCCGGCCAGGCCGACAGGTGCGCGTTGTAGTTGCCCACTGCGCCGTTGAACTTGGCGCACATGGCGACGCCGGCGATCGCCGCGCGGGCGCGCATCAGGCGCGCGGCGATGTTGGCCATCTCCTTGCCGAGCGTGGTCGGGCTGGCGGGCTGGCCGTGGGTGCGCGACAGCATCGGCAGGTCGGCGAGCGCATGCGCCAGCTCGCGGAAGCGCGCGATGACGGCATCGAGCGCCGGCAGCAGCACGCGGTCGCGGCCTTCGGCCAGCATCAGCGCGTGCGAGGTGTTGTTGATGTCTTCCGAGGTGCAGGCGAAGTGGATGAACTCGGACACCTTCATCACCTCGGCGTTGTGGCCGAGGCGCTTCTTGAGCCAGTATTCCATGGCCTTGACGTCGTGGTTGGTGGTGGCCTCGATCGCCTTCACCGCCTCGCCGTCCTCGGTCGAGAAGTTCGCCACCACGGCGTCGAGCTCGGCCACGGTCGCCGCCGAGAAGGGCGCGATCTCCGCCAGCGCGGGCTCGGCGGCGAGCGCCTTGAGCCACTCGACCTCGACCTTGACGCGGTTACGGATCAGACCGTGTTCCGAGAAGTGCTCGCGCAGGCCGGCGACCTTGCCGTGGTAGCGACCATCGAGCGGGGAGAGGGCGGTGAGCGGAGACGGTGCGGCGTTCGACATGGCGGGAGCTTCCGGGAAAAACTGTTATTTTAACGCCTGCCCTACTTGCCGGCCGAGAACAAACGACGAGAACACCAGACTATGAGCGAATCCACGCCTTACCGCGTCCAGGTGACCGCGGTCGCCGAATACGTCGCCGAGCAGTCGCGCCCGCAGGACGACCATTTCGTGTTCGCCTACCACATCACCGTGCTCAACACCGGCAGCGTGCGCTCGCAGCTGCTCGCACGCCACTGGGTGATCACCGACGGCAACGGCAAGATGCAGGAGGTCCATGGCCAGGGCGTGGTCGGCGAGCAGCCGGTGCTCGGCCCTGGCCAGGCCTTCCGCTACACCAGCGGCTGCGTACTCGCCACGCCGGTGGGGACGATGCAGGGCAGCTATCGCATGCGCGCCGACGACGGCCACGAGTTCGAGGCGGAGATCCCCGCCTTCATGCTTGCGGTGCCGAAGGCGCTGCACTGAGCGACGGACACGTCACGACGCTGGCGCGGGCAGCGGATACTCCACGACGTGTCCGCGGCCGCCGTGCTTGGCGGCGTAGCAGGCCTGGTCGGCGGCGATCATCAGCGCGTCGACCTCCTGCAGCTCCGGGTCCATGCGCGCCACTCCGATGCTGGCGCCGACACGGAAGGTCCGGCCCTCGCACTCGAATGCATGGGCAGCGATCGCCGTGCACAAGCCCTCGGCGATCCGGCGCGCGTCCTCGCTGCCGCAGCCGCGCAGGATCGCGGCAAACTCGTCGCCGCCGATGCGGAAGACCTCGTCCTCGGCGCGCAGGCGGCCCTTGAGCAGCACGCCAAGTTCACCAAGCAGCTTGTCGCCCGCGGCATGGCCGCAGCTGTCGTTGACCGCCTTGAAGTGGTCCAGGTCGATGTAGAAGAGCGTGATCTGGTCGCCCGAGCGGCGGTGCGCGCGCACCGCCTGCTCGATGCGCTCCTCGAAGGCGCGCCGGTTGGCCAGGCCAGTGAGCGGATCGTGGCGGGCCTGCCAGGCCAGCTGCACGGTCGCTTCGTCGACACGGGCCTGCAGGGTGCGCTGGTTCTCGGCGATCGCCTCGGCCATGGCGTTGAAGCCGGCCTCAAGCGCCTTCAGCTCGCCATTGCGCGCACGCGCCGGCACGCGCACGGCCAGATCGCCGTCGGCCATGCGGCCGACCGCGTCCACCAGCGCCGCAACCGGCTCTCCGACCGAGCCGGCGAGCCTGACCGCGACCACCATCGCCGCCGAGAGCACGCCCAGCACCAGGGCACTCACGGTCAGGAAGACGGCACGCTTCTCGGCATCGAGGCGCGCAGTACCCAGCACCACGCGGACCCCACCGATCACCTCCACCGTCTTCGCGGCCGGTCTCGTGGCATAGTCATCCACCGCCGCAGGCACCACCACCACCGGCGCCTCGAAGCCGATCGCGGCATCTGCGAGTGCGACGCGGATCTCGTCGCCGTCCTCGCGGACCGGTGCAGCCAGCCGCGGCGACACGCCCTCCCCGCGCATCACCAGCACTTCGCCAGCGGGATCGTAGAATCCGACCCCGATCACGTCGGGCTGCGCCTGCACCCGCGCCATCAGTGCGGCGAGTGCCTCGCGGTTGCCCGAGACGAGCACGTACTCGGCCGCCGGCGCAAGGAAGCGCACCATGGCCCGGCCACGTTCGAGCAGGGCCTGGTCGAGCGCACGGCTGCTCTGGTAGGCGAAGAGCGCAGCGATGCAGAGCACGAGGATCACGCTCGGCAGGCCGAGCACCAGCAACATCTGCCGCCGCAGCGAGCAACGGGCGAGCGCGCCGATCATTGCTCGCCCCCGTTGGCGATACGCTCGCGCAGTGCCTTCTCATCCGCAACCACAAGCCCCAGCGCACGCGCCACCGCCCGATTGACGGCGACGTCGAAGCGCCGCGGCGGGTGGATCTTGCGCACCATGGCCGACGGCTCCGCAGCCCCTGCCAGCAGGTCGGCCACATCCATTGCAACGTGCTCGGGCGTGCTGAACACCGCGGCGAGCGCGCCCGCGGTGACGTAGGCGGCGGAGTGGGCGAACACCGGGCGGCGGTGGCGGTAGCTGGTGAGCAGGATCGTGCGCGCCGCCGCGGGGCCG
>Ga0209605_1002611_pt1 | contig 17071 bp, 12 predicted proteins | sample AD_UKC035_MetaG_FD_184408 | JGI IMG/M metagenome (GOLD analysis project Ga0209605, IMG submission 184408) | Active sludge microbial communities of municipal wastewater-treating anaerobic digesters from USA - AD_UKC035_MetaG (SPAdes) (version 2) | ecosystem: Engineered > Bioreactor > Anaerobic >...
AATTAAATAGAGACCTGTTGGTTTGCCTTCAAAATCCAATTCAACAACTGTATCCGTTGCGTTTACTGCAACCTGACCAACCGGACTTCCTGTATTTGAAATAATCTCAATACGCTTCAAATTTAATCCTTCAACTGTTACAAATAACTTATCGTTGACAATTGGGTTCGGATAATAAATGACTTCCTGCATGTTACGCTCCACACCGGTTACAACAAACTCAAACTCATCGCTGGCTATGCAATTACCAATTGCCACCTCCACACGATACAATCCTGATTGATTAATGGAAATGGACTGGCCATTTGCACCCGGTATCAATTCATTATTGAAATACCATTTATTACCAGAAGTGTAATTTGAGGTTAATACACCATAAGTGGTCTCTGATATCTCGGCCTCTGTAAAGTTTTCTACAGTGGCCTTTACCTGCATCCGGCCACCCTCACAACCAAGCGAGTTTACGGCAGATACATAGTATGTTTTCGTTTTGTCTAATACTGGAGTAATCAATGTTCCGTCACCCGTTTCGGCCAGGGCTTCCGTTGCATTCTCTGCATCGTACCACCGGTAAAAACCATTTGCTGGTGCCCCTGTGGCCTTCAAGGTTACCTGTCCGGGGTTACATGAAACTCCATCGGTAACAGATTGAATTTCATATTTACCATCTACCATTAAGTGAATAGAATTAGTTAGCGGAAGTGCCGTGCATGCTGAGCGCTTGGCATATATTGAAACTACATTTTCCCCTGTTCCAAATTTACCGGCAGGTACATTCAGTACAACTTCATTACCAGTACCCATTACAATATCCGATACTGTTACCCCATTAACAACCGCATAATAACTAACTCCCGATTCCGCATTAACCAGGTTTATTGTGTAAGGGTTCTCTGTACAAACACTGGATAAGGCATCAACCTGCACATTTAGGTTAGGTTGTGGCTGTCCAATAATCAAGCTAAAGCGGTTTCCACTGGAAGCCGGATCGGAGGTTATGGTAAAATTATAGGACTCTTCATTAGAGAGAGCTGTTGTTGTTCCGGTAAAGTTATCCAACAATGAAACCTGTGGAGTTAAGCTGAATGATTGCAGGTCGCTTAGCATGATCTGGTAGTTTCCTGGGGTTGCGTTGGAGATGTCCAATTGCAAGGTTGAGTTGCAGGAACCAGCCGGAACGGCATTAATTGCAAATTTGTTTGCTCCGGATATGGAGGCAAGATTGAAGATGGCATTTTGTAATTTGTACGCATCCAAATTTTCATCGTACCCATCAGTCGCATCTGCACTAAACCGGATCACGGTTTCATCCCGTTGATTCTCTTTCTTCAGCGTTACCCGAATCATATCACTCACCCCACCTTCTCTGAAAAAAGTGGTTTGTGTTCCTGCTACCTTTACATTTTCATTTGCCTGAAAGTTAATGGCACCCCCATTACTCTTAATGAAAAACGCTTGTCCCATAGGGATATAACGCGATCCGCCATTAGTTCCCACACCACCCACATACGTGGCATAAACCGGTGAAACCTGACCGTTATCGGCAAAGTAGATTGCGTTGGTTACATTGGTTCTGGTCCATCCGGTAGCAGCGTCCCAATCGATAGTGGATGGATAGGGATTACCTACCAGGTTCCAGCCATCGTTGGCCACATTTCCGGAAGAAGTAAATGAAACAAATCCATTAAAAGATACCGTTCCCCGGTTAATCGGAGCTCTGACTTCCCAAAGGGCCGAACCCGAAGTTGACACCGGAGGAACATTTGCTCTCACAAATAACGCATATCCTCTTCCGGGAGTCAGCGTCTCCGAATTAACAGCATCCGGAAAATCAACATATCCATCGTTCGCATCATTGGAACCGCTGCTGTTTGTATCGGTTATCACACTTTCATCATACAAAAACATTGATTGGTTCGTGCCACAACCTGTACACGAACTGGTACCTGTAAAGGAGCCGGTTACCGGAATAAAGTTTTGAATTTGAGAAACCGGTGCATTTTGAACCGGAGACGAAATATACCTGTAAATCCTTCCGTTGTTGGCACCCTCAATTGACATATACCTTTGAATCGTCACATTTCCAAGTACATTGGCTACACCTGCTAAAGTAGCAATAGAAGCATCCTGTGTTGGGTCATCCGAGGTTGAGAGTAAGGTTAAAATTCTGTTATCCGAAGCACCATCGGCATCAAGGGTGGCATTACTGTTCAATGTCAAAATACCAATCAGGTTTTGATTACTCTCAATGATTACATCCGGTGAAGCTGAAGTATTCGAAACCGTAACATCTGCAAAATTTGTAACTGTTGATCCACTAATAACCTGCGATACTGCAGGGGTGCCTAAGAATGCGACTTCTCCGACACCGCTATTATTAAACACACCGTTGTTTGTAAATGCACCATGCAGGTTTAAGGTTGCTGGTGGGGTTAATATTCCGCTAATTGTAATGTTATTAAATGAAGGATTAACAGTACCTAAAACAGAAGAGTTGCCGTTAAAGACCACTGTCCCTCCGTTCCGGTTAAAGGTTCCGTTATTTATTAAATCTCCCGATAACGTTAATAGTCCCAATGCACTGGGTGCATTGAATGTACCTAGAATTGTTAAAGTTGATGAGGTTATCTGATTATCACCACTGGTAAACGTTCCTGAATTAACAGTAATATCGTTTGTAACAGCCATGTTTCCAGCCAGTGTAACTGTACCTGTTGTGTTTGAGGTTAGTGATGAAATATTTCCGCTTGCCTCTGCCCCGGTAGTCAAACTCGTACCTGTGTAATCTAAAATATAAGGGCCTCCTGTTGGAGCCACACTACCTGTAGTAAAGGCCCCCAGATTATTGCGAGTAAGTGTTGCACCACTGGAAAATGATAATCCGGAGGTATTCAGAAAATCACCATTTTGAAGGGTGAACGATGTTTCAATATTTAAGGATGAATTAAGTGTGACCAGGGTACCACCTGTACCACGATCAAGATAGAAATTTCCCAGGGTGTTGGCTGACGGGCTGAATTCAATTGTTCCGAGTGCACCAGTATTCAGAACATTCAAGGTCGATCCACCATCTGCATAAAATAACCCACCAGAAAGTGTATTGTTATATTGACTCCTCAACTCAACCGTTTGTCCCTCAAAGTACAAGGATGCACCCGTTGCCATATTCAGATCATCGTTAACAGTTAGTGTACCATTCATTACCAGGCTACCTCCATTCATGGTAATGTCATTGCTGGCATTTAAAGGAGCATTCATTACCATAGTGCCATCCGTTATAGAAAGCAGGTTAGTAATGATTAACTCCTGAGGGAAAACTACGGAACCGCTGGAGCGACTTACTGTAACATTTTCAAGAGTGGTAGTGGCTGTAATGGGAAAATCTACCGACAGATCACCCGTTCCGCCAAAGGTTAAATTACTATTGGCACCCGAAAAGCTAATGGAACCGCTCCCCGAAATATCTCCATTAATAATCAGGCTGGCATTTGCTGTGCCACTTACTACATTCAGATTACCCCCATTCAGATCGATAGTTCCGTTGGAAGTTAAAGTGCGAACAGACGATGTAGTAGTGAAATTAATATCCCCACCCGTTACCGACACCACACCCCCCAGCACCAGGTTATCCAGTTCCACAATTAGATTGCCATTGGAGATATTCAAGTCACCATCTATGGTAACCGTTGCTGAACTGGTGTTGTTTAGAGAAACACCAGCCGCATTGTTGATAGTTGTTGTAATTCCAGAATTGGATGGTTGCCCGTTACCAATAACCTGAGTTCCTGAACCCTGGTAAATAAGAGTTGATCCTGCATTAAATGTTCGGGTCGTAACTCTCAGGTTTCCTGCACCAGCACCAGTTCCAGTAATTATTGCCCCCGTGGTATTTTCGGATTCAACAATAAGGGTTCCGTCAACCGTAATAGAACTTCCAGCGGTACCCTGAATGATCGATTCCCCATCAACTATTACTGTTTCGGTTGCTGGAATGTTGTAGGCAATACCACCCGTAATGCTTCCTACATTAATGAAGCCATGTGTTTGATCCCCACCCTCTAAATTAACTATACCAACCCCAGCACCAGACTCGGTTAGTGTTCCTGCATTCAGTTCAAAATCCCCTTCAATGTTTAAAATTCCATCACCTGCACCACCCGAAAGTGAAAGGGTTCCTCCCGGGGCATTCATGGAGAAATTACCCCCAACATTAACTGTACATAGTGTGCCCGAAGTTTTTAGTCGCGAAGTTCCTGCCGTGGTTGTTACTATGAAATCCCCTGAAATATTTACCTCCGTGTTCGCGCCTGTGGTAGCAATTTCCAACCGTGAATTGCCTTGAATGGATAAATCTCCATCAACCGTAATTACCGGGTCTTCATTTGTCGATAGCCTAAAAATCTGTCCATTCGTATTTTGAACTGTGAGGTTCCTCACGGAAGTTAAGATTCCGGCCAGGCTGATAGTTCCTGATTGTGAAGCACAGTTCCAGACGAAATCACCAAAACTTTGATTAAAGTTTGAGGCAACCGTAATGGTTTTACCAGAGGTATAACCTTCAATGCTGATTGTCGATGCCTGATCCCAGGTAGCAAGCGGAATAATTCCCTGAGCTGAAGTGTATAAATGTCGATATACCGAACCGGCTGCAAAATTTGTATTGAGGGCAGTCATCCCTGCATGCGTTGATGTATTACTCAGAACCAACTCACCCTGTACCGTCAGGTTGCCATTCATTGTAAAATCTACCCCGGCACCATTTACTATCGTTAAAACAATCGTTGGGTCAACAACTAAAGTTCCCCCTGCTTGTACAGTAGTCTGATCAATGGAGTAACTGGCATCTACGTTAACCACGTCACCAGCCTGAATGGTGATCGTACCAGAATTAAAATCCGGAACAATCCCACCTGCCCAGGTTGCAGGATTACTCCAGTTTCCACCACCGGTTCCATTTGAAAGGATTTGTGCGCTGGAACTGAAACTCAGCAGGATACATGAAGCAAAAAGTAATGATCTAATCATAGCTACACGGGTATAGTAAGTACTGCAAAAGTAATGAAAAATGCAGATTTACAGTTATTTATTACGCTATAAATACAAAAATAACTTCAGTTAGTAACCCCTCACAACAAGCCCGATAGTACTGAAAAAAACCTCATCCTGCGTTTTCGTATCTAAATCATTTCCAGATGGCAAACAAATGCCCCTCTGGAAGAAATCATCCGAAAATCCATTTAAATAGGCTTTACAATCGCAGCAAAGGGGCTGCCGGTGCATTGGTTTCCATAACGGACGGGTCTCGATCCCTACTTCTTTTAACCTGGAAACCACGCTAACCCCATCATTACCTTCTGGAAGTAAAAATGTGGATAACCAACGGCTTGACCTTACATCAGCAAACTCCCGCTGGGCGCTAAAATCAGGTGGAAATAGTTGCCGGTAGTGCTTAAAAATATCCTTTCTCTTATTTGTAAACTTTTTTAAATCAAGGAGTTGCGACATCGAGTAGGCTGCAGCCAACGGATTCATGCTGTAGTTAAAACCCACCTTTTGATGCTCATAGTATGGAAAGTTTTCGCGGGCCTGCGATGCCAAAAACCGCACCCTCTTCGCAAGCTCTTCATTATTGGTAACAATAGCTCCACCTCCAAACCCGGTTACCGATTTGTTATTGTTGAATGAGAATATTCCCAGTTTTCCAAAAGTTCCTACCGACTTGCCCTTATAGGTAGCACCAAGGGATTCAGCCGCATCCTCAATAACGGGTACACCAAAGCGGTCTGCCATTTTCAATATTTCGGTTATTGAGGCCGGAGTGCCATACGTATGCACAATTACAATCGCTTTGGGTAATTTTTTTAGGTTCGAAAGTTCTTCCAACGCCTTTTCAAGCAATTCGGGGTGCATGTTCCATGTGTCTTGCTCAGAATCAATAAGAACCGGATTTGCACCCACGTAAAATACCGGGTTGATGGTAGCCACGTAGGTAAACGTAGGGGCAATAACCAGGTCGTTGGGCTTAACCCCAAGTACCAAAAGAGCCAGGTGGATGGCCGCTGTTCCTGAGTTTACAGCAACCGCATACGCAGCCCCGACTTCCTTTGCCAATTGATCCTCAAAATCCTGAATAATCTGGTTATGATGCACGCCCTGATATTGTTCAAGGATGGAACACAAGGCACTTGTGTTGATAGAATTGTACGAGAGTGGGATACGAATCATGCGTAAAGCTGAATTCAAAATTACATCTTTTCGGATTCAGTTAAGAATGCGCGCGAACGGATCGTTGGTAGATAAATCCTGCGATCAGTAGCACCATCAAAAGCGGGTTAACCACCATGCGATGCACCTGCGAAAGTAGCGGAGAAGAAAGTTCGGTAGGCCCTTCCAGGCTTAGTTTGAAAAAAAAATAAAGTGGCAGCACTAAAAATAATTCTGCCAAAAACAGATATAGCGCAATCTGTAAATAACTCCTGTTTTCGAACAAACCCCAGATGAGTAGCATGCACAAGGCATCATTCAGTACAAGGCGTATTGTCTTATTGATGATAAAAACCAGGTTAGCACTTTCAACAGCAACAGCCGAAGGCACCACCGCATTCCACCACGCAGCATAACTAACCTTCTGAAAAAGGAAAACCAAAAGCAAGCCTCCAATCGCTATCGCTATTTGAATAAACTGTTTCATTTCCCGGATTTACCCAGCAGGGACTTCATGGTTATTCCGTGTGCCAGCCTCATCCACCACAACCAAAGCACAAAAACAATAAGATAGATGATGGCTGTAAACAAATATTTATGGAAATAATAAAAGTAGTGAGACCAGTAAGCAGCCACGAAGTACAGCAATCCAACACGAACCAGGTTTGCTAAATAAATAATCACCAGTCCAAGCGGCATAAACCAGGCAACTTGTTTCGACCTGCCTTTAAATGCCGCCACAAATGCCACAAATACAATCATTACATTTAAACTGTTGCAGCCTTCATACACACCGATTACCTTTTTTTCATTTTTCAGAATAGCTACACTGGGTTTATCATCGGCTGGATGGGTAGTTGTTTTTTCTCCAAGTAAATTCAGAAGGCCGGAGGTTTGTTTGGTGATTATTTTTGTTACCGGATCTGCCTGACTTGCATAGGAAGTAATCCAGATACCATAAAGAATATTCAGGCCGAAATACAGTCCTAAAAAAATTGCCAGGAATCGTAATGCGCCTTTCGTTTCGTTCATAGCTTTTCGCGTGCCGGAATTCCAATTACCGTTGTGTTCGCTTTAACCTGTGTTGTCACTAACGCACCGGCTCCAATTTTAACACCATCGCCCACGTTTATTCCCTGCAAAACCGATGCCCCCGTACCCACCATTACCCCTTTCCCAACCTGAACAAACCCTGACAAATGAACACCCGGCATGATAGATGAATAATCACCAATCGTTACATCATGACCAATGGTTGAGTTTAAGTTAATCAGTACGTGTTCACCTACCCGAATATCGATCGTCAAATGGCAACCGGCAGTGATAATAGATCCGGCCCCAAATTGAACGTTCAAACCGATTGTTGAAGCCGGATGAATCAAAACCGGGTACTTGATGTGCTGGTTGTTGATTTTAGCCACTACGCCAGCTTTTATTGATGGATCCCCAATTGCTATAATTACATGAAGCGGATAATCCACCTTATTTAGTTCTGCTATCTTGCCAACTACCAAATGCGTAGCAATTTTTTTCCCAACCGGATGCGAATCGTCATAAAAACCCACCACGTTCCAAGTCAATTCCTGTTGATTGATATGATGAAGGAGTACGGCAACTTCTTTACCCAGACCTCCCGCCCCGACAATAGCAATATTCTTTAAACTCATCCGGTAAATTTTTCCTCGGTAAGTGAGGTGTCCTTTTTGAAACTTAACGCTAAAATAAGTGTTTTGATCAGGATTCTGATGTCTAAAGCAAATGAGACCCTATTTACATATTCAAGATCAAGTCTGAATTTTTCATCCCAGGAAAGGTTATTCTTACCACTCACCTGCGCTAAACCCGTAATACCAGGCAGCACCGAGTGCCGCTTATTCTGTTTATCAGAGAATAGATCTGCATATTCTACCGGCAACGGCCGCGGACCAACCAACGACATTTCGCCTTTCAAGACATTCCAAAGCTGGGGTAATTCGTCTGCATTCGTAAACCGCAAGCAATCGCCCAGGGCAAATCTTCTTTCCTGCAGGGAGGCATCCGAATTCTTCAGCGTTCTGAATTTGTACATCCAAAAAGGTACTCCGTTTTTTCCTATCCGCTGTTGTTTAAAAAGGATGGGAAACTGGAATGAGATCGTGTACACGATCAGTATGATGAGAAGTAGCCAGGAGAGACCAATCAACAAAAAGAGGGAGACAGTGATATCGCCTATTCGCTTGCCATATTGCCTATATGCACTGTTCATGGCCCGGTTATTTTTTGAAGATAATCAGAAAAATGGTTTTCAGGATAATCTTCAGATCAACCCATAGGGAGTGATCTTCAATATACCGCAGGTTCAATTTTAGCTTAACCGGCATGATTTCGCGAATATAAAAATCAATCGGGTCATCTTTGCCTTCCAGCATTTCATTTTCATTTCTGAATTCAATGGAGGCGTAATCGGTAATACCCGGCTTTACGGTGATTACGTTGAGTTGCTCTGCATTATACAGTTTCACAAATTTTTCCAACTCCGGCCGCGGTCCTACCAAACTCATGGTTCCATTAAACACGTTGATGAGTTGGGGCAGTTCGTCCACTTTATATTTGCGCAGGTAATAGCCCAAGGAAGTAATACGCGGATCGCGCGCACCCACCGTAATTGCCGTTAGCTTATCGGCATTTGTATGCATGGTGCGGAACTTGAAGAGCTTAAAGAGTTTCCTGTTCTTCCCTACCCTTTCCTGTAAATAAAAAACCGGTCCGGTTGAATCCAGTTTAATCCAAATACCGATTACCAGAAAAAAGGGAAAGAGGATGATGAGTCCGAGAAGAGCAAAAACAAAATCAACACTTCGCTTGATCATCTAGGCAATGAGGTTTTTTACAATTACGCTGGCCGCCTGGCCGTTGCCATACAAATCAGATTTCGAATCAAATTGGCGCGTTATGAATTGTTGAACAGCCTGTTGAATTTTAGACTGATCAGCACCCGTTAACATATTAAATCCACCTTTCACCAACTCTACCCATTCGGTTTGATCGCGCATGGTAACACAAAACTTTTGAAAGAAGTAGGCTTCCTTTTGGAGACCACCACTATCCGTTAAGACCAGGCGCGAACCTTTGATCAGGTTCAGCATATCAAAATAGCCAACCGGGTCAATGATTTGAAACGCCACCTTCATGTTTCGGTCCTGAATAATTTTTCTTGTGCGTGGATGCAGGGGCAACACCACCGGATATTGTTCATGCAGTTTATTGAGTGCACCGATGATGGCTTGAAGGGTTTCCATACTATCGGTATTCTCTGCCCGGTGAATAGTAGCCAGAAAATAACCTTCCGCAGCGAGCTTGTACTTTTCCAACGTACTGTAGTTCACCGAGCGTGCACTATAAAACAGGGCCGCATCGTACATTACATCACCACTCAACAGCACCTCACAGGGCATAGTATCAAATCCTTCGCGCTGAAGGTTTTCCATCGCTGTGGTGGTAGGACAATACAATTTCGTACTAATGCGGTCGGTCAGGATGCGGTTGATTTCTTCGGGCATGCGCATGTTAAAACTTCGCAGGCCGGCTTCCACGTGTGCAATGGGAATATGAAGCTTTGCAGCAGCCAACGCACCGGCCAGTGTTGAATTGGTATCGCCATATACCAATACAAAATCAGGCTTCTCATCTTTTAACACGCCTTCAATCTTTTCCATCATCTGGCCCGTCATGGCTCCGTGCGAAAGACCACTGATATTTAGAAAGTAATTCGGCTTTGGTATAACCATTTCCTCAAAAAAGATATCCGACATGTTACTGTCGTAATGCTGGCCGGTGTGTACGATAATTTCCTCAATCCTATTTTCCTGTAACACCCGCGACACGGTGGCCGCTTTTATAAACTGAGGTCGCGCCCCAATAACGGTTAGTATCTTCATAGCTTCTTGTACTCGCAAAGATTAAACAATAGGCTGCATCAAACAATAGCCCGATAGGCTTGCGCTACAGCGTTTACGATGTAGTTAATTTTTTCCGCATCAAGTTCCGGATAAATGGGCAGCGAAATCTCGCGCGAATAAGAATTGTAGGCAGCCGGGTATTCGGCTATGCGATAGCCGCGGTCGCGAAAGAGGGTGAGCATGGGCAACGGTTGAAAATGAACGTTGACGGATACGCCTGTGGCTGTAATCCGTTCAATCATTTTGTCGCGTTGCGCCTCGGTAATTCCGTTTATCCGAAGCGCATACAGGTGGCAGGAAGAAGTTTTATCCGCAGTATCCTGTGGCGGAAGTTGCGCCCAGGCAAACGCAGCGAATTGTTTGGTGTAAGTATTAAAAACCCGTTGACGTTCGGGTAAAATATGCGATCCGTATTTGCGAAGTTGCACCAGGCCGATGGCCGCGCAGATGTCGGGCATATTCATTTTAAAGCCCGGATACACAATATCGTACTTCCAACCCGCCCCGTTGGTTTTTGAAAGTGCATCTTTCGTTTGGCCATTCAGCGACCAGAGTTTTAATGTTCGATAAACTTCCGCATGATCAAAAGCCGGTTGCGGAAGGTTAATACAAATTGCACCACCCTCGGCCGTAGTTACGTTCTTTACGGCATGAAATGAAAAGACCACAAAATCGCCCCACTGCCCCACCGGCTTTTGTTTGTATGTGGCTCCAATAGAATGGGCCGCATCCGACAGGATTAAAATTCTGCTGAGTTTCTTTTGATTTTCAGACGTTGCCTGAAACTTACTTTTAACCTCCGGTTCGTTCACCAACTGATCAATACTTTCATAGTCGCACGGCCAGCCGGCTATATCAACCGGAATGATGGCTTTTGTTTTGGATGTAATCTTCTTGCGCACTTCAGTCACATCCATATTGAAATCTTCCTTCACATCCACCATTACGGGTGTTGCGCCCGCGTGCATCACCACCAAGGCTGTAGCAGCATACGTGTAAGCCGGAATAATCACTTCATCACCGGGGCCAATGCCATACCAATGCAGCATGAGCAACAATCCGGAAGTAGCCGAGTTACAACACGCAGCATGACCGATACCGATTTTTTCGGCCACCAGTTTTTCGAGTGCCAGCACCCGCGGCCCGGAAGTAATCCAGCCACTATCAAGTGTTTCCAGCACTTCGCGTCTTATATCATCGTCTATAAAGGGAGGGGAGAAACGGATTTTCATCTAAAAAAGTTGGGGCAAAAATAAGAAATCAATTCAATTGCTTCTCCATGCTGGTTGAGGGGCCGTCAACTTTGGTGGTCTTCCAGCCATTGCGCAGGTACGACCGAATGGCTTGTTCATTGTTCGTTCGCACTGTCAACTTCATCTTTTGATAATGCATGGCTGCCGACACCTTCTCAAACTCTTGCAGAAGACGCGAACCGTATCCTTTACCCTGCACCCGTGGGTCAACACCGATCACAACCAATCCGGTGTGGGGTTCGTTCACTTCTGTTGAGTGTACCCGTGAAACTTTCTCTTTAATTCCCACTAATTTTTTAACGCGCTTATGCACGTTTTTAATGGCTAGCCAGTACTTTGAAAAAAATTCGGGGTGAACAAAAAGCCAAGGCCTCTTCAAAAATGTTTTTACTGCCAGGTTATAACTATGCTGAATCATGCTGCTGGCCGATCCGGCACGACCGGAAGCATCAAATCTCAACCCGCCACAATACCCTACACATTGACTGTCTTCTTCCAATAAAAAAATAAAAGCCCGGTCATCTACCAGGTACCACTCTAACATTTTTTCCACATACGCCTGCCCCATAGCAGATGACAATGCTTTTGAAAACGCCTGGCGATGACACGCGGCCAGTCGCGGAAGATCATTGGCCGTAGCCTGAACAATTCGGATCATGATGCGTTACGCTTCAAGGTTTTGTAAAAATTTCTCATGGATACACTGGCGATTAAAGTTTTCCTTTACATATCGCTGACCTTGCTCACCCAGGGTAATGGCCAGGGAAGGATTCAAACTTAATACTTTAATCCTGTCTGCCAATTCCACAGCATTGTCAGGTTCGAAATATAATCCGGCTTTTCCCTCTTCAATAAACAATTCGCGCGCCTCTCCATCCACACCCAGTATGATAGGTTTGCCCATGGCCAAGGGCTCAAATAATTTAGAAGGGATTGCGCCTTTAAACAAATCAAGTTTCTTCAGCGGAACAATGTAGGCGTTACACGCCTTAATCAACGATGGAATTTTCGACTTTTGAAGGTTGGGTTGAAAGATCACATTCGTCAACGATTTCTCTGTTGCTACCCGAACAAGGTTTTCTTTTTCGGGACCATCACCAACAATCAAAAATTTTACGGGCGCATCGCGCATCAATTCTGCCGCATTTAAAATTACTTCCAATCCTTGAGCGTGACCTATGATGCCCGCATAGAGAAGTATGAAATCAGTGTCCGGAATGTTTAGAGTTTTCCGCCACAAAAAATCTTCATGATGTCCTTCAAAAAAATCTAAGTCAACTCCATTGGGAAACCACACTACTTTTTTGGATGGAAACCGTTGACTGATGCTGCTAACGATGCCTTTGGTTTGCCCCGAGATCAAATAGGAGTTTCTGTATATCCATTTTTCTAACGCATACGCCAGCGAAATCAGACCCTGGTTTGAAATAATCTGAAGTTTTTCGGCAGACTCCGGCCAAAGATCAGACACATTGAAAATCAATCGCGAACCTTTTATCCACGAAATAAAAACGGCTGTCAGTCCTAAAAACAATGGTGGCGATTCGCAGATGATGTAATCCGCCCTGGGCATTACTAACAACTTGAAAAATGAAGTAGCAACAAATGAAAAATAGTTCAGTAGTCGCGCCAGCACACTTCGTGAGCGGCTCACAAAAATCCATGTTCGGTAAACGGGTACACCATCCAAATTTTCCTGCACAGCATACTTACCCCTGTACGGTGGGTAAATTTCATTTTTAGGATAGTTCGGCAGCGCGGTAACAACCCTTACCGATTCTCCATGCCGCACTAAAAATTTTGAAAGACTATGCAACCTGTTTTGAGGCGCCCCGGTTTCGGGTGGATAATATTGTGTTAAGATGATAAATGTTTTCACCGGTTGAATCAGGAAGTTCGTTTCACATGAGAAATCACAGCCGGAAATTTACCGCTGGGATTTCGCACAAGGGCATCTACTTGGTTTATATGCAGCCGAATATCACCCAATTGCGAAATCATTCTTTTGGTTATGGTGGCAGCCTCTTCGGAAGTCCACCTTCCATTCGTCACCACTTTTATCTCAAATTCATCAAGCGTATGCTGAATAATCTGTGCTTCGATAAGATTAGGCAGGTTAATAAAGATACCATGAAAGCGAACCATCTCACGGCCATCTTTTCCTACTACGGTATCTTCAATGCGCCCAATAATTTCTTTGATCACCGGCATTGCGCGGCCGCACGTACAAGGCTTATCGCCCAGACGCATGAGATCACCAATGCGATAACGGATAAGTGGCTGGTCGTAATTAACAAAACCGGTGCAGACTACCTCTCCCACTTCACCGGGTTTCACCGGATTACCAGAGTCATCAAGTAACTCAACTAATCCCAGGTCGGGGCTTATGTGGAGGCTGCCCTGTTCACATTCTGAAACCAGGCCGCAGGCTTCCAGGCCGCTCCAACTATCAAACGATTTGCATTGGTAAACCCGCTTAAAAGTTTCACGCATGGCATCGGTCAGCTTCTCGCTGGAGGTAATCACCGCTTTGAGAGGAGGCACTTCTAAATTCTTTTCTTCCAGGAAGCGAGCTAAGAAAAAGTTACTCATGGCATAGCCAGTCATGTACTGAACCCGATGCCGGACTATCCCTTCCAGGTAATTGCGGGCATGCTCGGCCGAGATATGATAAGCCGAAAAGTAAACTTGCTTCTCTATAAAATTGTACCGGTAAAAAGGTGCTTGTGCATAACCATCAGGCACAACTCTTCGCCCTCCAATGGTACCCCGAGGTGTAAACCGATCCACTCCGGCCCAATGGCGAATGCGCGCTTCAAAACCAGCACTCCATCGTTGATGCATTGGGTAAGAAAACAATATTTGTGTGGGCGTGCCCGTGCTTCCGCTGCTCGGAAAAAACTCACCACCTTTTTCACGCACGTGCGAAAGCAATGTACTAGTTCCAAACTTCCGCAGGTCATTTTTCTCAAGAAAGGGAAGTTTGGAAATATCAGAAAGCGAAAATTTGGCTAATGCACTACGTGATATACCAAGCTGCTTAAAGGATTCCTTATAAAAAGGTACTGTATCAACAGCATGAAGCAGTAGTTTCTGAAGTTGTACCGTAGTGTAATCGCACCACTGTTCGCCCGTAAAATTTTCGCGGTCCTTAAATTCCTTAAGCGCCAGACTGAATTCGCCACCAAATCTCCGCTGCTTCCAAGTGTATCCAAATACAGAAATAGCAAGATTTTGAGCACCAACAGGAAGATAATTATATAGTTTATTATACACACCCATTATACTGTTCGTCTCGTCATTATGCCATCCAATACATCAAACCATTTTAAACTCACGTTTTCCCAATCAAAGTCTTCCACCTCTTTACGCGCATTCAAGCTTATTGACTTTGCATGGTCTGGATTTTGTAACACGTGCCGAATAGCGTTCGTCATTGCTTCAACATTATTTGATTCTACCAAAATTCCGGTTTTATTATTTTCGATCAAATATGGAACGCCACCCACCGCGGTTGATACCACGGGCAAGCCCAGTGCCATTGCTTCAATAACACTAACCGGCATATTGTCGATGGTAGTGGTATTTATAAAAATATCATACTCTTGCGAGAGTTTGATCCACTCTTCTTTCATCAATCTTCCCGTTAATGTAATCTGGCTGGAAAGATTCAATTCCTGTATTCGGTTTTCAACCAGACTTCGTGTTCCATCGGTATCTGCTCCCACCATACACAATTGCGCACGACCATCATTCAGTTGAGCCATCACGTTTACAGCCATTACAGGATTATATATTTTATGAAACGCACGTACCCACAAAATCCGAGGTTGAATAAACTCACGCTGTTTAAATGGATACTTTTTTAATTCAACAAAATTAGGGATATACTTTACCGCGTACGAGGCCTTCTTCAAGTGAAATTCTAAAAATCTGGAAGGAACTACATTGAGGTAACTACGGGTGAACATGAAATTACATTCTTCTTTGCTCTTCGCCAAGCGGTTTACAAAATCACCACCATGAACAAAAGGAACGAACGGTATTTTTAAAAGGTAACAAATCCTGCACACCAGATATGCGAACCAAAATGCCTGGGTGCTGAAGGTGTCAATCAAAACCAACTTACACCGTTTCCTGTACAGCCAAACAGAAAAAAGCATATGAAGAAGTCGTAATGGCTTGAATTGAACAGATGAAACTGCTTTTACCTCATATCGTTCGGCTAGTCTGGGTGTTAACATTTCGATAACACCAATACTACCACCATGAACAGAAAGAATATTTCCAATATATAAGAGCATATGCTACGACAAGCTAAACATTGGGATTAACGACCGCTTGATGTTTTACACGGGCGAAACTACGGGTTGAACTCTTGTCATTACCCATCTGCGTTATCAACTGAATAAAAACAAATCCATACATAAACATGGGTGCCGCTATTCGTGTTGCCGAATGGAGCATAAATGAAAAACAAAATAGAATACCGGCAACCAAAAATATCCTGTTCAATAGAATAACTTCCCTGACAAAGCGCAGCACAGGCAAAAAGATTAGAATAAGTAGAGAAATCACCCCGGCTAATCCATGTTCAGCAAGCATGCGGGTAAATTCAACGTGGGCAATAATCTCATATCCTTCTTCAGCTCGTGCTGCCTTACCCATACCGACACCAACCCCAAGAACCCAGTTTTCTTTAAAGATGTCCCAATCAAGTTCAATTATTTTGCTACGGCCCGATGTATATGTTTCGGCTGTTAATTGACGCCCTTCTCGAATACCTGCATACCGGTTGAACAAGGCATTTTCTGTTAAATCATTGGTGTATTGGAATAGGTTGTATACAACAAAAATTCCTGCAGCTACAAAAAGAATTACCCGAACCCTTAAACCCACCGATACTTTGCTGCTGAATAAAATGAGCAGGTAAACCAAGGCTAAAACTACAAAGGCAGTTACAATTCCTCCTCGTGAAAAGGTAAGTAGCCCACGAAATAAAAATAATCCACCAATAATAAGCCCCACCCATGACCATTTAAAAAGCCGAAGCTTCAAAAGCAGCCCGAGTCCTATTATTATTATTCCCAAACCTAATATGGATGAAATTTGATTGGGCCCGTAAATGCTGGTTTGAAAATTACTTCCGTAGCCAAAGTCAATCTCTGCCAAGTCTGGAGTTTTCACAATTAATATGGTTACCAGAGCTATTATGGGATACAGAAGCCATCGCAAGACTCCAACAAAATGATTGATGGGAATCTTCCTTTTATAAAGGAAAAGCGAAGATACTGTAAGGCATAAAGGGCCGGACAGATTTGCCGAAATAAGCTGCCGGGTTTCTTCAAGAGTTCCGCCATTGGACAGAAGTGCCGCAGGAAGGAGTAACAGAAAATACAATAAGATACCCGGATGAATTCGCATCCCACTTCGAATCCACATAATTAAAAGAATCAATGCCACCGCATACTTAACAAACTCGTGCGGTAACCCGGACCTCGATAATCGGAGTACCAGTTCCAAGCCACACAGGTAGGCTGCTGCCAATAGTCCGCGGTTCATACCGGTCACAGAATCCGTCAAAGCCCAATAGATTCCAAGTAAAAAAGCAGATAATCCTATAAGAAATGTAAGGCTGGGCATAAAAGCAAACACTAAACCTAAGCCAATGTGCAA
>Ga0209605_1002615_pt1 | contig 17050 bp, 10 predicted proteins | sample AD_UKC035_MetaG_FD_184408 | JGI IMG/M metagenome (GOLD analysis project Ga0209605, IMG submission 184408) | Active sludge microbial communities of municipal wastewater-treating anaerobic digesters from USA - AD_UKC035_MetaG (SPAdes) (version 2) | ecosystem: Engineered > Bioreactor > Anaerobic >...
GTCGCTTGTGGGCCGGCCGGTGCTGGGGCATGTGGTGTCGGTGCGGCCGAGTCACGCGGCCAACGTCGAGGTTGCGCGCCAGATCCTGCAGCAGGCCCGGCGGTCGCTGGGGGCCTCCGCCGCGTTTGTTCCGCCTGCGGCGCCGTCCAAGGGGTCGGGCGACCTGGGGGTGGCGGACGGGGGCACGCTGGACATCGACCAGGTGTTGCGGGTGCTGCCGCATCGGTATCCGTTCCTGATGGTGGATCGGATCACGCGGATCGAGGGCAACCGGATCGTCGGGATGAAGAACGTGACGGCGAACGAGCCCTATTTTGCCGGGCATTTTCCGGGACACCCGATCATGCCGGGCGTGCTGCAATTGGAGGCGATGGCGCAGGTGGCGGGGATCCTGATGTTGAAGCAGGCTGAGAACGCGGGGAAGCTGGCGTACTTCATGTCGGCGGAGTCGGTGAAGTGGCGGCGGCCGGTCCGTCCCGGGGACGTGCTGGTCATCGATGTCGAGCTGACGAAGTGGCGGGGCAAGATTGGGCGCGCCCGGGGCGTTTGCCGCGTGGGCGAGGACATTGTGAGCGAGGCGGAGGTGACGTTCATGCTGCAGGGGGGCTGATGGGATGACGACGATTCATCCCACGGCGGTGGTGGACCCGCGGGCGGAGGTTGGCGCGGAGTGCGAGATCGGGCCGTATTGTGTTGTGGGGCCGAAGGTGGTGTTGGGGGACCGGTGTCGGCTGATGGCGCATGGGGTGGTGGACGGGGACACGGTGCTGGGGGTTGGGAACGTGGTCTATCCGTTCGCGTGTCTGGGGTTGCAGACGCAGGATTTGAAGTACGCGGGGGGCAGCACGCGGACGCGGATTGGGGACGGCAACACGTTTCGCGAGTATGTGACGGTGCACAGCGCCACGGGCGAGGGGGGGGAGACGCGGATCGGGAATCAGAATCACCTGCTGGCCTACTGTCACGTTGCCCATGACGGCATTCTCGGCAGTCACATTATCATGTCGAATGTGGCCACGCTAGCCGGGCATGTCACGGTCGAGGATTATGCGGTCATCGGCGGTCTGGCTGCGGTCCACCAGTTTTGCCGGATTGGCCGGATGTCGATGATCGGCGGCTGCGCCAAGGTGGTGCAGGATGTTGCGCCGTACATGCTGGCGGACGGCAATCCGGCCCGGATCCGGGCGGTCAACAAGGTGGGGTGCGACCGCAACGGGGTATCGGCGGAGGCACAGGCAGCGCTTCGGCAGGCGCACCGGCTGTTGTACCGGGAGGGTTTGATTCTGGCCAATGCGGTGGCCCGCATCGAGGCCGAGGTGCCGGACCTGGGGGAGATACGGCAGCTGGTGGCCTTTGTTCGCGCGAGCGAGCGGGGCTTGACCCGTTAGCGAGTATCCGGGAGGGCATTCCGCGATTGCGCGGGGCGCAGGGTTTCCCCAGAATCCGGCCCTTATATGTCGAGTGTGCGTCGGCAGTATCCATTTGACGTGATTGAGCCGCGCTGGCAGCGGTTCTGGGAGAAGGAACAGACGTTTCGGGCCTGGAACCCGGGCGAACGGATACCGGAGGGGCATCCCTTTGGGATCCGGCATGGGTTGGGGGGGCGGGCGCCGCGGGCTTTGGAGCTGCCGCGGAAGTTTTATGTACTGGACATGTTCCCGTATCCGTCGGGGGCGGGATTGCACGTGGGGCATCCGGAGGGGTACACGGCCACGGACATTTTGGCGCGGTATCGCCGGGCCTGCGGCTGGCATGTATTGCATCCGATGGGCTGGGACGCCTTTGGGCTGCCGGCCGAGCAATACGCGATCAAGACCGGGCAGCATCCGCGGGTGGCGACGGAGCGGAACATTGCGACGTTCAAGCAGCAGATCCAGGCGTTGGGTTTCAGCTACGACTGGTCGCGGGAGGTGGACACGACGGACCCGGCGTACTTTCGCTGGACGCAGTGGATATTTCTGAGGTTGTACGGGAGCTACTACGATCCGGTGTGGCGGAAGGCGATGCCGATAGGCTGGCTGGAGGATGTGTTAGCGGAGGCGCCGGTGCGGCGTGGGGAGTGGGGCGACAACGGATTCCTGGCGGGGGTGCATGCGGCGTGGCAGCGAGTGGCGGCGGCGGATCGGGCGGCGCACCGGCGGCAGGTGCTGGATGCGCATCGGTTGGCGTACGTGGCGGAGGCGCCGGTATGGTGGTGTGAGGCGCTGGGCACGGTATTGGCGAACGAGGAAGTGATTGACGGCAAGAGCGAGGTGGGGGGGCACCCGGCGGTGCGGCGTCCGATGCGGCAATGGATGTTGCGGATCACGGCCTACGCGGAGCGGTTGCTCGAGGACCTGGGGACGATCGAATGGAGCGACTCGCTCAAGGAGATGCAGCGGAACTGGATTGGGCGGAGCGAGGGTGCGGAAGTGGATTTCGCGTTGGCGCCGAGGGCGGACGGGCGGGCGTTGCCGGGGGAGCGGCTTCGGGTGTTTACGACGCGGCCGGACACGCTGTTTGGTGCGACGTACATGGTGTTGGCGCCGGAGCATGCGTGGGTGGAAGGGTTGACGGCGGAGGCGTGGCCGGAGGGGACGCGCGACCACTGGCGGGGCAGCGATCCCGGGTCGGCCGGAACGCCGCGGGGGGCGGTCGACGCGTATCGCGCGATGGTGGCGCGGAAGTCGGATCGGGAGCGGACGGAAGCGGCGCGGGAGAAGACGGGGGTATTTACGGGCGCGTTTGCGGTGAACCCGGTCACCGGGCAGCGGATTCCGATCTGGATTGCGGACTACGTGCTGGCGAGCTACGGGACCGGGGCGATCATGGCGGTGCCGGCGCACGACACGCGGGACTACGAGTTTGCGAGCAAGTACGAGTTACCGATCGTGCAGGTTGTCGAGCCGCCCTCGGGCAAGGACTGGCGGGGGTATGTCGAGGCGGGGACGGCGGTGAATTCGTCGCGGGAGGGGCTGACGCTGGACGGATTATCGACGGCCGACGCTCAGCGGCGGATTTGCCGCTGGCTGGAGGAACGGGGGCTTGGGGTGCGGACGGTGAACTACAAACTGCGGGACTGGCTTTTCAGTCGGCAGCGATATTGGGGGGAGCCCTTTCCGGTGGTCTGGCGGGCGGGGGCCGACGGCCGGGAGGAGCATGGGGCAGTGGCCGAGAGCGAGCTGCCGCTGGTTCCGCCGCCGCTCGAGGAGTACCGGCCGACGCGGGACGGGCAGCCGCCGCTGGCGCGGGCTGAGGACTGGGTGCGGCGCGGGGACGGATCCCGGCGGGAGACGAACACGATGCCGCAGTGGGCGGGGAGTTGTTGGTATTATTTGCGCTACTTGGACGCGGGCAACGCGGGGGCGCTGGTGGGGCGTGAGGCGGAGGCCTACTGGATGGGGGCGGCCGGCGGTGCGGGCGGGGCGAAGCCGGGCGTGGACCTTTATGTGGGCGGGATCGAGCATGCGGTGCTGCATTTGCTGTACGCACGTTTCTGGCACAAGGTTTTGCATGACTTGGGGTGGGTGTCGACGCCGGAGCCGTTTTTCAAGCTGGTGAACCAGGGTTTGATCCTGGGGGAGACGGAGTACACGGTGTTTGCGCACGCGGACGGCCGGCTGTGCAGTGTGGCCGAGCTGGACGGGATTCAGGAGGAGGCGACGGACCAGGGGCCGCAGCTGACGGCGGTGCACCGGCAGACGGGCGAGCGGGTGCGGGGTCGCGCGGTGGCGGCGGAGGAGACGGTCCGGAGCAGCGACGGGGTGGCGTTGAAGAGCGACCGTTCGATCCGGGTGGACGCGCGCAGTTTCAAGATGAGCAAGAGCCGAGGGAACGTGGTGAATCCGGACCTGGTGATTCGGGAGTACGGGGCGGACGCGCTGCGGCTGTATGAGATGTTCATGGGGCCGCTCGAGATGGTGAAGCCGTGGAGCATGCACGGTGTCGAGGGGGTGTACCGGTTCCTGGGTCGGGTGTGGCGGCTGTTTGTGGATGAGGCGAGCGAGACGGCGTACGAGCAGGCGTGTGCCGCGGAGCCGGCTCGGTCGGTGGAGTGGCTGGACGCGATCCGGCTGCGTCCGCAGATCGGGGATAACGAGGCGACGCCTGCGCAGCTTCGGGTGTTGCATGCTTGCATTCGGAAGGTGACGGAGGATCTCGACGGGATGCGCTTCAACACGGCGATTTCGGCGATGATGGTGTTTGTGAACGAGGCGATGGCGTGGGAATCGCTGCCGGTCCCGGTGCTGGCGGCATTTCTGCAATTGCTGGCCCCTTTTGCTCCGCATCTGGCGGAGGAGCTGTGGGCGAAGCTGCACGCGCATGCGGGCCGGCCGGCGCCGAGTTTGAGCTATGCAGCGTGGCCGGCGTATGATCCGGCGCTGCTGGTCGAGGACACCCTCGAGATACCGGTGCAGGTGAATGGCCGGCTTCGGGCCGTGATCCGGGTGCCGGCGGGGGCGTCGAATGCCGAGCTCGAGCGGGCGGCGCTAGCGGAGGCGAAGGTGACGCCGTTCATCGAGGGGAAAGAGGTGGTGCGGATCATCGTGGTTCCGCGGAAGCTGGTGAACATTGCGGTGCGCTGAGGGGGCAGGGGGTGTAGGCGATGCGACTGACCCGGCAGGAGTGGACGGTTTTGGGCCTTCTGGCAGCGCTGTTGCTGGTGGGATGGGTGGTGCGGTGGTGGCGGGAAGGGCATTCGGAGGCGGTGCCGGCGGTGCCGGGGCAGACGACGCCCAGGGAGACTGGCGGCGGGCGATGAGAAGGAACGTGGACATGACGACATCGATTGGCGTGGCGGGGATGGCGGCGGGGGAGGGGGTGGAGATTCCCCTGGTACCGGCCGGGGTGGTGATGCGGACCTATCCGAACGGGCTGACGGTGATTGTGCGGGAGGACCCCAGTGCGCCGGTGGTGGCGGCGCAGGCTTGGTGCAAGGCGGGGAGCATTGACGAGGGTCCCTGGCTGGGGTCGGGGTTATCGCATGTGCTGGAGCACATGTTGTTCAAGGGGACGACGACGCGCGGGGCGGGGCGGATTGACCAGGAGGTGCAGGCTGCGGGCGGCACGATGAACGCCTTCACATCGTTCGACCGGACGGTGTATTGGATCAATGTGCCGAACACGGGAGGGCGGGTGGCGGTGGACATCCTGTGTGACATCATGCAGAACGCGACGCTTCCGGCCGAGGAGTTGGCGAAGGAGATGGAGGTGATCCGGCGGGAGATGGACATGGGCCAGGACGACCCGGGCCGGCGGTCCAGCATGCGGCTGTTTGAGACGGCGTACACGGTGAGTCCGTATCGCTACACGGTCATTGGGTATCCGGACATTTTTAGCCGGCTGCGGCGGGAGGATGTGGTGGCGTACTACGAGGCGAAGTACGCGCCGAACAACGTGTTCCTGGTGGTGGTGGGGGCCATCGAGGCGGAGGCGGTTTTCGAGCAGATTGGGGCGGCGTTTGCGGGGGCGAAGGCGCGGCCGGTGCCGGCCTACGCGCTGGCGGAGGAACCGCGTCAGGTGGCGCCGCGCGAGGTGATCGAGGAGGCGTCGATCGAGCTGGGGCACGTGCATTGGAGCTGGCACGTGCCGGACCTGCGGCATCCGGACGTGCCGTTGCTGCACGTGCTGTCGGTCTTGCTGGGTGCGGGCAGGAGTTCGCGGCTGTTTCGGGAAGTGCGGGAGCGCCGGGGGCTGGTGACCTCGGTGGACTCGTGGGTTTACAGCCCGGGTCGGGCCGGTCTGTTCGGGGTGAGCGCGACGCTCGAGGCCGCGCGGTTTTCCGAAGCGCGTGGCGCCATCGAAGCCGAGCTACGGCGGTTGTGCGAGGGGTTGGTGAGCGCGGCGGAGGTTGAGAAGGCGGTGAAGCAATTCACGACGGCGTTCGTGGCCACGCGGAAGACGATGCAGGGGCAGGCGCAGGACCTCGGCGGGAACTGGATGGGGGCGGGCGACCTGTGTTTTTCCGAGCGCTACCTGGCCCGGGTGCGGCGGGTGACGCCGGACGATTTGCGGCGGGTGGCGGTCGAGCATTTGACGGAGGAGAATCGGACGGTGTACGCGCTGCTGCCGTCCGGGGGCGGGCCGCGGGCGGCGGTTGGAGTCGAGTTGCGCGAGGAATCGCCGGCGTCGCTGCTGACGCTCGGGAACGGTTTGCGGCTCTTGGTGAAGGAGGATCAGCGGCTGCCGCTGGTGCAGCTGCGGATGGTTTTGGGCGGCGGGGTTTTGGCGGAGAGCGCGGAGCGGGCGGGGGCGGGTGCGCTGATGACGCGCATGTTGATGCAGGGCACGACGAACCGGACTGCGGAAGAGATTGCGATCGGGATTGAGTCTGTGGGAGGCAGCCTGGACACGTTCAGCGGGAACCAGAGCTTCGGGGTTAGCGCGGAGGTGCTGGGGGAGGACTTGGAGTTGGGACTTGAGATGCTGGCGGACGTTCTGCTGAGGCCTGAGTTCCCCGGCGAGGCCCTCGATCGGGAACGGCAGATTCAGCTGGCGGCGATTCGGGAGCAGCGGGATCACCTGCTGTCGAGTGCGTTCAGGCTGTTTCGGCGCTCGCTTTTTGGCCGGTGCGGGTACGGCTTGAATCCGCTGGGTGAGGAGGAGACGGTGCGGGATTTGACGCGAGAGGACTTGAGGCGGCACCACAGTCGGTGGGTGGTGCCGGGGAACGCGGTATTGGCGGTTTACGGGGCGGCGCGGAAGGATGCGGTGGCGGTGGCAGTCGAGCGTTTGCTTGGGGGTTGGGGAGGCATGGCGGCGGAACCGCTGGCGACGGGAGGGGATGCGGTGCTGGACGAGATCCGGCGGGTCGAGGAATTACGGGACAAGAAGCAGGTGGTGGTGGTGGTGGGGTTTCCGGGGGTGACCTTGCGGAGTGAAGATCGCTTTGCGTTGGATTTGATACAAGAGGCGTGCAGCGATTTGGGGTCGCGGCTGTTTCTGCGTGTCCGGGAGCGTCTGGGTTTGGCGTATTATGTCGGGGCGAGCCATCTTGCGGGGTTGGCGCGCGGGTATTTTGCGTTCTACGCGGGGACGGCCCCGGAGCATGCGGATCGGGTCGAGGCGGAGCTGCTGGCGGAGGCGGAGGCCCTTCGGGAGGCGGGGCTGACTGCGGACGAGCTGGAGCGGGCGAAGGCGAAGCTGGTGGGCCAGAAGAAGATCGGGCGCCAGGACTTGGGCAGCGAAGCGATGACGGCGGCGTTGGACGAGTTGTACGGCTTGGGATACGACAACAGCGAGAAGGAGGACGCGCGTGTCGAGGCGGTGACGGAGGAGGAGGTGCGGGCGGTGGCGACGCGGCATTTGGCCGTGGGCCGGCACGGGGTCACTGTGCTGCGGCCGTCCGGATGCGGCGGGTGAGGCGCTGGAGTTCGGGCACGGAGACGAGGCCGGCCTGGACTTTGGACCAGCCCTGATGGCGGAGGGAACGCCAGCCGTGGGTGCGTGCGGCGGCGCGGAGCTGGCCGGCGCGGATGCTGGGTCCGAGGAGGTCGGCGACGTCCTCGGTCATGATGAAGAACTCGTAGAGGGCGACGCGGCCGCGGTTGCCTTTCTGGTTGCACTCGACGCAGCCGGCGCCGCGGGAGGCCTGGACGGCGTCGGGGGAGATCCCGAGCGCCTGGGCTTGCTCCTCGCGGAGGTCGGCGGGGAGGTCAGGATCGGGTTGGCGGCAGTGGGGGCAGATCCGCTGGGCGAGGCGCTGGGCGATGCTGCAGACGAGGGAGGACCCGAGGAGGAAGGGGTCGATGCCCATGTCCAGGAGGCGGGTGATGGCGCTGATGCTGTCGTTCGTGTGGAGGGTCGAGAAGACGAGATGCCCGGTTTGGGCGGCGCGCACAGCGATCTCCGCCGTTTCGGGATCGCGGATTTCGCCGATGAGCACGACATCGGGGTCGTGTCGGAGGATCGAGCGGAGGCCGCTGGCGAAGGAGAGGCCGACCTCCTCGCGCGCCTGGATTTGGACGACGCCTTCGAGCTGGTACTCGACCGGGTCTTCGATGGTGATGATTTTGCGGCCCTCGTCATTGGCGTGGGCGAGGGCGGCATAGAGGGTTGTGGTTTTGCCGCTGCCGGTGGGACCGGTAAGGAGGACGAGGCCCTGGGGCAGCTGGGTGAGTTCGCGGATGAGGGCCTCCTGGGCGGGTTCGAGGCCGAGCTCGGCGAGGTCGAGGTAGAGGCTTTGGCGGCCGAGGAGGCGGAGGCAGACGCCTTCGCCGTGTTTGGTGGGGACGATGGAGACCCGGAGGTCGTAGTCGTCCTTCTCGGTTTTCATCGAGATACGGCCGTCGTGGGGTATGCGTTTCTCCGCGATATTGAGTCCGGCCATGATTTTGAGGCGGGAGACGAGGGAGGCATAGACCTCGCGGAGCTCGGCGGGGACGGGGACAGTTTGCATGACGCCGTCGATGCGGTAGCGGAGTTTGACGGCGGCGTAGTAGGGTTCGAGGTGGATATCGGTGGCCTGGAGGCGGAGGGCTTCGGAGAGGATCTGATCGACGAAGCGGGCGATGCTGGCGTCGACGGCGGCCTCCGAATCGCCGGTGGCGACGTCGAAGACGATTTCCTCGGCGGTCTCATGGAGGCCGCGGTCTTCGCGGAGGCGCTGGATGGTTTCGGCGCCGAGGCCGAAGTGGCGTTTGATGACGGCGCGGAGGCCGCTGGGGGTGGTGAGGGCCGCGCGGAGCTTGCGGTTGAGCAGGAGTCGGAGGTTGCTGACTTCGGCCTGACGGGGCGGATCTGCGAAGGCGAGGACGAGGGTTTCTCCGTCGATGCCGATGGGGAGGACGCGGTGATGGAGCATGACGGCGACGGGGACCATGTCCTTGAAGTCGGCCGGGAGCGCGTGGGTGGCGAGATCGACGAATTCGATCTGGTGGAGGGCGGCGAGGGCTCGGTAGGTATCCTCTTCGGAAGCGTAATTGAGGGTGAGGATGGCGGCGTGTTGGGGAACATGCCAGCGCTGCTGTCGGCGGCGGACGGTTTCGAGCTGTGCGGCGGTCAGCTTGCCCTGTTCGAGGAGGAGATCCCCGACTTCTCTCTTGGCGGATTCAGATTCCATCAGTTGGCGGGGACTTCGAGCGTCTTCTTGGCATTGAATATGAGGACATTGGTCTGGCCGGCGCTGTTGGTCAAGGTGAGGGAGCGGACGGCGATGGCCTGGACGCAGTGGTCGGCGACGACTTTGGCGCCGTTGGTGAGGATGAGGAGGTTTTCGCCGAGGCGGACGTAACCGCATCGGGTGCCTCTTGAGGTTTCGAAGGAGCCGATGTAGAGGAGGTCGATTTTCTTCGTGGGGGGCGGCGGGGGCGGCTGGAAATGGAGGGTGAAGAACGGATTGACGGCATTGGTGGGCATGACGAGCCTGGGGAGTGAGGATGTCGAGAAGAGGCGTTCGACCTGGCCGGTGGCGGCGGGGAGAGTGAGAGGATTCGGAGCGACGACAGGGGTGCTGAGAGCGGGCATGCTGCCGCCGAGGCCGGCGAGGAGGGCGACCAGCAGGACTCCGAGCCCGACCGCGAGGAGCAGGGAGAACCAGAAGGTGCGTTCGAGCAACCGGTTCATGGGGTGGTGGCGACACCGGTCAGGGCCGGCGGCAGGGGGGCGGACCCGACGACAACGATTTCCAGCAGCGCGTCCTCGGGTCGTTCCGGCGAGTGTTTACGGAGGAGCAAGCGGTCGACGAAGAGGACTGGTTTGTTGGTGAGAGCGGCGGCGAGCCCGGTGACATCGAGTTCGGGTCCGCGCAGCGGCAGGCTGTTGAGGAGTCGGGAGAGGGCGTCGGTGGGACCGAAGACTTCGAGCTGCATGGGCAGTTCCGCGAAGGATCGTGCCGGGGCGTCGGCGGGTGCGGGTCTGGGGGGGAGCTGGGTAAGGCTGCGGAGGCCGGCGACGCGGGCGTGGATGGCGGTGAGCAGGAGTTGTTGGGCGACGTGGAGGCGGGCCCAGAGCAGGCGGGGGTCTTCGAGGTCGGCGGTATACTGCGGGAGTCCGTTGGTGGCGGCGGGTTCGAGGGCGATTTTGGCTTCTTTGGCGGTCCGGGCGAGGAGGTTGGCCTGGAGTTGGCGTTCGTTTTGGAAATCGATGAGTTGGAAGGGCTCGTTAAGGCGTGTCAGGACCTCGGGGGCCAGGGCGAGCCGGGCTTCGAGGAGGCGCTGGGCGGATTCGAGGTTGGTGAGGGCGGTGCGGATGGTCTGGAGGCGGGCGGCTGCGTTGGTGGCGTCGAGTCCTTCGCAGGCGTCGGCGGTCTTGTTGGTGAGGGCGAGGCTATTCCAGGCGTAGACGAGGGGTTTATCGAGCTCCGCGGCGTATTGTCGGAGGGGCCGGAAGACGAGGGCGTAGGCGGCGGCCAGCAGCATGGCGAGCGCTGCGAGGAGCGTTGGCAGGCGTGTGGGTTTGAGGAAAGCGGCCATGGCGCTAGAGTCTTCGACTTGTGGAATGTGGGGTCAACGGGTCAAGTGTGGCCGCTGCCGTCCCCAACCCGCCCCCCCGCGCCTCCGAGGACTCTATGGTAGCGAGGCGCGGAGCCAGGGAGCCCCGCTGCCCCCCACGTTTCCTTTGGACTGCATGTTTCATGGGTCTGAGGCGGCGCCTCGCTAGGGGGCGGCGGTGGGCGTTGCGGCAGGCCGATCGGGCCGTGGGCTGTAGACGGCTCCCGTGCGGCGGGAGTCCCAGCGGCCGTTGCCCGGCGGTGGCAGAAGATTGGGCAGGTGGAGATCTGGCCGTGGCGCCAGTTCGATGGCGACGAAGTAGACGTGGTTGCTGATGGCGACGCGGGGGTCGATGACGTTGCGCCGGCGTTCCGGGGGCAATTCGTCGACGCGTGCGAAGTGGGGTTGGCTTTTGAGGTCGGTGACGAACTGGCTGAGGACGCGGCGGGCGGCGTCGCCGTCCTTGGGGATGCAGATCTCGGCGATGAACTCGCGTCGGGCGGGCTGGGGTACGGAGGCTGGGGGGGAGGCTGCTATAGGCGGCGTGTTGGTGGGTGGCGGGGGGACGGTGGTGCCGGCCTGGTAACTGGCCGCATCGGCGAGCGAGACGAGCCAGAAATCGTCATTGGTACGGACCTGGCGGAGGGCGGTGAGGACCTCGAGACTCTCGAGGGTATGGCGTTGCCGGGCGAGGATTGGGCGGAGGTACTCCTGAATCGTGCGGACTCGTTGTGCGGTGCGCGCGATCTCGCTGGCGGTGGCGATGGTGGCTCGGGTATCGAGGGTCAGAGAGCCCTTGCGCTGGACGAGGGTGTGTTGGCGTGCCATGGCGCCCATCAGGAGCAGCGCGGCGAGGATGACCAGGGTGAGATTGACTGCCTGGAGGAACTCCCATTCGCGGCGACGCCGGCGTGTCCGTTGGAGGTGGGGTGGGAGGAGGGAAATGCCTGGGGGCGCCTTGCCGAGGGCGCGCTGGGCTGCGCCGTAGGCGACCCAGTAGGGGGTCATGGGCAGGTCCGGGTCGATGTCGGGGGGCTGGGGCCAGGGGCGGAACTGGAGGCTGCCGAATCGGCTGAGGGCGGGGGCGAGCCCCGGCTGGGTGGCGCCGCCGCCGCAGAGGTAGACTGGGAGATCGGCGAGGGTGAGGCCGAGCTCGGGAAAGTCATCGAGCCACTCGCTGATGGCGCGTCGGAGGTCGGTGTACCAGCGTTCGACGGCATGGGCGTAGGCTTGGCCGGCGGCCTCGGAATCAGCCGGGACGCGCTCGAGGAGGCGGGCTTCGGCCTCTTCGACAGTGCAGGCGGACGCTTCAGCGATGGCGCGGGCGAAGGAGGCGCTGCCTCCCTCGAAGCTGGTGGCGTGGACGCCCTGTCCGCCGACGAGGAGGCCGACGACGGTGTTTTCGGCGCCGAGGTCGACGAGGACAGCGTTGAGGGGCGGGTTGGGGGTGGCGAGCATGGCGGCGAAGAGGGCTTCGCCGGTGGGCAGGATTTCCGTGACGACCTGATCGGGGGTCGAGGAGTCGGATTCATCCTGGGGGGGGACATGGCGGCGGATGCTCTCCTGGATTTCGTCCCGTTTGCAGAGGGTGAGGAGGCAGGGATGTCGGTAACGTCCGAAGGGGCGGAGCTGGGCGGTGGCGTGGAAGAGGCTTTCATCCCCGAAGCCGCTGAGCTTGCGAGCTTCGGCTTCGAGGAAGCGGGCGGGCTCGGCGGCGGCGTCGGCGGGGATATCGAGCGTGCTGGAGATGACCCGGTGTTGGGGGAGGACGATGGCCAGGAGCGAGTCGGCGTAGGGGCCGAGGGCTTCGAGGATGGGTTCGCGGGACTCGGGCGAGTCATTGAACTCGGCGGTATCGGGCCATTCGACGGTGCGGCGGTCGAGGATCCGGAGGCGGCCGAAGGTCTGCTCGACGGCGAGGACTTTGAGGCAACGCGTACCAGGATCGAGGACGACCAGGCGATGTCCGGCGGCTGGCAGGAGGCGGTGGAGGATGGGAGCCGGGACCGGAGCCATTAGGGGTTCCTGGACGGGGTGGAGCTATCGATCGCATCGCGGTTGCGGAGGGTGTTGCGACCTGTGGCCTCGTCGTAAACGAGGTACTCGCCCGTTTCGGAAAGCAGGGTGGCGGTGACAAAGACGAGGAGGTAGCGGGGGCGATCGAGTTCGGTACGGCGCCGGAAGAGGGCGCCGATGACGGGCAGGTTGCCGAGAACGGGCACGGACTCGACGAAGGTGGTTTGGGTCCGTTCGAGGACGCCGCCCATGACGACCGTTTGGCCGGAGCGCACGGAGACGCGGGTGGTGAGGTCCTGGGTGCGGTACTCGGGCAGTCGGACATCCTGCTGGCTGACGACGGCGCCGGAATCATCGGTGTCGGTGATGGTCATGAAGGGGACGAGTTCGACGTCCGAGTTGACTCTTGGGTTGAGCGCCAGGAGGATGGTATTGCCGTCGCCGCCGATGCTGGCGAGGACGTCGAGGGAGGCGCCGGAGGTGATCTTGGTGGGTTTGCCTGCCGGCACGAGTTGGGAGGAGGAGCGACGCTCGAGGATGGTGCTTTTGACCTGGTACTCCTCGTAGTAGTACTGGACTTTGCCGTCGGCGATCGTTGCGGGGCGGTTGTTGATGAGGGCGACGCGCGGGGCACTGAGCACCTGGCTTTCACCGCCCTGTTGCAGGGCGGTCAAGACCGCGCTGAGGTCACTGACGCCGAAGACATTGGTCCAGCCGTAGGAAAAGCCCGGGGCGACACCGAGGATGGCCATGCCGGTCTGATCGGAGGGGGTGTCAATCGCCGAGACATTCCGGTCGCGACCCCAGACCATGCCGAGGCGGAGGAAGGCTGCCTGGCTGACGGTGATGAATTTGGCCTCGATGAGCACCTGCTGGATGGGTTGGTCGAATTCCTCGATGATTTGTTCGAGGAGTTCGAGTTGTTCCGGGGTGCCGCGGGCGACGATGATGTTGCGCTCGTAGTCGATCTGGTATTTGCCCGTGAAGAAGTTGGTGATGGCGCGTTCGAGCGAGGGCTGAATGGGGGCGAGGTCGTTGACGAACTTGTTCAGCTTCTGGGCTTCCTGGACGGTGGTGACGTTGCCCTGAGTGGTCGAAGTGCGGACGACCTCGGGCGGGCCGAACTCGGCGGGGAGGACGAAGCCTTTTTGCAGGCGATAGAAGCGGGTTTCTTCAAGCACCTTCTTGGGGTCTTTGCCGTCGACGATCCAAATGAGGTCTTCGCCGATCTGGAACTGAAGCTCGAGGTTCCGGGTGATGTAGCGGAGGAACTCGCTCAACCGGACCTTGTTCATATTGACGCTGAGCTTGGACTTGAAGGCGGGGAGGGACTTGTCGGCGACGAAGTTGATCCCCTCGGCCTGGCCGAGGTTGAAGATGATTGCCTCGAGGGGGGCGTCATCCAGTTGGACGGAGACCTCGCGCTCGAGGATCTTGGCCATGCGCCCCTGGCGGGACTCGAAATCGAACATGAGCCCGCGGAGGTAATTGGTCTTTCCGAAGGTCTCGGGGATGTAGGGGGTCGACTCGATTTGCTGGACGGCGTCGCGCACGTCCTTGCGCGGCGGGAGACCGCGGTCCTTCTGCTCGGTGGCGAGGCTTTTGATCGTGGGGTTGAAGACGGAGTCCGACGATTCGATGGAGCGGATATCGTCCTCGAGCGCGCGGTTTCGCTGGCGTTCGCGCTGTTGTTTGACCCAATCGAACATGCGTTGGACGACCGGGTCCTGGGGATCGCGGGCCCGGAGGGCGTTGGCGCGGGTTTCGGCTTCCTCCCATCGGTCCTGGCGGGCCAGTTCAAAGACCTCCTTGATCTCGTCGTCGTGGGTTGGGCTGTAGCGGACTGGGGGCACTTTGGACGGCTTGGCTGGGACGGGTTTGGCCCTGGCGAGGGCGGCGGTGCTGCCGGTGCGGGCATACGCCGCGGTTGGAGACTCTTGTGTGCGCTGGCACGACGTGAGGAAGGCGAGTGCAACAAGCCATCCGCACAGGGGCATCAACGCTCGACCCAGGGGTTTTCCCATAGCGTAACCATTGGACATTCCGCCGCCGCACCATCGAGACGGCGGTCTCCCGCTATTGCTTCACCATCAGCCGCAACCGTGCAAGCCTGAAGTTCGGCCTCGGATCCGGGCACCGACCCAGGCAACGCGGGTGGCTCCTGGCCGAGGTTGGGTACCTCCGCCGATTCGGACGGCTCACTGATCCGAGGACCGGGAGACGTCGGTCTTGAATCAACTGGAAGACGCCCCCACATCGATTCACCGCTTCCGGATTTCGCTGTTCTCGGGGGATGGAGTTTATGAGAAGATGGGGCGAGCGATGTTCGAGCTAGTGGCGCCATTCGAGCCGGCGGGGGATCAACCGCGCGCGATCGCGGAGCTTACGGCGGCGATCGAGGCGGGTGTCCGTCATCAGACGCTGCTGGGGGTGACGGGTTCGGGGAAGACGTACACCCTGGCGCACGTGATCCGGAATGTGAGCCGGCCGACGCTGGTGATTTCGCACAACAAGACGCTGGCGGCGCAGCTCTACGCGGAGTTCAAGGGTTTTTTTCCGCGGAACGCAGTCGAGTATTTCGTGAGCTACTTCGACTATTATCAGCCCGAGGCCTATCTGCCGCGCACGGACACGTACATCGAGAAGGACTCGAGCCGGAACGAGGAGATCGAGCGCCTGCGGCTTTCGACTTTGAGCGCCCTTTTGTCGCGGCAGGACGTGATTGTGGTGGCGAGCGTGTCGTGCATCTACGGGATCGGGAGCCGGGAAGACTACGAGGAGATGGTGCTGCCCCTGCGTTTGGGGCTCGAGATCGGCCGGGACCGGGTTCTGGATCGGTTGGTGGGTCTGCAGTATCGGCGCAACGACGTGGCGTTCGAGCGGGGCGAGTTCCGGGTGCGCGGCGACACCGTCGAGCTGTGTCCGGCACACCGGGAGGATGCGCTGCGAATCGAGTTCTTCGGGGAGGCGATCGAGCGGCTGACGCGGTTTGATCCGCTGACGGGGAAATCGATCGAGGAGATGCCGGGGGTGACCTTGTTTCCGGCGGCGCAATTCGTGACGCCGCTCGAGAAGATCAAGCGCGCGCTGCTTGCGATTCGGGAGGAACTGGGGGAGCGGATTGGGTGGTTCGAGGGGCGGGGCAAGCTGATCGAGGCGCAGCGGATCAAGATGCGGACCGAGTATGATCTCGAGATGATGGAGGAGATGGGGTTTTGTTCGGGCATCGAGAACTACTCGAGGCATCTGGCGGGCCGGCCTCCGGGGTCGCGGCCGCAGACGCTGCTGGATTTCATGCCCCGGGATCATCTGCTGTTGATCGACGAGTCGCACGCCACGATCCCGCAGTTGGGGGGGATGCACGCGGGCGACCGGTCGCGGAAGCAGGTGCTGGTGGACTACGGGTTTCGATTGCCGAGCGCCCTGGACAATCGTCCGTTGAGTTTTGCGGAGTTTCAGGCGTTGCAGGGCCAGACGATCTACGCGAGCGCGACGCCGGCGGCGACCGAGCTCGAGTGGTCGGCCGGGCACGTGGCGGAGTTGATTGTGCGGCCGACGGGCCTGGTGGATCCGCCGGTGACGGTGAAACCGCTTCGGGGTCAGATTGACGATTTGATCGAGGAATCGCGTCGGCGGGTCGAGCGAAAGGAGCGTGTGCTGGTGACCACGCTGACGAAGCGGACGGCGGAGGAGCTGACGGACTATCTGCGGGAGATCGGGGTCAACGTCCGGTATCTCCACAGCGAGATCGACGCGATCGAGCGGGTCGAGGTGTTGAGGGCCTTGCGGAAGGGGGAGTTCGACGTGCTGGTGGGGATCAACCTGCTGCGGGAGGGGCTCGATCTGCCTGAGGTGTCGCTGGTGGCGATTTTGGATGCGGACAAGGAAGGCTACCTGCGGTCGACGACCAGCCTGATTCAGACTGCGGGTCGCGCGGCTCGGCATCTCAACGGCGCGGTGATCTTGTACGCGGACGTGATGACGGACAGCATCCGGCGGTTTCTCGCGGCCTCGGAGTATCGTCGCCAGAAGCAATTGGCCTACAACCGCGAGCATCATATCACCCCCCGGAGTGTTCAGCGGGCGGTCGAGGCCAGTTTGTCGACCCAGCATGACACCGCGGCGCAGGCGGGAGCGATTCTGCGGGAGGGGGCGGCCGATTTTGACGTTTTGGAGACGATCCGCGAGCTAGAGGCGGAGATGGTCGAGGCGGCGAATAATCTCGAGTTCGAGAAGGCGGCGCTCTTGCGGGATCAAATCAGGGAGCTGAAGCGGCAGTATGGGGCCGCCGAGGCCCCCGGCATTCCGCCGGCCCGCCAGGCGCACACACCGTCGCGGGCCGGCTTTACCGGCAAGACGCGAGGACCACGCGGCTCGCGCAAGACGGGATGACCGCCCCGGATCCTCGCCGAACGCGTGCGGCGCGAACGTTCGCCATCGGCTCCTGGTGGGTTTTCGCCTTGAAGGCGCGTGGGGTGTCGGCTCCGGGGTGGCCCGCCCTCGACGCGGGCGGGAGAGGTGGGGTGGGGGGGGCGGCAATCTGCGCTGCGTCCTGAATCGGCGAGGGGAAGTTCCGCGCAGATTCGGGGCGGATCACAGATTGGGGGAAGCGAGAGAGGCGGGGG
>Ga0209605_1002618_pt1 | contig 17037 bp, 17 predicted proteins | sample AD_UKC035_MetaG_FD_184408 | JGI IMG/M metagenome (GOLD analysis project Ga0209605, IMG submission 184408) | Active sludge microbial communities of municipal wastewater-treating anaerobic digesters from USA - AD_UKC035_MetaG (SPAdes) (version 2) | ecosystem: Engineered > Bioreactor > Anaerobic >...
CACGTATGCGACTGAATGACGGAAGGGCGCTGCCTGCATTTGTGGGACAGGCACTGAGGGGAGAAGATATTACAGTGTTTGGTGACGGAAGCCAGACACGCTCGTTTTGTTATGTGGATGATTTGGTAGAAGGGATTTACCGATTGCTGATGAGTGACTATGTGTATCCGGTGAACATAGGTAATCCGGTGGAGATAACGATAAAACAATTTGCAGAGGAGATTATACAACTGACGGGGACGACACAAAAAATTATTTACAAACCATTGCCACAGGACGACCCTAAACAAAGGCGGCCTGACATAAGCCGAGCAAGAGAAATACTTGGATGGGAACCTACGGTGCAGAGGGAAGAAGGGCTGAAGCGAACCTATACGTATTTTAAATCGCTCAGCCCTGAGGAGCTGACAAAATCAGCGCACCGATTTAAGTAAGGATGAATTTTATTGTTTGAAGTTTCATGTAATTACTTCTATAGTAATTACATTATGCATTGATAAATTCTCATCACAAAAAATATTGAATAATGTTTTTCTAAAATTTTACTCTTGTCTTTTTTCTTCGTAAACAAGAGCATCAGGTGTGAGGGTGATGGGTATTTTGTTGGCAGCGCACCATTTTGAACATTCAGAATAAAAGTGCTTCCACTGATTGGTTGCCCAAGCGGGTACGTTGTTTTTCCAACATTGTTCATCCGGAAAATACACATGATACTTGCCCATGGTTAACTCAAATACCAAAGCACCTTGGTGACATGAAGCAACAAGTTTTTCGCGCCAGCGAACAGTAAAATATATTGGGTTCATGTGATTAATGCTGATCGCTGAAAATCATGCTGAGCAACTGAATGATGAAAAGCAAGAGCCAGGGTGCAAGGCTAATCCACAAGGCGAGTTTGAGGTTGCTACGGAAAAACAAAAAATAAATTCCAACGGCAGCAAGGCTGAGGAAAATGATTGCATAGAGCAATGTGGCTCCCTGAGAATATTTGCTGGTTTGAAGCAGGCCAATGACGTTGAGGAAGAAACGGATGCCAAGGTATGCATCGAGGCTGAGGAAGATGATTGAGATGAGTTTGAGGAATGACATGGGGTGAGAGATTGATAATGGAGTAGTTGAGCGAAGGTAAATAATTTATGGTAACATTATGATGTTATTGCGTGGCTTATATGCTGACAATGATAATTAATTTCTTATCTAAATAAAAAAATGTACTGCGCAATGGTATAGCTGAAAGAAATGGGTTTTTCTTACCATATTTGCACTATGGCAGAGCAAATAAAAAACCCCAATCCGCAAACAGACTCAGGTATTGAAATAAAACGAGTTTATACTACGTGTAATCCCATGCAGGATATGCCCGGAAAATTTCCTTTTACGCGAGGAGTACAACAGGATATGTATCGCTCCAAACTTTGGACTATGCGGCAGTATGCAGGATTTTCTACTGCAGAAGAGTCCAATAAGCGTTATCATTACCTGCTGAAGCAAGGTACAACGGGATTGTCCGTTGCATTTGATTTGCCTACACAAATAGGATATGACTCTGACCATACACTTGCCGAAGGTGAAGTTGGAAAGTCGGGCGTGGCCATAGACTCGCTGCGTGATATGGAGGCACTGTTTGACGGGATAAGATTGGAGGAGATAACCACTTCGATGACGATAAACGCTACGGCAGCAATATTGCTGAGCATGTATATTGCTCTTGCAAAAAGGCAAGGTGCCGATTTGAAAAAAATTTCGGGGACGATACAGAATGATATCCTGAAAGAATATGCAGCGCGCGGAACATATATATATCCACCCAAACCTTCAATGCGTATTATTACAGATATATTTGATTACTGCAGCCGCGAAGTGCCGAAGTGGAACACCATTTCAGTTTCAGGTTATCATATTCGCGAAGCAGGAAGTACAGCAGTGCAGGAACTTGCGTTTACATTAGCTGACGGCAAAGCATATCTGAAAGCAGCTATGGCAGCAGGATTAGACATTAATGTTTTTGCAAGAAGAATTTCGTTTTTCTTTAATGCACATAATAATTTTTTTGAAGAAGTAGCAAAATTCAGAGCTGCACGCAGAATGTGGGCTACCATAACCAAAGAACTTGGCGCAACAGATGAGCGGGCTATGATGCTGCGTTTTCATACACAAACAGGAGGAAGCACATTAACAGCACAACAACCGCAGAACAATATTATTCGGGTTACACTACAGGCAATGAGTGCTGTGCTCGGTGGTACACAGTCATTACATACCAATGGTTTTGATGAGGCACTGTCGCTGCCTACAGAGAATGCAGCACGCATTGCGCTGCGCTCTCAACAGATAATTGCCTATGAAAGTGGAGCAACTCAAACGGTAGATCCTTTAGGAGGTTCCTATTTTGTAGAAACACTTACCGATGAGGTTGAAGCAGCAGCTTGGGAATACATCAAAAAAATTGACGAAATGGGTGGCGCTGTAGCCGCCATTGAAGCAGGATTTATTCAGAACGAAATTGCAAATGCAGCTTATCGCTATCAGTCTCAGGTGCAGAACGGTGAAAAAATTATTGTAGGTGTAAACCGTTTTCAGGTAGAAGAACCTGCATTTGATGATTTGCTGAGTATTGATGATAACATCAGAAAACTTCAGATACAAAAACTACAGCAACTCAAATCAGAACGTAATAACGACAATGTGCAACAATCACTGGCAGCGTTGAAAACAGCAGCTCAGGATAATACCAACCTGATACCATTTATCATTACCTGCGTGGAGCACTATGCCACACTGGGTGAAATTTCGGATACACTGAGAAGTGTGTTTGGTGAGTACCGTTGATGTAAAAAAAATAGAGTATTGATAAAACTTTGTTGCCGCTTATGATGTTAGTCATCTGGGATATTGGCATCTTTTTATACTTTTGCATCAGTGAAAATCATAGTTTCAGTTTTTCTATCTGCAATAATACTATCAGGCTCTTTCAGCCAGAGTATGTTGTTTTTGCATTATGTGAAGAACAAAAGCTATTATGCCACTGTACTGTGCGAGAATAAAGCCAGACCCAAGATGCATTGCAACGGCAAATGCCATCTGGCAAAGGAAATGAAAGAGCAGGAAAAACATCAGAAGGCACCATGGAGCAATAATGTTGAGAAATCAGAATTGATGCTCTTTTGTCAGGAGATGGTTTCACCTGTTGCCACAACTCCAAAAATGACCAAAGCAGAATTTCCTGCTTATGAAGATGTATTAACAGTTGGATTCAGAACACTGATTTTTCACCCGCCATTAAGTTAGCCATAACTTTTTTTACAGCTGATAAGGTAATTGTCAGCATAAATAACCGGAGAGCGTATGTTTTCCTGAGATTGTTGCATCCTGTATGCATTAATATTTCTGTTTAATTTTTTAAAAAAGTTTATGATGAAAAAAACAATATTACTGATGGTGTTGCTGTTGCCATCCTTTGTGTTCGCCTGCGATTTTTGTAATGGTTATCTCGGATTAAATCCTCATTACAAAAAAAACAGCATTGGTTTTCGTTATCATTATATGTCAATGAGTGGAACGATGATGGATCCTGCCCACCTGCAAGAGATGGGATTAAGCAAGAATGATTTTTACGAAAATCGCAGTGAATATGAGTTACACGGACAATATTATCCGATTCAAAAGTTACAAATTGTAGCATCATTACCTTATGTTTATAACCGTGATGGCATGAGCGACAAAGCCAAAGATGCAATGGGAATTACTAATCATAGTATGCATCACGATGATATGAAAGCTCAAAATGTGTATCAGGGAATTGGTGACTTAACACTGTTTGTAAACTACCAGGTGTTTAATAAAAACAGCACAGATTCTTCAGGATTTAGTCACCGCTTGTTAGCGGGTCCAGGATTAAGAGTGCCTACCGGAAAAATTTCTATAAGTGAAGGAGCGGAAGCGCACTTATTCACACATCAACCCGGAATGGGCAGCTGGAATCCAATGGCAGCGATAACCTATATTGCACGCTATCAAAATGCTGGAGCAAGACTTAATGCTATCTATTTGGCAGGAACAGAAAACAAATTTGAGTTTGCTCCTGGCAATAAAGTGAATGTAAATTTTACGGGATACTATGAAATGAAGTGGAGTAAGTGGCAACTCTATCCAAGTGTTGGTGTCTATTGGGAGAGTGCAGCAAAAGATATTTATTATTCAGAAAAAGTAGCTAACAGTGGTGGGAGTATGACATATCTGCATATTGGCAGTGATTTATATTATCAGAAATTTGCACTCGAAGCAGCATTTCAACTTCCGGTACAAAAACAGTTGAATGGTTATCAGGCAGAAAATAATTTCAGGTTGATAACAGGACTTTCTTATACCTTTAATTAATTTTAATTTCTTAATTTTGTAACATTTAAATAATATAAAAAAATGAAAAAGAATATAATTATCATAACATTCATATTGTTTACATCAGCGGTAGTATTTACAGGATGTAAAAAAGATAAGGACAATGGACCTGCTGAAAGAAGTATATCCTTTCACCTCCACACTGTAGTTGGCAACACAGTAGCAAATTATACTTCAGTGTTTACTGATGCCACAGGCAGATCGTTTACACTAAGCGATTGCAGATATTATATCAGTAATATCGTATTCATCAAAGATGATGGAACAGAGTTGCCAATGACAGGAAAAGTTTTGTTGGCCAATCCTGCAACCATGAAGTATGAAATAGGCAAGGTGCCTGTGGGCAAATACAAAGGCTTCCGGTTTTTATTTGGACTTGACTCCGTAACCAATCATGCAGACCCTGCAACTTATCCTTCAACCAGTCCGTTAAGTTATCAAAATCCCAATATACATTGGGGATGGAATACCGGATATATTTTTATGAAGTTGGAGGGCAAGGTAGATTCTACGGCAGCAGCTAATGGCACACCTGATTTTGATTTTTACTATCACTTAGGTCTCGATCAGATGAAGCGCACCATAGATTTCAGTACTACGGCTTTTGAAGTTACAAGCACTGAAGACATGGAACTGGGAATTGTATTCGACTTAAAAAAGGTGCTGAATGGTGTGAATATTCCTCAGGAAAATTTCACGCATACAATGGATAATATGCCTCTGGCCAATAAAATTGTAAACAACATTCCGGCTGCCTTTGAAATAGAATAACACCATTTGGTTCTGAATTCATGAACGTAAAACACTGTAATAAAATTGAACGATTTTTATTCACAGCTGTTAAGTAATCAGCAACTGAATTGAATAATTTGGCATAAATTCGTAGAGTTATAATCAGATATTAATGAGGCAGGGAATTCTTTTATGGATATTGTGTATTGCACTGTTTGCGTCCTGCAAAAAGGATGATGCCGTGGTGCAACCGATAAACATTTCAGACTCCTCTAATCATGCTAATGCAACACAGACTTTGTCATTAAAAATTTCGCATCAATGCGGAAACAATCCATTATCATTAAACACAACTTATGCTGATACAACGGGAAGAATTTTTTCTTTCTCAGATTTCCGTTATTACATCAGCAATATTGTTCTGACAAAAAACGATGGAAGTGATTTGCCTCTTAGGGGTAAAATTCTGCTGGCAGATGTCCAACAGTCTGATTATACACTAGGTCAAATTCCCATAGGGCAATATCGGGGATTCCGATTTATGATAGGCATAGACTCGTCCATGAATCACAGCGACCCTGCATTGTATCCATCTTCCAGTCCGCTGAGTTATCAAAACCCTCCCATGCACTGGGGGTGGAATGTAGGCTATATCTTTATGAGAGTTGAGGGAAGTGTAGATACTTCGTTGGTACCATCAGGAAATTTAAACGGAGTACTTTCCTATCATCTGGGCACGGACGAGCTGACTCATGTGATAGACTTTCCTCAACACTCTTTCAGCGTAACGGCATCAGCAGCAGCAACCATTCAGTTACAATTTGATTTTCAGAAAATGCTGAGTAATGTGGATTTGCAAAACGAAAACATTACACATTCTCTGCCACGTACCGGCCTCGAAGGAAAATTAGCCGATAACTGGTTATCATCTTTCACTGTTCAATAATCATGAGCAATAAAATTACAGGTGTACTTTCGATAATAATTTTTGTAATTATTTCATCCATACTCATTACCTCCTGTCGTAAAGATGATGCAATAGATACGGGCAATGAAATATTAGAATTACAGGTTCCGACAGGATTTCCATATCCTGATATTCCTGAAGACAATCAACCTACAAAAAATCGTATTGCCTTAGGTAAGAAACTTTTTTTCGACCCCATCCTTTCACGCGACAGCACTATTTCATGTGCAAGTTGTCATCATGAGGATAAAAAAATGACAGATGGTCTGCCTGTTTCGCAAGGCATAGACGGACGACATGTGTTGCGTAATGCCATGACCGTTTTAAATACAGCGTACCAACCCAATATGTTCTGGGATGGAGGCTCACCTACTCTGGAACAACAGGTAGTAGCTCCTATTGAAAGTCATGAGGAGATGGATTTTAACGTGCTGAAAGTTGTTGAACGATTAAAAAATCATCCAGAGTATCCCGAACTGTTTTTAAAAGCATATAATCTGGAGCCTTCTCCTTATACACTTACTCGTGCCATTGCAAATTTTGAGCGTACACTGTTTACCGGAAAATCAAAATATGACGAGTACCAGTACGATAAAAACATGAATGCTTTATCAGAATCAGAGAAGAGAGGTATGGATTTATTTTTCGGTGAGCGCGCAGAATGTTTTCACTGCCATGGCGGATTTAATTTTACGGATTTTAGTTTTAAGAACAATGGTCTTTATTTGGTATATGCCGATTCAGGCCGGGCGAGAATTACAACCCTGCACAGTGATGTAGGAAAATTTAAAGTACCTTCACTTCGCAATGTAGCACTTACTGCACCTTACATGCACGATGGCAGCATGGCTACACTTGAAGAAGTGGTGGAGCATTACAGCTCAGGAGGGAAACCACATTTCAACAAAAGTTTTCTGATACAACCACTCAACCTCACACAACAGGAGAAAACAGACCTGATAAATTTTATGAAAGCACTTACGGATTTATAAATTTTAATTTAAATAAAATGAAAAACAGAATCACATTCACCGGAATTACTCTTTTTATAATGATAACGCTGACTATGGCATGCCGAAAAGAAAATGACAACTGCAAAGGAGGCACCGGAGGCGACAACAGCATGATGGTGTATCTGAAGCATCATTCAAAACTGATTACTGCTGTACCGGGACATGCAGATACATTATTTATTAAGTACGATACCAACGAACTTCCGGGAGAAGACCCTTCCGATTTCGACACTTTTTATGTTGGCGACACGCTTACAGATCATTTTATGATTACCGGTCTGAACTGTGGTGATTATTATCTCTTCGGTGCAGGATGGGATACTTCCATTACACAACGTGTAAAAGGCGGAATACCTGTAACAATTGACGATGATGCAGGACAGATAACAGTGAATGTTCCTGTTACCGAAGTACATTAAGACAAATATTTTGCAGCTACAGGCATTCTTCTTCCGAATCCGAATGCTTTGGCAGAAATACGCAGCACCGGTGCAAGTTGTCTGCGTTTGTATTCATTCGTGTTTACCATCTTCAGAATACGGTGCACCAGTTGTTTGTCAAATCCGTCTTCGATAATACGGTCAGGGCCTTTGCGCAGTTCAATATAATGATACAGTATTTTGTCTAATACATCATAAGGCGGAAGCGAGTCTGTATCTTTCTGACCGGGGCGCAATTCAGCACTTGGAGCTTTTGTAATAATATTTTTCGGAATAATCTCTTTATTGCGGTTGATGTAATTGCAAAGCTCATACACTTCTGTTTTGTATAAATCGCCAATCACACTCAGTCCTCCGCACATATCACCATACAAAGTTCCATAGCCTACAGCCAGTTCACTTTTGTTAGAAGTGTTCAGCAGTATATGACCAAATTTATTACTGAGAGCCATCAGCATATTTCCACGAATGCGTGCCTGCAGATTTTCTTCTGTAACATCAAAGGGTCTGTCACCAAACAAAGGTTTAAGTGAATGAAGCAATGTTTCAAACGTAGGATTAATTTCTATTTTTTCAGGTTTTATTCCAAGATTATTACACAACTCTTCAGAATCTGAAACAGAGTGGCTGCTCGAAAATGCTGATGGCATCATCACAGGCAAAACATTTTCTGACCCCAGCACATCACAGGCAAGCACAGTAACCAAAGCACTGTCCACTCCTCCCGAAAGTCCGAGTATTGCTTTACTGAAACCCATTTTTGAAAAATAATCTTTTATACCAAGTGTCAGCGCCTGATAGATGAGTTCATATTTTTCTTTTTTATTTTCGGTTGAAAGAACAGGATTTTTTGTGTCAATATAAATTATCTTCTCTTCGAAGTAAGGACCTTCATGTATAAGCTCTCCCGATGCATTATAGAACAAAGAACCTCCGTCAAAAATTATTTCGGTTTGTGCGCCCACATGATTTACATACAACAGTGGCAGCTGATTCTGCTTTACGTTGCGAAGCAAAATGGCTTTACGTTTCTGAGCATGTTGATAATCGAAAGGCGATGCGGCAATATTGATAATAAGAGAAGGGTTTTCTTTGATAAGATCTTCCATTGGTGAGTGGATATACATCGGATCTTCTTCCATATTCCACAAATCTTCGCAGATGGTGAGTGCTATTTTTTGTCCTTTAAAAGAAACACATTCAAATTTTCTGCCCGGCTCAAAATAACGGTACTCATCAAAAATATCATAAGTAGGCAACAACGCTTTATGAATCACAGATTGAATATTGCCATCGTTCAAAAAGAAAGCAGAGTTATACAGATTTTTACCTTCAATAACAGGATTTCGGGAAGGGCAACCTACTATAGCTGCAATACCGGTACATGAGGCTGCAATTTTTTCAATGGCAATATAACATCGTTCAATAAAATCATCAAACTCCAGAAAATCAAGAGGAGGATAAGCAGTAACGGCAAGTTCAGGAAAAACAATCAGGTCGGCACCTGCAGCCTTAGCCTCTTCTATTGCCTGAATAATTTTTTGAGTGTTCTGTTCAAAATTGCCCACATGAAAGTTGAGCTGGGCAAGAGCTATTTGCATAGTTTGAAATTGAGATACAAAAGTACAGTTATTAGAGAAATGAAAATATAAAGAAGAGTAACCTTTTTACAAATCATTTTTAATATTTTCGTGCGGCTGACAGCTTTATTGATATTAATATTGCAGGGAACTGTCACAAAAAAATAACACATAAAAATTAAATGTATGAACAGAATAATAAATCCCTGGGCTAACGATCGTGTAAAAGACTTTTTGTTGTTGTTTTTACGACTTGCAGTAGGAGCATTGCTGGTTTCGCAACATGGATATCCCAAATTGCTGAAGCTGATGTCAGGCGAACCCATTCAGTTTGCAGCAGTGATGGGAATGAGTGAAAAAACTTCTTTCATTCTCGCCATGTTTGCAGAATTTATCTGTGCCATACTGGTGATGCTTGGAGTGTTTACTAGACTTGCAGCAATACCAATCATCATTACTTTTCTTGTAATAGTTTTTCATGTGAAGGGTGGCAATCCTGTTTCAGATCGTGAACTCCCTATGCTTTATCTTATTTTTTATACCTACATATTTTTTTCAGGGGCGGGAAAACATTCATTTGATAACATCTTCCGCAAAATGATGAAACGAAAACAATAAACGGTTGTTTATTTCATTACCGGTATTGAGTGTTTCGTTTGAAGATGAGTGTTAACTGATGCTGAAAAGATTCCTACTGTTAATTTTTATTCATCTTGTTGCAGCTACCTGGGGTGTGGCGCAGGTGATTACAGTTTGCACGTGGAATCTCAAAGACTTTGGTAAAAGTAAAACTGATGATGAGATAAGTTACATTGCCGGTACATTGAAAGATTTTGATATAGTTGCCATACAGGAAGTAGTGGCAGGCGATGGCGGTGCACAAACGGTAGCTCAATTACAGGATGTCCTTAACAGAAAAGGAGCCAAATGGGATTATACCATCAGCAATCCTACTTCAGGAAGCTACAAAACCGAACGCTATGCTTATCTCTGGAAAACAAAAAAAATAACCAAGGTGGGTAATGCATGGTTAGAAAAAAATTATGCTGTTGAAATTGAACGTGAGCCTTATTTCTGCACTTTTAAATCAGGCAATTTGTTTTTTACCCTGGTAAATTTTCATGCTGTAACTAAATCACAACAACCGGAAAGAGAGATTAAATATTTCAAATTTATGCCGGCAGAGTATGCAAGTCTTAATCTTATTTTCTGTGGAGATTTTAACTGCCCGTCAACACATACTGTATTTAATCCGTTGAAATCACTCGGATATACACCTGCACTGCAAGGACAAAAAACATCGCTCAGGCAGCGTTGTATAAATGATGATTGTCTGGCCTCAGCGTATGATAACATCTTTTACAATAGTTATAAAATAAAAATTGTGGAAGCTGGTATCGTTCACTTTTACAAAGATTTTGTATCGTTTGATGCTGCCAGACACTTATCCGATCATGTACCGGTGTACATTAAATTTTCAGCGAAGTGAGTTAAATTAATAAATGAGATAAGGAATCAGGAAGAGTGATGCTCTTTGTCTTTTCTCTTTTTATAAAAAAAATAGGCACCAACACCTACTAAAACATAGGGCACAGCCATTAGGTATAAAATTCCTTTGTTCAGTCCTTTTCCTGCTGTATATCCCTGCTCAACGTTGCTCTCAGCACCAAGGCGACAAACACTGCACTGCGCCAATGCCTGATGCGTTGTAATGATTAGCAGCAGGAATGTGATGAGGTAAAAAAATCTGCGTTTCATTTTAAACCGTTAAAGTTCTCTTTACAGCAACCTGTTCATAGCCTTCAATAATGTCGCCTATCTTAATATCGTTAAAGTTTTCGATGCTCAGTCCACACTCAAAACCTGCGGTAACCTCTTTCACATCATCTTTGAATCGTTTGAGAGAAGCAAGTTTGCCGGAGTAAGTAACAATTCCGTCACGAATTACTCTGATGGCAGTATTACGGGTCATTTTTCCGTCAAGCACCATACAACCTGCAATGGTTCCCACCTTAGGTATTTTAAATGTTTCTCGAACTTCAATATTGCAAACAATCTTTTCTTCAAACTCGGGAGCAAGCATACCTTCCATGGCAGCTTTAATCTCGTTGATGGCATCATAAATGATGGAGTAAAGACGGATTTCTATTTCTTCTTTCTCTGCCAGTTTGCGTGCATTTACTGAAGGTCGCACCTGGAAGCCTACAATAATCGCTTCGGATGCTGATGCAAGTAACACATCCGATTCTGTAATAGCACCAACCGATTTATGAATGATATTTACCTGTATTTCCTCAGTAGAAAGTTTGAGTAATGAGTCGGCAAGTGCTTCAATTGAACCATCCACATCACCTTTCACAATTATGTTCAGCTCTTTGAAGTTGCCTAAAGACAAACGTCTTCCTATTTCATCAAGAGTAATGTGTTTATGTGTACGAATGCCCTGCTCACGTTGCAACTGCAACCTTCTGTTGGCAATTTCTCTTGCTTCACGTTCATCATCCAACACAAAAAACTGATCTCCTGCCTGAGGTGCACCGTTTAATCCGAGGATAAGTGCCGGTGTTGAAGGACCTGCATCTTTTCTTTTCTGTCCACGCTCGTTGAACATGGCTTTTACACGACCGCTGTAGCTGCCAGCAAGTACAGCATCGCCAACGCGAAGTGTTCCTGCCTGCACCAATACAGTAGCCAGATATCCGCGGCCTTTGTCCAGAGAAGATTCTATCACAGTACCTTTTGCATTTTTATCAGGATTTGCTTTCAGGTCGAGTAATTCTGCTTCTAACAATACTTTCTCCAGCAATAAATCAACATTCAATCCTTGTTTTGCACTTATTTCCTGAACCTGATATTTTCCTCCCCAGTCTTCCACAAGAATGTTCATCTTCGAAAGTTGTTCTTTTATTTTTTGGGGATCAGCACCCGGCTTATCAATTTTGTTAATGGCAAAAACAATAGGTACACCTGCCGCCTGTGCGTGGTTAATCGCTTCAACGGTTTGGGGCATTACGCTGTCGTCAGCAGCAATAACTATGATGGCTACATCTGTAATTTTTGCTCCACGTGCACGCATGGCAGTAAATGCTTCGTGACCGGGAGTATCAAGAAATGCTATTCGTTTTCCACTTTCAAGTTTCACTTCGTATGCACCGATATGCTGAGTAATACCTCCGGCTTCACCTGAAATCACATTGGTCTTACGGATATAATCCAGCAACGATGTTTTACCGTGATCCACGTGTCCCATCACTGTAACGATAGGAGCTCTTGGTTTCAAATCATCCGGATTGTCCGGTACTTCTTTAATGGCTTCCTGCACATCTACATCCACAAACTCTGCTTTGGCTCCAAACTCTTCTGAAATTACACCAATGGTTTCAGCATCCAATCTTTGGTTGATGGATACCAGCATACCAAGAGTCATACAGGTTGAGATAATTTTATTTACATCAACATTCAGCAACTTCGCCAATTCGTTAACCGTTGCAAATTCAGTAACTTCAATTGTTTTTGATTCTGCAAGTTCTTTGTTCAACTGATCCTGTTTTTCAAGATTTTCTTCACGTCTTTGGGTTCTGCGTTTAGCTGCAGACGATTTTCCCTTACCACTGTTAAGCGTTGCAAGTGTTGCCTTTATCCTGTCGTGAATTTCTTTATCTGTCAGTTCAGGCTTTTCCTCTACAGGTTTATTTCCGTGTCTGTTTCTGAAATCACCTTTGCGTTTGAAATCGCTACGACTTGGTCCTCCCTGTGGGCGACCACCGGGAGTTTGACCCTGAGTTTGAGTTCCTGCTTTAGCAATATCAATTTTCTTGTCTTTGCGCTTACGTTTTTTCTTTCTGTCGTCTTCGGCTGATGTTGCTACCGGTTTTTTCTTAGGAGGGTCTACAGGTAAAATAATTTTACCAACAATGTTGGGCCCAGTGAGTTTTTTAGACTCTGTGCGATACAACTCTGCCGGAGTTGATTCTGATTTTGATTCAGTTTCCTCAGCAGGTGCTTCTGCAACAGGAGCTTGCTCTGTTTCGGCTGATGCTACAGGAGTAGTTGTTTCTTCAGCAGCAGGAGTGGTTGACAGTGTAACTTCCTCTTCTGTTTCAGCAACAGGTGTTTCTTCTTTCTTGTGAGTAGTTTTTTTCTTACCTGTTGTTTCTGCAGTTTCTTCTTTCTTACTTTTCTTTTTCTGTTCCTTATCCTTTGCTGCCGACTCTTTGTCTGCTTTTGCAGAAGATTTCTTCTTTGATTTTTCTTCCAGTTCTATTTTACCGGTAATCTTGGGTCCTTCCAGTTTCGAAGCTTTAGCTTTGATAACTTTCTCTTCTTGTTTCTCTTCAGTTTTTACCTCTGCAACAGGTTCTTCGGCAGCAGTTGTTTTTTCTTCCTTTACAGCAGATTTTGTTTTTGTGGCTTTTGGTTCTTTGGTTTTTGGTTTTGCAGCCTGATTTTCTGAAGCCTTTTGTTTAATGTTTAAAAGCTTAGAGGCCAGATCTTCATCCGACTCAGCTTCCTGCTCTGTTTTTTCAGTAGCAATTGGTTTGGCTTCAATAATGGTATTTTCTCTTTTCTGTTTTTCCTTGGTAATTTCAATAGCTTCCTGTCGGGCATGCATGTCAGGAGCAAATTCCTGCGTAAGCAGCGAAAAAGCCTCTGCCGGGATTTTGGTATTAGGGTTCTTCTCCACCAGAATTCCTTTCTTTTTAAGGAACTCAACAATGTGATCTATCCCCACTCCTAAATCCTTAGTGGCCTTGCTTAAACGTACGTCTTTTTTTTCTTCTGACATTAATTGCTCTATATTTCAACTACCCGAAAAAACCATTTGGTTTTCCGTACAAAGTTATTCAAACTCTTCTTTCAAAATGCGCACAACTTCTTTTATCGTTTCTTCTTCCAGATCAGCACGTGTTACCAGTTCATCTACCGGAATTGCCAATACATCCTTCGCTGTGTCGCAACCTATCTTTTTAAATTCTTCAATAATCCATGGTTCTATTTCGTCTGTAAACTCATCCAGATCCACATCTTCATCGTCTTCCACATCTGAATCGCGATATACATCAATTTCATATCCTGTTAGTTTACCGGCAAGTTTAATGTTGTTACCGCCTTTGCCTATGGCCAAGGAAACCTGATCTGATTTCATATAAACTGCGGCCTTCTTGTTTTCTTCGTCAATTTTTATCTCGGTAATTTTTGCAGGACTCAATGCTCTCTGAATGTAGAGCGAAATATTAGTGGTATAATTGATTACGTCAATATTTTCGTTTCGTAATTCTCTTACAATTCCGTGAATGCGTGATCCTTTCATACCCACACAGGCTCCTACAGGATCTATTCTGTCGTCATACGATTCAACAGCCACCTTGGCTCTTTCACCTGGCTCTCGTACAATATTTTTAATCGTAATAAGTCCATCAAACACTTCCGGTACTTCCAGTTCAAACAAGCGTTCGAGATACACCGGTGCTGTGCGTGATAAGATGATACGAGGGCTTCCTCCCTGCATTTCCACTCTCAGAACTACTGCTCTGATGGTGTCGCCTTTTTTGAAAAAGTCAGCAGGAATCTGCTCACTCTTTGGCAAAATCAGTTCATTACCTTCGTCATCTATTACCAGTATTTCTTTTTTCCATGCCTGATAAACTTCTCCTGTAATGATTTCACCAACGCGGTCTTTATATTTTTGATAGATAGATTCTTTTTCCAACTCCATGATGCGAGCCACCAGATTCTGGCGGGCACTCAACACTGCTCTTCTGCCGAAATCTTCCAGATGAATCTGTTCGGTAACATCTTCACCAACTTCAAAGTCGGATTCTATTTTTAATGCATCGCTTAATGCAATCTGCGTGTTTTCATCTTCCACCATACCATCTTCCACAATGGTGCGGTTGCGATACATTTCCACATCACCTTTTTCGGTATTGATAACCACATCCACGTTGTTTCCTTCGCCATATTTTTTCCTGACCATTGCACGGAAAACATCTTCCATGATACTCATCAGCGTAGCGCGATCAATATTTTTTGAGTCTTTAAACTCACTAAACGATTCTATGAGGACTGCGTGATCCATTTTACTTATTTATTTGAAATTTAAATCAAGTTTTGTTTCTTTAATCTGCTCCATAGGGATAACCGTATGTACAGGTTCCGGTTTTTCCTTTCCTTTTTTGGCACCCTTTGGTGGCTGAACTATTTCTATTTTTTCTTCAGTGGCATTCTGCAAAACTCCCCGGTAGTGCTGACCTTCAGTAGTGATGACTTTTACATTTTTACCTATCCGTTTGAGATATTGCTTAAAAACTTTCAGCGGCTGATCCATTCCTGGAGAGCCTACTTCGAGTTCATGTTTTTCAAATATACCGGTGCTCTCAAGCGACTGATACAGGTGACGACTCAGTGCTGCACACTCATCAATGGTAATACCTGAGGTTTTATCAACCGACACCAATACCTTTCCGGGAGTGATTTTAGACTCCACCAGAAATATATCCTTATCCTGAATATAATCCGTAATATGTTGATTTATAACTCCGATATCCATCTCTGTGTTAGGTCTATAAGAAAAGGGGACATCGTCCCCTTCAACTCATCCAAATAACTCCACAAAAGTAAGAAAATAATTAACAAGTTTTGTAAGAGTAATTTTGTTTATTTTTAGCCTAAAATAAAACTATGCTCGAAAAGATCCGCCTTGACAAAATACTTTTCCTTGATATTGAGACTGTTCCACAGGAGCAATCGTTTGAAAAGCTAGATGCAAAAAGTCGTGAACTCTGGCTGAATAAATCAAAATTTATAAACAAAACACCCTCTGACGAGGATCATCTGTATAACCGTGCAGGCATTTATGCAGAGTTTGGAAAAATTGTATGTATCTCCACCGGTTATTTCACCGTCACCGGAAAAGAAAAGCAACTTCACATAAAGTCATATTACGGTGATGACGAAAAAGCTTTGATTGCCTCATTCAAAGAGTTGTTGGATAAGCAGTTTTACAAATCAGATCACATGTTGTGTGCCCACAACGGCAAAGAATTTGATTTTCCGTACCTGTGCAGGCGTATGCTGATTAACCGTATTAAACTTCCGGCAATACTTGATATTGCAGGCAAGAAACCATGGGAAATTCAACACCTCGACACCATGGAGCTTTGGCGTTTTGGCGATTATAAAAACTATACTCCTCTTGCTCTTTTGGCTCATATTTTCGGCATACCCAGCCCCAAGGAAGAGATGGACGGAAGCCAGGTATGTAATGTTTACTGGCAGGAAAAAAATCTGAAAAAAATTGCTGAATACTGCCGCAAAGATGTGATAACGATTGTGCAGCTATTTCTGCATTTTATGAACGAAGAAATTTTAAGTGATACACAAATCAGAGTTGAAGATTAACTCACAACTGTTTAATCACACTACCTTAAACTGCTACAGTAAAAATTACTCAGGAAGGATTTTCTAAAATTTTCTTCAGGTTATCAAGCCCTGTTTTCAAATCGCCTCCTACTGCTTTATCCATATCGAAAAACAAACCCATAATATTCATAGGATAAGGAAATGACCCTTTAAATCCCCACTTCACTTTGGTTTGATTCTCAGAAACACTTTCGGTAACAAAATAAGCATCATCCTGCGCTTCGAAAGGTACTTTGAAACGGAGTTTTAAGTCAATACGCTCACCGTCTTTAATGGCGGTAATTTCCTGTTCGCCTGCACCTACGTCCTTATTGTTGCTCTCCCATGCAGAAATAAATCCTACTGTTCCGTCAGTTCCCTGATATGTTTTTTTCATGGCCGGATCCATCATTGACCATTTGCTGTAATGGTCCTGATTTTTGATAAACTTTATGTAATTGAAAACTTCTGCTTTGGGTTTGTTGATGATGACTTCACGTTCTACT
>Ga0209605_1002625_pt1 | contig 16991 bp, 15 predicted proteins | sample AD_UKC035_MetaG_FD_184408 | JGI IMG/M metagenome (GOLD analysis project Ga0209605, IMG submission 184408) | Active sludge microbial communities of municipal wastewater-treating anaerobic digesters from USA - AD_UKC035_MetaG (SPAdes) (version 2) | ecosystem: Engineered > Bioreactor > Anaerobic >...
TGGAAATTCCGAACCATGCCGGCAGTGTCAACGGCAGCCTGTACCCGCAGGATAAGACCATTGCGGCTATAGATTTGGGCTATAGCAGTTCCAATGTGACAATTATCAGCGAGGGCAAGGCTAAATTAAACAGGGCTATTGACAGCGGAGGGTATAGCCTGGACAAAAATATATCGAGCCTGACAGGCTTGAGCGGCGGGGAAATCAAGGCATGCAAACAGGGAATTATTGATGTAAGTACGGTTCAGGAAGGCTATTCCGAGCAAAACAGATATACAAACATTGTCAAGACAAGCATAGAAGGTATAATGGACAAGATAGACAAGGTATTCAAATACTATGCTTCCAAGGAACCGGAAAAAAGATTGGAAGTACTTCTTCTTTACGGCGGCCTATCCAGGATCAGAGGAATTGATAACTTGTTTTCCGGATATTTCAATATTCCGGCTTTAGTGCTGAACAGCACAAGCAGGATTTATCCGAATGGGGATATAAACGCGTATGTCAATTGCGCAGGAGCATTAATCAGGGACAATGGGGTATGATGGTATGAACGATATGAATTTTTTTTCACCCTATAACAGTAAGAGGGCAAAAAAGGATATTGAAAAACCTGTGATATTTATTAAAGGTTTGGCAGTGTTGGTTTTGATTGGCATTATAGCTTATGGTGCGTTTAATCATTTATCCATAAGAAGGCTGGGTAAAGAAATCAATGCTCTGAATACCGAACTGGAAGCAGTCAGGAAGGATCCGAGGCTTGAAGGTATCATGGCCATGGAAAAGGAAGCGGCTTTGCTGAAGGAGGATTTGTCCGGGCTTTATGCCCTGGATAAATACATTGAAAGCAGGGATACGATAAATGAATTCTTGCTTGAAGCTATAAGGGTCAATACTCCTGCCGAGCTTTTCCTTGATGCAATGCAGATGAATCAGCATAGTATCAAACTTGAGGGAAAATCAAAGGATAAGGAGTCCATAGCCCTATTCGAGCATAATTTGAGGGAGGATGAAGGACTGGAGAAGGTTTTTGTATCACGGGTTACCAACGAAAACGAATATTACAGCTTTTATATGGATATCGAATTAAAGGGGGAAATGCCTGGTGGAGCTGAAACTGGGAAACAATAAGCCCGGAAGCGGCCTGAATATCAGCACAAAGGAAAAAAGCCTCCTTCTGCTGTTGGCTGTAGTTACTATGCTGTGGCTGTTCCATAAATATGTTATTACTCCGCAGGAACTCGAAATACAAAGGCTGAAAGCGGAAAAAGCCAGTTATGAAGAAGAGTATATGAAGATGCGGGAAATTCTGTCAAAGGAGAGTACCATAAGAAAAGAATATGCCGCTTTACTTGAAGATTACGGGAAGACTGCCGGTAAATATTATTCCGGTGATGAACAGCCTGAGCTTATGTATATGATAAACGGTATTATAGACAGAAGCAAGCTTAATATTCCGGGTATAAGCTTCAGGGAGACTGAAACCGCGGAGTTGGAGGGAATTGATGCAAAGCTTTCGGGAGTTTCCCTTGCATACCGCGGAAGTTATTCCGATTTGGAGAAGCTGCTTTCCCAGCTGAGGAACAACCCCAGGAGGGTTTTAATTGAGGAACTGTCTATACATAGAGAGGATGCGGAAACGCTGAGCGGACAAGTTGCTTTCAGTGCCGTAACCTTCGGCGGCAAAGAAACTGAAAAGGACGGATATTTTTATGCCAATGAATTTACTGCCCAGGGTAAGGCTGATCCCTTTGAAGCCTTCAAGGGATACGCGGAGGCCGCTGAAGGCAATAGCGGATCGTGGGATGAGGAAAAGAGGCTTTTGCTGTCCGATTTGGAGTCTGATGCAGTATACTTTATGTCAATTGGCTCAGGGGTAACGGGAGCCGTTGAAAAAATACCGGAGGGAAAATTCGGAAGGACCTCCGTAAGGGCAGAGTATTATATATCTGCCGGTTATCAGCCGGAAAGGGCTTATGTGGTGCTGGACGATCAGAATATAAATATTAAATATCCGCCCTCATCCATAGGAATATGGGCATATTCTTACGGTTATTCACCTGTTACGGTGGGGTTAAGGTTCCAAAGCCAGGAAGGGGAAAAGATAGACCTGAAGCTGTCGGAAGGAGTCAATTGGGTCGGCTGGAAGTATATATCAGCTTCTCCGACACAGGATGTGAATGTATACCCCCTGAAGCTTGACAGGATATATATAGAACTGGGCCCCGAAAAGGATGACTACGGTGTTTTGTTGTTTGACCGTATAGAAGCTGAATACACTGACAATGAGGAAAGCGCCGAAAACCAGGACAGCTTTGAGTTTTATGTGGTGCAGCCGGGAGATACCCTTAGGGGAATAAGTGAAAAGTTCTACGGTACGGGATCCCGATACACAAGTATTGCGAAGGACAACGGACTTCCCAAAAACAGTGCGCCGGAAGCGGGCAGAATACTGGTAATTAGAAAATAGCGGGGAAGGGTGATTGGAATGAAAGAAAAAACCAGATATATCGCAATTGCTGCAGCTGTATTGCTTGCCTTGGTGCTGTTTTCCGGAATGACTGTGTGTGCAGGCTCAGAGGATACTGACGAGGGATACAAGGATGGATACAGTGCCGGCTGGACAGACGGCATGGAGGCTGCATGGGAGGATTTGGACGAGGACAGAAGAAAGAGCTACAGCAAAGCAATACCCAGCAATTCGGAAATAAAGGAATACTATGAACTGGATGAAGAAAGCAACGACTATGAGGATGGATTTTTGGAAGGCTACAGGGACGGATTCAGGGAGGGATATAATTTCGGCTATGAGAATCCTGAGTCGGGAGCTGCATCCCAGGTTAACTATGACCGGGAATTAGGTTATTCAATGGGTGAAATAAGGGGCAGGCTGGACTATTGGGAAGGCCTTGAAAACTCATGGAATCTCCATGTCCCCAAAACAATAGAAATAATCCAATTATTCGGGCTGAAAATGGAGTCTGAAGCCTACAAGAACGACTTTATAACGGAATTCAGGGTTAATTATAAAAAGGGCTACGAATATGGATATAGAATGGCAAAATTCGAACCTATGAAGACTGCTATGGAACAGGGAGTCAAGGATGGGGAGCTGTTCGGAGGAATCATGGGTGCCGGCAGAGGAAGGCTGGATTACTACAGCGGTTCAGTAAGCCAATGGGACAGGAAGCTGCCTTCAGACAGCAGTATAAAAGCCATATTCCTTCTGCCGAAGGATTCCGAAGGCTATGGAAATGCCTTCCTGGCTGCCTTCAAGTCCGCATACAGGACAAAGTATGAGGAAGCATACAGGAAAGCAAACATTGAGAAAAACCTCCTGATTTTTGAAAGAGGGTATGAGCAAGGCAGGGAAATAGGAGTCATTAGGGGAGCCAGCCTTGCAAGGATTGACCGCACCATGAATTTAACCAATTACGATACAAGAAAGAATTATAACGACCAGGATATAATAAAGGAATATATGCTCTTCAATGAAGATGAGAAATACAGGGAAGGATTTATAGGCGGATTCAGGGAAGGGTTGAAAGAAGGATATATTACTGAATACCGGGACTCCAATTATGAATACGGTAAAAGAAAGATTGTTACGGAGACAATACCTATAAGCGGTGCGGAGATATTTTCCGGAGATAGGTTAATGAAGCTTACCATAGAAAAGGGTACATTCTATAACATTGCAGCAGTTTCAATAGACAAGACAGTAACAAGCAATGCCAATATAAAGCTGCCTTCAAAGGAAGGAATGATAAAGGCATCGGAGTTTTATACCATATCCGTTGCCAATTCAAGCAGCAGCGTAAATCCGGACAAATCAGCGGAGCTTAGCTTTGAATATTATGGCCCTGCAAACGGAGGCATTTACAAGTACAGCAACGGCACCTGGATTTATCTGCCGAGCAGGATAAACGGAAACAGCATCAGTACGAAACTGAGCCCAGGAAGTATCAATAATAGAACTTGTACCTACGGGGTATTTATAGATGAAAATGCCCGGGATCCATATGATTTAAGAGGGAACTGGGCAAAGGATGAAATTGCGGCATATCTTAGAAGAGGGATTGCGGAGGCATATCCTGACGGAAGCTTCAGGCCTGATTCCCCGCTTACCCGGGGCCAGGCGGCGGCTTGGATAAACAACGTTTATAAAACTAAACTGCCAGCACCGGAAACTCCGAATAATACCGTGACTTATACCGAGATTGAAAAGCTTATGAAGCAAGCAACCGGAGATGAGAATTTTAAATGGTCCTATATAGCCGAAAAAATGGCGCTGAACAAGGACAAGAGGTCGGGCAGCTTCAGCTCCGTGAGCGGAATTGTCACAAGAGCCGAGGCTATTTATATGCTTTATTATTTGAATGAATAATCAGGAGTGCGGAAACCCAATTTTTTCATACAAAAACGAATTGATTATTTGTGTTGAATTTTTCTCTGAAATGATATAGGATATACTTTGTCAAAACAAATAAGTGGGGGTATGGCGCAGTTGGGAGCGCGCTTGAATGGCATTCAAGAGGTCAGGGGTTCGAACCCCCTTATCTCCACCATATTTTGTCCGAAAACCCTTGATTTTACAAGGGTTTTTTTGTTTTTTGAAGAGGAAAACACCTTTTCTGCAGAGCCTGTGACCATGTGAATATGCCTCAACAACGTGCATTATGCACGATTTTGTGTTATAATACATGAAAACTATATTCGGGAGATGCGATATGGATTATCAGTATGCAAGCGCCTGCCACCGCATTGTTTATTGCTTGCTGCATTGTCATTTGATATAGTTGTAATATAAAGGGCAGAGAGAAATATATTCATTGGTGTAACGATATTGAAGGGTATCACAATAATAATGAAGCGGAAAAATAGTATAAGCGAAAGGAGAATAGTATGTATATTAGAAATAGGATGACCCCGAATCCGTGTACAATACCATCCAACACTACTATTGCAGACGCGGTGGCACTTTTCAGAGAAAAGGGTTTCAAAAGATTTCCCGTAGTAGACAACGGGAAACTGGTGGGTATTCTTACAAAAGGTGATATTCAGTCAGTATCCCCAACAAAAGCCACATCTTTGAGTATCTATGAAGTCAATTATTTTCTGTCAAAAATAACGGTAAGAAAAGCAATGACAAAAAAAGTAATCACTATAGATGCTGACTGTTTATTGGAAGAAGCGGCAGTGGCAATGAGAGAAAACAAAATCAGCACCCTTCCGGTCATGGAAAATGGAAAATTGGTGGGAATAATAACAGAAAGCGATATATTTGATGCTTTCATAGACTTAATGGGCTTTAAAGAAAAAGGAAGCCGTATAACCGTTGAAGTAAAAGATGTACCCGGCGGCATAGCAGCTATTTCCGAAGTATTCTCTTCCTTGCATATTAATATAACCCATATAGCAATGTTTGCCGGCAAAGGGATCAGGGATTTAATAATTAGGTCATCGGTGGAGGATGTTTCTGAAATAGAGAAAAAGCTTAATGAAAAAGGATATAAAATAAAACATTTGTTAATCAACAAATAAAAATGAGCCAGGCACCGACATTATCGCCTATCGAGAAGGACAGATACGTATGGTGCCTGGCATTTTTCTTTATGGCTTCAGTGATTCAACAGCTTTTTTTGCCCAATCGGAATCATTAAGAATAGCTCTTCCTACTCCAATCAAATCAGCCTTTCCGTCTGCAAGCAGCTTTTCAGCAGCTTGGGCTTCTGTGACTCCGCCGGTTAAAATGACAGGAACAGATACAACCTTTTTGATTGCCTCAGAAAGCTCGGAAAAATAACCTTGCTCGGCAGTACCACGTCCGATATATCCGCAAAAGCCGCCGGAAATATCAATTATATCCACTCCTGATTTTTCAAATTCCATTGCCGCGATTTTGCTGTCTTCGATGGAGGTTCCGCCTTCCATATAATCAGAGGCGCCCAGGCGCAGAAAAATCGGGAAATCCTCACCAACAGCTTCCCTTACTGCCTTAATGACTTCCAAGTGAATCTTTATTCTGCCGTGTATGTTTCCCCCATATTCATCAGTTCTCTTGTTGGCAAGAGGAGACAGAAATTGATTCAGGAAGTATCCGTGGGCGGAATGTATTTCCACTCCGTCAAAACCTGCCATTTTTACCCGATATGCAGCAGCTCTGAATTCTTCAATTATTGCTTTTATTTCTTTAAGGGTAAGCTCCTTCGGCAGCGGGCCGTTGTGACGCGGATTGGATACTGCTGAAGGAGCAACCGCATCCATACCTGTAACCTCATACTTCGCAGCACTTCCGGAATGGTTTATCTGCATTACGGCTTTAGTACCGTTTTTGTGAATTATACCGGCCAGCTCCTTCAAGCTGTCAATCAGGCTGTCATCCGCGGCAGAAAGCTGCCTGTCGCTGGCTTTACCTTGCTGTGATATATAGCTGTGCTCAACAATTATCAAGGAGATATATCCCCCTCGGGACTTCTCATCATAATAGTCAAAAAGAGCCTTGCTTGGTTTTCCGTCCTTCTCACATTTGGCAGTAGCCATGGGAGGCATAATTAATCTGTTCTTCAAGAGCAATTTTCCGTTTTTCAGGGGCTTCAGCAAGTAAGACATTATATTTCCCTCCTAATGGTTTAATATTTAATAAATATTGCCTTTTATATTAATTATATATTTTAATTCGAATAAATAAATAGTAATTATGCTGCAATGCTGCTGATTCACACCTGAATCAAAATTGTAAAAAAACTATAAAAAAATATCAAAATATGTTGAAAAGCTTTGTTGGGTGTGATACTCTTATTAAGAATAAATGTCTTTAAGTCTGGTACAGTGATACCGGCAAGATTATATACAAGCTATAGGAATATAGCTAATATCTAAGAGAAACAAGATCTTGTCTGTAAAGCTGCAGACAGGATTTTTTTATGGAGCAAAGGCTATACTAAAAAACAAGGAGGATGTTATTATGGCAAAAAATCAACAAATAATCGGTTATCTACCTGATGAACAACCACCGATATGGAAACTTTTCCTTTATGCATTGCAGCAGGTTGTGGTAATGTTTCCTGCAACAGTCGCAGTTGCAATCATCACAGGCTTCCACATTTCAACAACCATATTTGCCAGCGGCCTTGCAACAATTTGCTTTATACTGGTTACCAAAAGGGAAATTCCGCTGTATTACGGTTCAAGCTTTTCATACGTAGCTGCCATAGGCAGTTTAATGGCTTCGGATGCACTGGCGGGATACACTCTTAACGAAAAAATAGCAGTTGCACAATTCGGCATAATAATGTCCGGTTTCGTATCCATTGCAGCCGGCCTTATAATAAAACGTTTCGGAAGAGACGCTATTGAGAAGGTTCTTCCGGCAACAATCACAGGCCCTATTGCAATGGTTATAGGCCTTACCCTTTCAGGGCTTGCAATGAGTGATGCCGCTTCTATTGCCATCGATACCGCAGGTACAATCTCAGTGGCAGAATCCCAGTTGGCATTTGCAGGCAGTATGGCTTGGATAATTTCTCTTGTTACTTTGATATCTACTATTCTGCTGTCAGTATACCTTAAGGGATTCTTAGGACAGCTTCCCCTTCTGATAGGCCCGATAATCGGATGCTTTACTGCATTTATAATCAAACTTGCAACAGGCATAGACCTTTTCAAGGTTTTACCCGACACAGCAAACAGCGGAATCTTCGCACTTCCGATATTTACATTCCCAAAAGCATCATTAATGGCAGTTGCCGCTATCATGCCCATTGCTATCGCAACCATACCGGAATCAACGGCACACGTATACCAGCTTGATATTTATGTAAATGACCTGGCTAAGAAAAAGGGATCAGACAAGAGGTACAATATTGCAGATAAATTAGGCCTCAACCTTATTGGAGACGGTATCGGCGATATGGTATCCGGTTTTATCGGAGGCCCTGCAGGGACAAACTACGGGGAAAACATCAGCGCCATGGCAATCACAAGAGTGTTTTCAATACCGGTTCTGATGGGAGCATCGGTTATAGCTATGATTATTGCCTGCTTCACTCCTCTTGTAAACGCGATATATTCCATTCCCACCTCGGTAATAGGGGGGCTTGAAGTATACTTGTTCGGCGCCATTGCAGCTCAAGGTATCGCAATTATGGTTGAGAAAAAGGTTGACCTGTTCAGCTCCAAAAATATTGCCATCATTGCAACCATAATGATAATAGGACTTGGCGGACAATTCGGCTTCGGCGGGAATATCCCCTTCTTCGGCATGCAGGTTCCCTGTATCGCAGGTGCGGCTATATTTGGAATCCTCCTTAATCTTGTTCTGAGTATAGGTGAGAAAAAGAATACTAAAAAGCCTGAGGAACATTAAAATATAATAGTGCCAATCCTCAAAGGCGGCTGTAACCGCCTTTATTTTTATGTGCGCCGTTTTTTGCAAAAGGCTACTACTATTGTTATACTATTATATAAATGTAAGTATTGTATTTTATGAAGAAAGGAGAGTGCTGAAGTGAAAAAAAACAAGGACATAAGAGTAGGGATCGGTTTTGCTACGGGGCGAAGAAGTTTTCAAAAGGTTCTAAAGACATATGTATATAACTGGAGCGAAAGCCACCTGACCGGGGGAGAAGATGTCAGCTTGAACCTTTTGGTTGCATATGATCTGAAATATAAAAACACCAGGTCTACAGATTATACAAATGTTAGTGAAGAAGTACTGGAGCTGATTGATGATGCTTATTTCATAGGCAGTAATGCAATCAAGCAGGAAATTGGTTATTTGATACGGGGAAATGTGATTAATGAAAATGAAGCAAAGCTGTTTTTCGGAAGTGGATATGCTGCCAAACGTAACGCCGTGCTTTATACCGCAATGAAAAATCGTATTGATTATCTTGTTTTTCTGGACGATGACGAATACCCCATGGCTGTTACCAATACGCGATCAACTGCTATATGGGGTGGACAACAGGTGTTGTCAACTCATTTGGAACATATAAGTCAGGCAGACATTACCAATGGACATCACTGCGGATATATCTCTCCTATCCCTTACATAGAGTTTAATGACACAATGACTGAAACCGATTTTCGATTGTTTATTGAGGCAATAAGCAATGATATAATTAATTGGGAATCGATCCGTTCAATAATGAATAACGGCGGAGTTACTTATGCAGATACTAAAATTCTGGTGAGCGATAAAGCATACGAGGTGCAGGAAGTTAACCATACCAAGTTTATATCGGGTGCGAATTTATGCATAAACCTTACTAATCCTGACAGAGTAAGCTCCTTTTACAATCCGCCGGGGGCCCGGGGAGAGGATACCTTTTTAAGTACATGCCTTAGCCAGCGCAAAGTGCTGCGTGTGCCCTGCTATACATTTCATGATGGTTTTTCCACATATAATCATTTGATGGATGGGGTACTTCCAATTAAATTGAAGTATATTAAAGCTGATTCCGAACAGATTGTCAATCGCTTTTACCGGGCGTGCATAGGCTGGGTAAGGTATAAGCCGTTACTTCTTTATATTACTCAAAGAGAGAATTATGAAAATAAAATAATGGAGATGCGCGAGAAGCTGTCAGATACGCTTCCGAAAATCTGTGATTACTTTAAACGCAAGGATTTTATGAATATTTCAAAAGAGCTGGAGCGTTACAATAAAAATGTCGAGAGGCATTATAAACAATTTATTGAGACACAGGAAATCTGGAAGAAAATAATTATGTTTCTGACACAACAACAATAAATGAGAATAAGAAAGGAAGCAAAATACGGTGAAGCATATGCAGGAATTCTTTGCGGTAATAGGGTCCTTTTTAATCATTCCGGTTTTAAGCAGAAAAAAAGTCCCTTTAGGGATTGCCATTTGTGCCTGTGCAGTGCTTATGGCTTTATTGGGGGGGTTGGGAGCCTTTGATTTTGCCAATGTCATTTCCAATACCTTTTTTAACTTCAATAAAGTTCAGCAGCTTTTAGTTGTAGCCGAGTTCTCAATTATCGGGGTACTCCTAAAAAAATATAAGATCATTGATGAGGTCCTGGATAACCTGACAAAAGTTATAAAAAACGAAAAAGCAATTCTTATGCTTATACCTGCGTTAATCGGCATGTTGACTGTCCCCGGAGGAGCCATAATGTCAGTTCCCTTGGTTGACCAGTTGGGGGAAAGGTCGAACATATCAAAGCCTCATAGAGCAATCATAAATCTGGTTTTTCGGCATATTCCCATGAACATTCTGCCCTATGCTACGAGTTTTTTAGTTGTGGCATCGATTTCACCCCGGATTTCCATATATAAGCTTATAGGATTGAACAGTATTTTCATGATGATGTATTTTATAGCAGCTTACTATATATACATCCGAAAGGCACAAAGCAGTCCAAGCCCTCATTATAGTTTTGAATGGATAAATCTGGTCAAGCTCTTAAAGTTCACCTCACCCATATATGTGGCTGTGCTGCTGAATCTTTTGCTGGGAGTACCATTTTATTTAGGGGTGCTTGTCAATCTGCTGATTGTATATTTGATTCATCCCACAAAGACGTTTCTGATGGATTCTCTCCGGGCATTTAGTTTTAATGTGCTTTACGCCCTTATTGGAGTATATCTCATCCAGGGGATAATGGGACGGATGGAGTCACTAAACTCATTTTTGGCTTCAATTCTTATGAATCCAAACACAATTATACTTGGGATAATAGCCGCTTCAATGTTTTTTGGTATTACAACAGGTTTTTCTCCCACTGCATTGGGGGTTATATTGCCTATACTGATTACACTGCCCTTATCAGACAACATGCTGCTGATGTATTGTCATTTTACATTCTGTTGGGCTTTTGTGGGATACTTTTTCTCTCCGATGCATCTCTGTCAGATATTTACTTGCGAATACCTTAAAGTAAGCATTGGAGACTTGTACAAAGATTACTGGAAGTTTTTTGTCTCTCTGGCTACTGTCCTTGTTCTAAATTATTTTGTGATGGGATTATTCTTAAGGTAACAAGCAATCAGCATAATGCAACCAGAACGCATGCCTGTACCCCTGTCAACTGTTTTGCCTTCAGCAGCTCCAGGATTTCCCGATTACAGGTTCCCGGCTGCAGCCAGATATTTTTTATACCAAGGGCAGCGGCTTCCTCTATGAATGCCTTGCCTTTTTCTGGAGATACCACCATATCCAGAACCTCGGGCATCTCCGGAAGTGATGACAGATTTGGATAGCACCGGTTCCCATCCACATATTCGCACATGGGATTTACCGGATATACCTTGTAGCCTTCGCATTTTAACTTCTTATAAATAATATTGCCGAATTTATCGGAATCATTGTTTGCACCTATCACAGCCCATATTTTTTTCTCCAGCATTTCTTCCTTAATACTTTTACAATTGCTCAATATTATCATCTCCTTCCTTAATGTAAGTTTACCACACTTTATTATACATCTATACGCTTAACTTATGGGACATGGACGGGACACGGGGACGTTTCGGGACACGGGGACGTTTCGCGTGTCCCACTGGAAGTGGGACAGGGGAAACGTCCCCGTGTCCCGAAACGTCCCCGTGTCCCCACAATAAACACTATTACTTGATATTTATTGAACTATGAATTAAGATATAATAAACAGAGTTAGTAAAGGAGGCATGATTATGAACTTTAGAGATTTCCTGGCAAACCTTCAATCTGTAAGGGATTATGAAGAAGAGAATTTAAAGGACCTGGTGCTTTCAGATATCAGAGTATACCTTGAAAAAATCAATGCCGATGCAGGGAAAGAAAAAGGCTTTTCACTTATCATGCTGAAAAACGGCAGTGATGTCTTTAATGCATTGAAAGGTGTCGGCGGTTACAGCGGTGTTATGATTAAAAGCCCGCATTATATAGGGCTTGCCGTTACCAAAGAAAATTTCGAAGATGAATTCTTCGGCGCGTATCATATGCAGTCGGTAGTCAAAAAACTGCAGGAGATGTATCTGGGCAGCTGCTGGATTGATATCAGGGATGTATCCGGCGATATAAAGGCAAAACTGTCGGGAGACAGTGAATCAAGGATCAATTACCTTCTTGCATTCGGAATACCCGATGAGAAGGCAATAAAGAATAAAAAACCCCGCACATCCGTAACAAATGAAGCTTCGGAATACAGGCAGAATCCTTATGGCATAAAATATGCGGATGCCGAGATTACCGACAGGGCGAGACTTGCCTTGGGTGAAATTGTTTATTTGCATGAATGGGGTAGGCCGGCGGCCTATGAGGAATTGGAGAGCAGAGGTATGGCAGACCTGTTCTTCTATATAAGGAATGCGCCGTCTTATAAAAATTTGCAGCCTTGCAGAATAATATTGAAGGACGGAGAAGCGGAACTGACGGTTCTGGAGCCTCAGAATCCAAGAAATTATATTGATGCGGGCATAATGATGTATACTATGGAGGGGTTGGCCAAAGATCTTGGAATTCCGGGAAAATGGAGTTTCGTAGGGCCCAAGGCAGGAAATAAGGGATATGGCATTGCAGCACATATCGAACTGTAGAAGCCGGGAATCAGGACGGAAAAAGCCTGGTGCCGGTTAAGGATAAATGAATATCAGGAATAGGGGCTGCCTTTTAGGAAGCCCTTTTCTGCGGAGGCTCTGCATTTTTCAAAGGAGGCAGAAGCATATGAATTTCAGGGGAATCACACTTGGCGATAAGCGTATTTTCGGCAAGTTTGGATATATCTGCTCGGATTACCAGTTCTCATATCTATATATGTATAATAACTTGTATAAGCTGAAAATAGCAGAAAGCAACGGAGCAGTAATAATACGGTCTGATATGGCTCCTGCCTGCTTTTATATGCCTTTGGGGGATACGGCACAGGGGATAGAAGCAGTTATCAAGTACTGTAATAAAATGGGCACAAGCCCTGTTTTCTCTAAAATACCTCAAGAATACACAGGAGTTTTTAAGAATTTTGGGTTTGTTTTGGAAGAGGACAGGGATTCTTTTGACTATATATTTAGAAAATCGGATTTCATAGAGTATGAAGGCAAAATGTTCAGGAATCAGAGGAACAACCTCTCCAGCTATGTAAGGGCTGTAATGCCTGAATTTGATGAAAGAATTGAGCTGTACATAGATAAATGCAAGGCATTTACATTAAAATACCACAATACGGAAGACAAACTGGAACCGACATATAAGATGCTGGACAGCATCGCCCAATTCAATTTGAAGGGCGGAGTAGTCCTGGAAAATGATGAAGTGGCGGCATTTTGCCTGTATGAGAAAGTATCCGGCGACATGGCCCAATCCCATGTTGAGCTTACCAACAATTCCCACAGAGGTGTCCATACATATCTTGTAAGCGAGCTGGCGAAGAGGATGGATGAGGAATATATAAATAAAGAGGATGACATGGGGCTTCCCGGCCTCAGACGATTCAAAGAAAAATACAATCCCTGCACTATGCTGAAGAAGTATAAGGCAATCATGGTTTAGGGTGCTGCTGTATGAAAATCTCTCTCCATTGCCTTATCATTTTTGTTCCCCATTTTATTTCAATATTTTCCAAGGGCATATCATAAGCAAGTCTAAGAGCAGCTTCCAGCATATTTATCCCTGCCCCGTAGTTTGCAACTAAAGAACCGGATACTCTGGGGTTGATTTCAATGAGCTTCGGTTTTCCTTCGCTTGAATACTTGAATTGTATATTAATGTTATATGAAAGGCTGAGGGAGGATATTATCTCCTTTGAATATGAAATTAATTCCTCATTTTTCTCAATCAAGGATACACTGGATACTCCCATTGCAGTTTCTATTCTCTGTCTGGGTATGCAAATATACGTTGTTCCGTTTTTGCATACACAATCAACACTGTATTCTTTTCCCGGAAGATACTCGGTAACCAAAAGCTCAGGAATGCTGTCCGAAATTTTTATACTTTCCAAATATGCTTCAAGGCTAAGCTTCGGAGAATTAACGGGCTCCTTGAATATATCGATTTTTTCATCGGTTATGATTCTGAATCCTTTTCCCCCCTCCCCTTGTACCGGCTTTATACATACAGGCACAGAAGGGTATCCCAGTTCGTATACGGCTTTTTTTATTGAATCGATATCAGAAGCCAATGTGTATTCCGGTACGAAGCTTTTTTGCCTGAAATATTTGTATAGTTCACTCTTGCTGTTTGCGATTCTAAGCTTATCGGCGTCTTCAGTAACCAGTACCTTTATGCCTAAATCATTGAACTGCTTTGTATTCTCAGACATCAGCAAAAGTTCGTCAGTGTATTGGGGTATAACGGTAGTGACCTTTTCGATCCTGCATATGTCCAGTATGGCATTTAAATATTTAAAGTCCTTTACTTCAGGAACCACGAATTTTTTACCCGTTATTACAAAGCCTGCAGCATCTTTGCCTTTTGTACCTGCAGTAACCACATCTATATCGAAAGGCTTGGCATTTTTAAGCATTTCCAAATCAGAGGCGGTTCCCATGCCCTCTGCCATTGTCCATAATACTTTAAGCTTCAATTATATACCTCCCTTCCAATTCAGGAAATCCTGTATATTTTTGATGATATCTTACAAGCTATATATAGTCAAGGGAGCATATATTAGTGAGCTGATAAGATATTTTTCTTGTGCCTCCTTCAATGATTTGATATACTTTTTAATCATAACATCGGAACTTCAACTGTGAAATTAGTATAAGAAAGGAACGAACTTGCTTATGAAGATTGTTTATACAGGGAAAACCAAAAACGTATATGCTTTGGAAGATGGAAATTACCTGCTGAAATTCAAGGATGATGTCACCGGAACAGATGGTGTGTTCGACCCCGGCTCCAACACCGTTGGCCTTACTATTGAGGGGGCAGGCAGGGCCGGCCTCAGGCTGACCAAATACTTCTATGAGAAGCTGAACAGCCTGGGAATTCCGACACACTACATAGACGCAGATATTGAGGCAGGTACTATGACTGTAAAAAAGGCTTCGGTATTCGGAAAAGGTTTGGAGTTTGTATGCCGTTTTAAAGCGGTGGGAAGCTTTTTGAGGCGTTATGGGAAGTATGCTGAGGAAGGACAGGACCTGGATGCCTTTGTGGAGGTTACCCTAAAGGATGATGAGAGGGAGGACCCGCCGATAACAGAAGATGCGTTGGAAATGCTGGGGATTTTATCCAAGGATGAATATAAGGTATTAAAGGACCTGACCCAAAAAATTGCGGGAATAATCAAGGATGAGCTGGCTAAAAAGGGATTGGAGCTATATGATATCAAATTCGAATTCGGAAGAACCGGGGAGGATAAGCAAATCACCCTCATTGATGAAATATCGGGAGGGAATATGAGAGCATACAAAAACGGTTCTCCTGTTGCGCCCTTGGAGATAGAAAGGCTTATGCTGGACGCAGATTAAGGAAAACAAAATGACATTCTCATAAAATGCACAGAATATCCAAATTGAATAATTGAAAGGGGAAATGTCTATATGTCCGGGGAAATAGACCTTAGCAAGACTGTCTATGAGCTTTCACGGGAATATCCGGAAATAGTGGACATCATGAAGGAACTGGGTTTTGAGAGCATCACCAATGAGGGCATGCTGAATACCGCAGGCCGTTTTATGACTATTCCCAAAGGTGCTGCAATGAAGGGCATAAGTATGGAAAAAATAAGTCAAGCTTTTGAGAGTAAGGGATATTCAATAAAAGGATAGGGGGCATTAAAAATGAGTGAAATTATAAACAACAGGGAATACAGGCAGAAGGTTCTGAAGGAACTTATTATGGAACTCCATGCAGGAAAGACGGTGGAAGAGGTAAAATCAAGGTTTGAAGAGTTGATAAAGGGCGTATCGGCTTCAGAGATATCGGAGATGGAGCAGGCGCTGATTATGGAAGGCATGCCTGTGGAAGAGATACAAAGGCTTTGTGATGTGCATGCGGCAGTCTTCAAAGGCTCCATTGAGGATATCCACAAGGTGCGGAAACCGGATGAAACACCGGGACATCCGGTGCATACCTTCAAGCTTGAAAACAGAGAACTGGAAAAGCTCATAAATGAGAGGCTGAAGCCCCATTTGGCGGGATTCAGGGCTTCCGACAACAGTGAAAACATATACAAGCTGCTGGAGGATATCAACCTGCTTCTTGATATCGATAAGCATTACAGCAGGAAGGAGAATCTGCTGTTCCCCTATATGGAGAAGTACGGCATAACGGCTCCCCCCAAAGTAATGTGGGGTGTGGATGATGAGATCAGGGCAGCAATAAAAGAAATTAAGGGAATGCTGCAAGATTATAAGGGAGAGAAGGAGCAGGTATACACAAAAGCGGATGAGGCAGCGGGCAGAGTGATAGAAATGATATTCAAGGAAGAGAATATACTTTTCCCGATGGTATTGGAGACCTTAACGGAGGACGAGTGGATGACCATTGAGAGTGAAAGTGATGAGATAGGCTACTGCCTGACAGAACCCCGGGGCAAGTGGAAGCCCGAGAGGACAGATGTGGAAGAAAAGCAGAAAGAAACGGGACAGACAGCTGCCGACGGTTATTTAAAATTTGAAACAGGCCTTTTGACAGCTAAGGAAATCAGTCTTATGTTCAATAGCCTTCCCATTGATATAACCTTTGTAGATAAGGACGGAGCGGTTAAATACTTCTCTCAGGGAAAAGAAAGGATATTCCCCAGGACTAAGGCAATCATAGGGAGGCAGGTGCATAACTGCCATCCTCCGGCAAGTGTCCATATTGTTGAAAAGCTGGTGGAGGACTTCAAGACGGGTAAAAAAGACAGCGAAAGCTTCTGGATTAAGATGGGCGGCAGGTACGTATACATAAGGTATTTCGCGATAAGGGATGATAATGGGGATTATGCCGGCACTATGGAGGTGACCCAGGACATACAACCGATTCAGGAAATATCCGGCGAAAAGAGATTGGTATCGGATTAAACTGCAACATAAACATCAGGGAGATGGA
>Ga0209605_1002643_pt1 | contig 16860 bp, 15 predicted proteins | sample AD_UKC035_MetaG_FD_184408 | JGI IMG/M metagenome (GOLD analysis project Ga0209605, IMG submission 184408) | Active sludge microbial communities of municipal wastewater-treating anaerobic digesters from USA - AD_UKC035_MetaG (SPAdes) (version 2) | ecosystem: Engineered > Bioreactor > Anaerobic >...
CTCGTCCAATACCAGGAAACGCAGCCCCTGTGCGTTGGTGACCAGCGATTTTTGCTCCTTGGGCCGGGTCAGGATCAATTCCAGCATAACGTAGTTGGTCAGCAGGATGTCCGGCGGGTTGGCCATGATGCGGTTCTTTTCTTCATCGCTTTCCTGACCGGTATAGCGCTCGAAGGTGACCAACGGTTTATTATCTGGGAAGCCCAGCTTGAGAAACTTGCTCAATTCGCCCATCTGGCTGTTAGCCAGAGCATTCATGGGGTAGACGATGATCGCCTTGATACCTTTGCCAGGATTGCGCAGCACATAATCCACGATTGGGATGATGTAGGCTAGCGATTTACCCGATCCGGTGCCGGTGGTCAGCACATAGTTGTGCCCCGTGCGAGCGATGCGAATAGCCTCTTCCTGGTGTTTATGCAGGCGCAATGGGCTGCCGGATGGGTTTTGTTCGTTTTTGCGGCGGAAGATAGATTTGCAAGCCTTATCCAATAGACCTTCGTCAGCCAGTTCGTCAATATAATGGCCTGGCTCGAACGCCGGGTTGAGTTGGATCAGAGGGTCTGGCCAGAGCAATCCTTCGCCCAGACTTTGGTTGACGAAGCGCCGCAGGTGCGGATCACGAATTTGGATGAAGCTAGAGATATAACCGTGGTAATCCTGGATCAGGTGGTCGCGCAGTGCAAAGACATCCATACTATTCCCCTGTCTGTTCAGTGCCTTCGATCTTTGGTGAAACCCCCGTTTGCGGAAAAGCATCTAACCAGCGATCCAAAGCTTGCCTTCTGAAACGCCAGTGCCGGCCTACTTTCTGGCAGGGGATACGTCCTTCTTGGGCAAGTTTGTATAGCGAACGCAGCGGGATGCGCAGGTAGGCTGACGTTTCATGGATGGTCAACACATCAGGCAGTTGATCAGGCATACATTTCACCTTTGGTTAGTAGGGAGGGAAGGCCCCTGAGAATATTAGTATGAGTGTAGCAGAAGTTGGCAGTTATTGCAATTCGTTTTCTGGTTTCTTTTCGCCAAATTTCAGCGATGATTATCAAGCCCGACTTACCGTGTCCTAAAAGAAAAGCTTTTTGGAAAAATTGCCGGAATAAACCGTGCACCCTTTTTTCTTAATTAACTGCGCTGACTGACTTTTTCCGCCTAATTTATCCGCTTCCATAAGGGTCACTTGAGTAATTTTGCAAAGCTCGTTGGAGTAGTTCTTGCGCTTTGGAACGCGAGATAACATCTTCTGCCAGAGCACGGTAAATCAACCGCTCCATACGCGTTGATTTTTCGGCAGGGTATTCGATACCTGGCTCCAGACGATACCGCTCGTTGGCTCGAAACTGCTGGGTGAGGCGCTCTGCCGCTGGCGATGAAATGATCTCCAAATCCCTGGCGCGGGCAATCCAGTTCTGCATACTCAAACCGTATTTTTCCTTGACCAGGTAAAGCTCGTTTATATCGAGCATGGTACGGCGCTGTCCAAGTTCAAAGCGCACTACCGGCGCAGGCGCCAGGAAAGCGCTGGCAAAACGAAGATAGAACTTTTCGGCATCCAAGACCTCGGCCACATCCAGAACCAAGCATCCCAGCTCATAGCCCAGAGAGAAGCGTTGGCTGTCGCCGGGTATGTTGGCTTTGGTCACAATAACTGGCGATTGACCGGCCATAAACGTGCAAGCATCGAAATGCTCGAAGCCGTCTACCAGCCCAACCTTGATTCCTTGATCTTCGAAGGTCTGGGTCAGATTTCCGATGGGATCAAGACCCAGCCTCCAGATCAAACGAAGTTGCTCAGCCGCCGTTTCCACATCTCCAGTAGACGCAACCTTATAATGAGGAAGGTTAACATTGGGGGCATCATCAAAAAAAGACTCGACTTCCAGGTAGCACTCCAGCCATTCCTGGATACTGGCCTGCACCGCCTCCTGTTCTTTAACGCCCAGAGAAGCTCGCTTACGATAAGCCTGAAGTTGTGCTTGCGGCGCCGCTGGGCGGAAGAAAAAATCAATCGAGACATTCAAAGCTTGCGCCAGGCGCAGCAAAACACCCGAGCTGGGAATATCCTGATCTCGCTCGTACTTCGAGATCGCCATAGGACTAATTCGCGCTCGCTCAGCCAGGTCTCGCAAGCTGAACTGGCTGGACCTTCTTGCTTGTTTGATCCGTTGACCAATCGCCATCGTGAACCACCTCGGCCTTATGGTTTACATTATAGAACCGCGCGCAATTCTTGTAAACCGCAGTATTTGCAGAATGTTATATGGTCTCGCATTTGCGAAAACGCTTGCATTCCTGGAACATGCGTGCTAAATTGTGGGTGTGATGATTTTACTGAGCCATATCGAGCCCGCCGATAACTTGGACCGCTGGTACCTGGTATCCATCCAGGCTACCCTGTTCTTCCCTTGTGCGGTGGTCATCGCCTGGGGCCGGCGGGATAATAATTTCCAGCAGTGGCGAGCGATCCCTGTCGATACACTCGACCACGCCCAGGAATTAGCCAACAAGATTGTGAAGAAGAAGCTCCAGCGAGGATACCAGGTCTGCCCGCTTCCGCCGCAGTCCGCCTGACCCTACTCCCGCCAGCGGTAAGTGGATAACCGCCCGCGGTAAACGAGCTCGATCTGGGGGTTTTCTGAAGTCAACTCCTTCACAAAGGCGCGCACATGGTTGGCGCGCAAGAGCGTCAGTTGGCGGATTTCAGCGTTGCTTATCCCCTGCCCGCCATCAACAGAGCGCTGCTTTATCACATCCACCACGCGCTTCTTGAGAATCTCCCAATGTCGAAAGCGCTGGCGCTGCAGCCAACGTGGATCAGACAGGCGCGTGTACATCGCCGGCCGCAGCGCCCAGGTTATTTCCTGCCCGTTGCGGATCCGCTGAATATAGCCGCGTTCTTCGCTTTCTAATTCTTCCAGGATGTCCAGAGCTTTAGGTTCATCAAGCTGGCAAACCAGGGCGGCAGCAGCCAGGTCTATCTCCGGTTGGTGCAAAACTGCGTGGAGCGCCAGCAGATGTTCCAGGGAAAGGGAGCGGCCATCCTGGGCCTCCTGCTCGACAAAGCAGCGGAAACGAGCTGAAGTTGCGCCGCCAGCAATAGTGACCTTGACTTGCTCGTTTTGGAAATCAAAGGCTGGCGGCTGGCTGCCGTTGCTCAGCAATTCACGGAAGATACACTGCATGCCAGATTCTGTGCGCCTGGACAGCCCGAGCCTGGCTAACGCTTCTGCCAGCAGAGGGTTGGAAAGCGCGCTTCGCCGGCGCAGGAGGTTGTTCGGCGAGATTCCGTCCGGTAGGCTGCCAGGATTACAAATTTCCACCCGGTCGGCTTCTTGGCTGACCTGGATCGGGGTCTCTTGGGTGTAATCGGCGTGGCAAAAGGCGTTCAGTAACACCTCTCGCAGTGCGCCGGCAGGATAAGGGCGGTACTCAAATGCGCCGGCGCTGGTCTGCATGGTAAAAGCGGACGCGCCGGATTGGATGGAGTTGCTCAGGTGTTGTAATGCGAGTGGCAGCGCATCTGCGCTTTCGAAGTGATCTGCTTTTCGCGGTTCCACCCAGTGAAATTGATATGTCCAACGATAATTGGGGAAATATTGCCGAAGCCCTTCTTCGCTCCCGACCAATAGGAGAGCTTCTCTAGCCATCCCCTGCTCGTCCAACAAGCCCACATCAGTCAGCAGCCCCAAATCATCCCGGTCAAGTGAATCTTGCGGCCCGCCTGCTTCCCTGGCCATGCGGCGCAATCGCTCCAAAGCGGTCATAGAGAGTAATGGAGCCAGCTCGCCAGTGAGCCTGGTGGATTCATTCTGGTTGGGGGTCATATGCGCTGCTTCCTTGCTGCCAAGGCTGAAATAATTGACAGCAATCAATCCTAACAGACGCATAGGCGACTGTCAAATTGATCCCCCCTTAAATTCACAACCCCGCCTTTGCAGGCGGGGTTGTCCTTCATCTAGAGGCGGGGAGACAGGGATTCGAACCCTGGGTCGGACTTTACATCCGACACTCACTTAGCAGGCGAGCCCAATCAGCCACTCTGGCATCTCCCCTTCCTTATCTATCGCCAGAATGTATAGACCTGGAAGGGTTCTCTTTTCATCTGGCGGGAAAAATTCTACCACACATGAGGATAGGGTGCAACTATTTGATGTAATTCGATTCGAATGCGGTGTAATTCCGGTAGGAAAATCGTTGCTCTGCGGCAACCGTTCGCGCCCCTCTAGTTTGTCTATGTCATTGATAATCCTGTTCATGGCTAACGATACTCTTCTCGCGGATTGGCTGATCGAGCAACTGGAACTACTAAACCTTTCACAGGCTGAATTTGCCCGCAAGGCGAAGGTGCATAAGTCGGTGATTTGTAAGTTGTGTGCTCGTCAGGTCATGAAGCCCGAACTCTCGACATTGATTGCCATCGCAAAAGCCCTGGACGTTCCGCTTACTACCGTTCTTCTGAAAGCAGGCCTCATAACGCCAGATCCAGAACTGCCTCTGTTGGATGAATTCAAGCATGTTATTCAGCAGCTATCTCCATATGGGCAGCTTATGGGTTTGGGAGTATTGAGAGCCATGGTTAAGGCCGAAAGCCAGTACAAGGGGACCGATCGGGGATGATTCGTAGAAAAGGTTGGGGGATCTCCCCTTTTTGGTATGCCGTTATCAATAACCTTACCTGCCATCACCCGACCGCGTAGGCGGGCTGAAATTCTTACCCGCCGCCGGCTGCTTGACCTGCTTTACGATTTACTGGAAAGAAAGCTGATCCTGGTTGTTGCGCCGGCCGGTTATGGGAAAACCTCCCTCCTGATTGACTTCGCTCATCAAAAGGAAATCTCGACCTGCTGGTACAGCGTTGACCAGCACGATCACGACCTTCGGCGCTTTTTGGCGCATTTCATCGCGTCTATTGGACAGGTTTACCCGGCCTTCGGCCAGCTATCCAGTACCGTGTTACAGCGCCTGGATAAACGAGGGGAGGAGAGCGAGCTGCTCATCACCACCATCGTCAACGAGCTTTACGAGTGCGTGCATGAACACTTCGTCATCGTACTGGATGATTTTCACGTTATCGGCAACAGCCCGGATATCTTGAACTTCATCAGCCGGCTGATCAATCGGGCAAATGAAAACTGTCATCTGGTGATCGCAGCGCGCCAGCAACCCAACTTGCCCGGTTTGGAGTTGATGATCGCGCGTGGGCAGGCGGGCGGGATCGACTTTCGGGAGTTGGCTTTTACTCCTGCTGAAATCCATGCTCTGGCGCGAAAACAGCAGCAAGAGATTTCTCTGAGCCAGGCATCCGAGTTGGCAGAACAAACCGAAGGCTGGATCACCGGCATTCTGCTCACTCCCTCGCCGCTTGGAACTGCTGGCAGCGCCTTTTTGCCAGGCATCCACGCCGCAGGCGGCAGCCTGGCCGCTTACTGGGATTTGCTGGTCAACCAGCAGCCGCAGGCTGTGCGAGATTTCCTGCTCTACTCTTCGGCTTTGGATGAGTTCAACGCCAGCATCTGCACGGCGGTTTATCCGCCAGCCTTGACCGCAGCCAACTCAGGCTGGGATGGTCTGCTGGAAACGGTGCTGCACAGCAACCTGTTCGTGTTGCCGGTGGGCGAGGAAGGAACCTGGCTGCGCTACCACAGCCTGTTCCAGGATTACCTGCAGGAGCGCCTGGAGCGCGAGCATCCTGGCGCGATCAACGAGATATTGCGCCAGGTTATTCGGGTTTATGCAGCACGCGGCAACTGGGAACGTGCTTATCACACTTCCCGTCGCTTGGGCGATCTGGCAACAACGCTGGAGATTATTGAACAAGCTGGGCCGACCTTACTGAGATACGAGCGCATCAATACGCTAACTGAGTGGTTGGAGAGCATCCCCAGAAGTGTCTTGGCCAAACAGCCCGGGTTGGTTTCGCTTCAAGGGGTGATTGCGTTGCAGGGCGGCAACATCCGCCGTGGGCTGGAATTGCTAAACCAGGCTGAATCGGCTTTGAGAAATGCTGGCAATCGTGAACGCCTGGCGCGCACACTGGCGCGGCGATCCACAGGGCATTATTACCTGAGCCACTACCAGGCAGGATTGCATGATGCTAACGAGGCATTGGAGATCGTTGGCGACGATGATAATCTCCTGAGCATCAAAGGTATGGCGTTGCGGGCTCGCGGGGTTTGCCTGCACAGCCTGGATCGCACCATCGAAGGGCTACAGGATATCGAGCAGGCTCTGTCAAGTTTCCAAATCTTGAAAGACGGGGCCAATAGCGCCACAACCTACCAGGAATTGGGGATCATCTATCGCTCTACCGGTGATTTTGAATCGGCCCAGGCGGCTTATCTGAAAGCAGAAGCTTTCTGGCGCGCTGAGGAAAACCCCTATCGCCTGGCCGATTTGCTCAATAACCTGGGCGTGTTCTACCATCACCTGGGAGATTACGATCAGGCAGCTGCGGCCTTCAACGAAGGCCTGAAATATGCCCGCTTGACCGGGTTTGCGCGCATCGAAGCTTTTATCCTGGCCAGTCTTGGCGACCTATATGCCGATCTCCTGGCCATCGAAGACGCCGAGAAAGTATTCAGGCAAGCCTGGGATATTGCCCAGCGCATCGAGAACCGCTTTTTGTGCTTCTACGTTCCCTTCGCCCTGGCCTGCCTGGCGCTCGGACAGGGCGATTTGAAACGGGCCTACTACCTGCACGGCCAGGCAATTCACTATGCCGAGACCCGTTCGCACCTGGAGCCGGGCCTGCTGGCCATGCAAGCGGGCCGCCTGGCGCTGGCAGAGAATCGCCTGGGTGATGCCACCCAACAATACGATCAGGCAGTTGAGCATTTCCAGGCCGGAAAACTGAGCGTGGAACAAGTCAAAGCCCATTGTTACTATGCCTCAGCGCTGTTTGCCGCCGGCGATATAACAGCCAGCCTGGCCCATCTGAAACAGGCCTTTTTGCTGGCGCCGCCGGCGAAGGTGTACATTGTTCTGCTGGATGCTGGCCGCAACCTGGTTCCGGTGCTTGAGTATGCCAGGCACGATCTGGAATTGGGCAGCAAGGCGGCCGAGGTGCTTGAGCGGTTGCGGAAGTTCGAAGCCGTCTTGCCTGAAGCCCGGCGCAAGCTGCGCAAGAACATCACCAAATCGCTGGTGGCTAAGCCGAGGATCTCGATCCGCGCGCTGGGGGGAATGTACATCAGCGTAAACGACCAGGCTTTCAACAGCAATGCCTGGCAATCGCGTGTGCAGCGCGAGCTTTTCTTCTATCTGCTGCGTTCAAAACACGGGGCCACAAAAGAAAGCCTGTTCGGGCTCTTCTGGCCAAATGCCGAGAAACATGGCAACCAACTCATCGACGTGGTTTACAAAATCCGCCAATTGTTAGGGAACGAAATCATCCTGTATCAAGAGGGGCGCTATTTGTTTAACCGGGCATTGAATTATGAATATGATGTCGAAGAGTTCACAGCCCTGGCGGCTGACGCCGAAAAAGAAACTGACCCCACCCGGCGCGCATACCTTTACCGGCAAATGCTCCAGCTTTATCGCGGAGATTATCTACCCGAGGCTGAAGGAACCTGGGCGACCGTAGAGCGTGAGACCTTGCGCCAGTACTTTATCGCTGCTATTCTGGACCTGAGCGAACATCACCTGAACGATGGAGATTATTCCGATAGCTTATCGCTCTGTTTGAAGGGGCTAGAGCACGATCCTTGCCGCGAGGAAGCTTATCGCCTGGCAATGCGCATCGCTGCTGCAATGGGGAACCGGGCCCACATAGATCAACACTATGAGCTCTGCAAGCGCGCCCTGGCGGAATACTGCCAGGTGACGCCATCGGCAGAAACGCACCAGCTCTACCGGCAGTTAATGCAGTAATCCTGCTGCATCCCACCATATGACAGCCAGCCTGGCTACCGGGCTGGCTGTTTGTTTGATTCCAGGTGTATTTCTTAATCAAGGGGCGAGGAGGGTAGCGAGGGGGGCAGCGAGCGCGGATTGAGAGAATGGCCGCCAAACAGATCAATCTGTTATCCCAACATCTGCGAGGCGATTATGAAGCAAATCAAGCAATCCATCTATCAGGCAACCTGCACATGGGCAGCATCCGGCCAGGGCGACGAGTCGCCCGAATCTGGCGGCAGCGTCGGAGGGTAGTGTGGCGCCCACACCCCTGTTCGCGGCGGCAGTCTGCGGCGTACTCGCCGGGTTCCTGCGCGCGACCATTCAGGGGCGGCGATTGAAATTCCCAGAATTCCGCCTTTCGTGGCTGGTGGTTTTGGCCTTGCTTCTGATGCTGGCTTTCAACCGCATCAGGCTGGCTGATCCGGTCGCATCGGCGGCATTGATTTTCTCTCAAGGGCTGCTGCTGGCGTTTTTCTATCTCAACCGGCGCCAATCGGGGTTATGGCTGCTTGGCCTGGGCCTGGCCCTCAACCTGGCGGCGATCAGCTTGAATGGCGGCTTCATGCCCATCAGCCCGGAAACCCTGCTGGCCCTGGGCCTGCCGCCAGGGAGCTGGGTGATCGGGCAGCGCCTGGGCACGACGAAAGACCTGGTGCTGCCCGGCGCAGAAACAAACCTGTGGCTGATCTCCGATTGGCTGATCTCGCCGGCTTGGCTTCCCATGCAGGGCGCGTTCAGCATCGGCGATGTGCTGGTCGCAGCCGGCGTTTTCTGGGTGCTGTGGTCGGCGGCCGGCCCTGAGCCAAATAGACAACAGTAGTAACGAAAAGGTAATTCTTATGAATCAAGCAGAGAAAGAAAAGGTCGAGCTTTTTAAGCGCACGATTGCTATGTATCTTGAACGAAAGCTCGGTATCAAGGTTGTATTTCCTCCAGAAGATCTGCCCACCGAAGTGAAAGAAGATGATAAGTCGGAGGAAAAAGCGGAGCCCAAGTCAGATAATCAAAAAGCCAGGAAAAATGATTGAACCTACAAGCTCACCTAAGAAAAACTTGTTGCTTCCAAGCTCGCTGGAAGAATTGGAGCACTTCGTCAAGAAAACCCTGGGAGGCGCAACCGGCCTGGTTGAAGAAGAGCGCGCCATAGTCTACAGCCGCGTCTCCGTCATTGACCCGCATGCACGCAGTTATTCGATGGAGTACCAGCCCGATCGCTCTGAGGAGTATGCGCGCGCCAAAGGCTGGCGCATCGTGGCGCAGTATGAAGACCCCGACCGCACCGGGCGTAACAGCCGGCGGCCAGGCTTGCAGGCGCTGATCCGGGATGTCAAAGCCGGGCGAGTGAGTATCGTAGTGGTTCACCGATTAGATCGCCTGTACCGCAACCTGGAGTCGTTGCTGCGCTTTTTGCGTTTTCTCAAGAAACACCGCGTGCGCCTGGTTTCTGTGACTGAGCAGATTGATACGGATAGCTGGTGGGGCCGCCTGGTGCTGTATGTCCTGGGCGCGCTGGCAGAAATGTACGTTTGGCAGACCAGCGTGCGCGTGCGTGAAGTGAAAGTTGAGATGGCTCGCCGTGGCTTGCACAACGGCATATCTCCGTATGGCTACTGCAATGGGCTGTGCTCAACCTGCACCAATCGTAATGGCGCGGATTATTGTTCATTGTTTGGGCAGCCTGACCGGCCCGAAAGCCGGCGCGGACGCATCCCGGTGCCGCATCCGGTTGACCAGTATGCTGTAAAGTTGATCCATGCTCTATACAGTCAGGGCTTCAGTGATAAGGATATTGCTGAGTATCTGAACACACACCGCTTCTTCCTGCCGGATGGCCTCCAGGTCAAATTCCGCACCAAAGGGCAGCGCAATTCCCGCCCGGAACGCACATTCAGCCGAGACAGCATCCGCGAGATTGTCACCAACCCCTTCTATGCTGGCTTGATCGCCCGCCATACGGTCAAGCCGCTGGATATGGACGATGAGCAGCTTCCAGGAATCACCGGCGCGGCGGATCGCACCCGCATAGCGCCGCGGCGTAATCCCAATGGCAGTAAGCGCGCAATCATCGAGCTGAATCCCGGCCAACACCAGGCGCTGATCTCAGTGACATTGTGGCAATCCAACCAGCAGATTCGCGCACGCAAATTCAAAACGCCGGTCAATCAGGGCAATCCAACCCATGAGTACTTGCTGACCGGCATAGGCCATTGTTGGGAGTGCCATGCCTGGGATGGACGCAAAGCTGGCCTGCGAGGGGCAACCGGGTCTGGCGACCGCACCTATTACCGCTGCGCCACGCTTCACGATCAGTATAAGGTACGGCAAAAACGCAGCCCGAAAGAAGCCGCCGAGACTCTGCTGGCGGTCGGGATAACAACTGGACCGGAGAGCCTGGATAGCCAGTTGCGTGAACGCCACAAGGCCAACCTGCGCTCCGCTGTTCTTGAGGAACAGGTCAATCAATTGGTAGAGAACCTGGTCATTCCCGAAGAGTGGTATGAAGGCATCCTGGCTTATTACCTGAGCGAGGACGGCATGAGCGAATTCGAAATGCAAAGCTACAACATGCGCCAGGAATTGGCCAGGCAGCGCGCGCTGTTCCGGCAAGGCCATATCACCCAGGCCGAGTATGAGGATGCCTATTTACGGATCAACCGCCATTTACAGCAGTTCAAGCCATCGGTACAGCCCAAAGCCAGGGAAGTTTTGCCCCTGCTGAAAGACTTCCCAGCCATGTGGCGACAGATGACCATTGCCGAGAAACGCGCCTTGTTACAGACAATGTTCACCGGTCTTTACTTTGATGCTGCTGGCCAGTTGCGCAAAGTCTCTGCCAACAGCCCGTTCGACCGGCTGCTGGGCCTGGTTCAGGAAGACTCGATTCCAGTTGAGTTACCCCAACTTGCTGCCATGAGTGACTTGACAGTTTGACGAACAGGAAGATAATAAAAGTACCCGGTGTTTGGGCGCCCCCCTCGCTCAAAACCGGGTATTTTTGTTCTTATGGTACAGCGTTACAAACACACTATATGGATTTTGAGTTCGGGCATGACTTGAATATGAATTCGGACGTTCGGGGCGCTACATTTGTTCTTGCCGGGCTACTTCAGCAATCTGGCGAGTTGAGCCAAATCTTCGCCGGATGAAGTCATGATGTTGGCCTGGCTGGCATAATTTAGCGCATCGGGCGTGAAGCCATCGCGTGCGATTACCCATCCCAGCGCACCCAGATTCGCCGCCTGTCCAGCCAATTGCTCCAATTCCTTGCGCCCGGCGCGCTTGCTGCGCCATTTGAGCGACACTACCCATCGCCCACCCTGTGGTCGAGTGGCATCGGGAGCTAATTCCGCCAGTGCATCCAACTCAACCTGTCCATCAGGAGAGCGATACCCATCTACTGAACGCACAACTGGAAGCGCCAAATCACCTTCCTGGCCCAATAAGGCGCCTGGAACTACCTGGCCTGCAAAACGCCGCATCAATTCGCGTATTTCTGCTTCCTTCGCCCGGCCTAATTCACCGGCAGCGCGCTGGAAACGTTCTTCCAGGTCAGCCACCAATCCTGCCAGGTCTTCACGTCGCGGAAAAGCATCCATTTCGATGCCTTTGCTGGTATAGGCCACCCAAAAGCGCAAAATCGGATCCCGAAACTGGTAGTTATGTTCTCGCTCTTCCACCAGATCTACTTCGCTCAACCAGCGCAGGTACTCACGCACGGCGCTGGGCGATTTCCGCAGGGAGCGGGCGATCTCTGAAAGGGTGAAACCTTGCTCCTCAGCCAAAAACTGGAGGATTGCTTTGAGCATGCCGTAGCCGCGGGCGCGCTGCAACGAAAGGTCATAGACATACCGGCAGTAATTGTAAATCTGCCCACCACGCCAGAGCGTTTCCAGGAGAAATGCGTAGCGTACTGAGTCTGCGCTGATCACTTCTCCGCTTTGCTGCAGGCGCTCTAATCGCTGCATCAGCGCTGTGATATAGAACGGGAAGCCTGCTGTATACCGGTAAACTTCTGCATACACACCCGGCGAATATTCGCTGCCCAGTTTGCGCATCAGCACTTCTGCGTCTTGCCGGCCAAAAGGTTCCAGAGCCAGAGTCTCGAACTGCAAGAAAAGCGGCGCTTCTGGAGATTGGAAAAGTTTCATCATCGCCGTCATGGCTGAGCCGGCAACGACATACGCCACGTTCGTTTGCCCGGTCAGCGCCGCCCGGAAATGTTTTAACGGCTCACGCACTTGAGGGTAGTGCCCCAGGGTGCTTATTTCGGTAAATTCATCCAAAAACAACACCAACTTTTTATTCAATTCTTGAGCCAACTTCTCTGGGTACTCAAAGGCCAGCTTGAGTAACAGCGCCTGATCCGGTTTTGTGCGGGATAGTTCTCTCAGGAGCGATCCGGCCGTTTGTGAAGCCACAACTGAACGACCAGCTACCGCCTCCAGAAGTCTCTCCACCGTCAGGTACGCATCCACATCTCCCTGGCCGTTTTCCAATGCCCAGAATGTAACCAAACCAATATAGCGTTGTGCAAATAGCTCTGGAGCCGTGCAGATGTCTTCGAAATCCATGTAGACTGGATGCACCACGCCTTGATCATGCATACGGGCGATTTGCTCCTGGATTACCAATGTTTTGCCAACTCGACGCAGGCCCCATACTGCCAGGCGGCGTGGTTTGCCAGCCAGCAAGTCTGTAACCAGGCTTTGCAGAAAATCCAATTCACGAGCGCGATTGGTGAAGAGCTGACGCAGATAGGGAGGATAGAAATTTGTAATCATCTGGACACCTGTTTTAAGTCATTTGATTTATAAGTCAATTGACTTAAATTATAGCATATCCCACCTTGAATATCTATGTGTTTGTAAAGTTTCAGAAATATGGTCTGCGTTTTTGAATTTGGAAACCAGGTTCTTGATCCTGGCTTTGAGCTGCATGACTTTGCTCATTGAAGAACCTCGATATACTGCCGAATGATTTTTTGGACTCTGAAGCGCACGGCATAGCCATAGAGTAAATCAATATTCCTATCAGTTCTCTTTACATAGCGCCTCAGCGCTCCGTAAACGAGCGACATCTCCATCTGATTTCTACTGCGTAAAATATCGCAGATCGTTCTTTCCATGCCTGTCACCCGAATCGGATTGCCATGTGGAGATTTCAGCGTGATTACTCCCAGGTCGAACACGCTTCGGTTGACGTAGAAAATCTTATACCCTCCCTGGATCAGTGAGGTGGAGTGGTAACCGACCGGTACCGTGAGCGAATATCCTAATGGACTTCTATCTGTTAAGTCGTGCAGGTAGAGCGCGGTCTCATGTGAATAGACTGCAGAGCGACAAGTGGCTTGGATGCTAAACAATTCGTCTTCAATCGCCTCATTCGACTGATAAACACCTCTCGCAGCCCTGACGATTTCGCCGTTACGTTCCAGGATGGATAGGTAGGTTCTCGGAATGTTGAACTTGGCCAGGTCAGAAGTCAGAAGAGTGCCGTTCTGGTCTGCTAAAATTTTTCTGGTTCGCTCCAGGGGTGATAGCACATTTCTTACAACCATACTTATATTATACACAAAATGAGTATGGTTGTAAAATGCACAAGAAGTCTCTCCCCCTCGGTTACGATGTGTGCAAAACGTTCGGAATTTCCGAACGTTTTGCACACACTCTTTCGTAATTCATCAGTTTTTTGATTTAGGATGATGATTTGGGTAACTTCTATGGCCGGATAAGTTGAATTTTTGTTTGCTGCTTGATGAACGAACGAATTTTTGACCCAACTTTACGACGTTCAGCATACCGGAAAAGTGATTTTTGGCTAACCTGGTAACGTTCAAAAGCGGTCTCGAAAATGTGTGTCATTTCTTCCCCGTGAAAGATATAAAAAATGTCCTCATCTGAAAAAATATCTACCAGGATTTTCTCCAGCTTTGGCGTTGGAATATCTTCTACCTTCTGATGAGGAGTTTGAGTGAGCAAGGAAGTTATGATGACGCTATCGGAGCGGGGCAGGATATAGCGCTCAAAGGTTACCCGACTTGGCCATAAAAAAGTCCTGCCGACAAAGCGAGTGTTCAGAAAATTGAACACCGATTCGGCAACTTCCTTGTCAGTTTCTAGAATGATCTGGCTCTGACCAGGCTGGTGAAGCATAAATTCATGCACCAGGCGCGTTTCCCAGATCATGGTTTCGGCATAAGGAAATGCCGCTTTGACTTCACGATCAACCTGGCGCAACTCAGCAGAAAGGGACGGTGTAAACTTCTTCAGCGCATGGGGCCTTTTATTTAGGTCAGGGAATTGGTAAACGCCAGCGTCCACAGCGATAATCTGCTCGCGCCGTTCCAGTGCATAGAGAATCCTGCGAAAAGCTGTTTCTGAGAGAGAAAAGAACTGCTTCTGGTAAAAATTCCGCAGATCTGCCTTGCCAAAGAACCTGCGCCCAGAAAAAGCGCCGTGTAATTCAGGGATGAACAAATTCATATCGTTCATTTTCTGCCTATCCTTGTTTTCGTAATTCGTCACTGGACAACTTTAGGTGACAAATTACGAAACACCTGTGTAAAGTATAGCACTTCATCTGGGTGTTCATGTGCTAAAAGTCGAATTTACGCCAGTTACCCGCAAGACATAAGCTTATAAACTGCTCTGAGTAAAACCTAAGGTTTTTTTCAGAGTAACTTTACTGCTTTTCACTGGGTCAGCATCAGCAACCTTGTTATCCTGTTTGTATACAATAAGCCCTTTTCAATAATTATAGTCTCGACTATAATAGTCGTGACTATAATTATTCGATAAAAGCCGCTTGGGAGGCTAATATGTTTGTAGACCGACGACAAGAGCTCGACTTTTTGAATAGCCTGCTTACCCGTAAGCACCCCGGCCCGGCGCAATTGGCTTTGATGTTTGGGCGGCGCCGGGTTGGAAAATCAGAGCTGCTCTTGAAGTGGGCAGCTCAAAGTGGGTTGAACTATGTATATTGGGAGGCTGTCAAGGAAAATGCCACCCAACAACGCCGCCGTCTGCTGGCGAAGATTATGAATGTCCCGCTGGCATCTACGCCGGTATATCATTCCTGGCCAGAATTGTGGGATGCAGCTGCTCCATTGCTTCTGGAAAAACGCCATATTCTCATCCTGGATGAGCTGCCCTATGCTGCGGATGCAGATTCGGCCATGCTCTCAGCGCTTCAGTACGCCTGGGACCAACACTTTCAAAAAACCGAGATCGTGCTGGCCTTGTGCGGCTCCCATGTGCATGTGATGGAAACACTCTTCGCTCGCCAATCGCCGCTTTTCGGGCGCATGACTGCCCAATGGCACCTGGAACCCCTGCCCTTCTCCAGTCTGGCAGAGTTCTTCCCGAAATGGGATGCGGATGAACGCGTGGCTGCTTATGCCATCCTGGGGGGCATCCCTGCTTATCTCAATTGGTTCGAGCCAAGCCTGGATTTGGTCGATAATATCCGCCAGGTTATGCTCGACCCTGGCAGTATGTTCCTGGCAGAGCCGGCTTTCTTGCTTTACGATGAAGTCCGTGAGCCGAACAGTTACCTGGCAATCCTTAAAGCCATCGGCAGTGGAGCACACACCCTGACCGAAATCAGCAACCGAGCGTTCATCCCAAGCACCAGCGTGAACTTCTATCTCAATACGCTGCAAGAGCTTCGCCTGGTCGAACGCCGTTTACCGGTTACACAGCCTAAAGCAGAACGAGGCCGCTCGCGCAGTGGTCGCTATCACCTAAGTGATCCTTACTTTCGCTTCTACTTCCAATTCCTGGAGCCATTTCTATCTGCATCTCCCTTTGACCCAGACCAGGTGATCGAAGCCGTACGCAGGAATTTGAGGGCTTTTGTGGGAGCGACCGCCTTCGAGGATCTGGCCCGGCAGTGGATCTGGGCGCAAGGTAAGGCAGGACAATTGCCATTTACGCCTGATAGCATCGGCAGTCATTGGAGCAGCCGGGTGCAGGTGGATGTTGTAGCACTCAACTGGCAAACACACGATATTTTGCTGGGTGAGTGCAAATGGGGCGCCGATCGGGTTGACCGCCAGGTAGTGCGAGAACTGATTAATGATAAAACGCCTTTAGTGCTGAAAGACCTGCCGGAAGGGGGCGCTGGCTGGAATGTGCACTATGCCATGTTCGGGCGCAGCGGCTTTACGCCGGCAGCGAAAACGGAGATGGAGCAATTCGCGGGTCTTCTGGTGGATTTAAAAGGATTGGACAATCTCCTGGGACATGATTAAGCCCACATTACCAATCCTCAAGACGTTTTCACTCCCGGAGAAATAATCCGCCCAAAAGTTTTCACTACAACTGAAAACTTTTGGGCGGATTAGTACCTCTCACCTATCGAATTAGGTAATGTTACGCTATGGCGTCCATAGTGAGCAGAAACCCCCCGCTCGCTTTGCCTGGAAAATCTTACTTCTCAGAGTACTTTGCTAGCAGCGTGCGGATCGCGCTGGCTATTTGCTTGCGTGTGCCAGGGTCAGGGATACGCGCCACATCCAATGCCACTTCCACAGCCTCAGGCGGCAGGTGTTCGGCGCTGGCAGCGTGAATGTCGAAGGCCTTGAGGGGGGGCCAGTCAGCCAGTTGTAATATCTCATTCGGGTTTACGCCGAAGTGATCGGCTACCAGGATGCAAATGTGCATGGCTGGCCGCCGTCCAATGAGGATCCTGCGGATTGCCTGGTGATCCAACCCGGAGTTTAACGATGCCTTGCGGTAGGTTTCGTTCTTCTGCTCAAGCAGTTCATACACGCGTTTCCTGAGCGGCTCGGGGTCATAATCTTTCAGGCGTGTGGCAAGCCTGTATTTTGCGATCGGTTCTTCCATCTAGCGTAACGGTTGTGCAATCAGATGCGATTCGGTAAAAAATGGCATAAAACCTCAAAATTTCTGTTTGCTGTGCGGCGGATGACCGCCGTTTGGTAAATTGAGCACCTTGCCT
>Ga0209605_1002652_pt1 | contig 16823 bp, 12 predicted proteins | sample AD_UKC035_MetaG_FD_184408 | JGI IMG/M metagenome (GOLD analysis project Ga0209605, IMG submission 184408) | Active sludge microbial communities of municipal wastewater-treating anaerobic digesters from USA - AD_UKC035_MetaG (SPAdes) (version 2) | ecosystem: Engineered > Bioreactor > Anaerobic >...
GCTCACCCTGGACGGCCTGGTACAGGTGATGCATCCTCCTTGTGAAAAACCGGGTCGCAAATACGATAAAGACCATGGGCATGAGGACGTACAGGGTGAGCCGGACGTTGATGTAGGCCATGAAACCGACGGCGGCGGAGCCGAGAACGACGGCGTCGATGAGAGCCACAAGGCCCATCCCAGCGGCCATTCGGACACTTCCGATGTCGTTCGTGGCGTGAGCCATGAGGTCTCCCGTCCGGACCCGGCCGAACCAGCGGTCGGACAGGGTCTGCAGATGCGAGAAAAGGCGGTTCCGAAGCCCTTCCTCCACGGTCCGGGACAGGCCGATGAGGCATCGACGCCACACGTAACGGAAAAAAGCCATGATCAGGGTGATGAGAAGAATGGACAGGGCGTAAAAAAGAAGGTCCCTTCCCGAGGCCCGGTAGAGGGTCAGGTCGTCGACAACATTCTTGACGATCCGGGGGATGTAAAGCTGCAAAAGGTCGACGAGAATGAGAGAGAGGGCGCCCACGAGGATGGCGACGCGGTTTTCGACGAAATACGGTTTCAGAAGCCTCAGGGATCCCATGAATGGCCGATCTTTTACGGGAGATACCCTGTTTCCGGCATGAGGCCGAAGCGATTCAGGCTCTCCCGCGTTTTCTCGAGCGCTTCCGCCGGTATCCGGACCCCCCCGTGGAGCATGGGGCCCTGGTCCGTCGAGGCTTCCGGTCCCAGGGCGAAGAAGTGGTCCATGGCCTTGTTCGCGTTGGTGAAAGCGTTTCCCGTGGGGAGCCCGCCGACCAGGCCGGAGACCTCTTCGAAAACCCCTGTGACGATTTCCGAGAGTTCCAGGGCCGACAGCATGTCGCCCCGGCCGGTGGCGTCGATGATGGCCGAAAGTTCCGCGGCAAAACAGTTCGCCGTGCTCAGCAGAAACCCGTCGTAGGGACCGCCGGCCTCCGTGAGCCACTGGCCGTAACCGCCCTCGGCGCCGCGGACGAGAAAGATTCCCTCCCGATGCCGGGCGGCGGCGGCGATTCTGTCGCCGCCGCTCGAGTCCTTGAAAAAGATGATGTTTGCGAAAGTGAGACAGAGCCGGTCGAACGTGTCCGGATGGATCTCGTTTTCCGTTACCTGGGGAAGCTGGTACAGGGCCAGGGGGTATCCCCGGTCGGCGATGCTGAAAAGGGACCGAAGGATGGTTTCCTGGTCGAGTCCTCTTCCTTTCGGGGCGCACACGGTGAATCCCGCCACCCGGGATTTCGTGAGAACGGCCAGGGGGTCCTTTTCTCCCAAACCGTTCTCGAGAAGCCGAAAAAGTTTGTCCATCAGGGCCAGAACGTCTTCCGTCCCGTGTCGCAGGGCTCCCAGAAGGATCCGGCTGTCATGATTCGAGGCCTCTTCCAGGGCGAACCGGACGACCGTTTCCGTTTCCCCGTCGTCCATTTCCCATCCGTCGCCCGTCGTGCCGGGGATGAGAAAACCGGCCACCCAGGGGGCCACGTGGTCGAAGTGGGCCCTCATCCGGGGCAGGTCTATTTTTCCGTTCCCGTCGTAATGGGTGAGAAGAGGGCACCACAGGCGGGGAATCCCCTCGGGGAAAAGCTTCTTCGAGAGGGTCTCTCTTTGGCGGGAAAGGGTGTCCATGGGCGGTGATCCTTTCTTTTTTGTGGCGTCACTATAACACTCGACCCTGGGGGAATCAAGGAGAGGGGTTCTCGACGATCTGCAGGATCATCGTGACGGGGCCTTCCCCGTCGGGACCGGGCGCCTCCGTCGACACGGCGCCGATCTTTCCGAGCGACTCGAGAAGTTTCGGAAGGCGACCGGTGTCCGTTACCAGGACCAGGGTGGTTCTTCCCTCACCCGCCGTGAATCTTTCAACGGGTATGCCGGACCGGGCGAGGAGCGATTCCACGGTCCGGAGGGCCGACGGCCCGTTCGGGACCAGGAGAGTGATCCGGCCGGCGGCGGGCCCGTCCCGGACCGCCGCCTTTTCCCCGGCAGCCCCCTGGCCGGCGTCCCTTATCCTATCCTCGGGGCGGGACGGTTCACGGAAAGGGTGACTTTTCGACGAGGCTTCGAAAGCGGCCGGAGGCTGAGAAAGCGTCCTGTCGGCGGTCCCCCGGAATGGGGCCTCTTTCAGGGGCCCGGTGATCTCCGGGGCCCGCCGCTCCTGTGCCTGGCCCTTCACGGCCGGCGGGGGGGAATATTCCGGCCCCTTGTCCGTTACCGCTTCTTCCAGGGGGAGCCGGGAAATGTCCCCGTCTTTATTCAGGTCCTCCAGTCCCCGGAATACCGTGAGGGCCAGGACGACGACGAGAACCGTCGCCAGGGCCTGCAGGGGGCGGCCGACGGGAAGGGGATGAAAAAGGTCCCGCCATCGCCGGCTCTTTTTCTCCCGATCCCGGCCGAGCCGGTCCAGGACCCTGTCCTTGAATCCCGCCGGGGGTTCGACCGGTTCCAGGTTTTTCAGGAGATCCCTGGATTCTCGAAGATCCTCCAGGATGCCCCGGCAGGCGGGACAGGATTGCAGGTGCCTGTGCAGTTCTTCCGCTTCCCGGGAATCGAGAAGCCCTTCCTCGATCAGGGCCGGAAGGAGGTTCCAAACGTCCTGGCACTTCATAAAAGATCCCCCATGGTTTTTTTCAGGCAGTCCCTGAGGGCGAGGCGCGCCCGGAAAAGCCGGGATTTGACCGTCCCGTCAGGAATTTTCAGGATGTCCGTGATCTCCCCGTAGGAAAATTCCTGAATGTCCCGGAGAACGAGAACCGCTCTCTGGTCCTCGTCCAGCCCGCTGATGCAGGCTTGAATCCGGGTGCTTCTTTCCCTTTTCGCGACGGTTTCGAAAACGGGGTTCCCGGCGTCCGGCCCGCTGCCGGCGCCGTCCATGCCGTCCCGGGACGGTCCTTCCAGGCGGCGCCGGTTCGCGAGCTGTTTCAGGCGCGTCCTTCCATGGTTGATGACGATTCCCGTGAGCCAGGTGACGAAGCGGGACTCTTCCCGGAACGCACCGACGGACCGGAAGGCGGAAACGAAGGCATCCTGGACGACATCACAGGCTTCGTCGTAATCACCCAGCATCCGGTAGGCCGTGTTCATCATTTTTTTCTGATGCCTTTCCACGAGGACACCGAAGGCCTCCCGGTCTCCGTCCCGGCAGGCCCGGACGAAGGGGAGGTCCCCGTCTTGCTCTGTCCGCCTCTGCTTTTCTTCTCCGTCCGCCATGACCATGCCCGGATGTTACGATTTCTCTTCTCTCGTATCAATTTTTGCCGATTGTCAAGAAAAGAATGGGCAAAGGCCCCCCGGGAACGGGCCGTGTCTTCCAGGCCCGTTCCGGGGACCCTTCACCGGGTTTCAGGGAACGGGGGTGACGGTCACCGTCACTCTTTCCTCCCGACCCGTCCCTGGCCGGGGAAAGGTCCAGGATTTCATTTTTTCCACCAAACATTTCAAGAGATCCCCGGCCTGGCGCAGGCCCGCCGTCTCCCGGACGTCTTTCACGGTGCCGTCGGGCCGGAGGATCACCTCGAGGGTCAGGGCGGGCAGGGTCTCGAGGCCGGCAAGACAGGTTTCCAGCTCGGGAAGACGGGATTGAAAGACCTTTTCCACGGCTTCCCGGGAGAGTCCCGGGGATGTTTTGATCCGGCTGACCGTCAGTGTCGCCTGCGATTTTCCAATTTCCTCGCCCTTTCCCCGGTCCCGGGCACGCCGGTCCGCCGCTTCCGAAAAGGTGTTCCGAAGGGGCATGGAAAGTGCGGGACCGGCGGCTTTTAAATGGCTTCCGCCTATGGCGTGGTCCGACACGCCCCGGGGAAGCGGGAGGGGCTGAACGACCTGTTCGGGCCGGCCGCCGCTGTTCCGCACGCGGGTATCCACGGCGACGAAGGATGTCCAGGCGGTCAGGAGGTGGTATTCCAGCCCGAGACGGGTGATGTCCCCGATCCGCCCGTCGTCTGCCCTGAGTCTGTTGTAATCGGAGAGAAGGGCTATCCTGTGGCGGGCCCAGAGATACCGGAGGGCCCTGTTTCCCTCCGCGGGACGGACCGTGGCGACGTCTATTTTTTCCCGGTAGGGGCCTTTACCGGTCATGCCGGTCACCGTGATCGTTCCCCGGGGGGTCCCCCGCCACTTTCCGAAAACGATGACGGGACGCTCGGCGAGGACATCGGGGGGGTTCAAGGGTTCCACGTCGAAAACGTCGAATCCCTCACAGGTCACGGCCACGTCCGTCAGGACCGGCGCGGCGACGGCCCGGCGGAAACGGGCCGCTTCCGACGGGGCGTCCCCCGCCTTTGTGACGATGAAGGGTTCCCCCATGCCCATCCGAGCCATTCCCTCGATGATGTGCCGGTTCACGCTCGACCCGATGCCGAAGGCAAAGAAATTGGCATCTCCCAGGCGGGTCCGGACGAGGTCGAAAACCTCTTCTTCCACGGTGACGTACCCGTCCGTGGCGATGATGAAGGTCCGGGACAGTCCCGGCCCGCCGGGCAGGGACAGGGCCCGTTGCAGCGCCGGGAGCAGCTCCGTCCCGCCGCCGCCCCGCTGGCGGTCGATGACGTCGAGGGCCCGCTTGAGATTGTCCGCCGTCGCGGGGAGGGATTCGCCGGAGAGAAGGGTCGATCCGCCGGCGAAGAGGAGCACGTTGAACCGGTCGACGGGACGGAGGCCGCCCAGGAGGTCCCGCAGGAGGGCCTTGGAAACATCCAGTGGGAATCCGTGCATGGATCCGGAAACGTCGACGATGAAAACATACTCCCGGGCCGGCATGTCTTCCGGAACCACGGAAGCCGGCGGCTGCGTCATGAGGAGGAAGAAATTCTCATCCCGGCCCTCGTGAAGGAGAAGTCCCGACCGGACCCGGTCACCGTCCAGGCGGTAACGGAGAATGAAGTCCCGGTTTCCCCCCTGCTTTTCCGAGGCGTCCAGGGCGATGCGAACGGAGGCGGGGCCGTCGAAAGCCGTGGTGACCCGATGGGACGGGCACAAGACCTCGCCCACGGGAAGCCCCGTCGAGACCGTGACCGCCATGTCAAAGTCATAGTTCGGCGGGTCTCCCTCGTGGAGATAGGGGTTCCGGTTCCAGTCCTCACCGGGGAGAGCCGTTCCGTTCTGTTCGTTTGCGTACCGCGGACCGACCACGGTGGGATAGACGAACTCGTAGACCCGTTCCGTGGGGACGAGGAGTTCCGTGTACCCCAGCTCGACCCGGATCTCGTCCCCCGGCAGAATGTTGGCCACGTTCATCCGGAAGACGTTGGGCCGCTCCTCCTCGAGAAGAGAGGCGCTTCTCCCTTCATCCCGGGCCTGTTCATAGGCCTGCCGGGCCTCGTCCCTCTTTCGGATCTCGGCCTCGATGACCCGGTCACCGACGGTCATCTTCATGGCGTGAACGGCCGCCCGGGTCGACGCGGGGAAGACATAGACCGCCTCCAGGGGGATGGCCCCCTCGTTTTTGTAGACCTGGGTCACCTGGACATGGGCGATGACCCCGGCAATGAGAACATTCGCCGATGTCGCCTTCAGCGGCAGGGCATCCACCGGGGACTCGCCGCCGGTGACGAAAAAATAGGGCGACGAGGTTCTGTCTCCGGCGGACCCGGCCTGTCCCGGCGCCGGTGCCGCCGTAAAGAGCAGCGTGATGAGGGCAAGGATGACGACCCTTTTCGTTCCCGTGTTCATGGAGACCTCCTTTATTCCCGTTTATTTCCTTGGACAGGCGGCGGGGCGGAAAAGTTCCCCTTTGGTGAAAATTTTTTATTCCAGGCAATAAAAACCGGCGGCCGTTTTTCCGGCCGGGGACCGCTGGCGGGTTTCCAACCCAGCCTTGACGAAAAATGAGGATCGTCGGATAAGGGTGTCTGAAAATCGGAAACGACCTCTTCGGGCGTTGCCTCAGGGACACCCGGTGGATCGTCAACGCGACGGCGAGCGACGAGATGGGAAGTTCAACGAAACGGTAATTTTTTCCAAAGCCGGCACGAAATGCCTGAGGCACCTGACGGGCCGGTATCGCAGCGAAGCCGCCATGGACGGGCTGAACCGGACCCTGTTCTCATTTACGGCCAGCAACGTATCAATACGACGTGGCCTGCCTGCTGGCCCTGGAGCAGAGCCGCCTGAAGAAGGAAAAGAAACCGAAAGAGAGCGCCCTTTCCTGTTTTGACGAAATACAGGGGATAGGTTATAAGTGAAAAAAAGGATTTCCGGTGACCCATGGCGGAAAGCCGTCTTCTGGAACAATTGGAGGACCTGGCGGAAAAACTCGGCATTCGGGTCCGATACGAGAACCTGCGGAAAACGGCCCCGGGTCTCACGGGCGGGTTTTGCCGCATCAGGGGGGAATACCATCTCATGATGGACAAGCGGACAGGCCGGCAGGAACGGGTCGGTTTTTTCCTGGAGGCCTTGAGGCGGTTTGAGTTGAGCGGGATCTACATGACCCCCCGGCTTCGGACGTTGCTGGAGGGCCTGGGGGACCACAGCCATGAGGGAGTGGTTTCCGCCGTCGGTGACGATTCCCGGGACCCAGGGTTTCAGGGGGACGAGACGGTCTCCCGGGTAACCGGTGGAGACGGGGAATGAGGAACAGGGCGGCATGCGGGGTTTCAACGAAACGGAAAGAGGCAGGCCTGTGACCGGAAAGACCGTGATGCGCTCCCGGGTTGTCATGGCCCAGCAGATGAACCCCCAGGACGCCAACCCGGCGGGGAACGTTCACGGGGGCGTGATCATGAAGCTCATCGACACGGCCGCCGGGGCCGTGGCGGCCCGCCACGCCCGGTCCAACGTGGTGACCGCCTCCATAGACCGCCTGGATTTCCACAACCCCGTGTTCGTTGGCGATATGGTGACCCTGAAGGCCGGCCTCAACATGGTGGGCCAAAGTTCCATGGAAGTCGGGGTCCGCGTGGAATCGGAAAACCTTCTCAGCGGGGAGATCCGTCACACCGCCTCGGCCTACCTGACCTTTGTGGCTCTCGACGAAGCCGGAAGGCCCGTTCCGGTGCCGCCCCTCATCCTGGGAAAAGACGTGGAGGTCCGCCGGAACCGCGAGGCCCAGGCGCGGCGGGCGGCCCGGCTTCAAGAAAAAAGAATGGAAAGGGAAGCCCAGCACGGGGAAGAGGCGCCATGAAGACGGACGAGGTCAGGCGGAAATACGACCGTATCGCCTGGATGTACGATTTCATGGAATCGCCCATGGAGTTCTTCTCTTTTGCCGCCTTTCGCCGGGATCTTCTCTCCCGGGCCAGGGGGAAAATACTCGAAATCGGCGTGGGAACGGGAAAAAATCTTCCCTGGTACCCGCCTGGAGCGGACCTTACAGGAATCGACGTGAGCCCGCGCATGCTTGAACGGGCGGGAAAAAAGGCGGAAGAACTGGGAATGCACCCGCGTCTCGAGGTCATGGACGTGGAACGGATGGCCTTTCCCGACCAGACGTTCGACACAACCGTGTCCACCTTTGTCTTCTGTTCCGTTCTCCATCCCCAGCGGGGACTGGCGGAAATCCGACGGGTCCTGAAGAAAGGCGGCACCGCTCTTTTCCTAGAGCACGTTCGAAGCGAAAACACCCTGGCCGGGGCCGTCATGGACCTCGTCAACCCCGTCATCAACGCCCTGGTGGGCCCCCACATTAACCGCAGAACCATTGATTTCATCGAGGAGGCGGGTTTTGAGATCCTCTCCGTGGAAAACCGGGGGGGGAAAATCATCAAAAAAATTGTCGCCCGAAACCCGTAACGGCGAAACGGCGATTTCCCGGCGGGAACATCGAGTTGGAGAAACCGGCCCGCGATACCGGCCCGCGATACCGGCCCGCGTTTCCCGTAACGGGGCGGGCCGGGCCGTCAGGCCGGCGGGAGCCGGTCTCTCCCGGCGGTGAGCCTGCGGAAAAGACGGCATGGGGGGAGATTCGCTCAGCGAAAGGGGGATTTATGAAAAAAATTCTCACCCGGGGCATCGTTCCCGTTCTCGTGCTCCTGGCCCACTCCTTTTCGGCGGCGGAAACGGCGCCTTCCCGGATCACGGAGGTGACCCTTTTCAGCAGCCAGGCCCTGGTGACCCGCACGGCGGAGGTCCCTGTCACGGCGGGACCGAACGAGATCCAGGTTTCCGTCGGCGCCTTTCAGGTGGACCCCGACTCGGTGACGGCGAAGGTGTTCGGAGAAGGTCGGATCCTCGCCGTCCAGTACCGGGAGGTCCCCGTGGCCCGGACGCCCCAGGACAAGGTCCGGGACCTGGAGGACCGGCTGGGCGAACACCGCTGGCGGGAGCGGGCCCTTCAGGATGAGAAGGCCGTCCTGGAGAGACAGGAAACTTTCCTCAATTCGGTGGTCCGTTTTGCCGAGACCCAGGTTCCCCAGGACATGAAGACGAATTTCCCGGGGACGGAAAGCCTTCAGGGGACCCTGGAATTCCTGGGATCCCGCTTCGAGAGCCTGGCCAAAAGAAAAGAAGCCCTGGACCGGGAGATGGAGGGTCTTCACAAGGAGATCAAGGCCCTGGAAGAGGAGCTCGCCATGATCCGGCGGCCTGCCGGGAAGGTGGAAAAGTTCATCGAAATCCTTTTCCAGGGGGATAAAGACCAGACGGTCCGGGTCGAGGCAGGCTGCGTCGTCGGGAACGCCTACTGGCGTCCCCTGTACCGCGCTTCTGTCCCTCTTTCTCTTGACGGCGTTGATCTGACCATGTTTTCCTCCATTCTCCAGAAGACGGGAGAGGACTGGAACCAGGCGGATCTTGTCGTGTCCAACGTGATTCCCCTGAAGGGCGTGACGGTTCCCGAGCCTGATTCGTGGGTTCTCGACATCATGAGGCCTCTCGCAGGCCTGGAGGGGAAGATGCCTTCTTCCGACCGGGCCCGGGCGGCCGCTCCCATGGCCCTCCTGAAGGAAGAAGAGGAAAAAGCCGCCCCCGAAGCCGCCTTTGCCGAGGCGGCGCGGACGGAGCTTCCCCTGTCCTTCGAGTACCGTTTTCCCCGGCCGGTGGACATCCCCTCCCGGGAGAAGGAAACCCTCCTGCCCCTGTTCACCCGGAACGTCGACGGGGCCTTTTTCGACCTGGCCGTTCCGCGGCTGAGCCCTCTCACGTTCCTCGTCTGCCGGGCGAAGGGGGACGGGGAAATTCTCGCCGGTCCCCTGAACGTCTACTTCGGAGGCCGGTACGTGGGAAAGACCTACCTGGGCGAAAAGAAGCCCGGCGAGGCCTTTGACTTCAACCTGGGGGCCGACCGGGAGGTGAAGGTCACCCGCACGAAGGCCATCGACAAGGTCCGGGAGACCTACTTCGGCCGGGTGGAGCGGGGAACGGTCGTCCGGGAGATGGGGTATGTCATAGGAGTGGAAAACCTGAAAAAAAAGGAGGTGACTCTCCGGGTTCTGGATGCCGTTCCCGTGTCACGGACGGACCGCATCGAGGTGAAGGACGTGAAACTCCTTCCCGAACCGGATGAAAGGAATTACCGGGACAAAGAAGGCGTCCATCTCTGGACACTGGATCTGAAACCGGGGGAGACGAGGGAAATCTCCATCGCCTTTGTCGTGACCTATCCCCGGGAAACGCCGCCTCCGGGACTCTGAAATAGCCGATGCCGAAGGCGTCGGGATTGAAAAGGAGGGACAAAATGGAAGAGATCCGCTACCCGGACGTGTCGGATTTTCTGAGCAGCAGTCTGCGCCTCCGGACATCCCCCGTGTCCGTGAATTTCCTGAAGGAAGAAGGGGATTTCCCGGAGAAGACCCGGCGGCCCGTGAAGACCTTCGACAGAAAAATGGCCCTGTGCCAGGTCGTCACCATGGCCCGTCTTTACGGGATCGCCGTGGGCGTGACGCGGGAAGATCTGGTGTGCGTTCCCGCGGCCATCGCCTTCGGAATGAGCGATTCAAAGGATCCCGCCGCTTCCCTGACGCGGCTTTTCTGTGAAGGAAATTATTCCCGAAACGAGGAGGCGGGGAAGAAAGAAGCGGCGTCCCTGTTTAAACTGAGACCGGGCGAGCACGGCGCCCTGCTTTTCTCACCCCTGTCGAGGGCCGTCATGGCGCCCGATGTGGTCCTCGTCTACGGCAACCCCGCCCAGGTCATGCGCCTGGCCCAGGCCTGGTCTTACTTCGAGGGTGTCCGGGTGGCCGGTCATTTCGGCGGGAAGGTGGAATGCAGCGAGTATCTGATCGCCCCGTTCCGGGAGCAGGCCCCCCGGATGGCCTTGCCGGGCATGGGGGACCGGGTCTTTTCCCTCACCCAGGATGACGAAATGGTTTTCGCCATGCCCGGCGGTGCTCTCGCCCGGTTCGTCCAGGGTTTGAAAGAGGCGGGCAACAAGGTCGGCGCCCGTTATCCCGTGCCCTTCTACCTCAATTTCCAGCCTGAGTTCCCGAAATATTTCCAGGTCCTGGGGAAGGAACTGGGCATACTTTAGAAGGGTCAGTCTCTCTTGAAGGTATTTGACGTTTTCGGCCTCGGCCAGTGCTCCCTCGATTACATCGGACGCCTCGGGGCGTATCCGCCCCCGGGGGTCAAGGCCGAGTTTTCCGACCTGACCGTCCAGGGCGGCGGTCCCGTGGCCACGGCCCTTGTCGCACTCTCCCGCTGGGGTCTCCGGTGTGCCTTTTCGGGCGTCGTCGGGGACGACGCCTTCGGCTGCCTCATCCTGAAGTCACTGAGGGAGGAAGGCCTTCATACAGGCGGTGTGGCCGTCCGCCGGGGAGGCGTTTCCCAGTTCGCCTTCATCGCCGCCGAATCCCCCGGCGGCCGCCGGACCGTCTTCTGGCAGCGGCCCACGGGAGAGCCCCTGGCAAGGGGGGAAGTGGACCTGGCGGTTCTCGGGAAAGCAACGGTTTTCCACACCGACGGGCTTTTCATCGACGCCGCCCTCCATGCCGCGATGAAGGCGCGGGAGGCGGGCATTCCCGTGGTGGTGGACGGCGGCACCCTCCGGGAGGGGATGCTCGAGCTGGCCCGGCTTTCCGATTATTTCATTGCTTCGGAGAGCTTCGGCCGGGAACTTGCCGGTGGGGACGATCCTGCCGGGGCCTGCCGCAGGATCCGGGAACTCGGTCCTCGCCTGGCGGCGATCACCCTTGGGGAACGGGGGTACGCGGCCTCCTTCGCCGGGAAGAAACTCCGGATACCCGCTTATCCCGTCGAGGCGGTGGACACCACGGGATGCGGGGATGTGTTTCACGCCGGTTTCATCTTCGGACTTCTCCGGGAATGGGGTCCGGAAAAGAGCCTCGATCTCGGCGCCTGGGCGGCTTCCCGGGTCGCCACCGGGATGGGGGGACGGGCGGGGATCCCTCCGCTCAAGGAGATGACGGGCCGCTTTGAACGGCCGGTTCGTGAACAGGAAGGAGAAATTCATGAAGTCAAGCCATGAGGCGGAAAAAGAAAGGAAACAGGAAAGATCTTCATCGGTGAAACGGTTCCGGCGGATCCTGTTCTCATGTCTCCTGGCATTTTTGCTGTTCGCGGCGGGATGCAGCAGTGACGGCGATTCGAACGTCACCATGATGGCCGATGCCGGGCCGGACCGCCCGGTCTTCGTGGGGCAGAAAGTCTGGCTTGACGGCGGGGACTCCGGTCACCTGGCGGGAAAACCCCTGACCGAATACATGTGGACCTTTGAAGAAAAGCCGAAGGAAAGCCTGGCCGTCATCGAACAGGACGGTTCCGGGCTCGGTTCCGTCGTACCCGATGTGCCGGGCGTCTACACCCTGCAACTGACCGTTTCGGACGGCACCAACGTGAGCGAACCCGACGAGGTCGTCTTCGAGGCCCGGTACCGGAATTCCGCCCTTGTCCCCGTGAATACCCGGGTGGTCCGGGACACCGGTGTTGAGAGAAGCGACTACGCCATTCAGGTGGGCAGGGTTCTTTACAGGGTGCCCGCCGACGACGGTGCGCCGGAAAATGACATGACCGGATTCCATATCCTCGTTCTGGACCAGAAGACTCTCCTGCCCCTGGTTCACCGCTCCTGTGTCGTCGGGACGGACCAGGAGTGGGCCGCCTTCACCCAGGCGCTCGCCGATGCTTACGACAGCTGTGCCGATTCGGGGGGTCTCGTCATCCTCTCGAGCCTGGGGGACCTGCCGAATCTGAATGCAACCTGGGCTGAGGACATCGACATGATTCTCGGCTGGATGGGCGGCGCTGAAGGGGTTTCCGGTCTCGCTGGCCACCGGTCGTATGTCTACAACTTCATCGGGGTTCCGGGCCTTCCGAAGGGGCAGGCCTTTGAATGGATGAGCGGTGAACACACCGTCGGCGCCAATAACGACACGGTGAAGGCCATCCAGGGCTTCGTCACCCGGGACATGAACGGGAATTTCCAGTTCACCTATCCCGTGGTGGCCTTCGCCTCGAACCATGGAGACGAATCCCTCCAGGTTGGAGGGAAAACCTACCCGGCGCCGGTCCCGGGCGGTTCCGTTCCCGCCGGGAAGGGGGGCGTCCAGGTTCTCGTTCTCAAGCGGGACACGCTCGCTGAATTGAATAACCTGTTCTACGAGACCAACATGGGAAACGATCCGGGCATCGCCTTCAACAACCTGGCGTCGTACCTGTGGCAGACCGTTTCGACCCGGGACGAGCGGCGGTTGGTATTTCTGTCCACCGTGGGAGTTCCTTTCATCTCCGACGCCCTTGGCAATTACATCGAGGTGAGTCTCATGAACCTCGAAAAGTCGGTGAACTGGCTCGGCGGGACGGAATACACCGTCCAGAAGGTCCTGGAAACGCCGGGAACCGGCGGGGACCCCGCCGGTTATGCCCTTTTCGGTGTCCCCGTCCCGGACGATTTCCCGCTGTCACACAAGCGGGTCCGCCTGGGAACGGTCACCGAATCGGACGGCGTGGCCCTTCCGTCCGTCGAGGCAAGCAGCCTTGCCGCAAAAGCCTCCCAGGGGAATGTCCGGGGACTCCTCCAGCGGAACCGCCAGGGCTGGTACCGGCCCTTTCTTCATGACGGCGGCTTCAGCTATGCCGACGGGCAGGGGGGGCTGGGCGGGATCGATTACAGCCTGCCCCTCCTTCTCTTTCAGGACCCCGTTCCCTGGATCGATCCCGCCTCCCCGGGCCAGTGGGCGGCCTACCGGTGGATCAGCGGGTATGTCTTCGACGCCTGGATGGGGGAAGAGGCCCGGGAGGATCTTCGCGTGGCTTATGACAACTGGAGCGACTCCTGGGACAACGTGAAGTCGACCCTGGAAGGCAGCCTCATCGAGCATGATGTCCAGGCGTATCTGAACAGTCACCCCGATTTCGACTACACCGGCGATTTCATCCCCGTCCGAAGGCAGTTCCGGGACGAGGTCACGGCGGTGGTCGATGTCCGCAATTTCCTGAGACACGATCTCGGGGAGTTCTTCACCACGCTCCAGGGACAGGAAACCTCGGGGCTCATGAGTTTTTACAGCGACATCTACCAGCGCCTCAACATCTCCAAGGACACGAACGTCGCCATGAAAGTCCTGAACGGGGTCCTGACGGTCCTGTCCGTCGCCGCCATGGTGGTTCCCCTGCTTGGGGAGGAGGCGGCCATGACCTCCACGGAGGGTGCCCCCGTTCCGGAAGTTCCCGGACCAGCGCTGCTCGGGGCCGTTTTAGGCTCCACGAGCGCCGTTCTTGCTTACGGGTCGGGCTTCATTCCCTCCTCTTCCACCGCGACGAAGGAGATGGGAAAGGTCGAAGCCGCCGTTTCCCAGTTCTGGACGGCCTTCGGCGCCCAGTTCCTGACAGCCGACTTCATGCGCCTCAAGGCCTACGAAATCATCGTTTCGGACTGGGGAAAGCTCCAGGCAGCCCAGGGCAGCATCGGCCTGTGGTGGGTTCCCGATTACCAGGACGAGGCCATCCGTCTCATGACCCGGGGCTTCAAGGCCCAGATCTACAAGACCCTCCTGCCGGTCCTGAACGAGATCGAACCCATGTTCGGGTCCGATTACGAGGTTCCCGGGGATTACTGCCATTGCGAACAGGGCGGCTATCCCGTATGCGACCATCAGAAAGTGGTGGAACCGAACTACTGGAAGGCGTCTACCATGGCCTGGAACGAGAACGGCCTCTCCAACGATTTCTACACGATCTGGAGTCAGCACAAGAGCTGGTCGTCGGGGCACAGCTTCCTGCCCCCCGAGACCATGACCGATCTCTTCGATGACTTCGACATAACCCGGGAGGACAGCCCCCTTGGTCTCTACAAGGCCGACTTCTTCACCCGGTGGTTTCCCCCGGACCTCTACGTTCTGCCGGATCACTACGATTACGCCTGCAAATAAGAGGGGGCGAATCGTATTCTCAATCCGCGGCGGTGCAGACCCGGTCCCGGCCCGTTTCCTTGGCCGTCTTCAGGGCCGTCTTCGCCGCCTCCATGAGGTCGCCCATCGTTTCCCCGTGGCCGGGGCAAGCGGCGACGCCCATGGAAAGCGTCACCCGCCGCATGTGGGCGCGGCCGTCCCGGAGGGACAGGTCCTTCATGAGTTCCCGAAGATTTTCCGCCCGCCGGCGGGCCGTTTCGAGGGTCGTGTCGGGTAGGAGGAGGGCGAACTCATCGGCCCCGTAGCGGCTGGCCATGTCCACGTCCCGGAGGTTTTCCCGCAGGAAGGCCCCCAGGTCACGGAGCACCAGGGCGCTGGCGCCGTGGCCGTAGGCCTCGGTGAACTGGCCGAAATGGTCGACGTCCATGAGGATGACCGCAAAGGGCCTTTTCGAGCGCTGAATCGTTTTGAGCTCCCGGGCCAGGGCGTCTTCCCAGTGGCGACGGCTGTAACAGCCCGTCTGGGAATCCCTCGCCGACAGGTCTTCCATCTCCTTGCGCAGTTTCAGGTTGACAAGAAGGAGGGCAAGAACGTCCGCCGCCAGGGCGGCGAGGCGGCGTTCGGCCGTTGAAGGCATTCCGGCATTCCGTTCCGGCCCCTCCCGGGCTTCCTTTTCGGCGGGAATGAGGAGATGAAGAAGGCCAAGAACGTCTTCCCGGGCCGTCATGGGAATGCAAAACGAGGTGAATCGAGACGGGTCGAAGTCGGTGTGAGGACAGGGGGGCTGTTCCCGGTCTCCCCCGACGGCGTAAATGCGGCGGCGTCTCAAGGCCCAGCACTCCCGGCCTTCGAAGGTCTTCCAGGGCCGCTCCTCACCCCATGACACAGCCGGGTCATAAAAATCGTGACCGCCCTGGCGAAGATAAAGAACCCCCGTCCATCGGGGAAACAGTTGAGGGAGAAATCTGCCGGCGACCGCCACGGCCTCCTCCCGGGACAGGCACGAAAGGGCTAGATTGGCCATCCGTCCCAGGAGAGTCACCTCCGATTCATTCCGTTTCATCCTGTCCTCCTTGATTCTTTTTCGCCGTCCCTACTGATCTTTCAGGAATGCCCGGAGCTTGCGTGCAATCGGTTCGGGAATAATGATGCCCATGGCCTTCAGGCGCGATTCATATTTCGCGAACGACGGGACATGCCGGGCCGTTTCCAGGAAGATGCTGAAATAAGACCGGATGCATCCCTCTATTTCCCGGCGGAAGTCCTCGTTTTCGGCGATCAGGGCCGCTACCGGGGCAACCACCGGGCCGTTGACGAGGCGGGCCATGGCGCGGTAGGAGACGAAACGCTGGGTCAGCTGGCAGTCGTAATTTTTGTCACCCACGCTTTGGGCCACCCGGTCCATGTCGATACAGTCGGCGACGGCGAAGATGATGTCATCCCCCAGGATTTCCCCGATTTTCTCTTTTGCCTCGAGAAAGAGGGGGCAGGCCGCCCGTTTGTCCGAGTCGCAGGGGAAGATCCCCGATCTTCCGCAACGGAGGTAAAAGACGAGATCCACGTCCGCCTCTTTTTTTGGGGACGACCCCTCCAGGGACCCGGCCATGACGTCCACGGCGAAATCCTTCGGCAAGCCTTTTTCCAGGAGGCGGAGGGCTTTTTCCAGGACCGGCCCTTTTCCCCGGGATCCCGCTTTCTGGAAAAGATCGTAGAATCTCCGAAGTTCTTTTTCCAGGGTGTCATCGGAAATATGTGTTCCACTGTCCTTTCCGGTCTCGCAGTTCCGTCCCGTCAGGAGCGCCTCGTAACGGCCCCGGTCCGTCACCTCCTGTTTCCAAAGGCCGCCTTGCCGTTTGTGCACCACCACATCGTAGATGATTCCCGCGGCAAGCTTTCTGTGCCTGACCCGGGTCACGCCCTTTTCTCCCATGTCCACGTCGAAGAAAAACCCCCCCTCGGACCGCTGGCCTCTGTCCCGGGCGATTTCCCCGAAGTGGGACGGGTTGAGAAAAACGGTCCCGTCCGATTCCTCCAGGCCCCATTGATCGTGGAGGTGACCGGTAAGGCACAGAAGAACGGGATGTTTTTCGCAGTACCTGCGAAGGGCGATGGATCCCGTTTCACCCATGGGCGGAACGAAATCATGGATGCCGTAAGCCGGCTGATGGCTTACGATGATGTGGGGCTCGTTATTTCTGAAGAAGCGATACATCTCGTTGTTCTCTTCGCTTATGCCCGTTCCGGCCCGGTATTTCACCATGTATCGCTCCGGGATCCCGGGGGTGTGCCCTCCCGCCCCGCCGTACCCCGCCACCCGGAGCGGGCCGGCGTTACGGCAAATCATGTGGAGGTCCCGTTCCTTGAGGGCTGTGTGCCCGAGGTCCATGTCATGGTTTCCCGGAAGGCAGAATACGGGGCTTCGCCATTCAAGGGCAATGATGTTTTCAAGAAGCCGGTACTGTTGTCGCAGGGCGCGACGGGCGTGAAGGGTTTCGCGGCGGTACCGGCCTCCTTTTTCCAGGAGATCCCCCGGCAGGCCCGGTTCTTCGAGGAGTTCGTCGACGAAGTCCTCCA
>Ga0209605_1002659_pt1 | contig 16769 bp, 18 predicted proteins | sample AD_UKC035_MetaG_FD_184408 | JGI IMG/M metagenome (GOLD analysis project Ga0209605, IMG submission 184408) | Active sludge microbial communities of municipal wastewater-treating anaerobic digesters from USA - AD_UKC035_MetaG (SPAdes) (version 2) | ecosystem: Engineered > Bioreactor > Anaerobic >...
AACGTATAGTCCGGAAAAATATTTAAGCCTTCTTCGGTGCTAAATCTTTCATACGATTCGGCAATAACAATAACATTAAAAAGCTTTTTGCCTCCCTTAGCAGGTTTAGCAAACACGTCAATGGGGGCAGTAAGTTCAGTCATTATTACCTTATCGAACAGTAGTATGCCGATAACCGGTAGCCCAGGAGTGATGGTTTTCAAATCTTCATTACTGGTCTGAGCCTTACCAGTAAAGCATAGTAGCATGATAACAAATAAGAGTCCTTTTTTCATATTTGATTGTGGTTAGCTTTTGAAAATGATTGTCGACAAAAGTGATAGTAAAAACTAATAAAGCCTTTGACTTTTATCAAAATACCTAAATGGTCAGTTTTTCGTGGGATTGTCATGGACTGCTTTACTATCTGCAGGAGCTTCCGTTCGGTCGAACATCCCGTAATCGCGGATTACACTCACCACGCGCAACCGATAGTCTTTGAATATGCCATTTCGCCCCTTGTATTGAGCCAGTCGATGTAATTCAGTATTGCGCCACTCCCTCACAGCCTCTTCATTCGCCCAAAATGAAAGCGACAATATTTTATCAGGATCTGCTAAACTTTGAAAGCGTTCTATTGAGATGAAGCCACCTATTTTTTCCAACTCTGGGCGTAGTTCGGCAGCAATCTTCAGGTAATCATCTTTTTTATTTTTCAGGGGAATAACTTCAAAAATTACGGCTATCTGGGCTTTGTTTTTTATTTTCAGTCTGTAGAAAGTTAATTACTTCAGTGTACAATTTTGTTCTGCTTTTCTCCAGATGCATGACGTGCGTTCCTTTTTCAATGACTACATATTTTTTGTGAGGAGCATTTTCCAACGATTTAAATAATTGCTCAGCATCGGAATTATTGGGATACCTGTCCCACTCACCACGGATTATCAGTGTGGGTGATTGAATTGCTGCCGGATTATAATATGCCATACCGTGAGAAAGATCAAGGATGTCATTGTTGGCTCCAGATGGAAAACGGACAAAGCCATCGTTGAAAATTTTCGCCAGTGGATCTGATTCGAGCCAGGCATTTCCCCATGAATGAAGGACTTCAGGCTCCGTCATACTTACCTTACCTTTGGGAGTAAGCGAAACCATGCCTTTGACACGTGCCTCCGGTGTCATCAATTCATACATGGTGCCTGATGAGCTATAGTGCGCGGTATCCGTTCGCACCGTAATTGGTGCGAATAAGACAAGCCTATCAATTTTTTGCGGAAAAAGTGACGCATAGAGTGCCGCAACCGTACTGCCCCAAGAATGGGCAATGAGGTGTACCTTTTCTTTACCTGTAATTTCGAGTATGAAGTTCACTGCCTTGTCAATATCTAAATAGACATCCTCAGCCTGACCTAATGATTTGCCAGCAGGGGAACGGCTTGTCATTTCAGGATAACGATCTGAAGAGCCATAGCCCAAAAAGTCAAGGGCGTAGGTATTATATCCATTCATAGCCATGTAGTTCATCCATGAATTACCGCTCATTTTAAATCCGAAAGCCAAGGCTGAAGGAAAAGAAGCACCATGAATGAAAAGCACCGGAAATTGACTTGACTCTGAATCAGGTTTACATCTTGTGATTGCCAGCTTCAAACCTGGGATACGACTTTCTATTTTAATTACTTCAGCCGTTGCTCTGTGTTTTGTGTTTAGTTGCGCAATTAGGTGACTTGAGATCGTGATGGATAGAATTGTTAGAAAGTATTTCATGAGCCATTTTTTGTTTGAGGAAATTATTCACTTGCAAAATCCCTTCCTTTGATATTTATCAAAATCAAAGGAGTTATAGTTCATCGATTTTAATTTCGAACCACTTAAAGCTAAACCAATCAATTAGCTTGTCCATAGATAAGTTGCCGGCACCGTGAAAAAGGAAATAGAGCGAAATTACCCACAAAGCCCAGGCCTGAAATGAAGTTTCGATAGGGTCGTGCAGGTGTGCAGCCAGTAATGCTACCGAAAAATTAATAGCAAGAATAAACGCGGCAGAACGTGTAAGCCAACCAACGATCAAAAGAATACCACAAGCACACTGGGCATATAAGGAAACATACGCACTGATAGTGGGTAATGGTATTGTGAGTGATTGAAAGAAGTCAACGACCTCCTGCACAGGCTTTTCGGCAATCAAATACGGCCATGTACCGGCCAGTAATCGCCAACCTGTAATGATACGAAGGAGCAGGATTATATAAGGTCCACCGGTATCAAGAATAATTTTTTTCACTTTGTGACAGGTGTAATTTGTGCTTGCACGCACCACCAGCGGCCATTCTCTTTTATATAGGTGTCGGTATAGATCGAGTTGCCATGGGTTTCATGTCCATTGATCAGGCGTGTGTATACTGTGCGTGAACGAACCAAGGCGGTATTTCCGAAAATACGAATGTGTTCATCTGTAATTTCAAATGAAGTAAAGTTGCCTTGGGTGTAGGCATGCGACCAGTCGCGCATATATTGTTGGCGGTCAACAATAACACCGGAGTTTTCGATGCATAGGAAATCTTTGTGGATGATTTCGTTGTGCGTGACTGTATCTTGGTTGATGAAGTTTCGGATAAATAGCGCATTAAGCTTACTCAAACTTGCACGGTCTTCGTTTTCGGTTTTCACTGTATTTGCATTGTTCACCATAATGTTTTTACTGGGTACCACTATCGTAGTATAATTATCAATTAAAGCCAGAGCTGCCTCCCTGGGACCCTCTACCCAATCCTCACTATTGTAGAAGGCACCCTGGCTTTGTTGACGGTGGTTTAGGTTTGTATAAGCGCGAACAAGAAAGAATGAATTTTCATCGTGTAACGATGGACCATAGGCTACTACTTCCATTTTCCACTTGCTTAAAAGCGGCAGCGCCTGTTCTATAAAGATCGTTTGAAACTGTTGGCGAGTTCCGGGCTTTAAATTATATGAGCGGATTTCGACTACTGGTTCCATGGATTGAGCATTTATTGTTGTGCAAAACGCCCAACTGAGTAAGACCAGTGATACACGCTTTGCTGATTTCATGTATCAAAGAAAGTTGAGAAGCAGCGAAGTGGTCTTTAAAATCTTGCTAAAGTTAATCGAATGGAAGTAGATCTGGTTCCAGGAATTTTTTCTTTGCGCTTTCAGATGTGAAAATATCTGTCAGGTAGTGATGGCTTAGTAACTCTTTGAAATTGTATTTAAGTCGATGGTTTTCGGTTATGAAGGACTGAAAGTCGCTTGTGTTTGACCTGAGTTTGAAATGATTTACAGCTTTTATTGCAGCGATTGTCAGGGTTTCATTGTACTTGTCTGGCATCCCGAGTTTGGTTGCATATTGCTGAATCTGAACGCATAAGTTTTTAATTGCGTTATCTAGTCCGTATCTATTGATATGAATCCAGGCAAGACGCAAGTGAGCTTCATGATTGAAAGCCTTCGGATCAAGTGTGCAATTCTTAAATTGAATTTCTAAATCTGAATCGGTAAACTGTTGCGGGATACTCATAGCTTTTGAGATTGAAACCGAGTGCCAAGGTAAATAGTTACGGCTTAAAAGGCTCATTAGACCAATCGATTTTGATTAATATCAAATATTCGAATTTATTGGGCTTGTACATTTACGCTTAGTCAGGAGCGAAAGCAAGAATTTGAAGGTGAATATTATAAAACTCATGTAACTAGGAAAACACATGGCAGAAACCCACCAAACATTTCAGAAACTTACCCGAGTGGAAAAGGTATTTTCCGAAAATCTATATGCTTCAGATTTCTACCAAGTTAAAAATTGGGAGTACAATTTTGGGGATGAAACTAAAGCAAGCGCTGGTTATAACGACTGCCTGTGTTTCGTGTATGTGCGTAAAGGCTGGTTTTTGTTCGACCTTTCGAAGGATACCTACAATATGCATACAGGGCATATTGTGATCGACAAACCTAACTATGAATACAGCCTGAGACCATCAGCCGGGGCGTGTACGATCTTCAACTTTAGCATTGATTTCTATTTTCAATTTACGGAAGATTTGAATCTCAAAAATTCGTTCTTTTTCGGAAATCCCAATTTGCTTTCATTATTATTAAAATCTACGGCAGAAACCGACTACCTGCATTACAAGATAGTAACACAGGCAGAAAAAATCGGAAGATTGGAGATGGATCAGCTTGTGCTGGATATGTTGCAACATATTGTTGCCATGATTTCAAATGAAGCACTGGAAGAAGAACTGAACAGCTCATTGAGACTCAATCATGTGGGGACCATCGAGCGCGCTAAGCAGTTTATTCAAGAGAATTTCGCGACCGATATTTCTCTGTATGAGATTGCGAGCTTTAGCTGCGTGAGTCCTTTTCATTTTAGCCGCGTATTCAAAAAGTTTACCAACTATTCTCCGCATCAGTATTTACAGAATGTGCGGCTGAAACATGGTGAGGTATTATTGAAAAGCAGTTCGATGCCGGTTTCGGATATTGCGTGGCAGTCGGGGTTTAATACCCCGGAGTATTTTGCTACAGCTTTTAAGCAGAAATATAAGATGAGCCCCAGTGAGTATAGAGGTTAGCTCTATGCGGGTACAAACTTATATTCCATCTACTACCTTAAGACCCTATAGAGATTCATTCAGTGGAGACAAGCAGCCATGCGACTGCAAGTGGGAGGGTGTAAGGGGATAGTTAAGCTATCAAATTCAAATCGTACCGATTCTCCTTTAATGGCTTGCCAAAGGCATTAGATTGCTTTTCCTCTGTGAGTTTGAAACCATGCCGGGTGTAAAGGGATGCGGCAGCATGAAGTTCGTGGGTAGTCCACAAGTAAGAGGATTCGTAATCGCTGTCAGACAAGAATTTCATGTATAAATCCATTAGTTTTTTCCCTAACCCGATTCCCCGGTATTCAGGTTCTATAATGAAGTAGCGAAGTTGAGCGGCTTTGCCGCGGTTCATCAGTAGTAGAAAGCCAATCATCTTACCGTTATGCTCGCAAATCCACACGCGATTAGTGGCAGGATCGTATTGTTTAAAAAATTCATGCAGGCCAAGTGCTACATAGGTCTCAAATTCAATACCATAGTTGTACTCCTGCTTGTACAAATGACCGTGGAGATAGATCACATACCCGATATCACCGGGCTTAAGTTCGGTGCGGATAGAAATGTCATTTATTGAAATTGTCTTCATTGTTCAGTGGTGGTTAGAATTCTTTTTAGTCTGTCCATGCAGTGAATTAATTCTTTGATTTTTTCTGCACTCAATCTGCTAAGCAGGCTTTCGATCTGATTAGCAGATGCGCTATTGATTTTGTCAAACTCGCTGTTGCCCTTTGAAGTAAGAACCAGCAACAACGCCCGACCATCTTCCTTACTCGGCTTACTTTTAATTAGGCCTGATTTTTTGAAAGATTTTATAATGCGGCTCAGGTAACCTTTATCCATTTTAACTGAAAGAATGACTTCACTTGCCGTGCAGGGTTGGTGGTGATACATTTCATAAAGCACGCGCGCCTCAGGCAGGGAGTAAGGACTATCAAGTATATGATTGTCCACCAGGCCAATGATATTCGTATAGAACCTGTTGAAATCCCTGATTTTCTGAATGTCTTTCTCGGTCATTTGGAAACTATGTTCCAAAGTAATTACATTTAGTTGACAAAATCAACTAATTATGAAAATACTGACATTGTGCAATTTCTTCCTTATCTGCACTCTTTCAGGGTATCCTCAATCTACAGAATGGAATTCGGAGATTCAGTCATCTTTCATTGACATATCAGGACTGTTTGGCTTGGATGAATTCGCCCAGGTAACAACCATACAATACCGTAAGGGGAGATTCATGGTTGACGGATTTCATAGCTTTTCATGGAACGAGCCAGGCAAAACAATTCAATCATTTTTCGGAGCGGGATATGTTTTTCCGTTTGATACGACCGGTTCAAAAAGTTTGACCCTAAAAAATGACTTTGCATTTAACCGGGTTGCTAACAACGGAAGCTTTCTGCGTCCTATGGTAGTTTACAAATGGCAATGGCAGCCGAGGCATACTTTTTACATTGTATCATGGCTATTTCTTGATACCAGAAGAGAGCCATTGCAGCCTTTGAATGGAGGTACTATATATTTGGCTAATACCTACTCGTTGCCCTTTAAGAAAATAACATTCAGAGATGAACTGCGGATATTGTTTGTGACCATTAATAACCTGAGGGATGTTGTTGGAGCTGTTAATCAACTGAAGATTTCGATTAACAGGAACAAATTTTATGCAGTTAGCAACCTGGGGTTTTCCTTTTATCGCTCAGATGGTTTAACGCAGTGGATTTGGAATATTGGCATTGGAAAGAGTTTTTAGCTAGCCCCTGCGGGAGTGGGAATTCGAGCCTTGGACTGAGCTTTAAAAATAGCCTTTAGAGCGCCCATATCCTGGCTGACCTTCATGTCAAGAATCTTTGCATAATGTTGAGTGGTTTTCAAATTCTTATGCCCAAGCATTTTGCTTACTGTTTCAATAGGTACTCCATTGGTTAGAGTGACAGTAGTAGCAAACGTATGGCGAGCCGTGTGGGTGGTCATTTTTTTGGTGATGTCGCACATGTCGGCTATTTCTTTTAAGTACCCATTCATCTTTTGATTGCTAAGTACGGGCAGCAAACGACCTTCATTTAGGCATTGTGGATGACTGGCATAGCGTTCGAGAATCTCTTGCGCAGGGGGAAGTAGTGGAATACGTGTGGCGCTTTCTGTTTTTTGACGATGTGTGAATATCCATTTGTCACCATCTATACCGACTGAAATTTCAGAACGACTCAGCTTCTTCACGTCCGCATAGGCCAAACCTGTATAGCAACTGAATAGAAATATATCACGCACCTGGTTAATGCGTGGTGCTATAAAAGTTTTAGTGGCAATTCGATTCAGTTCTTCAAAGGTTAGGTAAGGTCTCTCTACTTCACGCTTAGTCATTTTATACCCGATGAATGGGTTGCGCTGCAGCCAACTGTTTTTCAGGCAGATGTTAACGATTTTTTTGAAATTGGAAAGATACTTCAAGGTAGTGTTGTGGTCGCAGTTGCGCACAGACTTGAGCCAAAATTCATAATCGGTGATGAACTCATAGTTGAGTTCACTAATTGAGATGTCCTCCACTTTCAACTTCCACTTCAGAAACTCCTGGGTATGCTTCTTGGAGGTAACGTAGCGTTGGTAGGTGAGTGACGAAAATTCTTTGCCAATGAGCTCTTTCATCTGGCTGTTATGATGCTCAAAGATTTCCATAAGCATGCGGGAGCGTTCAACAGAAACCCCAAACCATCTGTTCTTAATAGCGGCAATTGTAATCTGCTTGCCTTCGAGCATCAACTGCCGTTGGATATCCAAAGCTTTAGAACGAAATGTATCAAGCAATGAGTTAGTGAATTTAGCATGTTCTTGGTTCCCTTTGACCTTGCCTGTTGCACCTGACCATCTATTTGGTGCGATGAAAATTCTTGTATTGGTATCGAAGTAATCGGCACCAATTTTTACGCGCATGAAAATAGGCGTTTGGCCATCTTCTTTTGCTCTTGATTGACGTGCGTAGAATGTGATTGAAATTGTTGCGCTCATTACGTTGTTTGAGTTTGAAAGTTGCTTTTACTCGCACTCATAATCAAGATGTTCAACTGCTTGGCTAATTGTTGAACAACTTGAAAACCAGTGTATTAAGTCCCTTCCAGTGCCAGCAATTTTTCAATTTTTGCCTTGGCACTAAGGTTGGCACCAACGGAATGAGAATCATTGAATGATTTGGTGTGCTCCTAAAACACAAAACCCCGAATTAATAAGGAATTCGAGGTTTTAGTTTTGATTGATACTGATTTTGCAGAGGAGGAGGGATTCGAACCCCCGGACCGCGTTAACGGTCTCCGGTTTTCAAGACCGGTGCAATAAACCGCTCTACCACTCCTCTGTATGCGATTTTCCTTTTTAAGGACTGCAAAAGTAAACCGAAAATTGATTTCTGCAAAAAATCTACATTTCACTAAAATCCGGGAAGGTCTTTTTTAATGCCTTGTTGTCAACATTCAAATCGGCCCGTTTGCTGGCATCCAACTCCAGCGTAACTAATTTTTGATTGTTTAAAATCGGCAGCAACTTGTCGCGATCGGTATCAAAATCTTTTTCCCTGCGCCTGCTTTTCAAGGCATACTTGCGTGCAAAATTATCGCCCTCAAGCTGAAGCTGGTTGCGAATCTCTACGTTGATCTTCAGTTTTTCCGTAATGTCGTTCTTGGATTTACCGATTACCTCGGTAGCCTCTAAGGTGCCAAGCGTAAGTACGGTAGTACCACCAATGGCCGATACGGCTTTGTAAGATTGCGGATCATTAGGCATAGCTACGGGCGCTAAACCCGTGGTAGCTCCTAAAGATGCATTTAATATCGACCGGTTCTTCTTTCCTTTTTTGGCTTGCTTGTAAGCCTTGGAGAGTTGGTTGTGATTTTCATCCAGCAAGTCGATCAATGCCTTGGCCTGTGCCAGGGAGGCACGGTATTTTTGAAACAGAAACTTATCTTTCTCTTCCATGTTTTCCGTATCCAGCACAGTTACAGAAACCTTTCGCTGCGTACGATTATTGGATTTATCCAGCACAAAGAAAATAATCTCCACTATTTTTTGTTTTTCCACTTCTTCCACAAAATAATAGCCCGGGCTCCAGGTAAACTCTGCCTGCACCGAAGTATTCTGTACCAGGCTTTGGCTTAGTACGCGTTGGTCAGAACAAACAAATCCCAGGTTGCTGATGTTTTCGTCTCCATTCGGATCACTCGCATAAATTTTAAAATGAATGCGTTCATCTTCTTTAATAGTAAAACTCGTATCACCAGGCACCAGCAAAATTTCGGGCGGAAGATCAAGCTGCGTTTGAGCAATTTTAATTTTCCCCCGCGTTTCAGCTTTGTCGGGTTGATCTTGCACCACAAATTCTATTACAAGAGGGGTTGTGCGCAACGCATTAAACTGGTTGCGCGATGGCGACCATGTAAGTAACCCTTGCGATGTAAGGGTTGCGCCTTCGGGCATTTGTGATTGTACCGACTTAAACACCAATGGGTCGCCATCGGGGTCGGTTACATATTGTTCCGGTATCTGGTAATTATTAACAGCCGATTGTTTCACATAAAAGATGGGCAAATCTTCCACCTGGGGTGGGCGGTTCTGATGAAATACAGTAAAGACCAATGCCTTGTGTGCCCGCCTTCCATCTTTCCACTCGGCCTGCACCATTACATTTACTTCTTTCTTTTTTTCTAACCGGTCAACCAGGTCAAACCCCGGTTTCCAATAAAAATTTCCAAGTGTATCTAACTGAATACCGTATCCGTTGCCACCCTCCAGCGTAAACCTGGGTTTTAGTGTTTCAGGGGTTTCCATCTTAAAAGTGAGCTCTGCCCCCTCATTAAGCGAATGAAAACCCGTTGAATCCGAGACGGTAATCTGCTGGGCATACCCGCCAATAAAAATAAGAACCAGTAAAGCCGTTAAACTCCCAATCTTCATTTCAGCAAAGGTTTTTTAGATTTAGAGCCGCAAAGGTAAGCGTTTATAGCCGTGTGGCCACACCATTTGCGGATTTTAGCCCCTCATTGTCGAAATGAAAAAGAAAAAACCAGCCGTCACTTTTTCCTTCTTTGAAAATGTTTGGGAGGTAGTTATGCTTATTCCAAAGGGTCGTGTTACCAGCTATGGCGCTATTGCGCGATACCTGGGTACCGGAATGAGTTCCCGAATGGTGGGTTGGGCTATGAATGCCGCCCATACCAACAAAAAAATTCCTGCGCACCGGGTGGTAAACCGCCTGGGGTTGTTAACCGGTAAACATCATTTTGAAACTCCTTCTACAATGAAAAAAAGGCTTGAAGAAGAGGGGATCAACGTGAAGAAAGACCAGGTTCAGGATTTTAAAGCCCGGTTTTGGGACCCCACCAAAGAGCTTTTATAGAATTTAATCCCATCCTGGGAAGGGTTAAAATAAGGGATAGCCAAATTTTGAGAAATTAAGCGGATTCATTCAAAAGGCAGGGTTTTGGCATATCAGCAGGGTATAGTTCAAACACCCGATAAAAATGAAATCCTTCATAAAAATCTCAGCCCTTCTCCTGGTAATGGTGCTTGCTGCACCTGCCCATAGTCAGAATTCGGTACAGGTTATCCGTACGCGCCACGCAAATCAATTTGCATTTAAAGCGCCACGCGAAATGGTAAGGGCGCAGGTTGAAGTGTTGACCGAAAACGGAAACCGGGTTGACTCGCAACAATTGATGAAACGTAAAATGGTGATTGACTTTACCGCTTTGCCCGAAGGGAATTATACCATTGTGGTGAAGAAGGATGGTAAAGCAGAAAGTTTTGCATACAAAAGAAACTAACGATAGTCTAATCGTTGGTACTTTAATCGGATACAGAGTTCCCGCGCAGGCGGGGCTCTGTTATTTTTTTGAAATCAACCACAGTCCGCAAAAGGTAATCAGCCCGTTCAGCAACAAAACCTCAATCCCGATTTTGTAGCCATTAAACCAAACAGGGGCGTAGCTGCTGATGATGTAGCTAAGGATGGGCGATAAAATACAAACAACCACCACAGCAAAACCTTTTAGCTTGCGCGATGTAAACAGGCCAAAAGAAAATAAGCCCAACAACGGACCGTATGTATAGCCCGCCACACCCAGCACTGCATCAATTACTGCTTTTTCGTTAACTGCTTTAAAAATGATAATGATGAGCAGGAACAAAAGAGAAAAAGAAAGATGTACAATAAATTTCTGACGTTTCTTTTCGGCTTCGGCTTTGTCTTTGAAGTTTAGAAAATCAATACAAAACGAAGTGGTTAATCCGGCCAAAGCCGAGTCGGCACTGGCATAGGAAGATGCCGTAATACCCAGCAGAAAAAATATTCCTACAACCGGACCCAGTTCATTGAAAGCCAATCGCGGAAAAATTTCATCGGGTTTGGGTATGGGTAAATTGAATTGTTGACTGAACACAAGCAACAAACCTCCCAGCACCAGGAAGAGTAAGGTTACAAATACAATGATTAAGCTAAACCAGAACATGTTCTTTTGTGCATCGCCCAACGTTTTACAGGTTAGGTTCTTCTGCATAATTTCCTGGTCAAGCCCGGTCATGGCAATGGCAATAAAGGCTCCACCTAAAAACTGTTTTGGAAAAAACAGGGTTGAGTTAGCATCATCAAAATGAAAAATGCGCGCATATCCGGCAGCCCGAATGCTTTCAAAAATTTCTGAAAAATTTAGTCCTAGCCTGTTGGCGATAATTATGACGGTAATTACAAGAGCCGAAACCAGAAATAAAGTCTGAAAAGTGTCTGTCCACACAATGGTTTTTATCCCGCCTTTAAACGTGTAAATCCAGATTAGCCCGATGGTAACGGCAACGGTAACAAAAAAAGGAACGTGCCATGCATCAAATAAAAAGAACTGCAGCACCGATGCCGCCAGGAATAAGCGCAGCGATGAGCCAATGGTGCGGGAGATAAGAAAAAAGATTGCACCGGTTCGGTAAGCCCAGGAATCAAAGCGTTGTTCCAGGTAGGTGTAAATAGAAATAAGATTAAGCCGGTAATAAAGGGGCATCAGAATTCCGATAATAACCCAATACCCAACCAGGTACCCCAGCACAACCTGAAAGTAGGCAAAGCCGGTGTTTACCACATTGCCCGGCACTGAAATAAACGTTACACCCGATAAGGATGCACCAATCATTCCAAAAGCCACCAGGTACCAGGGCGATTGCCGGTTGGCAGTGAAAAACGTATTGGTATCGGCCCCACGCGAAGTGAAAAATGAAATGCTGATCAGCACACCGAAGTAAAGAACAAGAATGGTAGCAACTAGTAGTGGGTTCATAGATAACCGTAAGTTCGGGTAAAGAAAGTAAAAAATGAGGGTATATGCATATACCAATACACCCCGTAAAAGTTTTACCTTTGCTGGGTCTTGAAATGGTTCTGCCATGACGAAGCAACAGGAAGTTTACGAAACGGATTTACTGGAAGTGATTGAAGACACCGATTTGAAAAAATTGGTTGTGTTCAATGACGATTTCAACACGTTTCAACATGTAATCGATACCCTGATACGGGTTTGCAAACATACACCCCAGCAGGCAGAGCAATGCACCTGGCTTATACACTATAAAGGTAAGTGTGTGGTACGCAGTGGAACGGAAGAAGTACTAAAGCCCATGTGCGAGGCAATTTGTGAAGCGGGTATTGATGCCCGCATACTTTAACATGTAGTTAAGTGGAATTTCCTTCTAAACTTATTGAAGACGCAGTAAACGAAATATCCAAACTGCCGGGTATTGGAAAAAAAACTGCTTTGCGATTGGTTTTGCACCTCGTGAAAGAATCAGAACACAAAACAGCCGCACTAACCGATGCCCTTACCCGCATGCGGCAGCAAATCCGGTTTTGCAAAACCTGCTACAATATTTCCGATACGGAAGAATGCGGCATTTGCCAGAGCCACCGCAGGGACAAATCGGTACTTTGTGTGGTAGAAGAAACCAACGATGTAATGGCAATTGAAAACACCGCTCAATACAATGGCGTGTATCATGTGCTGGGTGGAGTAATTTCTCCCATGAATGGGGTTGGGCCTTCTGATCTGAAGATTGATGCGCTGATTGACCGGATGGTGCGGGCGCAGGGTACCATTAAAGAAATCGTGTTGGCACTAAGTCCCACCATGGAAGGCGATACCACCGCTTTTTATCTGCACAAACGGCTGCGCGAGTTTCCTGTAAAAGTAACATCCATTGCCCGCGGTGTGCCCGTAGGTGGCGAGTTGGAATATACCGATGAGATTACATTGGGGAGAAGTATTTTGGGAAGAACGCTGTTTAGTTGATGGAATTTTAATTTGAGAATGTGAACGATCCATTCAGATGTAGAATGGTCGTTTATGGTTTTGGAGTTAACAACATCTTAAATCCAATCAAAACAATGAAGGCGATTTTTGTTGCACTACTTTTTCCAACAATCAGTTTGTGTCAAACAACTAACCATGTAAAACACTGGGAAGTATCAACCACCTTATCATACGGAAGCGAAAATAATATAGGAAATGGTGGATTTATGCTGCGGAACGAATTCGAATATTTATTTCATAGAACCATTAGTGCATCGATAAGAGTAGGGTTCTTCCATTCGCACCCGGCTAAGTTTAGTGACGAACCTTTTAAGAGGACTTTCAGCGGACTAACGGCTGGGGTTTATCTAAACCATACAGCTGTTTTTAATCAAGATAAAAATTTCGTGAAAGTATCGGCTGGCCCTGCCTATTTCAATACCAGATCTCTGTATCAGGATGGCTCTCTTTTAGACATCCGAACTCACATGGATAATGCCAGTAAATTGGGGTATGGTCTTTCTTTAGAAGGCGGGGGAAGTTTATCTGAAAAGGTAGCGATTGGCTTGGCCGTGGACGTATATAGCTATGATATTTTTGGCGACATAACCGTAGTGGGGGTCAATATTCATTTCAATCTGTAAGCAGGTGGCAACGATTGCGGACCTGCTTAGCCGCGCGAACAGAAACATACCAGCAAGATTACGTGGACAGCAGCCCGGTTTAATGAATTGTTGCTAACAGGTGTTTAAGCAATCAATCTTCATTTATCGTTTACCTCCTACAAGATTCTTTTTTACTTTTGAGCCACATTTTACAACCATGAGCAAACTTTCTAACCGTATTGAAGCCATACAGGAATCGGCCACCCTGGCCATGGCCGCTAAAGCCCGCGAGTTCAAGAGCCGCGGCATTGATGTGATTAACCTTAGCCTGGGTGAACCCGATTTTAAAACCCCACAGCATATTTGCGATGCCGCCAAAAAGGCAATCGATGATGGAAAATATTTTTCATACCCGCCCGTAGCCGGCTATCAGGATTTGCGCGAGGCGATCGCGGCAAAGTATCAGAAGGAAAACAACGTGCCCTACAAGGCCGAAAACATTGTAGTAAGCAACGGAGCCAAACAATCCATTGCCAACGTTATGCTGGCACTACTTAATCCGGGCGATGAAGTAATTGTATTCTCCCCCTACTGGGTAAGCTACGATGCACTGGTGCGTTTGGCCGAAGCCACACCCGTTATTGTAAAAGGCACACTCGAAAACGACTTTAAAGTAACGGCTGCACAAGTGGAAGCAGCGATTACCAAAAAAACAAAAGCAATCATTTTCTCTTCACCTTGTAATCCTACCGGTTCGGTTTTCAGCAAAAAAGAATTGGAAGCTATTGCACAGGTGGTGTTGAAGCACGAAGGATTAATGATCATTGCCGATGAAATTTATGAACACATCAATTTTACGGGCGATCAAACCAGCATTGCCTCGCTGCCGGGCATGTTCGATAGAACGATTACCGTAAATGGCTTTGCCAAAGGGTTTGCCATGACGGGCTGGCGCGTGGGTTACATAGCCGCACCGAAGTGGGTAGCAGATGGAAGCAACAAAGTGCAGGGTCAGATTACTTCGGCCAATTGCTCCATATCGCAACGCGGTGCACTGGCTGCCATTACCGGAGATATTACTCCTACAAACGAAATGGTAAAAGCCTATCACAAGCGCAGGGATATTGTTTATAATTTATTGAAAGAAATTCCGGGTGTTAAAGCCAACTACCCGCAAGGTGCTTTTTACTTTTTTCCGGATGTGAGCTATTACTACGGAAAGAAAGATGGCGACCGTGTGATTAAAGATGGCGATGATTTGTGCTTATATCTTCTGGAAAAGGCGCATGTATCGCTGGTGCCGGGTGGTGCTTTTGGTGAAGATCGATGCATTCGCCTTTCGTATGCCGCTTCTGAAAAGGAATTAACAGATGCGATGGGAAGAATTAAAGACGCTTTGGCTCATTTAAAGTAAGATGCAGAGTCTCCAGCAAATTTTTGCCGAGTTCAATTCCCTCAACATTTTAATTGTAGGCGATGTAATGCTGGATAGCTATATATGGGGAGCTGTGGAGCGTATCTCACCCGAAGCTCCGGTTCCCATTGTAAATGTAAAAAAGCGCGATGTGCGTTTGGGTGGTGCAGCTAATGTGGCACTGAATGTACAGGCATTGGGCGCAACTCCTTTTATGGTAGCGCTTTGCGGAGCAGATGATTCTGGCAAACGACTACTGCAAATGGTGAAAGATCAAAATCTTTCTGCCGAAGGGTTAGTAGTTTCTTCAACCAGACCTACCACCGTAAAAACCCGCGTAATAGCCAGCAGTCAACATGTAGTGCGGGTGGACGATGAATCAGATAAACCAACCAGTGCAGAAGAAGAAAAGGAATTGTGGAAACGGATAGAAAAATTATTGCCCGCTTGCCATGCAGTAATTTTTGAAGATTACGACAAAGGGGTAATCAGCGCGGGGTTAATTCGGCAAACGGTAGCACTTGCAAAACAACTTGGCAAACCCACCATTGTCGATCCGAAAAAACGAAACTTTCTGGCCTATGAACAGGTAACTCTGTTTAAACCTAACCTGAAAGAAATGCGCGAGGGGTTGAAGGTGGAGTTGGAAGCCGCCAATCAGATACAATTAGAAGCTGCGATTAAAATTTTAAAAGATAAACTTCAGGTAGAAGGTGTAATGGCCACTTTATCCGAACATGGCGTTTATATCGACTACCAAAATGAAAAGATGAAACTACCCGCCCATGCACGTGAAATTGCCGATGTTTCGGGTGCGGGCGATACAGTAGTTAGCATTGCGGCCCTTGCGGTTGCGTTAAAGTTAACACCCAAACAAATTGCAAGTCTTTCCAATTTAGGAGGGGGGTTGGTTTGCCAACATGTAGGTGTAGTACCGATTGATAAAGGAGAGTTGCTGGCGGAGGCAACCAGGCTTGGTGTTTAAGAACCATGAATTGATTGTCTAAAATCTTGTGGACATAGCCTTCTGACTCATAAATTCCTTCCTTGTTACAAACAGTTCTATAAAATTCATTTTTTATTTTTGGAACGAAAGTACTATCGGATATTTCAATAACATCAGCGTATTTATTGCAGTCTTTGTAATTTGCTGAAAATTCATGGAATCAGCTCCAAAGACTTTTTTAATCGCTCCCTAAAGATTAAAATATTAGCTGTGTAATATTTTCTATCGCAATCTTTAAATTTTTGGACCTCCTGATCTCGTTAGAAACCTATGGTATCGCGTAACAGAGTGGTTCGCCATTCGTTTTAAGAATTGTGGAATAATTACGTTTATGAACATAGTTGAAGTAAAATCACCCAAAGCCGAGCACGATTTTATCCAGGCTCATGTGCATTGCAACCAGGCTGATCCTAACTGGATAAGACCGCTGGACGCAGACATCTTACAGGTGTTTGATGCGAATAAAAATAAAGCTTTCCGGTTTGGCGAAGCAGCCCGTTGGGTATTGTACGATAACCAAAAACCCGTGGGCCGTATTGCCGCTTTCGTAAACAAAAAATATAAAAACAAAGGGGATGAATTTCGCGTGGGCGGAATTGGATTTTTTGACGCTCCAAATAATCCGCAAGCGGCATTTTTACTTTTTGATAAAGCAAAAACCTGGCTGGCCGAGCGCGGCATGCAGGCCATGGACGGACCTATTAATTTTGGTGAACGCGACCGGTGGTGGGGCCTGCTGGTGCATGGTTTTTATGAACCGCTGTACGGCATGAATTACAATCCACCTTATTACCAGCACTTGTTTGAGGCCTATGGGTTTGGTGTATTCTA
>Ga0209605_1002670_pt1 | contig 16729 bp, 14 predicted proteins | sample AD_UKC035_MetaG_FD_184408 | JGI IMG/M metagenome (GOLD analysis project Ga0209605, IMG submission 184408) | Active sludge microbial communities of municipal wastewater-treating anaerobic digesters from USA - AD_UKC035_MetaG (SPAdes) (version 2) | ecosystem: Engineered > Bioreactor > Anaerobic >...
CAGTTCAAGGCCCGGCCGCTGTCCGATGAACTGGCGAGAACCTACATCGGCGGGGCGGGGCTTGGCGCCTATTACCTGTTCACGGAAATGAAGGCGAAAGCCGACCCCCTGGGTGAAGACGCGCCCATTTTCATCGGGACGGGTCCTCTCAACGGGACCTACTGCGTCGCCACCCGGATGAGCATCGTCAACAAGAGCCCGTACACCGGTCTTCTGAGCCATGCCGAGGTGGGCGGCCACACCGGTAATGAAATCAAGTGGGCCGGCTGGGACGGGATCCTCATCAGGGGAAAATCGAAGAAACCGGTCTGGCTTTTCATCAAGGACGACACCGTCCAGTTCCGGGATGCCTCGAAGCTCTGGGGCAAGGACACGGACACGGCGTCGGAGATGATGCTCGCCGAAATCAAGGACCCCTACGCCCGGACGGCCGTCATCGGCCCGGCGGGAGAAAACGGCGTTCCTTTTTCCTGTGTTGTCGTCGAACGCTTCCGGGCGGCCGCCCGGACGGCCACGGGGGCCGTCATGGGTGACAAGAAGCTGAAGGGTTTCGCCGTCCGGGGAACGAAGGCCGTTCCCGTGGCGGACAACAAAAAGTTTTACCTCGCCGCCTCCGCGGCCAAGCAACTGGCTGTCGACAAGGAAGCGTGGCAGGGGATCAAGCGCTGGGGGACGGCGGGGCTCCTGGAACTGAAGCACTGGGTGTCCGGTTCCCTCATCACGAAGAATTTTCAGACCACCTGGTACCCCGACATCGAGTACATCGGGGCGGAAGAGGCGAACCGCCGCTTCTGGAAGCGTCACGTGGCCTGCAACCACTGCCCCGTTCACTGCATGAAGCTTGGCGTCATCCGGGACGGGAAATACGCGGGACTCATCGCCGAAGGCCCCGAATACGAGACGGGCGGGCTTTTGGGCAGCAACTGCGGCGTTTCCGACTTCGACGGGATGATGGCCGCCATCGAGGCCTGCGACGCCCTCGGTCTCGATTCCATCTCGGCGGGCGGCGTCCTGGGGTTTGCCATGGAGTGCGTCCAAAGGGAGATTCTCACCCCCAAGGACCTGGACGGCGTGAATCTCGAGTGGGGCGATACCGACGCCATGATGGAGATGATCCGGAAAATCGCCTACAAGGAAGGCAAGGCCGGAAAGCTTCTCAGCCAGGGCGTGGCGAAGATGGCGAAAGAGATCGGGAAAGGGTCCGAGGATTTCGCCGTCGTGTCTAAAGGAAAGGAAATCGCGGCCCATGACCCCCGGGGGGACAAGGGACGCGGTTACAGTTACGCCATGGGAACCTGCGGCGGGGACCATCACGAGGGAACCGACGCGGCCACCCTGGCCCGGTGGTGCATGATCAACTCGCTCGTCATGTGTTCGTTCGTCGGCGGCTACCCCTGGGGCAAGGAAACGCCCCCTGTGTTCACCAACATGCTGAACCCGCTGTGCGGCTGGAACATGACGGACGACGAGTTCTGGAAAACAGCCAGGAGAATCATGACCCTGGAACGGGCCTTCCAGGTCCGGGAAGGGGTCAGCCGGAAGGACGACGTCCTGCCGAAACGGTTCACCACCGAGACCCTGCCGGAAGGCCCGAAGAAAGGGGCCATCTACAGCGCCGAAGACACGAAGAAGATGCAGGACAGCGTCTACGAGTACTTCGGCTGGGACGCCAACGGGATCCCCACGGAAAAGACCCTGGGCGACCTCGGTCTCGGGTTTGCCGTGGCGGACGTGAAAAAAGCAGCTAAAGGTTAAAAAACATCAACGACGGGCCGGTGCGGAAACCCGCATCGGCCCCCATTACCGACGTCACTGAAAGACCCTTCCGGTGAAAAGGGAAGATCCGGCCGGTGCGGGAACCCGCTTGCAGGCTGGAAGGATGTGAACCATGGGATTTACAAGACGGGATGCCCTCCGGGTCCTCACGGGCGCCGCCGTTTCCGGTCTGTTTTTCGCCATTTTGAAAATTCCCGGGGCCAGGGCCCTGCCGCGGCCCCCGGGGGCTCTCACGGAACAGGCTTTTCTTCAGTACTGCACGCGCTGCTACCGGTGCATCGACGTCTGTCCCGCCGACGCTCTTCACCCGGCGGGCCTTTTCGACGGCATCCCCAACCTGGGGACACCCGTTCTGGACTGGAAGAAGTGTATCTTCTGCCAGGAGTGCATCCGCGTGTGCCCCACCGGGGCCATCGTCAAGATACCCGAGGACGAGATCGACATCGGGAACGCCGTCATCGACCGGGACACCTGCCTGGACTGGACCCGTAAACGGCGCTGTGGCATCTGCTACAAGGCCTGTCCCTACGACGCCATACGTCTTGAAGGGCGACGCAATCCCGTCGTTATCGAAGAGAAGTGCACGGGATGCGGTCTCTGCGAGCAGCGATGCCCCACGGAACCCAAGTCCATCGTCGTTTTTTACGACAAATACCGGCGTTTCGACCCACCGGAAGGGACCTTCGTGGTCCGCCTGGAGGACCGGGTGGAGCCTTACGAATATCCTCCTCCCGATTTCAGGACCTGGTTCACCAGAAGATTGGAGAAACTGGCAAGACAGCATGGCCTTATCGATTAATCCGGGCATTCCGGGAGACCCTTCCATGGCCGTTCTCGTCGTCGGCGGCGGTGTGGCGGGAATTCTCGCCGCCCTCGATCTCGCCCGGGCGGGACGGCCCGTCACCCTGGTGGAACGGTCCCAGCGCCTGGGAGGCCAGGTGGCCCGCCTGGACAAGATCTATCCCACCGACCACTGCGCCTTCTGCCCGCTCTGGACAGACATTCGAAACTGCCTTGAACACCCCGGTATCACCGTTCTGTCCTCGACGACGGTCCGGAAACTGGAAAGAACGGGAGATCGGTGGGCTGTCCGGATCCTTCGGGAACCCCCGTTCATCGAGGAACGCCTGTGCATATTCTGCGGGCGCTGCGAATCCGCCTGCCCGGAAAGGGCCGTCCTGCCCCTCCTGGACCAGGCCTATCCCCCGGTGTACCGCATCGACGGGAACAGGTGCACCCGCTGCGGCCGGTGCGAACCCGTGTGCCCCACGAAAGCCATCGATTTCAATCGGAAGACCGTGGAAGAGCGGATCGTCGTCCAGGAGATCCTGTGGGCCGCCGGCTTTCAGGACGGCGATTACAAGCCCCTTCCGGAATACGGTTACGGGACCCACCGGGACATCATGACCGCCCTCGAGTTCGAGGAGTGGACGGCCGAATCGGGGCCCAACGGGGGGCGGATCCTCCGGAGATCGGATCTTCAGGAGCCGTCCCGGGTGGCCTTCATCCAGTGCGCCGGGGCCCGGGACCTGAGAAATCTCTCTTACTGTTCCGCCGTCTGCTGCATGCACGCCCTGAAACAGGCCGCGTGGGTCAAGAGACGGAAAGAAGACATTGATTGCACTATATTTTATACAGATTTACGGGCAGTTGGAAGAGGTTACTTCAAGTATTCCATGAATAATGTTCCCGGGGGTCCTCTCCGTCTCATCAGGGGCCGTCCCGGCCTCGTTGTCGCCCTGCCCGGCGGCGGCATCGCCGTCACATACGAGGACACGCTGAAACAGGAACGAAGGATCGAGCGCTTCGATGTTGTCGTATTGAATGGAAACCTGAAGCCCTCCCTCAACATGGAGGGGGTGCCGGGAACGCCCTCCCTGGACGGGGAGGGTTTCGTCGACACCGCCGTCGGCTTCGGTTGCGGATTCGCCGTCGAACCGGCCGATATCATGGATGCGGCCGTTCAGGCGGCATCGGTTTCCATGCGCATTCTCGGACGGGAAAACACCTGAGGAAAGAATATGGCCCATACCGTCGTACTTCTGTGCCGGTGTTTCGGTGAAATCGACGGCGTCGTCGACCTCGACGGGATTGCCGGGCGCCTGAGAGAGCAAAAACAGGACATGTCCGTGTACCTGCTCGATTCCCTCTGCCAGGAAGACGATGGGCCCAAGATCGAAACGCTTCTCAGGGAAGAAAAGGCCCGGGAGGTCGTTGCCGCCCTGTGCGCCGGCGACCGGGGATACCATCCCTTACGGAATGCCCTGCGAAAGGCCGGTATCGGGCCATCGGGGCACGCGACGGTCGACCTCCGGGAAGGGTGCGCCTGGGTTCACCGAAGCGACCCCGCCGGTGCCACGGAAAAGGCCCTGGATCTCGTTTCCATGGCCCTCGCCGCCCTGGCGGAGAAAGAACCCTCCCGGGATGTCACCACGGCCGTTCACCCCTCCTGCGCCATTCTCGGCGCCGGCCCGGCGGGGCTGGCGGCGGCGGCGGCCCTGGCCGGTCAGGGTATTCACGTTCATCTACTCGACCGGGCAGACCGGCCCGGCGGAATGCTGAACCTGATTTCCAAAATATACCCGGAAGACGACGATGGGAAAAGCCGGATCGACCCCTTTGTCCGGGAAGTGGAAGCGAACGAACGCATTACCTTTCACCCCCGTTCCCGGGTGACCGCCGCGACGGGATTCGCCGGAAATTTCAGGATCACCGCGGAGGGACCGGACGGGCCTTTCCGTTTTCGGGCCGGGGCCGTCATCATCGCCACCGGCGCCGGCATTTTCCTGCCCCGGGGCCTTTACCGTTACGGGGAACTGAAAGAGGTGATCACGCAGATCGAACTGGAACGGCAGTGGATCAGGGGGACACCGGAAAAGAAACGGTTCGCCTTCATCCAGTGCGTCGGCGCCCGCTCTTCCGAAAGGCCTTACTGTTCCACGATCTGCTGCCCCTCGAGTCTGAAGAACGCCATGCGGGTCGTGGCGGAGGTTCCCGGCGGCGAGGCGACGGTCTTCCACCGGGACATCATGACACCGGGAAGCGTCCTGGAGGAGTATTACCGCCGGACCATGGAAAAAGGCGTCCAGTTCGTCCGGTTCCGGGAAGACGACCCCCCGGAGATCCTCGGGGAAAAGGCAGTCGAGGCTGTCCGGGTCCGGGATGCCGGGAGCGGAAAAGAGCATGTCCTTCCGGTGGAGACGGTCGTTCTGAGCACGCCTCTCGTCCCGAACAGGGACAATGGCGCCCTGTCCGCCCTTTTCCGGGTAGGCCTGGACAGCCATGGTTTCTTTTCCGAGACGTACCCGCTCCATCCGCTGGAAACCCGCCTGGACGGCATCTTCATTGCCGGCTCCGCCCGCTGGCCCGTGTCGTCGGAGAAGGCCGTTGAACAGGGGCAGGGGGCCGCCATGAAAGCCCTGGCCCTCCTGGGACGGGACCGCATTTCCGCCCTGTCTCTCAGCCGGACGCCGGAAGAAAAGCCGGGCCACGGCACCGTGGCGGAAAACGCCTGCACGGGCTGCGGCAACTGCGTGGCCGTGTGCCCCTTCGAGGCCTGCGCCCTCCAGGAAAGGGACGGCGGCCGGTTCGTCAGCCGGGTGAACAAGATGCGCTGCAAGGCCTGCGGCAGCTGCGTGTCCGTGTGCCCAAACGGGACCATGCAGATACCGGAGCACAATTACCGCGTGACGGCCGCCATGATCCGCCGGTCTTTTTCGGCGTGAAAGGCCGGGGCGGCGAGGAAGAGTCATGAACGCCGAAAAGAATAAACAGGGTTTGCAAGGGGGGGAAAAAAAGGGGAAGGCGGGAGCGCCGTCCCCGAAGATCCTCGTTTTCGCCTGCCGCTGGTGCGGCGGGATCGGCGCCGGGCGGGCGGGCTGGAAACGCATGGACCTTCCCGTCTCCTTCCGGGTCATCCCGGTGGAGTGCGCCGCCCTGGTGGAACCGGACGCCATTTTCAGGGCCCTGGCGTCGGGCATCGACGGGGTGGCCGTCCTGGGCTGTCACATCGGGGGGTGCCGATACAACGAGGCCAACCATGCCGCCCTGAAGCGGCTGGAACTGGTCAAGGTCCTTCTCGACACGGCGGGAATCGGGGGGCGGCGGCTTCTCCTCGCTTTCGGGACCGCCCACGAGGATCACCAGTTCGCCGAGGTGATCCGGAATTTTCATGAATTCATCGGTAAGGAACCCTCTCTGAAACCCTGGCTCGGGGCAGGGGAAGACATCTTCCTGCGGCGGGAGGAATGATGACGATCTCGCATAAGTCGATGGAAGAAATCCGGATCAAGGCCCGGGAACTTCTCGAAAAAAAGGATGCCGACGGCGTTCTTGCCCTGCGGCGGGGGGAAGAGGCCGTCGTGGCGCCCCATGTCTTCCGGGAACCCGGCGAAATCGGCCGTCTTGTCACCGAGCCCAAGTGGCCCCTGGCCAAGACGGCCATGAGGATCCTCCAGTCCTCTCCCCGGGATTTCCGCCTTGCCGTGGTCGTCCGGGGCTGTGACGACAGGGCCCTGGTGGAACTGGCCAAGAGAAACCAGGTCACGGAAGAGAACATCCGGTTCATCGGGCTGGCCTGCACGGAGGAACAGGCGGGAAGATGCCTGTGTGAAAGACCCTACCCCCGGACGATTCACGGGGGAAAGCCCCAGCCGGGCGTTCACTTCCTCCAGGACGAGCGGGTTTCCAGCCTCCTCGAGGGAGACCCGGCGGAAAGAATGGCGCGGTGGGCGGCGATCCTCAGGCGCTGCATCAAGTGCTACGGGTGCCGGAACGCCTGCCCCATCTGCGTGTGCGTCCCCTGCAAACTCGAGGACGACGTCTGGGTTGAGAAAGGTTCCATTCCCGCGGAGATGCTCGTTTTTCATCTCATCCGGGCTTTTCACCTGTCCGACGCCTGCGTCGCCTGCGGGGCCTGCCAGGAGGCCTGTCCCGTCTCCATCCCCGTCATGGCCCTCCAGTTTGCCATGCGCCAGGCCCTGAAGGACCGTTACGGGTACGAGCCGGGGCTCGACGGTGCCCGAAAGTCGCCGGTCCTGAAAAACTTCCTGGAGGAACCGGAGACGGGGAAGGATTATCCCGCCTGGATCACCCACGGGGGCACGGGACATGAATGATTCCTTCGTCAGGACCATCTGTCCTTACTGTGGAACGGGGTGCGGCCTGATCCTCAGGGTCCGCGACGGGGCGGCCGTGGAGTGCCTTCCCGACCGGGATCACCCTGTGAGCCGGGGGCACCTCTGCATCAAGGGGTGGTACGCCCACGAGTTCATTCATCACCCCGAACGGCTGACGACGCCCCTCGTCCGGGAGGGAGAACGGTTCCGCCCCGTCTCCTGGAAAGAGGCCATCGCCCTGGCGGCCGAGAGGCTCAGGGGAACGGCGGAGAAATACGGAGGAAACGCCGTCGGGGGGCTGTCCTCGGCGAAGTGCACGAACGAGGAGAATTACCTCTTTCAGAAACTGATCCGCGCCGCCTTCGGAACGAACAACGTGGACCACTGCGCCCGGCTCTGCCACGCCCCCACCACGGTGGCCATGGCCCGGTCCCTCGGGAGCGGGGCCATGACCAATTCCATCGAGCACCTTGCCCGGGCCGGGTGCATCGTGATGATCGGGTCCAATGCCGCGGAAAGCCACCCCATCATCATGGGCGAGATCTACCGGGCCGTGGACGGCGGGGCCACCCTCATCGTCGTCGATCCCCGGAAAACGGCGGCGGCGGAAAACGCCCGCATCCACCTGGCCATCCGGCCGGGCACGGACATTCCTCTCGTCTGCGGCATGATGCGGCACATTATCGATTCGGGGCTTCACAACGGGTCCTTCATCGGGGAGAGAATGGAGGGGTTCGAGGACCTCAGGGCCTTTCTTTCCGACTGGACGGTGGAACGGGCGGCCCGGGAATCGGGCATTTCCGAGGCGGCCCTGCGCGAGGCCGCCGAGACTTTCGCCCGGGCGCGGGAAGGGGCGGTGGTCTACTGCATGGGCATCACCCAGCACGCCTGCGGCACCGCCAACGTCTTCGCCCTTTGCGATCTCGCCATGCTCTGCGGTCACGTGGGCCGGGAAGGCTCGGGCATCTATCCTCTCCGGGGACAGAACAACGTTCAGGGGGCCTGCGACATGGGGGCACTGCCCAACGTGTACCCGGGATACCAGGCGGTCGGTGACCCCGCCGTCCGGGACAAGTTCCGGAAGGCCTGGGGAAGGGATCTGTCCGACCGGCCGGGGCTCACGGTCACGGAAATGATCGGCGCCGCGGGAGAGGACATCCGGGCCCTCTACATCATGGCGGAGAACCCCGCCCTCAGCGACCCCGACGTGAATCACGTGCTGGAGCGCCTCCCGGCCCTGGATTTTCTCGTCGTCCAGGACATCTTCCTCACCGAGACGGCCCGACTCGCCCACCTCGTCCTTCCCGGGGCCTGTTATGCTGAAAAAACGGGGACTTTCACGAACACAGAGCGGCGCTTTCAACTGCTTCGAAAGGCGGTGGACCCGCCGGGGGACGCCGAGGACGATTTTTCCATTCTCTGCCGTCTCGGCGGGGCCCTGGGGCTCGATTTCCCCTATCGAAACCCCGGTGAGGTCATGGAGGAAATCGCCGCCCTGGCGCCGGCTTACGGGGGGATCCGCCACGGCCGTCTCGAAAAGGCGGGGATCCAGTGGCCCTGCCCGAACACCGAGCACCCGGGAACGGCCTTCCTGCACAAGGACCGCTTCACCCGGGGAAAAGGCCTTTTCGTGTCGCCGGACCACGTGCCGCCCCGGGAATCCCCCGACGGGGACTATCCCTTCTGGCTCAGCACGGGCAGGATGTTCGCTCACTACCACACGGGCACCATGACCCGGCGGTCGGCCTTCCTGAACCGCGAACAGGAAGAGCCTTACGTGGAAATTCACCCGGAAGACGCCCGTAAGCTGACTCTCGAAGACGGGGACCCCATTCGGATCACTTCCCGCCGGGGCAGCATCGTCACGACGGCGCGGGTGACCGGGCGCGTCGCCCGGGGGTCCCTCTTCGCCCCGTTTCATTTCACGGAGGCCCGGGCCAACCGGCTGACCAACCCCGTCCTGGACCCGCTGTCGAAAATTCCCGAATTCAAGGCCTGCGCCGCCAGGGTGGAGAAGATCAGGGCATGAAGAGAGAGGACGACAGGCTCACCCGGCTGAGGAAATTTTCCAAGGCGTACGCCTGCGTCGAGTGCGGGCGGTGCGTCGCCGTGTGTCCCATGGCGGAGATGTACCCCGACTTTTCCATCGAAATGTCCCCCCGGGGCATCATTCAGAAGGCCCTTCGAGACGGCGGGGGGATCCTCGCCGACGAAAACATCTGGTACTGCACGGAGTGCAATGCCGGGACCGATGTCTGCCCCCAGGGCGTGAGCTGCCGGGACCTCATCGGGGGACTCCGGAAAATCGTCCTTGAGGGGCATCCCGCGGAACAGATGTCTTATTGCCGGGACTGTGGAAAGCCCTTTCTCGCCCGGCCGGTGGAGCGCTTCGTCATGGGGAGACTGGAACAGGAACCGCCCAACGTCCGGGCCCTTCTGGAAAGGTGCCCCGCCTGCAGGCGGCTCACCTATGCCCGGCGAAACGCCTGACCCCCGCCCGGCGGGGCTGAAAAGACGGAACATGGAAACCAAGACGGCAAAAACGGACCCCCAATCCCCATCCCCTTTTCTGAACCTGGAGGATCTCCGTCCCAGGCTGGTGCCCCGGAAAAGGTTCACCGACCGGTTCATGCCCCGGCACAGCGGGCAGCTTCTCTTCGACCCGTCCCGGTGCACCGGGTGCGGTACCTGCGAGATGGTCTGCGGGAACCGGAACGTGTCCCTCGTGGCCCCGGCCTCGGCCAGCGTGACGGTATTCAGGGATGAGGGGCAGGGGAAGAATTTCGCCCTCTATTGCCAGCACTGCCGCCGGCCCCTGTGCCTGGAGGCCTGCCCGACACGGGCCATCACCAGGGGGGAGGACGGTATCGTTCGTATCGACAGGGTTTTCTGCGTCGCCTGCGGCCTGTGCACCATGGCCTGTCCCGAGGCGGCGCCGCTGCGGGACCACCGGACGAAAGAGATACACAAGTGCGATCTCTGTGAGGGGGACCCCCTGTGCGCCCGTCACTGCCCTGAAGGAGCCCTTTCCTTTACCCGGGGCAAGGCTTTCCGCTGGATCAAGGGACTCCGGTGGACTGTCCAGGCCCTATCTTTCCTGCTCCTCGTTTTCATCCTCATCGGCACCTTCTGTTCCTTCCAGGCGGGGGTCGTGAGCCTTTCCTGTCCCACCGGGATTCTTCAGAACATCGCCTCCACGAAAACCATCGTCCTCACCGGAATCGCCACCGCCCTGGCCCTGCTTCTCCTGACGGTTATCGCCGGCAGGCTTTTCTGCGGCTGGATCTGCCCCTTCGGGTTCGTTCTCGACCTGGTCGGCAAAGCCGTCCCGAAGAAAATCAGCCCGCCCCGCTGGCTGGCCAACAGGCTGAACAAGTACGGTCTTCTCGCCGGCGCCGTGGGCGGAAGTTTCGCCCTCGGTTACCAGGCCTTCTGCACGGTCTGCCCCATCGGGACGCTGTGCCGCTCGTACGGCGTTCAGGGTTTTTTCCGGGGGGCCGAACTGGCCATCGTTCCCGCCCTGGCGGCCCTGGAGGTTACGGAAAGGCGCTCCTGGTGCCGATATTTCTGTCCCGTGGGGGCCCTGCTCGCCCTGGTGGCATCCCTGGGGCTCATCAAGATCGTCATCGGCGCGAAAAAATGCAAGAAATTTTCATGCGTCCAGTGCGCCGAAGTCTGCCCTGTGGGGATCATCGACGGGAACCTGCTCCGGGAAGGGGTCTCCCCGAAGATTCCCATGACCGAGTGCATCTCCTGCTTCCGGTGCATTGACCGCTGTCCTTACGGGGCGGCGAAGATCCGTTTCCGCTGGCAGAAGGGCGTTCCCGGCGAGGAGGCGCCATGAGCCCTTACAAATGCTATTATAACCACAAGGTCGGGCTGGCGGATCTCGCGGAAAAGACCTTCCGCGTCCTCCCCCTGCCGCCGGAGGGTGTCCGGGAGCACCTGGGGGGGGCTCCCCTGAACACCTGCCTGCTGGGCATGCATGAAGAGAAAGACCCGCTCGTCCTGGGGACGGGGCCGCTCACGGGCAGTTTCGCTCCCGCGTCGTGCCTGCTCGTGGCGACTTTCCGGCCCCCGGGGTCCTCGAAGCCGGCCCACGTTCCCCTGACCCTTCGAACGGGCCCGGAAATGAAGTTCAGCGGGCTGGACTTTCTCGTCATTCACGGCCGTTCCTCCTCGCCGGTTGTGCTGAAAGTGAAAAACGGGGAAGGAACCTTCGCCGGCGGGGACGGGGTTCACGGCAAAAATCTCACCGAAGCCCAGGCGTCGCTTCATCGATTCGGTGAGTTTCCTGCCGTTCTTCTGGCGGGCCGGGCGGGGGCGCTCCAGGTGCCCCGGGCCGCCGTCCAGGTCGGACAGGCCGGCAGTTTCGACAAGGCGGGACTGGCCCTCTGGATGGGCCGAAGAAACCTGGAGGGAATTCTTTTTCAGGGAACAAGGGGGCTTTTCTTCGCCGAGGACCACGCCGGCCTTTCCCTGGAGCTGGGGAAAAGGATCCGTTCAAAGGAAGGGAAGCCGGCAGGCTTCCGAAGCCTTCTCAAAAAAACAGGCGGTAATGTCCCGGCGGGCGACTTTTTCCGAGGGACCGACGAAAAGATCATGGCGTGCTACCACTGCCTGTATCCCTGCATGACCCGGCTGTCCTTTTCCAACAGGCGTTTCGTTTCCGGCCGGGATAACGTGAGACGGGAATCGGTGTGGCTGACCGACCCCGTGGGATTTGCGGCCCTGGCCGAAAAAAGGCCGGCCGACGTCCTGCCCCTTTTAAAAGCCTGCCGTGAATTCGGTCTCGATCCAGAGGCCGCGGCCGCCGTCCTCGACAGAGAAGACCCTTACGGCGACACCCTGGTCCGTTTGGAGTCCCTCCTTCTCGAAAATCACGGGGAAGAGCAACCGGTGCGGGGTGAGGTGGCTTCTTTCGCGAGCGGGATGCCGTCCCCCGCCGTCCCCGGCGGGGGGGAGGAGACAGCCTCGACGAAAAAAAAGATGGCCATGGCCATGATCCTGGGTGTCTGCCCCCTTTTTCTCTTTCTCGTACCCTCCCTGGACGTGCCTGATTACCTGAATTTTCTTCCGAAACAAAAGGGTGCCTCGGCGTTCTACAGGGAAAAAGTCGAAGAACTCTCGGAGAGGCTCATCGGGGGATATCCTGCCCCCTGATCAATATCCGTATGTGTTTTTTCAATTCCTCCGCCGTGACGATGCCCGTGATTTTTTCCTCCAGGCGGCCGTTTCTGAAAAACAGAAAGGCCGGTGTTTTTTCGACACCGTAACGCTTCGCCACAGCGGGATTTTTTTCCAATTCCATCTTCACCATTTTGACCCCTCCGGCGTAGGCCGGCGCGATCCTGTCGAAGACGGGGACGAGGACCCGGCAGGTGACGCACCAGGGTGCCCAGAGGCACACCAGGGCGGGGCCGGGGAAATCGAGGATCTCGTTCTGAAAGGAAGCCTCCGCCAGTTCCGTGCTCGTTCCCTTGCAAAGAGGCGTGCCGCAGCGCCCGCATTTCGGCCGGTCCTCGAGGCGGTCTTCGGAAACGAGATTCCGGGTTCCGCAGCCCAGGCACCGGATGATAAGTTCGTCCAGGGAGGCCCCGCATTTTCCGCAAAGGGGCCTGAACCCCACGGCCGAACCGGGAATCCGGTTCTTCTGTCCGCAGCGAAGACACCGTATGACAAGATCGTCGGAAACGTTCATGATATCGCCGTGACGTAAGGTTAAAACATGTACGAGGTGAATCGGCAATACTCCTGGAACCCCAGGGTGCGATACAGGCCGTCGGACCCTTCCAGGGCGTGAAGGACCCCGAGCCCGTAGCCCTGGGTTTTCGCGTCCTGAAGCGCCCTCGACACCATGGCTTTCCCAATGCCCCTGCCGCGGTATTCGGGCAGGACCGCCACGTTGTAGACCCCCGCTGCCCCCGCTTCCATGAAGAGCGAGGCCGAGGCCACGGGCCGTCCTTCGTGAAGGACCACGTAATTCCGCATGGGCGTGTCCCCCTCGAAGCCGATGCCTTCATAGGCTTCCCTGAAAAAATCGGCCGCCCGGGGCGGAAGGGAGAAGACGGTGGAAAAAGGGTGAAAGAATTGTCTCAAAAGGCCAGCGTCGGTGACGTCTTCCACGGAAACCCCCTCGGGAAAGGAGGAGAAATCGTCGAACAGGCCCAGGTCCACCGCCATGCCCACGGCGTCCGCGGCGGCCGTCAGCCCGCACCTTTGAAGATGACTTCCAAGATCCTCGGGAGCCGACGAAGGGCCGACCCACCAGAGACCGGGAAGGCCCCTTTCCCGGAAAATCCGCAGGGCGTCTTCGATGGCCTCGTCGATTTCCCCGGGTGCCAGGCGGGCGCTGAATATGCCGTTGCACAGGGGAAAAGGCACACCGCCCACGAACTGTATCAGGTCTTTTCCCACGTAAATTTCCGCCTGGGGATGGGCTTCCAGGGCCATCCACGCTTCAACGAGATTATCTTCTATTATTTTAATTACCTGTAAGATTACCTGGCCGACATAGGGATCCTGCTGTTCCATTTCGCTCCTTTCGAAACCCGCTCAGGTGTTTTCCGGGACCCTTCCGTCCTGTTCCTTTGCGCCGGGAGTCCCTTCCGGCCTTTTTGTTTCAAGCCGCTGAACCCACAGGGGGTGTCTTTTCCGGGCGTAATCCAACCGGACGGAACCGGTGAAGATGCTTCGAACGAGGGGGCGGTTGGGTTTTAGGATCAGGGCCCCCAGGTGGGCCGCAAAAGCCAGGATGAAGAGAATGAAAGCGCCGTTGTGGACCCAGGTGGCGGTCATGACGAGAGGGGGTGACAACTGGGGATCGAAGAGGTTTTTCCAGGTTTTCACGAGACCGGAGAGAATGAGCAGTGCCACGATGAAAGCCATTCCGGCGTACGCGAACCTCTGTTCGGGCAGGTACTTGTCAAAAGGCGGTTCCTCCCCCTTTCCGAAAAAGGAACGGATCACCTCCACCGACGCCCGGATGTCGCCTTTTCGGGGCATCATGCCGTCATGGCGGAGAAGTCCGTGATAAACGAGGTGAAACACGCCCGCGGCGATAAAGACTGTCGAGGCGGCGTAGTGAATTTTGAGGGACGTGATGTAGTCTCCCGACCAGCCGAAACCGGGAAGTTCGGTGATGAAATACCGCCTGGCGATGGGCAGTTCGAAAAGACCCGTCAGAAGAAGGACGAGGCCCGAGAGAGCGACGGTCCAGTGCTCGACCCGTTCCAGGAGGCTGTGCCGGACGACGACGCCTTCTTTTTCCAGTATCCGCTCCGTCATCTCTCAGTCCCCTCCCGTTTTCCCGTCTTTTCCCGAGGCGGTGACGGCAACCCCCAGCCAGGCCGCGGCGGCGCCCGCCAGCGGTGACAGAAGAAGGGCTTTCCCGAGAGTTTCTGTCTCGGCCATCCGGGGTTTTACGGGATCCAGGTGAGGCCTGCCGGGTCCCTTTTGGATGGATTCATTGAGACGGTCGAAGGGCACCGGGGAGAGGTAAAGGGTGCTTGTCCCGCCGTTTTCCGTCTTTCCATAGATGAAGGCTCCCGTTTCCGCGGCCCGTCTTTCGGCCTCCGAGAAAATGTCCTGCCGGGAGCCGAAGGTCATGACATCCCTGGGACAGGCGTCCACGCATCCCGGTCGCTCGTTTTTCGTGATCCGCTCGTAACAGAGGTCGCACTTGAAGAGGACCCCGTTCCCCGCCAGGGTCGGGAGGATGTGCAGGTAAATGCCGATACCGGACTGGCGCTGGGGGATGGCCCAGGGACAGAGGTCCCGGCACTTGGCCCCGCCGAAACACAGATCGGGGTCGATGACCACGGCCCCGTTCCCGTATTTCTGGTTGGCCGAGAAAGGGCACAAGGTGGCGCAGGCGGGGTGATCGCAGTGCATGCACCTCCGGGGAATAAAAAGTTCGCGGGTTTCACCGTTTTCCGAAACCGACGCCTTCTGGACGTAGATCCGGTTATAGGGCGTGAGGCGGTCGGAGACGTGTTTCCGATCAGACCAGTCCTCGATCTTTCCCCGGGGAAAAAGCTTCGGAATGGGGCGCACCGGCTCGGGAACCCGGGACAGGTAGAGATCCCGGCAGGCGGAAACGCAAAGGGGCCTTTCGCATACCGGGCAGCCGTCGCACCGGCTGATGTCGATGAGGGTGGCAAACCCCCGGGGTTCCCCTGCTTCGGCGATGCGGGGAAGACCCGCCCCGGCCGCGAGGGCCGCCCCTCCGGCCATTTTCAGAAACCCTCGTCGGCTTATTTTCGGGGATTCGGACATGAAGTCTCCTGAAAACGCGATGTGATTCAGTCTTCCCAGTCCCGGGTCTTCCGGGCCCGTTTTTCCATTTCCATCTCGGCGGCCAGCCGCTCTTTCTCTTTCATGCAGGCGCTGCAGCAGGGAAGGGTTCCACACTGCCCCTTGCAATCGGAGAAATCGATGCCTTCGAAAGGTACGGGTTTTCCGTTCTTTTTGTCACCCATTGTGCAGCCTCAAAAACTCAACCCTCCATGTCTTTCTAATATATTTCTTATTTCCCGTCTGTCCAGTTCTTTTGACGGAAACGTCCTCAGTGAAGGCGGAAACGGAAAAAACTTCACTGCCGGTCTTGTTTTCGTCTTGACATTCGCTGCCCATCTGGCCTTTGATGAGAGGAAAATGAGCAAAGAGGATTTCATCGGGAGAAGGAAGACCATGGCATTGGATGATTTGATAAAGAACCTTCAAAACAAGAGACAAAAAGCCCTGGGGCAGGGCGGGCCGGAAAAAACGGCGATACAGAAGGGAAAAGGGCGGCTGACCGCCAGAGAGAGGATCGATCACCTGCTGGACCGGGACTCTTTTTTCGAATTCGGCCTCCATGCCTGTTCGGACATGCCCGGGATGGGGGACAAAACGGCGGCCGACGGCCTCATCACCGGTTACGGGAGCATCGATGGCCGCCGGGTCGGCGTCGTCGCCAGCGATTTTACCGTTCTCGCCTCGACGAACGCGCGGGTTTACTCAAAAAAGGCGAAACAGGTGAGGGAACAGTCCCGGGAACTGGGCTTTCCCCTGGTCTGGCTGGCCGAGTCCGGCGGCGGCCGGCTTCCCGACATCCAGGGAAGCCTCGGCATGGCCTCTCTCAGTGGAGAGGGGGGGAACAGGACGTCCATCTATCCCCAGTACAGCAACGCCAGGACCAGCCCCTGGATTACCGCCGTCATGGGACAGAGCAACGGCGTTCCCATGTGGCAGGCGTGCCTCTCCGATTTCGTCGTCCAGGTGAAAGGGTCCACCCTTTCCGTTTCCGGCGTCAGGGCCCTGAAAAAGGCGATCGCCGCGACATACACCGATGAGGACATGGGGGGATGGCGGGTGCACGCTGAAATAACCGGCATGGCCGATCGGGTTGCCGATGACGAGGAAGCGTGCTTCGGGCTGATACGGGAATTTCTCGATTACATGCCGTCATCGAGCGGGGACCTTCCACCGGAGCGTCCCGGTCCCGCAAAATCGGCGAAAGACACGAAAGACATCATGGCCGTTCTTCCGCAAAAACGGACACGGTCCTATGACATGTACCGGGTTATCGAGGCGATCGTTGACGGCGGCACGTTTTTCGAACTGAAGCCGCTCTTCGGAAGGGCGGTCATCACGGGCCTGTCCCGAATCGGTGGGCGGGTCGCCGGCATCGTGGCCAATCAGCCGCTCGTCAACGGGGGTGCCATGGGAATAGAGGCCCTGGAAAAGATGACCGCCTTTTTCTGCCTCTGTGACACGTTCAACATCCCCTTGGTTTTCTTCCATGACACGCCGGGGTTCATCACGGGAAAGGACGCGGAACACCGGAAAGTGGG
>Ga0209605_1002671_pt1 | contig 16726 bp, 22 predicted proteins | sample AD_UKC035_MetaG_FD_184408 | JGI IMG/M metagenome (GOLD analysis project Ga0209605, IMG submission 184408) | Active sludge microbial communities of municipal wastewater-treating anaerobic digesters from USA - AD_UKC035_MetaG (SPAdes) (version 2) | ecosystem: Engineered > Bioreactor > Anaerobic >...
GCGAGATATTTCACTATCTCCTCAGGATGACGGGTGATCACGCCCTTTCGGAAGACCTGCTCCAGGAAAGTTTCACCCGGTTCCTGGACCGCTACGGAAAGGCCGACCCGGCTTTGGCCCTGCTTTACACCATCGCCCGGAACGCCCTGATCGATCACTGGAAAAAGAAAAAGCCCGGACCCTTCGCCGGCGGAGCCGACAGGGTTGGGGGAGGAAACCCGGAAGAGCGGTTTATCGCCCGGGAAGAGGCGCGAATTTTGCTTCATGCCCTGGGAACCCTGCCGGAAGAGGAGCGGGACCTTCTTTCGCTGGCCGTGACGGGCAAACTCTCCTACCGGGAGATCGCCGGCCTGTCCGGCCTGTCCGAAGGAAACGTGAAGGTGAAGATTCACCGGGCGAGGCGAAAACTTCGGGAGTTGCTGAAGGAGATGTGAACCATGGGAGAAGAGTGGATCAGCCAGTTCATCGATGATGAAATGACACTGGACGAAAAGATCGGCTTCGTCGAGGAGATTCATGAGAACGGGACGTTCCGGGAGGAGTGCCTGGACCTTCTTCGCCAGGAGAAGCGCCTCCGGGAGCCCCTGGTGCGGGAAGTTCCCGTGCCCGAGATTCCTTCTCGGCGGCGATGGGCCGCTTTCTTCAGGCCGGCGTGGCCGCCGGCCTTCGCCCTTCTCATCGCGGGGTTCGCCCTCGTTCTTGCCGTAAACCTGTACAGGCCCGCGGAAGGGCAGCCCGTCCCTTTCCGTTTTGTCGTCTTTGAGCCGTCGGCGGAACGCCTGGAGATCGCCGGGACCTTTACCGGCTGGGAAAAGGTGCCCATGAAGCGGTCCGGGGAGTCCGGATACTGGGAGATTTTCCTGTCCCTGCCGCCGCAGGAACACCGGTACACCTACGTGGTGGACGGGGAAAGAACCATGGCCGACCCGACGGCGCCGAAGCGGGAGAGGGACGACTTCGGCGGGGAGAATTCCATTATCAACGCCGGCAAGACCGTGTGAGCGCCGTGAGCGCCATGAGGAAACACGCCCTTTCCGCCCTTGCCGCCGCCTTTTTCCTGTCCGGTTTCTGGTCGGGCTGCGCCCCCCATTATTTCCGTGACAGCGGTGACAGGATGCGGGTCTACCTGGAGTACGGCGGGGCGAAGACCGTTTATTTCGCCTCTTCCCTGGACCGGTTCCGCCTTCACGAGGCAAAGCCGGAAGGGCGGGACACCTGGGTGGTGGAGGTCCCCGGCGGGAAGGATTTTTCATATTTTTACGTCATTGACGGCCGGCCCTACGTGCCCCCGTGCCCTCTCACGGAGAAAGACGACTTCGGTTCGAAAAACTGCGTTCACATGGGGAGGATGTAACCATGACTTTCCCCTGTCGTTATAAAATCATAAAAACAATCGGGAGCATGACGATGAAAAAGATCGTCTTTATCGTTTTCCTGGCCGCCATCCTGGCCCAACCTTGCCATGCCGGCGATGAAACGGGACCGCCGGAACGGGAACGGGTTCGGGCGGAAACGAGGAGCATGGTCCAGGCAGGCGTCGATGAAGACCGGGCCGTGGAGATTGCCGAAACCATGGAGAGGGGCCGGCTTGACGGCCCGTCCCGGGCGAGGATCCGGGAGATGGTCCGGGAAGCGGTCGGCCGGGGGCTTCCCCTGGAGCCCATGATCGGCAAGATGAACGAGGGGATCGCCAAGGGCGTTGACCCGCCCGGCATCGTTCGGGCCGTGGAAAAGGTCCAGTCCCGGTATGCCTTCGCTTACCGGGAAACCCGGGGGCTCGGCTTTTCCCGTGAGAAGACCTCACAGCTTGCCGACGCCGTCGCTCAGGGTCTCGCGGCAGGCATGACGGAGAGGGACGTGGCAGCGGTCCTCCGGTCCCTTCGGGAAGAAAAGACCGCGAAAAGGGAAAAGGACAGGTTCCAGGTCTGCGAGGAAACGGCTCTCGCCATTCGAGACATGGCCCGTTTCGGTGTTCCTTCCGACGTCGTTTCGGAAACGGTACTCGGTGCCCTCCGGCAAGGTTACACGGCCAGGGAAATGGAAACATTGAGAAGCGCCTTCATGAACCGGGCCCGGCATGAACAGCCGGAGGCGGTGGCCCGCCAGTTCGGCGAAGCCATCGGGAGCGGCGCCCGGGGAAGCCAGTTGGGCGGCCGGTCCGCCTCGCCCGGCGACGGGTTCGGGGGGCCGGGCAGTGGTGCGGGCCCCGGCTCCGGCAGTGGGGGCCCCGGAGGCAGTTCCGGGAGCGGCTCGTCCGGAAGCGGTGGTTCAGGCGGTTCGGGTAGTGGGGGTTCCGGGGGCGGCGGTTCTGGAGGATCCGGCGGCTCATCGGGTGGTAGTGGGTCGGGTGGCGGCTCATCTGGAAGCGGAGGCTCCGGCGGTTCGGGAAGCGGTGGTTCCGGCTCAGGCTCCGGGAGCGGTGGTTCCGGTAGTGCCGGTGGAAGATAGCATCAATCCGGACAACGCGGGGATTCACGATCCGGTTTCATGCCTGGGGCTTTGCCGTCATCCATCCCATCCCGAGCCGTTGGACAAAATTTACAACGGGAAGAAAGATCTGTAACCAAAGCCTCGGGGAATCGTTTTAGCGGCAAAAACAAAGGGAGGTTCAAAGGGATGAAAAAAGCGCTTGTTCTCATGATCGTCCTATCGCTGACGGTTCTTACATCAGGGGCGGTGGCCGCGGGCGGGGCCCAATACGGAACCGGGCCGCGGTCCCTGTGCGAAGTTATCGGGGGTTTCACCTTCACGGGGATCGTCGAGGATTGCCTGGAAAGCGGCGGCGGCCTTCTCCTCCTGACGGAGGGAGACGGGGAGGTGGTCGTTTACGGCATCGGACCCGCCCGTTACTGGGATGGCCTGGGCGTGGACCGTCCTGCCGTGGATGATGAGATCACCGTGGACGGGTACATTGTCGCATGCAGCGGAACGGAGCGGTACATCCTGACTTCCGTCGAGATTCCCGTGGAAGGCGGGGTTCCTGTCACCGTGCTTCTCCGGGATCCTGACACGGGCCTGCCGCTCTGGGGAAGCCGAGGGAGAACGGGCGACGGCCCTTACGGCCCGGCCTACGGAAAAGAAGGTGACATGGGCCAATACGGACCCGGTTACGGAAAAAATGGCGATATGGGAGAATACGGACCGGGTTACGGGAAGAACGGAGACACGGGCTATTACGGCCCCGGGCCGCGGTAAAAATGTCGGCGGGCGGCTGTTGAAAAAGGCGGGGCCGTTCCCTGATTCATACTTGGGAAAACCGGCAGAGGTTTCGGAACTTGAAACCCTGCCGGTTTTTCTGTTATGAAGAAAAGTTGAATTTACAGTGCCGTCTCGTTACGGGCAGATGAATGGAAAAAAGAGGTTTGCGGAAATGAGCAAAGAAGACGACGCCCTTGATCTCTTTGAAGAGCTCTCCCGGGACCGTGAGTCCCAAAGAGACAGGAAATACCAGGAAGAACTGAATGCCAGGTCCGTGAAACCCCTCGACATTGTGGACACGGGCGAAGCCTGTGTGGGTGGGTGAAAGATCCCATTGAAAGAGTAGTCCGGCGGACTGTTTCCATCCATCCCCCCCTTTCGGGGAAAGTAATCGGCCTTTCCCGGCGGCTTCCAGGCGGACCGAATACATGGTTCCACGCACATACCCAAGTATACCCTGTGCCCGGCCCCGTTTCCCCGTATTTTGGTTGGCCACCGCTTTACCATCCCTTATGACCTAAAGGGGCCCCCATCTGAAGTCAGGGTCCGGAAAAGTCAAAGAACATGACGGTTGCAATAATGGTTCCATCTGTATATAGAAATCCAAGGCGTGTCGGCACGGACACCGGGACTCGAAACGAATCAAAACAACGGAAGGAAGGACGACGCGATGAAGGTTGTAAAATACAAGGAAATAGAACCTGTGCGCATGGACAACGAGGTCGCAAGAGGTGTGGCCGGCCGGGTCCTGATCGGCGCGAAGGACGGGGCGGAGCGATTCTGCATGCGCATTTTCGAGCTGAACCCGGGGGGGCACACGCCGAAACACACCCATGACTGGGAGCACGAGATTTTCGTTCACGCCGGCAAGGGGGAGGTTTTCATCGACGGCCGATGGCACGGCGTCGAAGGGGGTACGGCCGTTTTCGTGCCCCCGGGGACGGGCCACCAGGTCCGGAACGCCGGGGAGGACCCGCTGGTCTTCGTCTGCCTCATTCCCGCCGGCCCACCGGAGATGTAGGGCCGTCGAAGGGGGGCTCCATGGGTGAGAAGGAAAATTGCGCCGTCACCATTTCCCGCCAGATGGGAAGCGGGGGGGCTTATGTGGGCTACCTCGTTTCCCGGGAGCTCGGTTTCCGTTATGTGGACCGGGAAGTTTTGAGTCGGGCTGCCAATCTCCTGGGAGCGACGGAGGACTGGGCGGCCCTCTACGACGAGCGGTCTACGGGCATCGTGGAAAACATTCTCCAGGCCGTCGCTTTCGGAACGCCAGAAGCGATGAGCCTGACGCCGCCGAAGCCTCCCGTTTACGACCGGGAGCTTTTCACCCTGGAATGCCGGATCATGAACGACATCGTGGATCGCTCGAGCGCTGTCATCGTGGGGCGGGCGGGGTTTTACGCCCTTCGGAACCGGCCGGGGGTGGTCCGCGTGTTCATTCATGCCCCCCGTCCGTTTCGCATCCGGCGGATCATGGAGGTCAAAAACCTGTCATCCCTCGAGGAGGCGGGGGGCCTGGTGGACGAATCGGACCGGAACCGGGCAGGATTCATCCGGGACATGACGGGATACCTCTGGTCCGACGCCAGGAACTTCCATCTGTCCATCGATTCCAGTGCCGTCGGTTTTCAGGAGGCGGCGGACATGGTGGCGGCCCTGGCCCGCAAAATGAGTCCGTCCTGATGTTTTTCCAGGTCACCGGTTTTGGCCGGGGCCTCCTTCTTCCCCGGGGGGATTTCTGCGGGCTTTACGAACCGGGCGGAGGATGAGACAGGAGAAGCGGCCGGGGTTTTCCAATGGACCGCCGTGACAGTGAAACAGTTGCGAAGGGATCACCGACTCGAAGACGTGCCGTCGAAAATCGAAAAGGATGAAAACCAGAATGAACAATGAATTCAACCGTCAACGTTTTCGACCCCGACCGAAAACATGTTTCAAAAACATATGCCTGTCTTTCATGGCGGTATTGTTTGCCTTGGTCCTCTCTCTTCCGGTCACCGGCCATGCCGGGCCGGGTCCGATGGGAGCCGCCGGGGAATCCCTCCGCGTCCCGTCCTTTGACAGGGGAGACTTCTCCTGCCAGGTTCTCACGGGCGCCCTTTTCTCTCCCGTTTCCATCGGTTCCCAGGACATCGTTTTCAACTATGCCCTCGCCAATGTGCGTCTCGGCGGGGTTTTCGCCGCCTTCGATCACGACGGCGGGGCCCGGAAAAGCGCTCTCGAAGGGCTCGTGGAACTGACAAACGCCTGGATTTTCAAGGGCTGCGGCAACTACCTGTCGGGCCTCAGCCTTCTTTTGCGCTACAACCTCGTCACCGCGGGCTGTCCTTTCGTCCCCTATGCCCAGGCCGGCGTGGGGGCCGTTTTAACCGACGGTTACAAGGATTATTCCCAGAACGCCATCGGAAACGACATTGAATTCACCCCGCAGGCGAGCCTCGGGTTCCACTGGTTCATCGGCGAGCGCTGGAGCCTCGACGGCGAGGTCATGTTCCAGCACATCTCCAACGCCGATCTCGACGAGCGGAACGGCGGCATCAACGCCCTGGGCGGTCTTGTGGGCGTCACGTATTACTTCGGCGGCCCGGCCCGTTGAAACCGTCACGTTTCTCTTTTCTCCGATTGTCGGTCGTGCGTTTTTTACAACCCCTGGCGCGCTTAAAGCGGCTCTTAAAAAAACAAAAGGCAGGGCTTCTCGTGAAAAACCCTGCCTTTTTTCTTTCTTCCAGGCCCGCTAAAGCCCCTTTGAAAAACGTTTAGGTCAATCGTCACCGGCAGCCCCGGGGCGCCTTGTCGTAAATCTTGGCCTGGAGGTCTGCCATTTCCTTCTGGAGCTTCGAAAGGGCTTCCCCTGTCGTATCCGGGTTTCTCAGCGCCTCGGCGTACTCGAAGCGCTTGTCGTTGAACTGTTTTCTCAGTTCTTTCGTTTCATCGAGGAACTTCTGGCACTCGGCCCTCCGTTCCGGGTCGTAACCCCAGCCCCGATACATCATGCCGGGCCCCCTGTCCCAGTCGCGGTACATCATACCCGGGCCGTGCTCCCAACCGCGCTGCATCATGCCGGGGCCGGGCCCCCGGTCCCAGCCGCGCTGCATCATGCCAGGGCCGTAACCCCAACCACGCTGCATCATGCCGGGGCCCATGTAGTCATCCGGCTCGCCCAGGTTGCTTCCGCAATAGGGGCAGTAGTTCCAGCCTTCGGAGCCTCTCGGTCCGTCCGCCAGGGCGGCGGCTGAAAAAGAAAGCAGGGCGACAATGAGGAAACTGATCAAAATCGCTCGTTTCATCTCGGTTCTCCTTTCCTTTTTTTGATCAAAGAAAGCGAACGGCTTTTCAATTAAGATATACACTTTTATTTCTCATGGCAAGAAACGGCGCCGTCCCTTCGGGTTGGGCGGGACGCCTCGAGCCTGCAACGGTCGCCTTCCCCGGCAAAATAATGTTGGTGTCGCCGGTTTGTTTATACTATAAATAAGCGGTCCAGCCCCTTCAAGGAGGTTCTCCCATGGATTTCAAGCTGCTTCTCACCGTTTTTTCGACCGTTTTCGCCGCCGAGATGGCCGACAAGACGCAAATCGCCACCTTTTTGTACGCTTCCAACGCCGCTCACGGAAAAATGACGGTGTTCATCGGGTCCGCCCTGGCCCTCGTCGTCGCCTCGGGGCTCGCCGTCTTTTTCGGGGGCTTCCTGTCCCAGTGGGTCAATGAAAAGGTCATGGCCAAAGTCGCCGGAGTGGCCTTCATCGCCGTCGGGCTCTGGTCTCTTCTGAAATAGGGGGGTGTCATGAAAAACGTGATAAAAATGAAACGGATCGCCCCACGGGCCCTCGCCGGCCTCTTTCTCATTCTCGCCCTCATGTCCCCGCCCGGGGCCCTGGAAGCCAGGGAAGGGCGCCCTGTCATCGTGGACAGCCACCTCCATTTTCTCGATTTCACCCAGAGAACGGACGGGTTCGAAGCGTTGACCCGGGCCATGGACGAGGCGGGCGTGGAAAAGGCAGTCATCTTCGGGATGCCCCTGGTGAAGATGTGGTCCGAATCGGACCCCATCCGTCCCGCCTACTACATGGACACCGATTCGGCGGCCTATTACTATTCCGCCACCGATTACATCCTGGCCGACGAGCTGGCCCGCCTTCCCAAGGCGACCCGGGACCGTTTCTTTCCTTTCGTCTGCGGGGTAAACCCCCTGGACCGGAACGCGGCGGAACAGATCGAGGCGGCCCTGAAGCGGTATCCCGGCTTCTGGAAGGGGATCGGCGAGCTCATGTCCCGGCACGACGACCTGACGGCCTTTGCCTGCGGCGAACCGCCCCGGGCGGATCACCCCGCCCTGATGGCGGTTTACCGCCTCGCCGCCCAATATGACCTGCCCGTCCTCATTCACCACAACATCTCCTCCGCCTGGCAGAGAGGGCCTATTTACCTGGAGGAACTGGAAAACGCCCTGCGGGCGAACCCCGAAACCCGGATCATCTGGGCCCACGTGGGCATTTCACGGCGGGTCGACGTGCCGACCCTGCAAAGCGAGGCCAGGCGGGTCCTTTCCGCCTATCCCAACCTCTACGTTGACATCTCCTGGGTCGTTTACCCCGATTACATCGGGAAGGACGAGGCGTCGCTCAAGGCCTGGGCGGCCCTGATCTCGGAATTCCCGGACCGCTTCATGATCGGGACGGACAAGGTGGGCCACTGGGACGGCTATGTCGCGGAAGTGACGAAATACTACCCCCTTCTCGAGCTTCTCGATGCCGAAACGGCGGACCGGCTGGCCCGCGGGAACATCCTGCGGGTTCTGAAGGCCGCAGACGAAGCGGAGACGGTCAAAGTGCCCAAGGCCGCCGTCAACTGAGCGCCCGGGGAGCGAGGCAAACATAAAATTTCGGGAAAAGAAAGAAAAGGGACCCTCCGAGGGGGCCCGTACGAAGGAGGTGTTATGACCGTCGTTAAAATCATGCCCTGCCTCGACATGAAGGAGGGGCGGGTCGTCAAGGGGGTTCACTTCGTCAACCTGAAGGATGCCGGAGATCCCGTGGAGAACGCCGTCTTTTATGACAAGGAGGGCGCCGACGAACTGGCCATGCTGGACATCGCGGCGACCCTGGAAAGCCGGAAGACCCGCTTGGCCTGGGTCCAGGCGGTGTCCTCGAAGATCGCCATCCCCCTCACCGTGGGCGGGGGGATCGCCTCTCTCGACGACATCGAGGCGGTCCTGGGCGCCGGCGCCGCCAAGGTGTCCATGAACAGCGCCGCCGTGAAGGACCCCGGTCTGGTGGAAGACGCGGCGAAGCGGTTCGGTTCCGACAGAGTCACCGTCGCCGTGGACGCCCGGCGGAACGCCGACCTGCCCTCGGGGTTCGAGCTCGTCGTCGCCGGGGGGACCCGGCCGGTAGGAAAGGACGCCATCGCCTGGGCCCGGGAGTGCGAATCCCGAGGGGCCGGCGTCATCCTGCCCACGAGCATGGACGGGGACGGCACCCTGGCGGGGTATGACCTCCCGTTCACCCGGGCCGTTTCCGATGCCGTCACCGTGCCCGTCGTCGCCTCCGGCGGGGCGGGGACGCTCGAGCACTTCCACGAGGCCGTCGTCCAGGGCGGGGCGGCGATTCTCCTGGCGGCGTCGGTTTTTCACTTCAGGACGATCCGCATCGGGGAGCTCAAGGCTTACCTGAAAGAGCGGGGCGTCACGGTCCGGGGGGCCTGACCGCGCCCTGCCGCAAACCGGCGGGGCTTCAGCTTCAGCCCCGGGGGGCCGCCGGGGCCGGTAAAACAGCCATTCCAGGAGGGGAAACATGGCGCTCGATCTGTCATCGGTGGGACGGGAAATCGGTCCCCTGGTTCACCGCTACACCCGGCGGGACGTGATGCTCTACGGACTCGCCGTCGGGGCGGGGCCGGGGGAGCTCGATTACTGCTTCGAGAAGGGGCTGAAAGTCCTGCCCACCTTCGTCCTGGGGACGACCTTCGATTTTTTCTGGGCCCTGGCCCGGGAAACGGGCATCGACACGACGGGGATCCTTCACGGGGAACAGGACCTCGTCCTTCACGAGACCCTGCCTGTGGAAGGGGCCTTTCTCACCGCGGGCCGGGTCACCGCCGTCAGCGACAAGGGGGCGGGAAGAGGGGCCCTCGTCATAGGCTCGGCGGACAGCCGGGACGAAGGCGGCAGGCTCCTGGCGACGAACACCTACACCCTTTTCGCCCTAAAGGACGGGGGCTCGGGGAGCAGGGGCGAGCCGCCAGCCCGGGAGACGGTGGTCTTCCCGGAAAGGCCGCCGGACCACGTCATCGATGATGTCACCGGCCCCGCCCAGAACCTCCTCTACCGGCTCACCGGGGATTATTTCCCTCTCCACGCCGATCCCGGAATCGCCCGGGCGGCCGGTTTCGTGAGACCGATCATGCACGGGGCCTGTTTTCTCGGGTACGGCTGCCGCGCCCTCATCGGGGCCGCCACGCCCGGCCGGCCGGACCGGGTTCGGCGGATCGCCGCCCGTTTCGCCCGGCCCCTTTACCCGGGGACGCCCGTCCGGACCCTCGCCTGGTCTACCGAAGCGGGGCGGGCCCTGTGGCGGATGACGAACGGCGCGACGGGCGAGACGGTCATCGACCGGGGCGTCTTCGAGTATGATACGTCTCCAGAGACTTGAATTCGCCCGTGGTGAACATTGATTTTATGTAAAAAGTGAAAAAAATAGGAAAGGAGAAAAAACATGCCGGAATTCGGAACACCGTTTTCAGGGTTGGCCAGTGACAGGAAGCTCACGAAGGAGGAACTCGTGCGGGCCATACGGTTCATGGTGGCCGCGGAGTACGAAGCGATCCAGCTGTACATGCAGCTGGCCGAGTCGACGGACAACAAGCTGGCCATCGAGGTGCTGAAAGACATCGCCGACGAGGAACGGGTGCACGCCGGCGAGTTCCTGAGGCTCCTCCGGGAGCTCGAGCCCGAAGAAGAGAAGTTCTATGCCGAGGGCGCCGAGGAGGTGGAGGAGGAAATCGAGAAAATGAAGTGAGGCGCGCCCTCCGGTTATCATGACGAGACGGGAGGGTTCAGGCGCGGTTTCATCCCCTCCTGAACCCTCGCCTCATCTTCAGCCCTATGGGCGTTCCCCCTGTCCTTCCTTTTCAGTGAACCCGCTTATCTTCTTGTAGATGTGCCACTCGGTGTGCTCCACCACGCCGTTTCCGTTCATGTCCGCTTCCCCGAAGATGACTTCGTCACCGTTGGGAAAATAGGCCCGGAACTCCTCGACGGTCATGACCCCGTCGCAGTTCTTGTCTATGTCGACGAAGCGGATGTTGTAATCCACCGCGACGGGCTCCTCCGGGGGCTTCGCCTCCTTCATGGCGCACCCGGTGAAGCACAGAAACACCAGAATGCCCATGACGAGGACCCCTGCGCTCACTCTCTTTTCCATGGCTTTCTCCTCCTTACTTTTTTTCTCGTGAAACCGCCGCCCGCTCCAGCTTCGCGGGCGGCCCGTCTTCAGACCCTGGCGTTCTTTTTTCAGTTTTTTAAACGAATTTCTCGAAAAATGGAGCGTTTCGATTTATTATAGAGCCCGCCGCCCGGGACCGCAAGGGTTTTGACGCTTGATAGGAACCGGGGGGGTAAATGCCGCCTTTTTTCTTGGGGTGCAAAGAGCGGGAACGGGATGACTGAGGGGGACGAAAGGAAGGCCGTCGAGGCCGTGCTCCGGGGGGAGCGGGCGGCCTACGCTGTCCTGGTGGACCGTTACAAGGACCGGATCTTCAACCTGACCTACCGCATGACGGGCCGGTACGGCGACGCCGACGACCTGACCCAGGAGGCCTTCATCCGGGCCTACCTCAACCTCGGCCGCTTCGACCGGGACCGGAGCTTCTTCACCTGGCTCTACACCATCGCCCTGAACGTCGTCCGGAACCATCTCAAAAAAAGAAGCCGCGACATCATCGACGGCGCCGAAACATGGGAAGACGGCCGCGACGCCGGCAGGCCGGGGAAGGGAACCCCCGAGAGCGCCCTGGGTGACCGGGAGGAACAGGCCCGCCTCCAGGCGTGCCTCCTCAGGCTTCCCGTGGAAACCCGGGAGGCCGTCGTCCTCCGGTTTTACGAGGACCTGTCTTTCGAGGAAACGGCGGCAGTACTGGGAATATCGGAAAGCGCCGCCAAGATGCGGGTCTACCGGGGCCTGGACCGGTTGAAGGGGCTGATGACGGAACAGGACTGACGAGAAGGCGGATTCGGCCTGGTCTCTCTGGCTGACGGTATGGCATAAATCCGTGCCTTATCTGTGGGGGGATTGATAAGAGCCGTTTACGGTCTTTTGAAAAAGAATTTATGGAGAAACATTCTTCGGGCCGTGAGCGTCAGGTTGCCTACTAGGTTCACCAAACAACGGGGCTTAAAATTCTAAGCCCCGTTGTTTGGTGAAAACTGTTTGTTCGAGGCTTTGCCTAATAATAAACCGGAAAGACATTCGGGAATTCCTGATTGCCGTCGACGGCAGGCGCAGCTTGGAGGATACCAAAGTCGTCAAACCATAACATGCCGTCAAGATTGTGTCCCCAACTGTGCAATCCTACCTCCAAGGCATTTCCTTCTTGGAAAAGATACTCATCTTCGGAAGTGTGAACATAGACAGCGCTGTAATTGTCTGGAACTGTAGCGCCACTTCCTGCTACCGCAGTCCATTGCACCACAGTGAAGTAGTCATTCTCCTCAGCCCAATCATGTAAAACGTCATTTGGCGGCCAAGGGAGATAATTATCACCCTCTTCGGCAGTCAAGCCGTTTCGGGGCGAACTCAATCTTGTTTGATCAAACTGATTATCATTACCAGTATTTACTACATTAGGATCAGCATGTCCGTACATGGCCAGAATCCGGTTGTAATATGCGCCTTCCTCACCCAACTGTTCAACACGTACGAGCAATGTGCTCCACGGTTTGACAAGCCCATCATCGTCTATGATGTTGCTTCCAGCGAGCGGAGCATAGGCAAGAAGTTCAGTTGGACTCTGCGTGTTAGCGGTATTCTCGTATTTCCAGAGAACAATATATGGGGTATCATCACCAGGTATTATTTGGTTCGGAATAAGCCTCCTATTTACGTTGTCTCGATCTGTCTCTTTACCACGGAGAAAAGAAATTCCATAGCTTCTTACATTTATTCCTCCTGGGGATAAAGTATCAGTTAGTTTACGGAAGGTTATTCCCGCAACATAATAGGGACAATCACACTCATCCTCATCATACAAATCGGTCAACTCATCAGCTTGATCATTGAGTTCGTCGGAAAGCTTTATCTTAATTTGTGCCTGGTAAGCCGCATTGGTAATTTGCTCAGCCTGAAACATCACCATGGTGCTTGGCTGCGCCACTTCAGAAGGATTCATTGAATCCAAATGCAAGGCGTCGCTTCCTTCTATTTCTTCAACAATGTAATCTCCTAGAACATCACCTTCTCCTGTGGTACCGGGTCCAGCCACCCAGTCATCAATATTCCATTCGTTCTCGTCGTCGGGTTTGGACCATATCTCGTCACCGGGATCAAAGCTGTCTGCCGGAGGCTCTCCGCCTGTATAAGTCGGCAGTTGATAGGCAATTTGTTCGTAATGGAGGGTCCTTGTGGCGTTGAGGAGCCCGCTGCCGGGGTATTCCCCCGTGGATATGATCCGGACCATAGGAGCGAGGACGATTTCATCGCCGCTTGTGGCGGCAAGGGGGAACTTGGATGGAAAAGTCAGGACTTCGTCGTTGGTAAATACGCCATCAGGCGAAACAGTGTATAACGTGTTATCGGAGTAGCTTACGTATGAGAACTCAACACCCCCCCGCTTGAACGTTCCGTCTGAAAGCGCGATGGCAGGGCCTCCTGTTATCGCGAGGTTGACATTTACTCCGCTTTGAACCGTCTGATCGCCGTCGACCTTTCTATTCGTGTCGACGGAAAGGATTCTTGCCAGCCTGGCTGTGTTATCGTCGACATTCGTGAAGCCATGGTATCGATACCAGCTACCCTCGTGACGGAACAAGCCGAATCTATGGGGCAGTTTAAAATCCGCATCCGGTCTTGAGACATCGAGATAGGGCCTGTAATTGGCGTCTGAGGGGTCGATAATGACATTTTGATCTCCATGGACATTCGCCGCGTCGTCGTACTCCCCGCCGTCGTCTTTCATGAGCTTGACCAGGTTTATCGTGAATTTTCCGCCCACATCCGGATCGTCGACAACGATAGAATGATCGTACGACAGGACGTCCGTGTCATCGTCGAGGGCCCAGAAAGCGTCACTGTCCTTTAGGCGGGTTGATTCTGCGAACCTGTACCCCGATTCAGCCAGGTAATAGGCCCTTTCGCCGTGGTTGGCCCTGACTTCCTGCAGAGCCGTGGAGCCGAGCATGGCTACCATGCCCGCCCCCAGCACACCCATGACCACCATGACTATCACCGCGCCGATGAGCACGCCTCCCCGCTGCTTGGCATGACGCCGGGAGCGGTGGAAATTCCGGCACCGTGTGAAGATTTTTTTCAGCATGACCGTCCTCCTTGAGGGGGTTCATTTTTTTATGCTTAGATATTTCTTGGAAGAATTTTCGTCACGAATGTCTGGTTGCCGCCGAACTGGTGGGTCATCACCAGCGTGATGGTGATCGTTCCGTCAGTGCCGTCCCGGACCAGGCTGAAGCTCTGAACCTGATCCACCAGGACGAACGTGTCACCGCTTTGCGGCCCGATCTTCAACTCACTATTCGAGATTTCGAGCTTTCTTGGAACTTCCGTGTCATGGACTTCATCAAAAATGTGGTAGTTGAAAGTTCCAAGAGAACCGGGATAAACATTGCCGGAATCGCAATCGGAGCATTGATGGATTTCCCGGGTCAACCTGGTCATGGCCATTTGGGCTTTCTGTGACACTTCCGCGTTTTCCGCCGCCGTGAGGTAGCCCTGCACCGCGGCAACCAGCCCCGTCCCGGCCATGGCGGCCATGATTCCCACCAGGATGAGGACGACGATCACCTCGATGAGGGTGAACCCTCTTTGCCGCGATTTTTCGGAATTTTCTTTCATCGGTACGTCCTCACTGCGTGAAAATGGCTGATATCTTTTGATTGTTGCTTCCGGTGACAGTTACTTTATAAATCTCAAACAGGCCGGCGGCCTCAACATGCAGGTTTCCTTCACCGACGAGTGCACCGCTCACGGTCGATTTGAAAGCAGACCAGTCTGCGGTGTCCCTGCCGCCCTTGACGTATTCCTGGTACTCAACAATAATCTCCTCCATCCCCTCCACGGCTTCGGCAAGGCCCTTGACCTGTTCCAGCGGTATGTGGCTCTTTGTCAGAACGTTTCCCAGGTAAGTGAAAACCACCACGCCGGCCAGGGCCGCGAGGATAATGGTTACGATTACCTCGATGAGTGTGAAACCCTTTTGCTTTTGTAGAGCTTTCTTCATGGTATGAACCCCGTTTCTGGTGTTATGGTGATGCCTGAACCGACATTGATCGTCATGGCTGTGGACAGGAGCGTGGCGCTTGATTGATTTTCAGAGTTGTATGGCCTTCCCCACCCGTCGAAAGAAACCGTGAAAGATGCGGAAACCCCGCTGGGGAAGCTCACCGACAAGTCTTCATCACCGGAGAAACGGGCCTTGTTGTTGACAGGATCGTTTCCGTAAAAGAGAAAGTATGACCCACCGTCGGAATGCACCCCCCAGGGTATTTCCGAGTTCATGGCCCTGGCCTGGGCATGACGGAGGTGAACCTTGAGCTTGTTTTCCGCCGCCCTTTCGTCGGCTTCGTTGTCCGTGACCCGGGCGATGGCAACGGCGGCCAGAATGCCGATGAGGATGAGCACCGCGACGGCCTCGATGAGGGTGAACCCCCGGGCGGAGCGGATTTCAGACGGTAACGGTATTTTTCCCATAGGATACCTCGCGATTTGAAAGTGAGAACCTGGGGATCAGGGCCAGGCCGCCGGTGACGATCAGACCGGACCCGCCCAGCCAGGCGGCGATCACATCCACGGCCTGGTGCAGGCCGAAACCCCATCCCGCGATCATGGTCAGCCCGAACAGGGCTCCGGCAAGGCCGAATCTGAACCGTTGCGGGATCGCTTTACGGGAGTTCTTAACCTGCTCCCATCCCGCCATGATCAGGAGAACCGCCGCAGCGGGAACCGGTAACAGGGCGACCGCCGAGAACAGCGAATCCGTCCCGGACCCGGAAAAATAAAGTCCCCCGATGATCACCACGGGCAGCACCATGAAGAAGATGCCCGCGCTCAGGACAGTCAGACCCCACTCGGCAAGATTCGAGGGGAGCAGAAGGTTTTTCCTGTCCCCGAGGTCCCAGCGGCAGAACTCCCACCTCAAGGCATGCTCCAGATACCCTGGAAACCCCCTTCGACGGGGAAGGGCATTCATGATGTCCCGGGACAGTCCCTCCGGCGATTGAATCTTCGGCAGGGCGCGGATCTGGCGGATCAGGTCGTTCATGTCGTCTTGCCCGTGTGTGTCTTTCATTCAGTCAATATACAACCGGGAAAGGGGAAAAGTCACAGGGGCTGAAAAAAAGGTGAACGACTCTTTTGCGGAAGGAGGCTTGTCTTTCGCGGAAGGTTGGGGGAGGCGATCCCCGTCGCCCGTCCGGAACGGTGGAGGCAATTCGACGGGTCGGGGCTTTTCTTCGACTTTTTTCGGGCGGAACCTGCGGTTTCGGTGATTCTCGGGATTCCGAAGCTACCCTTCACGCTCCCGGTAGAGGCCGTGCTTCTCGATGTAATGGCGGACCTCGTCGGGCGTGAGGTACTGGACGGACCGCCCCTCCCTGACCCGTCTTCGGATGTCCGTCGCCGAGATGTCGAGAAAGGTGACCTCCCGGAAGTAGATGCAGTTTCCCGTGGGGCCCCGGAAACCGTTTTCCCGGGCCTTGAAGACGAACTTGGAGGCCACGTCCGGTGGGAGGTACCCCGAGAGCCCCCTGGCCTCGTAGCCCGGTCGGGTCATGATGATGAAGTGGCACAGGTGGAGGAGGTTCTTCCAGTCCTTCCACGACTGGATTTCGTAGAACGAGTCGAGGCCGAGGATGAAGTAGAGCTCGATGTCCTTCAGGTACTGGTCGAGGAAGTGCTGGATCGTCTCGATGGAGTAAGACTTGCCGGGACGCCGGCTCTCCACGTCGGAGACGGAGAAGGCGGCGTTCGTCTCGATGGCTTGGCTGACCATCTGGAGACGGTGGCTGAAGGGGGAGATGTCCTGGCCCGTCTTGTGGGGCGGCTCCGAGGCCGGGATGAAGACGACCCGGTTCAGTTCGAAGAGTTCCATCACTTCCTGGGCGCACCGGAGGTGGGCCAGGTGTATCGGGTCAAAGGTGCCGCCGAACAAACCCCATTTCATGTTCTCACCTGTCCGTTTCCATAGATGATGAATTTCTGCGTCGTCAGCTCCTCCAGGCCCATGGGACCGAAGGCGTGGAGTTTCGTCGTGCTGATCCCGATCTCGGCGCCGAGGCCGAGCTCGAACCCGTCGCTGAACCGGG